>WBZY01001694.1_pt1 | contig 10607 bp, 9 predicted proteins | sample 5204191 | NCBI WGS metagenome assembly WBZY01 (sample SAMN12344363, study PRJNA552823) | activated sludge metagenome | biome: Activated sludge suspended growth; feature: Anammox Sidestream; material: Wastewater; isolation source: activated sludge from anammox sidestream of wastewater treatment... | reverse complement strand
GCCAGCGCTGTCGCGTCCCATCCGGATATTCCATCAGCACATCATTGGTCTGCTTCGCCACATCGATGGCAACGAAGGTCCACGTTCTCGCCGGCATGGGTTCTGGGGCCATAGGGGTTCCCTCCTACTAGAGTGAGTCGCCAAACTGCATTCTAGCGGAGACCTGAACTACCTATGGCCCTTCTTCCGAATATACTACGGCGCAGAGTTCTCGCTCGCCTTTGCCCTCACGGTTCAACAGGCTGGGGTGCGGCTACGCTACATTAAGCCGCGATGTCCGGAGCAGAACGGCAAAGTCGAACGCAGTCATCGTGTTGACGAGGAGGAATTTTGGAGTCGCGCGACCTTCGACGGCTTGACATCAGCGGCGCAAGCCCTGCGTGCCTGGGAGCATCAGTATAACCACGACCGATTCTCCATGGCCCTCCAGGGCCTCACACCCGCTGAGAAATTGGCGACGTTCCTCTCGCCGCCAGCACCATCATCACCAACCACGCCATGCGCACACACGGGGGCCGCTGCTTGACAAGCCATTACACCGTCCTTGGGATGCTTTAAGTTTGGCCTGATGTTACCGATATTGATCAGGGCAATCTCACTCGCATTCTCGGATGGAGCACTCAGTCCGGCAAGATGAATTCACAACAGGCGGCTTAAGGGCTTTCCGCCAGAAGATTTAGCGCGCCATTTCTCTACTCGCTTCCTCGATGGAGCGTTCCAAACGACCATGGCACAACCCTATTATCATAAGCGATACAAATGGCTGCCGTTTGTTATCCCTGGGATCATCGTCATTATTATCGTGATGGCCCTGAGGTTCTTTGAGAGTGCGAAGACGCAGTTGCTCGCCAGCGCTGGTGAGCAACTGACCCTAGCAGCCACTCATATCGCACAAAAGCTCGACTTGGTCCTGCTTGAACGATTCAGAGACATTCAGCATATGGCTCATGCTGCAGTATTCCAGGGACAGGATACAGCTGCCATGACGAGCTATCTTGCCGAGATCAAACAGACCTACCCTCTTTATCATTGGATCGGGGTGACCGATGCCAAAGGACGGATTATTGCCACCACGGATCCTAACGCGCTCGGCAAGGACATCGATGTCGAGGCCAGGTTTAAGGTGATCTGGGATGGACGCGATATCGATATGCGTGAGGTATATCGTCCATCTCGGGTAGAAGACCGGCCGGCCATTGAATTTACCGCTCCGATTAGGGGCGCTGATGGCAAATTCAGGGGGGCTATCATAAGCCGAGTTGAGCTTCAGTTTTTGGAGGAGGTCATTGCACCGACCGTGGCAGCTCTTCAAGCGCTACAAGGCACGTCGACCCGCACCGAATACCAGATTATTAGTCGCGACGGCGATCTTCTCGCGGATTCACCCTTGCGACAGGAGCAGCAGGTCAACCTGCTGGTTGATGGTGTCTTGTCGGCAGAGCGTGTCTTCTCGAGCGCGCCCAACTATGTCGAAGAAGAACATCGACGCCGTCACGTAGCAGTGCTTACTGGCTATGCACACATGCCACCTCATAATGAGCTAGAAACGTTAGGGTGGGGCGTTCTGATTCGGGTAGACCGTGAGGCAGTCCTTTCGCCCATCCATTCGGCATTCGCGAAGGAAATTCTGTGGGGTGGTGGGCTCATCATCGCCCTGGTGGGAGCACTCTCGTGGGCGGTACGTCAATTAAGAGGGGAATGGCAGCGGGCAGAGAGTGCGAAGCAAGCCCTGACAGAAAGTCATGAAGTCTTCCAATTGTCTCTGGATGCCTTGACTTCCCATATCGCGATTTTAGATGAGCACGGCACAATTATATGTGTGAACAAAGCGTGGAGAGTGTTTGGAGAGCAGAATCGTCTGCGCGATCGGAATTACACAGTTGGGAGGAATTATCTGGACATTTGTGAGTCTTCGATCGGGGAGGGGGGGAAGGACGCCCAGCGCGTCGCCGATGGAATCCGTGCCATTCTCCGAGGAGAGCGGCGGGTTTGGAGTGGCGAATACACCTGCCATGGGCCGACTGAGCAACGCTGGTTTGTGATGCATATCACGCGCTTTGAATTGGGGCAGGCCATCAGACTCGTGGTGGCTCATGAGAATGTGACTGACATACATCAGGCCCTTCGGGCGCTTCGTGAGAACCAGGCTACAACGCAGGCCATTATTGGCAACGCATTGGACGCGCACATCTTAATGGACCAGGAAGGCATCATTGTCGGATGGAACGCTAGGGCAGAAGAGATCTTTGGCTGGCCTGAGGCGGAAGCACTCGGAAGGCGGTTGAGTGACATGATCGTGCCTTGTAACTACCGAGAGGCCCACGAACGCGGCCTAAGGCGTTATCTGGTGGACGGGAGTGGGCGACACATTGGCAGACGCATCGAAATTGAGGCTTGGCATAAGGAGGGCCGGTCGGTTCCAGTGGAACTTGCAATTACGGCTATCAAAAGGCCCAATGGTTTCTTATTCAGTGCGTTCGCCAGAGACGTGACCGAACGGGTAGAGCAACAGCGGCTTCAGACGATGGAGTTTAGAGTCGCCGAACTGCTTCTGCAGTCTGAATCGCTCGATTCTATAAGCCCGGGCATTATCAAGACCATCTGCGATCTGTTGGGGTGGAGGGTCGGTGTCTTGTGGAGGGTTGATGAAGAGTTGCGCATTTTACGTTGTGCGGAGAGTGGACAAGATTCTACAGGTGGTCTCGAATCATTCATCGAGCAAATCAGACAAACTACCTTCGCCGTTGATGCAGACCTTCCCGGTCGGGTTTGGAGGAGCGGGCAGGTCGAGTGGATTTCGGACGTGACGCAAGACTGTAATTTTACTCGTTCGAAATCCGCGGTCGCATGTGGCCTTCATGCAGCCTTGGTATTTCCGCTCCAAGTGGAGGGAAAGATACGAGGAGTGTTTGAGTTTTTCTCCACCGACGTTCGACAACCCAATCAAAAACTAATGGATGTCTTAAAAGGCCTGGCACGACAGGTCGAGCTCGTTGTGGCCCGAACAGAAGCACAGCAAGAGCTGAATCGGTCGCAAGCACGGTTATCCGCGATCCTCCAGATTGCGCAGGATGCCATTGTGTCGGTGGATGAATCCCATCAGATCATCCTGTTTAATCGTAGCGCCGAGGAGGTCTTCGGGTATACCGCAGAGGAAGCACTGGGGCAACCACTGACTCTATTGCTCCCGGCTCGATTTTGGGAGGGGCAGCGAAACAAGGTGAATGAACGCTCTTCTTGTGCGGAAACCTCGGAGAGGATGAGGCAGTCGATTGAAACTACTGGCCGCCGGAAGGGTGGGGAGGAGTTCCCGGTTGAAGCTAGCTTTGCAAGAGCGACGGTAGCGGGAGGAACTGTCTACACGACCATCCTGCGGGACGTCTCATATAGCAAACATCAGGAACGTGTCCTTCGAGACGCCAAATCGATGGCTGAGCAGGCAGTCGCCGAAAAGACGGTGCTTCTTAGCAGAGTCGAGGCCTTTTTTGTCAGACTTACTGAAAACGGTGCGGTCTGCGAGTGGACAGGCCAGGCAGAGACGCTGTTGGGTATCCCCAGAACCCAAGCCTTGGGGCGTAGGTTTCAAGACCTTAATATTGAATGGAACTGGGGGAGCATCTGCGAAGCTGTAGAACAGACAGTCAAGACATTAGAAACCGTTCACCTAGAGAAGGTTCGACTGATCACAGAGGAAAAACGACAGCGATTTCTCAAGCTGGCCGTTTCTCCATTTTGCAACGATGCTGGCTCGGACGTGGTCCTCGTGGGGGAGGACATCACGGACCGTCTACTACTCGAACATGACCTAGTCCAGGCGCAAAAGCTTGAGTCCATTGGGCACTTGGCGGCTGGCATCGCGCATGAGATCAATACGCCCATACAGTTTGTCGGGGACAACGTACGTTTTCTGTCCGAATCCTTCATCGATATACTACGCGTGCTCGGACAATATCGCCAATTGCTTGCTGCTGCCAAACGGGGCGCCTGCTCTCCAGACCTCATGCACGCGTGTGATGCCGCCAACGATGCAGCGGATCTCGAATATCTGATTGAAGAAATTCCCCAGGCCATCGCGCAATCCGCGGAAGGCATTGACCGCGTGGCAAAGATTGTACGAGCGATGAAGGAATTCGCTTATCCGGGAAGTGAGGAGAAGGCATTGGTGAATCTGAACGATGCCATCGACAGTACAGTGACGGTCGCTCGGAATGAATGGAAGTACGTGGCGAATGTACACACAGAATTCGACCAGTCTCTGCCTCCAGTTCCTTGCCTGGTGGGAGAATTCAACCAGGTGGTGTTGAATATGATTGTAAATGCGTCACACGCCATTGCTGACGCAGTGAAGGGGACTGGCGAGAAAGGGATGATCACGATCCGCACTGATCATGTGGGGGATTTCATTGAAGTCCGCATCGCCGACACCGGTACAGGAATTCCGGAATCCATTCGCCACAAGATTTTCGATCCCTTTTTTACGACCAAAGAGGTGGGGAAGGGAACTGGGCAAGGCCTGGCCATTGCGCGTTCCGTGGTCGTGGACAAGCATGGAGGGGCTATCACGGTGGACAGTGAGGTGGGGAAGGGCACCACGTTTCTGATCCGCCTTCCGCTCAATTCCCCGCCCTCCCTCCCATCCAAAGCCGGTGCCATTTCCTGACACATTGCGACATATCCGCGGGCGGTTCACCGACGAGGCGTTCTTCGGAGAGAGATGTGCAAAATGAAACAGATCCTATTCGTGGACGACGAACCGAGGGTGCTAGAGGGATTGCGGCGGATGTTGCGTCCCATGCGTGACGAGTGGAATATGACTTTTGTCACCAGTGGGCCTGACGCGTTGGATATGCTAGCCCAAGCCCCCTTTGAGGTCGTGGTGTCCGACATGCGTATGCCGGGGATGGATGGGGCTCAATTGTTGAATGAGGTGCATCGTCGGTATCCACATATCGTCAGAATCGTGCTTTCCGGACAATCCGACCAAGTCTTGATCTATCGATCTATCGAAGCAACGCATCAATACCTGGGGAAGCCCTGCGACGCGGACATCCTGAAGCAGATGGTGATGCGGGCCTGTGCCTTGCGCGAAGCACTCGCGAGCGACACGCTGCGGGCGGTGGTGGCTGGTATGCAACAGATTCCCAGTCGACCAAGTCTCTATGACGAGATCAGGAAGGAGGCGGCCTCTGAGCACGCCTCGCTCAAGACGCTCGGTGCAATTATTTCTAAAGATATGGGCATGACTGCAAAAATACTTCAACTAGCTAATTCAGCCTATTTTGGGCTCCGGAGAAATGTCACGACTCCAGAACAAGCGGTGAATATGCTGGGATTGGATACAATTCAGGCCCTAGTGCTGACTGTGCAGGTATTTTCGTCGTTTCCCTCTGGCGGGGACTCGTTTATCAGCATGGATCGCCTATGGACGGAAAGCTTAGAGGCCGGGGCTTTGGCCCGTGCAATTGCGAAGGCCGAACAAGCATCTGCCGTGATGGCCGACCAGGCTTACATAGCTGGGTTGCTCCATGATGTGGGGACCTTGGTATTTGTGGCCAATGTGAGGGAGCAATACAACGCCGCATTTAGCGCAGCCCACGATAAAAACCTCACCCTGTCGGAGTTAGAGCGTCAGGAGTTCGGGGCCACACATGCTGAGATCGGTGCCCACCTGCTGAGACTCTGGGGCTTGGTCGATCCAATTGTGGAGGCGGTGGCGTTCCATCACTGCCCGGGAGAGTGCATAGGAGAGACGTTTAGCCCGTTGACCGCAGTGCATGTGGCGAACGCACTGCTGCGAGAACAATCCGCGCAGGGAGGGGCGAATATGCCGTCTGAGATCGATCTCGCCTACCTAGACAAACTTCATATGACTGATCGGCTAGAGTACTGGCGAGAAGTGGCCAGCACGGTTCAGAGGGAGGGGAAGAAGGAGAGCAAACATGGCTGACCGGATTCTCTGTGTGGACGACGATCTCAACATTTTGGAGGGTTTCAAGCGCCAGCTTCGCAAAGAGTTTACGTTGGAGACGGCTGTCGGACCTGAGCAGGGTCTTCGAATGGTTACGGAACAGGGGCCCTTCGCCGTGGTGGTATCTGATCTCAGGATGCCGGGGATGAGTGGGATTGAGTTCCTTGCAAGAGTACGCAACCACGATGCCGACACCGTCCGTGTTCTACTGACGGGAAATGCCGAACTCAGAACGGCGATCGAAGCGATTAATGAAGGGCAGATCTTCCGATTCCTGACAAAGCCCTGTACGCCAGACGTTCTCGGCAAGACGCTCAGGGCCGCGCTGGTACAGCACCGTCTGATCATGGCAGAACGCGAGTTGCTGGAACAGACGCTGAGCGGGAGTATTCGAGTGCTATGCGAAATCTTAGCGTTGGTCAATCCTGAAGCCTTTGGGCGATCGTCGCGCATTACCCACTATGCGGAGTCAATGGCAAAGCATCTCCACGTGTCCGAGATCTGGACGATCAAGACGGCTGCCATGTTGTCTCAAATCGGTTGCGTTATCTTGCCTGAATCGGTCCTAAAAAAGGTGTATCGAGGAGAGATACTGACGCGCGAGGAATCGGAGCTGTTTAATCAGCATCCGTTCGTGGCGTCGGATCTAATCGCAAAGATTCCCAGGATGAAACGTGTGGCGGAGATCATTAGATACCAGGACAAATGCTATGACGGATCTGGAGTAGCAGGGGATACTCGAGAAGGGGTTAAAATCCCTATGGAGGCGAGAATTTTGAAAGTCGCCCTGGATTTCGATGCGCTCGAATCGGCCGGAAAGACAAAAACCCAGGCATTCGATGAGATCAAGAAACGTAAAGGCTGGTATGACGAGGAAATTGTTAAGGCGCTAAAGACAGCGTTTGCCCAAGAAATACAATATGAAGTGCGGACAGTGGTCATTGCAGATCTCCGCCCAGGTATGGTTTTGAATGAAGATCTGAAATCATCGGACCACGTCCTTCTGTGCGCGAGGGGGCAGGAAATAAATGCGTCTACCATTATGCGATTGACCAACTATTCAAAAACGATCGGCGTTCGGCAACCTTTCGATGTACTCGTGACCATTGGCCAGGACTCGGCCGACGTGGATTGATCAAAGCGCTTCCCCTGTTCCAGGGGCATAGCTCGCGTGAAGCAACCCAATGATCTGGAACCTATGTCATTCGTTCATTGAGGGGGACAGCAGGTCCGCAGAGTTATTCGCCGCGAGCCTAACACCGTCGAGTCCAGACCGCAAATTTACAATTGATGCTGTGATATAGGCGCATAATCGTGGCTAATCTGGCCTCCGCTCCCGAGGCGGAATCGGATTTGTTTTTTTCGTGACTCAGACGTTATTCCACACAGCAGGCTTATCCTGTATCTTCCGAATCTCGGATCCTCGGAGGGAGCAGTGAGTCGAAATAGTTCGGAGCGAAGGTGCGCCCGCATTCGTTGCAGTGCCATTCCGGTCTTGGTGGAACACTGCGTCGACCCAGAGCGTCTGGCGTGATCAATAGGCGTTCTGGCACGAGGAGAGTTCGACAGACGGGGCAGTAATGGAAGGGCGCTTCACGCCTCATCGTCCGCACTGTCCGCACTTGTAGATGGTCCGAGGACATAGCTCTCCACGCCGATATGTGCTTGGATGAGGCCTGCTGAGCCAGCTGCTTCTCGCGTTCACATTGCTCCTTCATCTTCGGGTATCGATGTCGGCCATTCGGAGGGGTATAGCGCTCCAAAGGTCTGATGAATTCCAGAAGGGTTCGTCATGCAGGTATCTGACCTCTTTGTAGGATTAATTGGCCCCTCCTGAGCTCAGTCCCGCAAGCATTATTAAGGCAGGGCTCTTTGGGATGTGTGAGCAAAAATACGATCGAGGATCCGGACCACTGTCGAGACGGAGAAGGGTTTGGACAAGATTTCCGTGGCGCCGCGTGTTAACGCCACCTTCAAATAGTCCATGGTGCCGGATGCCCCCGAAATAGCCAGTATGGGGACCTGGGGATTAGTCCGACGTAAAGCTTCAATAACCTCCAGGCCATCGCGCTCAGGCATATAGAGATCAGTGATGACTAGATCCGTTGGCGCCTTTCTGAAGGCGTTCACGCCTAGGCGGCCATTGGCAGCTTCCTGTACAACATACCCAGCTTCACGCAGTCCCTCACCAAGGACGGCTCTTAGAGCTCTGTCATTGTCAATAATTAGAATGGACGTCATGTCGGCAATATCCGTCATGAGGGAGGCACAGTTTGGCTCATCGTCGATTGTTGAGTTATCGTACAATTCCTCTCACGTGCGAGCAACTAGGCTCGTGACTAGGGCCACACCTTCGATAGAGAGACGAGTGCCTTCCATCGAATGGAGTGGTTGCGAAATCATGCGAGCGCTAGTGTCTAAAAATAGGTCATAACTGCACGCATGCTCATCTCTTGTCCCCGAACAATACGCAAACTTTCTCTGAGATCGATATCCACTATGCTTGCATCCTGTGCCAGGAGTATATCCCATCCCAGAGTTCGTTCAAGAGAATGTATGGATAGTTATATATGTCTGTGGCCCTGGCGACCTCCCCCCTTGATTGAGTAGCACAATGATTTAGAGTTCAATCCCTTCAGGAAAGGAGATTGGCAATGAAGAAGCGGTTTTCCGAGGTCCAGATCATTGGGTTTTTGCGGGAGGCGGAGGCCGGGGTCGCGGTCAAAGATCTGTGTCGACAACATGGAGTCTCCGAAGCCAGCTACCGCCTCTGGCGGAGCAAGTTCGGCGGCATGACCGTGCCAGACGCCAAGCGGCTGAAGGCCCTGGAGAAGGAGAATACCCGGCTGAAGAAGTTACTGGCGGAGGCGCTGCTGGGGCAGGTGTCAAGGGTCACCCAACAAAATCGGCATCGCTGTGGCGGTTGAGGTACTCCGACTCGCCCGTGAGCGGAGGCACGTGACGCCTCGTGCGCTGCTTCACTATGCCCGCCTTGCCGAGTTGAATGTGTGATGCGTCCCTATCTGGAGGCGCTGGCATGACGGCCCGTCACCCATCCAATCTGCCCGCTTCTATTCACCAGCGGCTGCTCAACCTCCAGCAAAATGTCTCCTGGATGCACCGGCCGTATGCCATTCTTCACCATGACATTACTCCTTTAGTGAGAATCCGTGATCTCGACATTGTGGGCCCCATTAGTTATCCATCTGAAACAAATGCCCCATTGGTCGTTGATGCTGATGCTGGGCTGCCCCGTACGATCACCTTTCAGTTTCTCCAATCGATTTCCTGGAGGCGCCCGTTTTGTCGGCGAACTTCAGAGACCAGACATGAGGCTGGCGTGCCAAAAGTACGGCGGGCCGTAGCGGGCAAAGCGGGATGTCGGAGTGAAACGGTCACGTTCGGACAAGCTTGATATGGCATTGACAGCATATGGCTTGCATGACATAGTATCGGGGTGAGTTGGATTGTTGAGATGAGTGATGAGTTTGAGCCAGAGTTCGACGCTCTCCTCGAAGACGTGCAAACGGAGCTATTGGCGTTGACCCGTCTCCTGCAGCAATTCGGCCCGCATTTGGGGCGACCACGCGTGGACACGCTGAACGCCTCACGCCACGCGAATATGAAGGAACTCCGGTTCAGCGCGGTTGGGGGCGAGTGGAGAGTCGCGTTCGCCTTTGACCCGAAGCGAAAGGGGATACTGCTGGTTGCAGGAGATAAATCAGGGGGCAGCGAAAAGCGGTTTTATCGCGAGCTGATCCGGAAGGCCGATGACCGTTTTGACGCGCATCTGGCGCGACTGAAGAAGGGAAGGGGGTAAGCATGGCCACGAACGTCGAGGACAAAATCAAGAAGTTGCGCCCTCTCCAGCGTAAGAAGGTTGAGACTCGCGCCGCTGAGCTGATTGCCGAGGAAATGACCTTGCGGGAACTGCGGCACGCGCGCAAGCTCACGCAGGTTCGAATGGCCAAGAAGCTTGGGATCACGCAGGATAGTGTGTCGCGCCTCGAACAGCGAAGCGATCTCCTCCTGTCCACGCTTAGAAAGACCATCGAAGCCATGGGCGGGAACCTGTCTCTTGTGGCCCAATTCCCCGACCGTGAGCCGGTGAGGCTGTCCGGTATCGCCGAAGATAATTCAGAGTCGAAGCCCACAAGCCGACGGCACGCGCTGGCGTAAATCGTCGGCTGCTGAGTGCTCGTGCCTGTGAAGCTCCCCCGCCTATCTGCTGTAATACTACATTGGTGTGGCACAGTTCCGCAGAGTTCTCATCTCACCGATTCATTCTACTGTCACAGAAGAGACGGAGCATAGTGCCGATTCTCATTACCGACGTATTCCGAATTTTGTGCGAGTATATTTCGTCACCAAGAAACTCGACGAATTCGTAGACGACCACATTCGCAAGGGTAAACTCACCGTCCACTCAACACGACTCTTGCGCTGGATTCCGCCAATGCTGAGCCAGAATTTGCGCGGTCAAATGGACGGATGCGCGAGATAGAACGGTTGGCTCCCAGAGGGGGCTCCGGAAATTCGGACAGTGTGATCAGTGGTAGCCTGGCTTCAGCAAAGCCACCGCGAGGTGGCGACACAAAGGAGCGAGGTAATGAAGAGGACGAGACGGAACCACGGAGCG
>WBZY01000246.1_pt3 | contig 10616 bp, 10 predicted proteins | sample 5204191 | NCBI WGS metagenome assembly WBZY01 (sample SAMN12344363, study PRJNA552823) | activated sludge metagenome | biome: Activated sludge suspended growth; feature: Anammox Sidestream; material: Wastewater; isolation source: activated sludge from anammox sidestream of wastewater treatment... | reverse complement strand
GAAGACGGCTCTTTTAAACTGAATATGAAATACTTTAATTATTGTGCAGGCTTAACCATGACAAATAAAAGGTTCGATAGGTTATTTGGTGGCCCACCCCGAAAACCGGAATCGTTATTGACCCAGCGCGAGATGGATTTGGCTCGTTCTGTGCAGGAAGTAACGGAAGAAGTGATGATGCGTGTTACACGGCATATTCACAGGGAGACGGGTCAAAAAAATCTCTGTATGGCAGGTGGCGTGGCGTTGAATTGCGTCGGCAACGGAAAGATCTTGCGGGAAGGGCCTTTTGAGAATATCTGGATACAACCTTCCGCTGGTGATGCAGGTGGCGCGCTGGGAGCGGCAATGTTTGTGTGGTATCAATATCTGGAAAATAAGAGAACCACGGATAACAAGAAAGATTTTCAGCACGGGTCGTACCTTGGTCCCGAGTATAAGAACAATTCTATATCCGATTATCTAAGGAAAAACAATATACCGTTTGCTGAAGTATCAGATGAAGACATCCCGGAAAAAATTGCAGATTTAATTGCAGAGCAAAAGGTTATTGGCTGGTTTCAGGGCCGGATGGAGTTTGGCCCAAGAGCACTGGGGAGCCGGTCGATTATTGGAGATGCGCGTTCTCCGAAAATGCAGGAAATGATGAACCTGAAGACAAAATTTCGTGAAAGCTTCCGCCCCTTTGCCCCGTCAGTGACAAAAGAGAGGGTTTCCGACTTCTTTGAGTTTGACAAGGAAAGCCCTTATATGCTCTTGGTTGCGCCCGTAAAAAAAGAGATTCGACGGGAGATGTCAGAAGAAGAGGTAAAGCTCTTCGGTATTGACAAATTGAATGTCGTCCGTTCCAGTATCCCTGCGGTTACCCATATCGATTACTCGGCGCGGATTCAGACGGTTGATAAGGATGTTAATCCTTTATTTTATCGTACGATAGCGGCATTTGATAAAAAGTACGGCTGTCCGGTAATTATTAATACATCCTTTAATGTCAGGGGTGAACCGATTGTATGTACCCCGGAAGATGCATATCTGTGTTTTATGAGAACAAATATGGATTACCTGATTCTGGGTAACTTTTTAATCGAAAAGAAAGAGCAAAAACCGCTGGACAAAGACATCGACTGGCTCAAGAAATATGAGCTGGATTAGAAAATAGTGCCTGCAGAGAACACTCTGGGGCTTAATGACGGAGAGAAAAAGAGATGATTATGGAAGAACTAAAAACCATCAAAAGCAGCAAGAAAGAATTACGGAAATTTGGAATAACCATGGGCGCGGTTCTCGTGGTAATTGGCGGATTACTTTGGTGGCGCGGGAAAGATTATTATTCCTCTCTGTTTGTTCCTTCCGCTGTTTTTTTCTTTCTTGGTTTGATCATCCCCTTTCTCTTAAAACCCGTTCACAAGATGTGGATGGGATTGGCTGTCCTCATGAGTTGGTTTATGACGCGAGTGATCTTGAGTATATTATTCTATCTTGGACTTACCCCTATGGGTTTCGTGGCAAGACTGTTTGGTAAGGATTTTTTAGGATTAAAATTTGATAGACATGCTACGGATAGCTATTGGATTCCGAAGGAAAAAGGGAGAGATAGAGATACCTATGAAAAACAGTTCTAAGTGCCTGAAAAGCTTCGTGTGAAAATTGTTATAACAAATCTCCTTATATCTTTTGCGATCTTTTTGGTTTTTCTGGTGATCTTAGAGATAGTATTCCGCACGACACATCTGTTCGGGGCAAGAGTTTCATGGTCAGACCATAAACCGCAGCCTGTCTTTCCTGTCACTAACAGGATATCAATTAAATGAAGATTATGAACTTACTGAATGAACTATTGATATTTCAGAAGGAGGTAATGAGTGGGTAAAATTTCCATTATTAAGGAATTTTGGTCTTTTTTAAGAGTCCGCAAAAAATGGTGGTTGGCGCCGATTGTTATGTTCCTGATACTGCTGGGTGCATTGATTATCTTTACCCAAGGTTCCGCTTTGGCTCCCTTCATCTATGCATTGTTTTAGACGATGTTGATACACGCACTGCCAATCAGCCTTGTCTGATGTCCAGTTTATTTTTTGCGTAGGTAAAAGAAATAATGAAGGGCAAAAACTATGGAAAATTTTCACATCATCTATTTTAAAATAAAAAACTGGAGAAACGATTTGGATGGTAGAAGTATCTTTTTTCTTCAGTGCAAATTAGATTCGGGAAATATTTAGTTTCTGTTGACATACCTGAAGAAAGGGAACATTATATGATAAAGTTAAACAAAAATGCCAAGCAAGAAAGGTCATTGATTTTTCTTCATATTCCCAAGGCGGGAGGAAGTACATTACACAAAATAATTGAACGACAATATAAATCAGATACTATTTTTAACATCGATGGTACACGCGTTCAAGAATCTATCGATGAATTCAAGAAACTACCCGAAGTGCAAAGGGGAAAAATCAGGGTTCTCAAGGGTCACATGTGGTTTGGATTGCATAAGTATTTGCCACATCCGTCCACTTATATAACGCTGCTCCGTGAGCCAGTTGATCGCATGATTTCTCATTATTATTACATACTCCAAGAACCGCGGCATTACCTTTACGAGACTGTTACATCTCACCGTATGAATTTAAAAGATTATGTTTGCAGTGGGATATCTGCAGAGTTAGATAATGGCCAGACGCGGCTCTTATCGGGAATAGAAGATATAAATGTAGCTAAATGTTCACCTGCACTTTTAGAAAGCGCCAAAAAAAATCTAGACGAACATTTTGCAGTTATTGGACTTACTGAAAGATTTGACGAAACATTGATTTTATTAAAGAGAGCTTTTGGATGGAAAACCCTTTTTTACGATAAGGAGAAAGTAACGAGAAACCGGCCACGTAGAAAAGACGTTTCGAAAGATACCTTAAATGCCATTGAAAAGCACAACGAGCTAGATATTAACCTTTATCAGTATGTTAAAGAGTTGTTTGAAGCGCAAATAAGTCAACAAGTATCTTTTTTTGAGAAAGAGTTAAAATTATTTAAATTATTAAATAATTTTTATTCGCACTATCGCAAGGTTTATTCATTTCCTCGTTATATGGTACGCAAGATCCATTATACCAGGTTTATAGTATGTGGCAGATAATTCCTGAGCTAAACCACGAGCTATGCGGCAGTATTTAAAAATTTTGGTCTACTAAGTTTTATGTGGGTAAATTTTCATAATTCTGGTAAGAATGACGATAGTATTTTCAGTTTGAGATATTCACGATCTTTAATACCATAGGCTCTGCGTTGAATAACACGGACTTTGTTATTGATACCTTCAACCAATCCGAGAGTGACCTTATTGTTGGGATTACAGTAACTCACGATACTGTCCTAGTATAACGTTTCATTAAAACATTGACAAATAAGTATCCGGCACTTATATTGGTCTTAAAAAAAGGAGGCCAAGGTATCTGGGATTAGTAAAAAGCCAAAATTATCTCTTAGTCCGGAACAGTTATGAAAATTATACTCTACGGGCTTATAAAATGTGATTTGTTATTAACAGTCTCATAATAGTATTGACATAGTAATGCCAATATGGTATCATGTATTTATAAAAAATAATGATGCCAGACGGTTAGATCACAAAACGCTTACCGAGTTGAGGATGCGTGCGGTAAATAGTGTGCAAGAAGGACAAAGTCCAGAGATGGTGGCAAAAGCCATAGGTATAAACCGTGTAGCCATGTACGGTCACACAAGGCGCGTAGTGTTGCCAAGTTTATTGAATCCATAAAGGAACGCTTTCGGTTATTCTTTTTACCGCCGTATTCACCAGGGTTGAATCCTGATGAGTGCGTTTGGAATGATGTCAAGAATAATGCAATTGGTCGACAAATTATTACCGATCCAAAGCAACTACAGAGGGCAGTAATAAAGCATTTGCGGTTTATCCAAAAAACACGGGATAGAGTGCGTGCTTACTTCAATAATAAAACAACGATGTATGCTGCAGCATGTTAATATTATTATGAGACGATTAATAAATGTTTGAAACTCAGTAACCACCCGCATAGCGGGTGGTTACTGAGTTTTGCTGAATTGCCAAGTAAAATATCTCCTCAAAACAATATTTTTTTCTCATATTTTCCTGATACCACTTATTACGCAATTTCCTAACCGGACAATGCTGATTAACCGTAAACTTTTCTTTATCATTATCATTGGCGGAGCGTCCTGTCATAAAGCAAGAGGTGTAGGATGTTTTGCTCTGGAAAACGCGTCATGGCTCTCTCTTCACTATTTGCCCGGATATTCCCTGCGTTGAATCCAGATAAAAAAGTTTTGAATACGGCAAAGACACAAAAATTAAATGCGAAACCTATTAAAGACAAAAAAGAACTACACTCTGTTGTTCTCGGTTCCTTAAGATCAATTTAAAAATGACCAAAACAGATAAAAGAGTTCTTTGGTGAATAGTCTACTTAATTATGTCAGATATTATATCTCTGTCTTATGCACATCAAGCCCACAACATACAGGATTTAAACTGCCGGCAATATCTCTTCGTGCTTTGTTGTGAGCCGTGCTCATGAGGGTTAGTGGAGGAAACTTTTTTTCAAATCTTTCTTTGACCGTATTTTCTGTTTTAATACTAATCCAAAAAAACATATATCTTGTATTAAGTATCTTTTCCACAATCGCCTTGGTTCCATTATTAACCGCCAAAACCACTCTAGACCAAGTTTTTGCATCCATTTGGGTGCACGTTTTACCATACCTGATATAAATTCAAAAGTAACACCCACTCCAATAGCAACGGGAACATCTAATTTTTTATAATGCCTATAAATCCATTTCTCTTGTTTAGGGGCACCTAAACCAACTAATAATATTTCTGGTCTCGCGTTCTGTATCATCTTTATAATTATTTCATTCTCTTCACGATTATTTTCAAATCCAAACGGAGGAGAATAAACACCAACTATTTTTATTTGTGGATACATTTTTATTAAATTCTCTCTTGCCTTCTCAACAGCTCCAAGCCTCCCCCCCAAAAAAAATAATCTGTACCCTTTTTCCGCAGCAAACTTACAAATTACAGGTACCAAATCGGAACCAGAAACCTTTTCTTTAAGAGGTGTTCCTAAAAATTTTGAAGCCCATACAATAGGCATTCCGTCGGCAAGGACAAGACTTGCTTCCTGATAAATTTTCTTGAATTCTTTATCCTTTTGGATGAGAACAATATGATGTACATTCGGAGTAGTTATGAAAATATTTCCCTCTTTTTCTAACGCTTTGCTGATTGTTTTAATTGAATCTTGAAGCGAAACATTATCGATTTCAACATCGCAGATATTAATTTTGTCCATCATTGTAATCCCGAATCCAAAGAAAGAAACAGATAAAAGGCAAGATATTGGCTTGGTGATTTAAGGTGTACCTCGTGGATATCTGAGAAAAATCCGCCAAGGTATAGTTATCCCGCATCAAAGCCGTTGTAATAATAGGCAAGCCGAATTTTGGTAACGTTCAGCGCTCCGGCAATACTCCACTTGCTCACATTTACCCGCATGTTAACCGTACGCATAACTCGTTCTACCTTACTTGTCGTTTTGCCCTGGAGCCTCTTTTCTATCGCCGTAAACATATCAGGCCTGGCATTCTCAAGGTAGAAAGCGGTATGAGCATATCCATTCGACAAACAATACTGAATCACCGCCTCCAATCGTTTTCTCTTGGATTCTATCATTTTCTCGATGGTCTTCTGACAATCAACCAATGGCCGTATCGCACAGACCTCCATAAGCTCCGACATCACCTGCAGCCATTCTTTCCCCTTGCGCTTGACCCCGTCCTTCCATAATACATGCCTTGCCTGATACGGAATATGCCACAAACATCTCTGGCAGTAACTTGCAAAATGCCTTTAGAATCGTCTCTAAGCTGCTGTCCCTTAATTCAACTCGAAATTGACAACCAAATTCTATTGTGATACCATCTGTGCATGGGATAACTCCCATAGCACCCTTCTTTTCTTTATGGTTTCGTTTCTTTTGTTAAAACTATTTTTACCATATTTGGATGGCTTTTTCTTTAGCCAAGTCTCTCTTTTTCTACTCTACCGAAATTTGTCGATAGTTAGGAGCTAAGCGCCTAATCCTGCAAAACAAGACGAAACCTTGTTTGCAGGATTATGTTTTTCTATTTTGCTGAAAATTCGTATGAGTTTTCTTGCAAATCTATCGTTCAAAATCCCTATCTTTGGTTTTGGGTTAATTTTTTCACATAAACTTTTAACAATGTATTTAAATACTTAAATTTATGATTCCATATTATTTGTTTTGCATTACACATAGTCCAGCATGGTTTTGTACATTGGTATGTAGTTTTTCTTATTACTTCTGATTTGGCCGAAAACCATATATTTTCAAAAGTTTCTTCAAATAAGTTCCCCATTCGTAAATCTCTCATATTACAAGCATATATTTCACCTGATGGTTGCATAAAAAAAAATTCTTGACCTGCTGGGCATTGTATAGTTTTTACCTTACCAGCAACAAATTCTAATAATTCACGCATATAAATTATTTTACCCAGTTCCTTTAAATTAAATGTTTTTGTCTCTTCATTAATAATTTTCCCAATGTTTGTTTTAAATTTCTCAACATTTTTAGGAAAATTGTTATTACTTTTATAATAGATATCAGAGTTAGCCGCAACCATACATGTAAAACTTACGCTTAAATGTTTACTTAGCATATAAAGGGGTAGCGCATATTCAATATTTATATCAGAAAAAGTAGAAGATATACCGATATCATTAAAATTCATAGATTGGAGGTGTTTTATTTGATCAATTACTCTTGTATAATTTCCTTTAATTCCTCTTAAGGAGTCATGAAGTTCTTCTGTGGCATCTAGAGAAAATCTTATACTTAACTTATTTTTAATCGTTTGAAAATTATATTTTTTTAAGTCAACGAGTCCATTTGTATTTAGTGATATTCGACAATTATTTTTCTTGAATTTTTCTATAATCGAACTAAATTGTTTGTGCAAAAGAGGTTCACCACCTGTAATATTGATCTGTTTTAGACTTGTTGGTAGTTTATCTAACAAATTAATATCTAAATCTATTGGCTTTTCTGTACTCCAAATATTACAAAAGGAACATTTTGAATTACATCTTTGGGTAATTGATACTATTGCTGTTTTTGGCAATTTTTTTCTATACATAAGTGATATTATCTTTACGTATTTCCTGAATTTCCTCTAATCTGTGGAAACTGTTTAAAACACAAAAAATAAATTGAAGGAAAAATTATCGAATCCAATTTAAATTTGTTAATGATCTTAAGCAAAGTTTTCTTAGATTTGTAACAAAAATAAAAATATTCATTTGTGACATCCTTTATCCGAATGAAATTTTTGTTTAAATATTTGAATAATTCATTTTTAGTAAACCCAGCATGTGCGCCGTGTTTATTCTCAAACTTACCTCTTATTCTCATAGAGAAGTCAGCAAAGTTCCATAAGATCTTTGTAGACAATGTTACATTGGAACCAATGTAACCAAGCAATCTTGTTTTGTTGGGAACCCCTAAAAGAAGAAAACCATTTGGCTTTAACACGCGTTTAACTTCTGATAATGCACCAAGATAATCCTTTATATGTTCAAGAACGTGATAGCTAAATACACAATCAAATGAATTATCTTTGAATCCCAATTGATAACCATTCATTTGCAATAAATTTTCTCTATATTGATTTCTGATTAAAGATTGAAAATCAATATCTATACCAATTACAATACATTTGGGGTTTACTATCTGCTTTATGCTTGTATTTTCATCGTTGGTACCGCATCCTAAAATTAAAATTTTTTCAGGCATTTCTAAGTAATGTGACCGAATAATATGTTTTAAAAAACGCGCAAATCTAATATCCATAAACTAATTGAAGATAATACATTTTCTATTTGAACGTAAGAGTTTCCTATTATCTTGTAATTTCTGGGTCTTCTAAGTTTTATTGATAAATCGTAACACGTTAGTTTTTTGAAAAATTACAACAATAATGATGTTGCCTCACTGTGTAAGGACGAAGCATTTGCCATAAATTGGCATAAATGTATTCACACCCCAAGCAGGCAAATGCTTCTCCCCTACCTTTTCAAAAAACTAAAGTGTTACGATTTATCTTTATAATACTTCCTCATATATTTTTTCTAATCTTTTTGCAACTTTTGATGCTAAAAATCGTTCTGAAGCATAGCGATGGTTATAGAAAGAAATTTTTTTATATAAGTCTTTATTTAAATATAGTTTTTCAATGTAATTTGCAATATCAGTTGGATCTTTACTTTCAGTAATAAAGCCGTTTTTGTCTTGTTCAAAAAAATCAACAATTCCCCCAACGGGTCTTGTAATAACAGGTAGTCCAAATACCATCGCTTCGAGAACAGAAATTGGAATGCCTTCTCTATAATAAGTAGGAAAGCAATAAACGCAGGATTCTTCCAAATATTTTCTTTTCGTTTTTCCTTTTACATATCCAGTAAAAACGACGTTAGAAACATTTTTCGCTTTCACATAATCTTTAACGTGCTGTATTTCTTCTCCATCCCCAGCAACAACAAGTTCAAGCTTTGGGTATTTATTATGAAGCATATTTATTGCATCTATTGTTTCATATATACCTTTTTCTTTTATAATCCTCGCAAGAAAAAGAATTCTAAATGTGTCAATATCCATTCTTTTCTTTATGGTAGTTTGAATATCGAATTCTCTCACTAGGCCATCGTCCACTGCGGTTGTCTCTATATAAATCGGTTGCTTAAAACCCCACTTAAGTAACGTGTTTCTAAATTCAGTAGCTAAGACAATGAAAATATCCACGTTATCATAAATTTTTCGAAATAACCATAAGGTTCTCAATTTTATTATTTTCTGTTCAAATGTTTTAAGCCATCCATGAAAAAATACCACGATTTTTATTTTGTAATATTTTGACAGCAATATAAAAACTCCATCACGTATTACACTTTTAAAATCTAAAGAAGGATTTATATGAACAACATCATACTCTCTACATCTCAACTCTTTTACAAATAGAAAATAATCTTTAAAAATTCTAAAGAAATTTCTTAAAAAGCCTTTTTCTTCAACTCTTTTCCCGATATCAAAATGCTTAATTTCGACACTAAAATTTTCATTAAGTGCTGAAAAATAATTTGAGACTCCGCCAGGATTTTTAAATTCAGGACGAATAATTATGATTTTCATAACTACGAGAGAAATTGTAACCTGAAAATAAATTTTGACATTACTTTCTTAAACCGAAAACCCAAGATAGTATCTAATAAAAAATATTTATTATTAGATACTATAATGTACTTTGGCCTTCCTGCAATCTTTGCGATAATCGGCCCAGTGCATGGAAAGAACCGCATCTATCAGTGAACAATCAATAGCAACGAGATTTCCAAGCTCCGCATGTTCCTTGGGCAGGGTTTTAGCTGCGTTAGCCTGGAGTTGTTGGAATACATATAGTAACTGTTCGAGGCCGCGGGAATTTATCGCCTCGAAGAAGCTGCTCTTTTTTATTCCCTCATGTGGCACTATGACTTTACGAGCGAAGTCGTCTTCTTTAAGAACTTGCAGGAGATGTCGTCCGGAGGTATGTTCTTCAAGGTGAAAGAAAACTAATGGCTTCAGCCGGTGTTCAAAATTCAATTGCAAAGGCCTGTTTCCTCGTGCCTCAAGCGGAGGCATACTGATAAAGACGTTTTCGACAAGTTGCCACAATTCGTGAAATGAAGGTACGTTTTGTTTTTTGTCTTGAGGATGAAAGGTGTGCGGCATTTTTCATAACTCCTATAGTTCTGGGTTTTTACGAAAAATCGTGCATATGCTTTTTGCTGATTTGTCAAGTAAAATATCTCCTTAAAAACGGTATTTTTTTCTCGTTTTTTTTGATACTTATATACGCAATTTCCTAACCGGACAATGCTGACTCATACCAATTCTTAGAAGCTTCAAAACAGCCGCGCTACAAGCCATTGTTTTTTACCCAGCATCACGAATTATATTATGATAGAGACAAATAGGAAAACGATTAAACGATCATTATAACAAAATTATCCGGATGTTTTCAACTTTTATTGAATGCAATACATTCTAAAATATTTTCGCTGAATGGTTACGTTTAATTTCTCTCGGTCGTCGAGTTGTTGCACTCGGTCTTAAACTCAAAGAACTTGTTATTACTCTCGAGATTGCTACTCAAAGATAATTTCTTTGCTAAAAGTATCAAAATAATTTTGGGAAGACACTACGCCTTCAACGAAAGCAAACATGCGGTTGATTTTACACTAGAATTTGTTTCTGCTAACAGCTTAGCCCGACCTTCGCAATTCGAGGGGTTGACAAGCCGCCGAGTAGGCAAGGGGGAGTTTCACCCCCAAGCCTCTCACAGAACCGTACGTGACAGTCTCCCGTCATACGGCTCGTGTTATTCTTGATACGCTTCAACAGTATCCCATTTTCCAGTGATAAAACAACTCTGGGTTAGCTTGTTTTATCAAATTGAGTTTCGCCACTGATTTCCGATAGCCAATCTTGTGCTTTTTCCTG
>WBZY01001692.1_pt1 | contig 10623 bp, 8 predicted proteins | sample 5204191 | NCBI WGS metagenome assembly WBZY01 (sample SAMN12344363, study PRJNA552823) | activated sludge metagenome | biome: Activated sludge suspended growth; feature: Anammox Sidestream; material: Wastewater; isolation source: activated sludge from anammox sidestream of wastewater treatment... | reverse complement strand
GTCCTGATCCTCTACAGCGGACACAACGAGTTCATCGAGCCGGACTTCTTCGCGGCGCTGAAGAAGCAGACGCCCCGGCGCAACCGGCTGCTCGAGCTGCTCTGGCACTCGCGGCTCTACTCGGGGATGGAGCTGCTGGCGTCGCGGTTCTCGCCCGAGTATCCGGCGAGCGCCTCCGCCGCTCGCTTCGACATGTTCGTCCGGCGCAACGAGACCGTCGCCTACGACGCCGCGCAGAAGCAGGCGATCGTCGATGCGTTCCGCGACGGGCTGCGCGAGATCGCCGGGCTCGCGCGGGCTCACGGCGCGCATCTGGTCCTGATGCCGGTGGTCGCCAACCTCCGCGACTGGCGCCCGGTCCGTTCGGTGGTCTTCGAGAAGCTGTCCGAGGCCGAGTACCAGGAGTGGGCCCGAGCGCTGGCCGAAGGCCGGCAGCAGCTCGCCGGCGGACACCCGAAGGAGGCGGTGGACGCGCTCGAGCGAGCCCGCCGCCTGGCGCCGTCGTACGCAGAGACCTGGTTCCTCCTGGGCCGCGCCTACGAGGCGCTGCAGCGCTGGGACGACGCGCGCTCGGCCTACGCCCGCGCCGCCGACCTCGACGCATCGCCGGTGCGCCGCATCTCGGGCACCAACGATGCGGTGCGCGCCGTGGCGGCCGAGGAGGGCGCCCTGCTCGTGGATGCGGAGCGCCTCTTCGAGGCGCAGAGCGAGCACGGGCTGGTCGGCTTCAACTGGATCGAGGACTACGTGCATCCGACGCGGGAGGGGCACCAGCGGATCGCCTGGAAGCTCTGGCAGGCGATGGCGGAGGCGGGCTGGCTCGGCGGGCAGCCCGCGCAGCGCGAGGTGTTCGATCGGGTGGTTGCCCGGCGCCAGGTGTCGGGCTCCGAGCACAACGCCGTCTGGCTCTTCAACCAGGCCTCGGTGCTGCGCCACCAGGGGTACCTCGACCAGGCGACCGCTCGCTACCGGGATGCCGTGGAGCTGCGTCCGACCTACGCGCCTGCGCAGGCAGGCCTCGGCTACGCCCTCCAACAGAGCGGTCACTACGAGGAGGCGCTCGTGCATCACGAGCGCGCCCTCGCCCTCGGCCTCGACACCGCCGAGTCACGCACCAATCTCGGCACCACGCTCTTTGCGATGGGCCGCCTGGACGAGGCGCTGCGCCACCTGCAGCGCGCCGTCGAGCTCGACTCCGGCTTCGCTCCCGCCCAGATCAACCTGGGCGCGCTCCTCGAGGCGCGCGGGGAGCCGGCGCAGGCGGTCCCGTTCTACCGGCGCGCCGTCGCGATCGACCCGACCGGCGTCGAGCAGGTCAACAACCTGGCCTGGGTCCTGGCGACCGCGAGCGACCCTGCGGTACGCGATGGAGCGGAGGCGGTACAGCACGCCGAGGAGGCTGCCCGCCTGACCGAGCACCGCAACCCGCAGGTGCTGGACACCCTGGCCGCCGCCTACGCCGAAGCCGGCCGCTTCGACGACGCGACGCGCACGGCCGGCCAGGCGATCGAGCTGCTGGCGGGAAGCCCTGACGCGGCGCCGGTCGCCGAGCGTCTCGCGGGCTACCAGGCCGGCCGCCCGTACCACGCCGCGGCTGCCCGGTAGCCAGGCGCTGTGCAGCACGCTCCCTCCTCACGCGGCGCTGGACCTTGGCCCGCTTTCGCGAGGAGGCTGGCGGAGCAGTAGCGGCGCCCATCCGATCGCCCCGGGTCCCAGCCGGGGGGACGCGCCTGCTCGGTCGCTACTGGATGGACCAGCCTCCGTCGCTCGTGAGGATCGCCCCGTTGACGTTCACGCCGTCGTCCGACAGCAGGAACGTGATGGACGCGGCGAGCTGCGCCGCCGTCGCGAGGGTCGGGATCTGGGAGTAGAAGGGCTGCAGCCGAGCCAACCCGGCCGCGGACACCTTCGCCGGGAACGGGATGCCGGTGGCGACGGCGCCGGGTGCGACGGCGTTGACGCGGATGCCCGTGGGACCGTACATGAAGGCTGCGCTCCGGGTCATGCCGATCACGCCGTGTTTGGAGACCGTGTACGCGGTGCCGGATGCGTTGCCGCGCAGGCCGGCCTCCGAGGCGACGTTCACGATCGCGCCGCGGCCGGCCGCGACCATCGCGGGAAGCACGGCGCGCGTCAACTTGAACGCTCCACTGAGGTTCACGTCGAGGACGCGATTCCAGATGGCATCCGTCGTCTCGGCCAGGGGCGAGAAGTCGTCGTTGATGCCGGCCACGTTGGCGAGCCCGTCGATCCGGCGACCCGCCGCGGCGACGATCGCGTCGATGGACGCCTGCTCGGTGATGTCACCGGTGACGAGCACGAGGTCGGCGCCGGGAAGGGACGCTGCGAGCTCGCGGAGGCGCTCGCCGGAGACGTCGAACGCGACGACCCGGCCCCCCTCGCGTGCGATGCGCGACGCGCTCGCGCGCCCGATCCCGGAGCCTGCGCCGGTGACGATCACCGTCTTGCCGGCGAAACGGCCGGCGGTGACCTGCTCCTGCCAGGCCGTGCTCGCGTCCTCGGCGGGCAGCGCGGTCAGCACCTCGTTCTCGGACATCGGCTTCCTCTCTCGCCCCAGCGCCTCGCCGGGGTCCGCGCACACGGTCGCCGATCGGCAGGCCGATGCGCGAGGGCGGACATCAGGAGCGGGTCTTCGCGATCCGGAGCGCCAGCACGCGCGGCGCCGCGTGGAGCGCAAAGGCTCCGAAGCCCGACAGCCACGCGGCGGCCTCCAGGGCCGGTGGGAGCGCCGGGGCCAGGAGCACGCGTGCGGCCTGCAGGGCCAGGCCGGCGTCGAGCAGGACGATCGCGGCGATCGCCGGCACCGGATGGCCGCGTGCCCCGCCCCTGCCGCGGGGGAGGATCCAGTAGGCGACGGCGAACGCGAGCTGCGTGATGCCCCCGAAGAGCATCCACGAGCCATGGAGCTGCGCCCACGCGGGCGAGAACGCCACGAATCCGCTCCTGGCCGTCGCGAGCAGCGCGCCCACGAAGGCGGCGGCGACCACGACCACCAGGGCCGACCGGATCCCGATGCGCGTGAGCGGAGGCATCAGCGGATCCGCGGCCAGAGCGAGACCGCCATCGCGGTGCAGGCAGCGAGCTGCAGCCACGCGGCCAGGGTCAGCGCGACCGCCGCCCAGGGCGCGGGGCCGGCCTGCGCGAGCCACGGCTCGGAGACGGCCCGCAGGGGCACACCGGCGTTGAGCCCGGCGAACGCCAGCCAGTTGAGCGCCGCCGGGCCGCGCGGGTCGGCCCCGGGGTGCTTCGGGAACAGCCACAGGGCGACACCGAAGATGAGCTGGGTGATCCAGCCGACCGTGAGGGCATGGAACAGGCCCAGCCGGACCGCTCCGAGCCAGGCGGGCGCGAGCAGGGCCACGCCGAGCCACCCCGCCAGACCCCCGAGCAGCCAGCCCAGCGCCGCGCGGATGAACCAGCGGGAGACCGGCGGCATCAGGATCCCGGGGTGATCGCCGCGCGCTGCACGATCACGACGGCTTGCGGCCGTAGAAGGCGTGGAAGCTGTCGCCGGGGACGAGCGAGCGGCTGTGGGCATCCTCGAAGCCCGCTTCGCGGAGCTGCGCCACGAGCTCCGGCGGCGCCGGCAGGCGCCCGCAGCCCTGGGTCCCGGCGCTCCAGATGTCGAGCGCCACGGTTGCCGGGCTCCCGCCACGGCACGCGGTCGTGAGCAGGATGCGCCCGCCCGGGACGAGGAAGCGCGCCGCATGACGCAGGAGCGCAACGCGCTCCGTGACGGGGAAGTAGTAGATGTTGTTGTGGAAGGTGACGACGTCGAAGACCGGCTCCGGAGCGCGGTCGCGCACGTCGCCCTTGTCGACCGAGGCGCGCGCCGCGCAGCCCCAGGCGTGCAGGTTGGCGTTGGCGAGCTCTGCGACCTCGGGCTGGAGCTCGAGGCCGAGCGCCGTGAGCTCGCGGTTCCGCTCGGCCGCGTAGCGGATGTAGGTGCCCGAGCCGGCGCCGACCTCGAGAAGGCGGAGCACGCCTCGCGGCGGCACCACCCGGTCGATCGCCTCGTGGACGAAGGGGCGCACGAGGGGCGAGGAGCGTGCGATCAGGACGCCGTCCTGGTCGGCGAGCGTGAAGCGCCGCCCGGCGGCGAAGCGCTCGGGCGACTCGAGCACGAGGCGGTGGTGCAGGGTCGCCACCTCCTCGAGGATCGCCGCGATGGCGTCGTTCCCGGGCCGGGCGAGCGCGCGCGCGAGGCGGCTGCGCAGCCCATAGCACGAGCCGTCGGAGCGGAGCGCGCCCGTGCGCACGCCGAGCTCGAGCCACGTCTCGAGCCAGGCGCGGTCGGCCTGGTCGCGCAGGGCTTCGCCGGCGAGCGTCTCGAGCGAGGCGGGCCCCCGCGCGAGCCGCTGCAGCACGCCCGCGCGGAAGGCGGAGGCCAGCCAGACGACGCGGTAGTACGGGGTCGCCAGGCGCAGGACTGCGAAGAGGGGGCCGAGCTGGCCTCCGCGGACCAGCTCGAGAGCGGTTCGGACTCGCACGATGCCTCCAGGGTGGATCCGCGCGGCGCGCCGCTCAGGGTACCGGCCGCCGATAGCTGCCCGCCTCGGCCCGGAAGGCGATGGCCAGGCGGTTCCAGCCGTTGATGGCCACGATCGCCAGCGTGAGGTCCACGAGCTCCTTCTCCGTGAAGACCGCGCGGGCCGATTCGTAGGCTCCATCGGGAACGTGGGTCTCGGCCACCCGCGTGACGGCTTCGGTCCACGCCAGGGCGGCGCGCTCTCGCTCCGTGAAGAACGGCGCCTCCTCCCAGGCCGACAGCGTGTAGAGGCGCTGCTCGGTCTCGCCCTGGGCACGCGCGTCCTTCGTGTGCATGTCGAGGCAGAACGCGCAGCCGTTGATCTGCGAGGCGCGCGTCTTGACCAGCTCCAGGAGCGACGCCTCGAGGCCGCAGTGGTGGACGTATCGCTCCAGTCCCCGCATGGCCTCGATGCCCTCCGGAGCCGTGGCCTTGTAGTCCATTCGAGCCTTCATCTCCGAGTCCTCCACGCGGCGCTTCCGCCCGCGCACGGCGGCCGCGATCCCCCGCCCCGTGGCAGGGTAGCCCCCCGGGCCGAAAGGTCGGTCGCCAGGGGCCCGCGTCGAGGCAGGCCGGCCCGCGCGCGGAGTAGAATGGGCGCCATGAATCTCCCCTACTTCCTGCGCCGGGTGAATCGCGTCTTCACCAATCCCCTGATGCGGACCTTCGCGTGGCTCGTCCCGCCGCTCGCCGTCGTGCACCACGTCGGGCGCACGAGCGGCCGGGCGTACCGCACGCCCGTGGTCGCCTTTCCTTCGCCGAAGGGCCTCGTGATCCCGCTGACCTACGGCCGCGACGTCGACTGGGCGCGCAACCTCCTTGCCGCACGCGGTGGCGAGGTCGAGCGGACGGGGCGGCGCGTGGCCCTGCGCAACCCGCGGATCGTCGCCTTCGCCGCCGCCGAGGCCCACCTGCCCGCGCCGCTGCGCCCCTTCTTCCGCACCCTGGACCTCCCCGGCTACGTGCTCCTCGACCGCCCCGGCGGCGGGCGCACGCACGCCGCCCGCAGGGCGTGAAGCCCCAGACCAGCGGCCCCGGTCGGGGGGCTGGCTGCATCCGCGTCCGTCCCCGTCGCCCGGTGGACTACGTTCGCTCCGGACGGAGGCTCGATCGCGATGCGGAACCCGACCCGCCGCGGCCGGCTGCTCTTCTGGGGCCTCACGCCCCTGGCACTCGTGGCCTTCGGCCTGCACGTGCACGAGGTCGCGCGCTCGGGGCTCGCGCAGCTCCCGGTCTGGGCGCTGCGGGACCCCGACGGAGGCTACCCGCGGGTCGGCGGCTACCGGGTCGAGACCGACAGCTCGGGAAGCCGGCTCCTGCCCGGCGACCGCCTCCTCTCGGTGGGTACCACGGATCTGCGGGGAGCCGGCTTCATCGGCTTCGACGCCGCGGCGCTCGCTGCGACCGGGCCGCTCGGCGAGGCGCGCCTCGTCTTCGAACGCGACGGCGTCCGGACCGAGGGCTCGATCCGGGCGCGCGCGCGGCCCTATCCATGGTCTCGCGTGCCTCCGCTCGTCGCCTCCTTCCTGTTCTGTGCGCTCGTGCTCCTGCGTGCGCCCGGAAGTCCCGATGCGCAGCGCTTCTTCGCCGCCGTCATGAGCTACGGCATCGTCCAGGCGCAATTCTACGGCGGGCCGGCCTGGCAGACCTGGCTCTCGCTCGGCATCTGGAACCTGGGCGCGCCGATCGCGTCCGTGCTGATGCTGCGCTGGGCCACCTACTTCCCGGCGGAGGTTGCCGCGTCGGCACGGCCCTGGTGGGGCTGGGCATGGCTCGGCCTCGCGCTGTGGATTCCGATCCGGCTCAGCTACCTGCGCGGAGGGCCGCTCCCGCCCGCGTGGCTGCCCCTGGTCTCGCAGGCGCTCCACGCGCTCTTCATCGTCGGCACGATCGCGCTCCTGCTCCGCAACTACGCACACGCCGACCCGGTCGGACGGCGCCGGCTCAAGTGGGTGCTCTGGGGCTGCGCGGTGGGCAGCGCGCCGCTCGTGCTGGCGCAGGCGAGCCTGCTGCTCTGGCCCGGGTGGCAGGGCTTCCCGGCCGCCTTCGCGCTCGGCACCACGTGGACCACGCTCGCCGTGGCCGGCATGCTCGTCGCGATCGCCCGCTACAACATCTTCGACATCGATCGGCTGCTGACGGCGACGGCGTCCTCCACGCTGGTGGGCGCCGCCTTCCTGGGCGGCCTGCTGTTCGTGCTGCCGGAGCTGGCGCGCGCGCTCGCCGCGTGGGCACCGATCGGCGAGGGACCGGCGAGAGCGCTCCTGGCGCTGGCCCTCGCGGCGCCGCTCGTCCCCGCCTACCGGCGGCTGCGGCCGGGCATCGAGCGGATCTTCTTCCCGGAGCAGCGCGAGCGCGAGCGCGGCATGGAGCAGCTCCTGCACGATCTTTCGCAGTGCGCCGCGCGCAGCGAGGTCCTCGACCTGGTCTCCGAGCGGCTGCCGGGCGTGATGCGGCCCCGGAGCTGCGTGGTGTACGCGGCGAACGGAGAGCGGCTCGAGCCGGTTCCGGTGCGCGGCACCGCGCCCTCCGGCTCGCTGCTGCGGCGCGGTCCGCTGACGCTGGCCCTCGAGCGCGATCCGCGGCCGGTCGTCGTCGACGAACGTGCCTTCACGCGCGCGGTCCCGGATCTCGCGCCCGCTGAGCGCGACGAGCTGCTCGCGCGCGAGGCCGCCGTGCTGGTGCCGCTCCGGTGTGGGAAGGATCTCGCGGGCTTCGTGGTGCTGGGTGCCCCGCGCTCGGGCGACGTCTACACGAGCGGCGACCTCACGCTGCTCGCTGCGCTTGCGCAGAAGGCGTCGGCGGAGTTGCTCCATCTGCGCGACGCCGAGACGATCCGCTCCGAGCGGGGCCGGGCCGCGGAGCTGGCGCGGCTGCGCGTCGAGGCGGAGCAGCTCCTCGCGCGCCGTTCGCGCTTCCTGGCCGCCGCGAGCCACGACCTGCGCCAGCCACTGCATGCGCTGCGGGTGCTCGCGAGCCTGCTCGAGGAGCGGATCGGTGCCGGAGAGACCCGGGCGCTCGTCGAACGGCTGCAGCAGTCCGCGGAGGCGCTCTCGGAGATGTTCTCGTCGCTGCTCGATCTCTCGCGCCTCGACGTGGGGGCCGTGGAGCCGCGCCCCGTTGCGCTCGCGCTCGATCCCCTGCTCGAGGGGCTCTGTGCGGAGCTCGCACCGTCCGCGGAGGCGAAGGGGCTCGAGCTGCAACGGGAGGAGAGCGGTCTGGCCGTGCACAGTGATCCCGTGCTTCTCGGCCGCATCGTGCGCAACCTGTTGACCAATGCCGTCCTCTACACCGAACGAGGGAGGGTGCGGGTGGTGGCGCGACCCCGCGGCTCCCGGGTGACCGTCGAGGTCTCCGACACGGGGCCCGGCATCGCGCCCGAGCGCCAGGCGGAGGTCTTCCGCGAGTTCGTCCGTCTCGAACGCGGGACGGGCGGGGGTGGCGGGCTCGGCCTCGGGCTCGCAATCGTCGAGCGGCTGGCGCAGGCGCTCGGCCACGAGGTGGCGGTCGAGTCCGAGCCCGGGCGCGGCTCCACGTTCCGGCTGACGCTCCCGGCGCGCCGCCTCACCCGCCGCGCGCCCGCCGTGGCGGCGGCTGCCGGCCTCGAGGGGCGGGTGGTGCTGCTCGTGGACGACGATCTGGAGGTCCTCGCGGCGACCCGCGACCGGATCACCCGCTGGGGCTGCCGGGTGGTCGCGGCGGCCAGCACGGCCGAGGCCCTCGAGGCGCTCGAGCGTCGCGGCGTCCGGCCCGAGGCCCTGCTCGTCGACTACCGGCTGGCGGCGGCCACGACCGGGCTGGAGGTCGTGGCCGCGATGCGGGCTGCGTTCGGAGCCGCACTCCCCGCTGCGCTGCTCAGCGGCGAAACCACCCCGGAGGCGATGGGGCGCATCCGGGCCAGCGGCCTCCCGCTGCTCCTCAAGCCCGCCGCCCCGGCTCGCCTCCGCGCGCTCCTCGCCGAGCTGCTGCGGCGCGGCGCGAGCCCACCCTCCTCCGAGCCCGGCTCCGCGCGCCCGGACTAGTCCGATCGGGGGAGGCCGCGGCGCGCAGGGCAGGCGTATCGTGGCCCCATGCACGTCGCTTTGCTGCGTCCCGGGATGGTGCGCCTCCTCGCGCTCGGCCTCGTCTTCGGTGCCGCCGGCCTCGTCGCCGCTCCCGCGCAGGCGCGCACGCGCACCTTCTGCGGGGTCGTGAATCGCTCCTGTGGCGGCCACCTCGAGCCGGTCTGCACCTCGGGCGCGGCCTGTGATCCGGGACACACGCGCTACAGCGGGAGCCCGTTCCCGATCACGATCAACTGCCCGTGGCCGGTCCCGGACGTGCGGGTGAGCGCCGGCTGCTACGACGAGCGTCCCGACTGCGGCGACTGCAGCGCCAACGGCCAGATCCCCTGCCCGGAGGAGGCGGAGCCCTGGTGCACCGCCGGCTGCGACCCCGGGCTCGCCGTGCACCCGATCACCACGCTCTGCTCCGATGGCAGCATCGAGCTGCCCGACGCCGGGCCCAACGAGACCTGTGCGCCCGGCCTCGTCGATTGCGAGGAGGGGCTCCAGTGCACGCTCGCGCTGCTCTGCTCCCACGAGCCGGTGCAGGAAGGCGAGACCTGCGACGCCACGGCCCCGTGCGCGTCCGGCCTCTACTGCCAGGCCGGCGTCCCGCAGGTGTGCCGGAGGAAGCGGACCGTCGGCGAGGGCTGCTCCGCCTTCCATCCGTGCGCCGAGGGCCTCTCCTGCGAGGCCTGCTTCACCGAGCTGTGCAACGCGCCGCTCCAGTGCTTCCCGAACGCCAACGAGGGCGCGATCACCGAGCAGCAGTGTCGCAAGCTCTACAGCCCGGTGATCGGGGACGGCGTCACGGGCGGCGACGTCACCCTCACCTGGGCCGGCGGCAACGGAGCCTCGGCGGTCGTCTCGGAGTCGCAGGCCTTCGGCGTGGCCTACGGCCAGAACGGTGAGTACGGCTGCTTCACGAGCCTGTGCTTCGGGGTGAACAGCGACGTCGAGATCACGGGCGCCTTCAGCTCGGTGGGCCTCTCGACCACCTTCGAGGCGGTAGGAGGCAAGTCCTACGTCGTCACCGAGACGGCGCAGACTCCGGCCTCGCTGCTGAGCTTCTCCACCTCGCAGATCTGGGAGCGCCTGAGCGGCGACACCGACTTCCCGCCGGTGCTCGGCGCCCTGAACGGCACCGAGAATGCCCTGGCGGTCGGTGGCGGGCTGAACCCCTCGCCCTTCACCGCCGGGACCCTGTACTGCGACACCGTGCTCGACCCGGTCGCGGTCGACCCCGGCCAGAACCAGCCCCCGCCGCTCGGCCTGCCCCCGCTCGAGTTCGTCGTCAACCCCGACTTCGAGACCGACACCTTCGGCTGGGCCTGTCGCGACGGCGGAGTCTGCGGCTGGGCCTGGGACTCGCCCTTCGCTCCGGGCAGTACGGGATCGGGGCGCGTGACGAGCTCGCCCGCGGGCTCGCCCTCCGAGGTCGGCCGCATCGAGTCGAGCTGCGTGCAGGTCCAGGGCGGCCTGCCGTATCGGCCGTCGGTCTGGATCAAGACCACGGGGGCCGCCGCCGGAGGGGCGAACGTGCGGTGGAGCGCGAGCGAGAGCTGCGCGGGAGAGGAGGTCGGGAACGATCCGCTCGGCTCCTCGCCCGCCGATGGGATCTGGCGCCGGCTCTCGGCCGATCTGGTGGCGCCGGTGGATGCGCGCACGGCGAAGCTCGAGGCGTTCGCCGTGCGCGGCGCCGCGGGCGCGGCGAGCGAGACCTTCGTCGATCACGCCTACGTCCCCGAGCCGGCGTCCGCGGCGGCGGCCGCGACGGCGGCGGCGGTGCTCGCGGTCCTCGCCCGCCGGCGGCGCGGAGCGCGGGCCCGGCGCTAGCGGGGATCCTCGAGGCCCAGCTCGCGCATCACGAGCACCGCCTCGGTGCGGTTGCTCACGTCGAGCACCTCGAAGAGCGTCCGCAGATGGGTCTTGACGGTGCCCTCGGCGATGCCGAGGACCCCGGCGATCTCCCGATTCGTGAGCCCGCGCGAGAGCAGGCGCAGGACGTCGAGCTGGCGCGCCGTCAGCTCG
>WBZY01001690.1_pt1 | contig 10640 bp, 6 predicted proteins | sample 5204191 | NCBI WGS metagenome assembly WBZY01 (sample SAMN12344363, study PRJNA552823) | activated sludge metagenome | biome: Activated sludge suspended growth; feature: Anammox Sidestream; material: Wastewater; isolation source: activated sludge from anammox sidestream of wastewater treatment... | reverse complement strand
CTCGTTCTCCGTCGCCCGCCATCCTCGGGTCGGCGCCGGGCGCCGGAGCGCGGCCGGTCGCTCCGGCCGCGTGCGATTCCTGCGTTGCACTCCCGGTGCCAACCCGCGGAGGGCGGCCGGGCGCGCGCCGCCTCGCCACGCGGGATCCCGGCCCCGCACCCGCCCGCGGTGTGCAACGCGAAGCCCGTCTTTGTAGAAACGACGAGCCGCACTCCACCCGAGGGCCCGGGAGCGGCGGCCGTCCGCTACCGTCCGGGCCGTCCGCCCGAGGGGCCGTTAGCTCAACGGTAGAGCAGCGGGCTTTTAACCCGTTGGTTCTGGGTTCGAGTCCCAGGCGGCCCACCAGGGAAATCAATGGGTTGCGTCGCCTCGTCGGGATCGCCGTCGAGGGCAGGGGCCGTATAGGGCCGTCCGGAGCCGCCGAGCTCGGCGAACGAGAGGTCGTTCTCCTCCTCTCGCATGGCGTGCGCGTAGACGCGCAGTGTGAACGCGGGGTCCTGATGGCCGAGCTGCTGCGCGACCCAGCGCACGCTCTTGCCCGCGCGAAGCGCCCACGTCGCCCAGCTGTGGCGCGTCGCGTGGAAGCGCAGCGGGCGGACTCCATGGGCCTCTCCGCGCCGGCGCACGCGCTCCCAGTGACGCGCGAAGTTCGTCTCGTCCCACGGCGTGCCGGTCCGGGAGCAGAAGACCCACTCGGGCGGCGGGCTCGCGGGCTCGGCGCTCCCCGGCTCGAGCGCTGCCCGAGCCTGTAGCGCCGCGTGCTGGCGTCGCACGGCGAGCAGGTCGAACAGCTCGTTGGCGAGGGTCTCCGTCATCGCAACGCTTCGCCAGCGTCCGCTCTTCGGGGTCGTCACCCGCCGCATCGTAATCGCGCGTCGGATCGCCAACGTGCGGTGCTCGAAGTCGATGTCCGGCCATTTGAGGCCCAGGATCTCGCCTTTCCGGCATCCGGTAGAGAAGGCGAGCACGAGAGCTGGGGCGAAGCGTGGCTCGTACTCTCGTGCGAGCGCGATCAGTCTCGCCGCCTCCTCGGGCGTCCAGTACTCCACTTCGGGCGTCTCGATCGCGACTCGCCGGTCCACCCGACGCATCAGCTCCCCCACCCTCGCCGCCGGGTTCCGCGCCACGGTCCCCTCTCGCTGCGCCAGGTAGAGAACGCGACGGAGGACACCGAGAGCGTTCTGGACCGTCTTCGGGGCCAGTCCTTGCTCCAGCTACCAGCGACCGCTCGCTTCGCGTTCGCCCACTGCTGCGCGCACGTGCGGCGCAAGCTCCTCGGGTGCGAGCCTGCCTTCCCGCAGGCCGACGAGGCGTTGGATCAGATCGGCCGGCACTACGGCGTCGAGGCTGAGGATCGACGGAGGCATCCGCACAGGAATCGAGATTCAGCAGATGTGCCGGCACTATTCTCTGGTGCGATGAAAGTTGCTCTGGCAGAATGCGCGCCGTCGCAGGCGGGTGTCGCCCGGAAGGGGCATTGCCGAGCCGCGTTAGCCGAGGCTGTGTTTGGGGCTGTCGAACGGAACGCTCGAGCAATCCGAGGTGGCGTGGAGGGCCGGGCTCGGGCGCTGGGGCATTCGGATCCGGCTCCTCGAGCACCCCGCCCTGGTTCTGCCCTTCTTGGCCGGCGCCTCCTCGATCGCGAGCCTGCTCGGCTACTTCTACGGCTTGTTCTCGATGCGCACCGGCGTGTCGCTCGTCGTTGTCCCGGGTCTCCTCTCCGCCGCGGCCTTCGTATGGCTGGCACGGCGGCGCGGTCGGGCAGACTTGGCCGATCGCGTTCTGGGAGGAATCTTCGCGGGCGGCGTCGCAACGCTGTTCTACGACATGTGTCGAATTCCACTCGTCCATGCTGGCCTCCCGATTTTCAAGGCGATCTCCTACTTCGGAGCGCTCATCGTGGGCGGGACCGCGGTCACTGCGGAGGCGCAGCTGGCGGGCTGGGCCTACCACTATTCGAACGGGGTCGGCTTCGCGCTCATGTATGCCACGCTCGCGGTCCGCGACCGACTCTGGACCGCCGTCGCCTGGGGCGTCTTCCTCGAGACGGCGATGCTGCTGACACCGTACGCGGAGGTCTTTGGCTACACGCGCGGCCGGGAGTTCTTGGCAATCACGCTCGGCTCCCACCTCGTGTACGGATTGGGGCTCTGGGCCGGATTGCGGCTCTGGGGCCGCATCCGTCGGCCGCTGCCCTGGCGGCTCGTCACGACAGGGTTCCTCCTACCGGCGCTCGGGGTCGGCCTCGTCGGGGCCGACTTCCACCGCATCCATGCCGAGAAGCTCCCCCCGGCGCCGCCTGCCGCGCTCGGCGAACATCTTCACACGACGTGGAACGTGCTCGAGGTGGACCGGATCATCACGCTCTGGCTCGTGAAGCGCTTCATCGACCCCGATGCCCGCTTCGCGCTGCTGCCTCCCTTCACGCGGACTCCGTACGGGCAGCCCCTCGACGTGCCGGAAGCGGAGATCCGGCGCTCGGGAGCGAAAGCAGCCGCGGAAGTGGCGATCGAGCGCCACTCGCTCGACTCCGACCCTGCTCTTCAGCGCCTCGGGGCGATCGCGACCCATTTCGAGATCCATTCCTGGGCTGCGCCGCCTGCCGACGCGCGCGAGCTGGGAACCGTCCTGCGCGAGCAAGCCGAGCAATGCGGCCCGAAGCCGGACGAGCGTTGTCTCGATCCACTCTTCGCGACGCTCGATGCCTGGTATCGAACGGGCGGCTCCCTGAATCCTTCGACCGGGGACGAGCACTGACGGACGATGTCATCGAGTGGGAGGAAGCCATGGATCGGAAGCGCGCCAGTCTGGCATTCGTGGCGGTATCGATCGCGTGGATCGTGGGTCTCGGCTGCACGCCGGTGGGTCTGGGAGGCGATCCGATCGTCTGGCCGAAGGCGGCACGGCTCGGTGACACGCTCGCGATGTCGCTCGATTCGAACTACGTGCCGGTCTTGGGGGGGTACTACGAGAAGTACAATCTCTCGGTCGACAACGTGACGCTCCAGATCAAGCAGGGGACGACGGTCCTCGCGACCGCCACGCCGCGCGCGGTCTTCGACGGCTTGTCGGCTCCGGCAGGCGTGCTGAACGTCACCAAGGCCGGCCCCTTCCTCACCATCGTCGTCTTCGACCTGCCGACCTCGATCTCGGCGGCCTTCCCCGTGGCGACGAAGGTGCACATGCTCGTGAACGGGGTGGCGCCGACCTGGAACTCGATCGGGAGCCTGGAGATCCTCGGGACGGGCGGGAGCCCGATCGTCTTCACCAGCGATTCCAATCCAACCGGCCTCGGCCCGCGCCCGACGCTGCGACTCCAGGGTCGCGCCGCGACGGCTCAGGTCGATGGCTTCGACCCGGAGTGGGAGATCGGCTCGATCGAGTTCACGCTCCAGTACCCGAGCGGCGCCGTTTCGCAGCCGGACGTGTTCCCCCTCACCGAAGCGAGCCGGGCGGTAGCCTTCACCAGCACGGGCGATGCGCCGGGCAGCGTCCGGATCTTCGTCGCCGATCCGCGTGGCTTCGTCCTCCCGATCGTCCCCCCGCCCTACCCCGACGCCGAACGGGTGGGCGAAGGCCCACTGCTCGACGTGACCTTCACGAAGGCGCCGGGCGTCGGCTTCGCCGCCACCGACTTCACGATCCGAGATCTCGAGGTTCGCGACCTGGATGGGAATCTGCTCACTCCGGTCTACACGCCGGGGACCGACACCACGCACTACTTCACGCGGATCGCCCGCAAGCACCTCGCGGAGTAGCGGCCATGAGCGCTGGAACGAAGGCTCGAACGGTCGTGTGGGGGGTCCCTGTCTTCCTGCTGGGTGTTCTGTTCGGGCCGTCCGTTTCGTCGGCTGCGCTCGGAGACGTCGACGAGGACGGCTCCCTGTCGATGGCGGACGCCTTGCGCGTACAGCGCCACGTGGCGGGAGAGCTGTCCCTGAGCGCTGCAGAGGAGGCGGCCGCGGACGTCGCTCCCTGGAGCGCGGTCGACGGTCCCGCACCGGATGGGGAGGTCGATGCCGGGGACGTAGTGGTCCTGCTGCGAGCGATCTCCGGCGAGATCTCGTTGGTCCCGCCCCCGGTACTGGACGCGATCCCGTCGCCGACCACGGCCAATCCGCAGGCCGTCACCGGCTCGAGCGGCTCGGGCTACGAGGTGACGCTCTACGTCAACGGTCAGCCCCAGGCGACGACGACCGCGAGCGCTGGGACCGGCGCGTTTTCGTTCTCGGCCATCCTCGACGACGCGAACGAGATCCATGCGATCGCTTCGGATGGCGTTTCGACCAGCGACCCGTCGACCTCCCAGAACGTCGCCTACCAAAACACGACGCCCCGGATCCAGGGCGGCACCGTCGCGGCGGGGGTCCACGTCTGGACTCCGGGCAACCCTGCCACCCCGTATTCGGTGACGAGCACCCTCGTGGTTCCAACCGGGGCGACGCTGATCCTTCAGCCAGGAGTCGAGCTGCGTTTCCTCGGGTCCACGCAGACGACTGGCGCTGCGGAGCTCCTGGTCAACGGCACGCTCCGCATACAGGGGACCGCAGGCGGAGTCGTGCGCCTCGTCCCGGAAACCGCAGGGACCTTTTGGAACGGGATCCGCGTGAACGGTACCTCCGCCACGGCGACGATCGAATCGGCCTACATCGAGCGGGTATTCAACGGGATCCGGGCCGAACAGGCGTGGGTCTCGGTGCGCAACAGCGAGATCCGGAACTTCGCCGAGGGCAGCTCCTGCTCGCTGTGTGTCGGCATTCGCTTCGACAATGCGCCGGGCGAGGCGGTAGGGAACCTGATCCACCGGGATCCTCCCACGCGGCGTGGGTCCGCCATCCATGTCGACGAGGCATCGCCGCTCCTGCAGGGCAACATCATTCGCCGGGCCGACGAGGGCATGCGAATCGTCGGGCCGCTCGTGGCGCCGGCGGCGACTCCCTCGGTGCTCGGCAACCTCATCGAGGACAACAACCGAGGAATCCAGATCGAGCGCCTTGCCAGTCCAACCATCAGCGGCGTCAACGTCATTCGCAGCAACACTGGGACCGGGATCAACGTCCAGGCGTCCAGCCGTGAACCGATGCCGGTGATCAACGGCAACGACATCTACGCCAACGGCCCAGCCGGCGTCCAGCAGAACCTGGCCTTCAGTGGCTACGTGGACGCGTCGGACCTGGTGGTTAACGCCGAAGGCAACTGGTGGGGATTCGCGAGCGCCTGGGAGATCTCGCGTCGGGTCTGGGATTTCAAGGTCGACGATAGCTACCTCGACCGGCCTCATGCCGACGTGGTGCCGTTCCTCGACGGTCCAGTGGCCGCGGGCGGAGGCCCGGTTGCAGGGTCCTTCCTGCACGGGCCGGTGACCCAGACCCTGACGACCCTGTCTCCCGGCACGGTGTACGACGTCGTCGGCTCGATCGTCGTGCCGGAGGGCAAGACGCTCAGCATTCCGCAGAACGTGACGCTCCGCATCGCCTGGGATGCAGAGATCCTCGTCGACGGACTGTTGAGCGTGGCGGGGGCGCCGGGGTCACGAGTCGTGCTGACTTCTCTCTCGCCGTCGGCGCCCTCGCTCGCCGACTACTGGGACGGGCTCGTCGTCCGCTCGAGCCCGTCCCTTTCGATCGATCAGGCCAGGATCCTCTACGCGAACCAGCCCATTTTCGCGACCAACACCCCGGTAACGGTTCGGGACAGCGAGATCACCTACTTCAATGCCGGTGGAATCCGGGTCGTCGACGGCACCGCGACGATCACGGGGAACCTGATCGATCGCGAGAGCTCCACGAGCGGTCACGTAGTCCGCCTCGAGGATACGGGTGGAACGATCAGCGGGAATACGATCAGTCAGGGAAGCTTCGGGATCTACCTGATCCATGGATCGAGTCCGCTGATCGAGAACAACACGATCACGGGCAATGGGACGGGTTTGTATCTCCAGGGGAGCGGCTCGGCGGGGGGCAACCCCGTTCCGGTGCTCCGCCACAATCGAATCTACGCGAACTCGCAACGCAACCTGAACGTCCTGCAGTACTACCACCTGGGTTCGACGGACCGGGTGGACGCCCGAGAAAACTTCTGGGGCACGGAGACTCCTGCTGGAGTCCGGGCAACGATCCTCGCCAATGACTTGGAAAGCGGTTTTCCGATCGCAGTGGATTTCTCGAACTTCACCAACTTCGATTTCGTGGTGGTCCCCGGGACCCATCTCACCAACACCGTGACGGCCGTGCGCCACGATCCATTGCGATTCCGCCCGGGCGCCGGCGAGACCGGCAACGTCCGCTTCGAGCTCTTGGCACCCTCGTCAGTGACCGTACGAATCTACGACGAGGCGACGAACGCCCTGACGCGTGAGATCGTCACGAGTCTGCCGGCGGGCGATCAGGTCGTGCCCTGGGATGGGCGTGATGGCTCCGGCGTCTACGCACCGGCCAACGCCTACTACTACCGCATCGATGCGACCGATGGCGCGAATGTCGGCATCTACACCACGCCGTCGACCATGGCCAACCCGGTGACCGGTGTGTTCGGCGCCGTGCCGAACGCGTACAACGTCTACGCGAACGACTTCGTGGACTTCCAGATGGACGCGCTGAACGCGGGAGCACGCCCGCGGATCGAGGTGAGGCCGGACGGGGAGCCGACGTTCCGGATCGACGGCGGGCGAGCCTACCCGAAGGGCGTCTCGAGGGTCGTCTGGGACGGACGTCGCCCGGACGGCTCGCTGATCGGCAACAAATTGGCCTACGTGTACGTCGCGGTCGATTCCGGGAACGCGATCGTCCCCAACAGCTTCGTGGTCGAGCCCGCGCCGACCGTGGGAGGCGTCGCGCCGGTCGTCGAGGTGAAGGCGGACCCCTATCGCGTCCATCACAGCTACGACCAGATCTCCCGCATCGCCTACCGCATCGATCAGCCAGCCGTGATCACGCTCAAGCTGCTGCCGCCGGGGGTCGCCGACTTCGCGGATCCGAGCGCGGTGGTGTTGATCGGAGGCGAGCTCCAGCAGGCGCAGAGCGACGGGGTGCCGATCGACCACGTCGCCGAATGGAGCGGCTACGACCCGAACGATCCGACGCCGGCGAACGTCAACGAGATCCGCACGCTCGCGGACGGAGTTTCCACCTTTGCGATCCAGGCCGTCAGCGCCGTGACCGGTCACAGCACGCTCTATCGCGGCGTGATCGACGTGCGGCGGTGAGGATACAAGGCATCGCCGCACTCGCCGTCTGCGTCGTCGGCGGCTTTGCGGGACAGGCTTCGGGCGCGGACGAGAGCGGCGGACGCATCGGTTACCTGGCGCCCGCGAACGGCTATTGGCAGGCCTGGATCCAGGAGCTGGGAGGCGACCCCCGGCAGATCACGGGATCCCCCGGCGACAAGACGCGCTGCTCGTGGTTCCCCGACGGTAAGGCAATGCTGGTGAGCTCGACCGCCGGCGAGGTGGTGCGCGTCGGACTCGACTCGCTCGAGGAGACGAAGCTGCCGCTTCCGCGCGGAATCCATGACGCGGCTGTTTCGCCCGATGGAGACAGGATCGCGTTCTCGATGAGTCCCGGCGGGACCCGCGACGCGAACGAGATCTTCGTCGCCGCGCCCGACGGGTCCGCGATGACGCGGCTCACGCGTCTCGGCGCGTTGCAGCACGAGCCTGCCTGGAGCCCGGACGGGAAGTGGATCTATTTCCTGTCCGGAGACGGCGGCCAGGCGCACGACATCTGGCGCGTGTCGGTCGACGGCTCGGCGCAGGAGCAGCTGACCGCGGGCGAGCTGTATCACTTCGACGTGGCAGCGGGGCCCCGCGGCCTGCTGGCCTTCTCGGGCAATCGCGGCGGCCGCTACGCGATCTGGGTGAAGCCGGCTGCGGGTGCGTCGCGCGTCATCGCCGGCGACGCCGCGTTCGCGGCTGGGCCGTCGTTCGCGGGCGATGGGCGTGAGCTGGCCTTCGAGCGCGCCGTCGACGGCGGCGCCAGCGCGATCTTTCGAACTCCTGTCGATGGAAGCGGGTCCGAGCGCCTGGTGGTCGGCGCCCCCGCTCGGCGGCCGTGCTGGGAACCGGCTCGGCGAGGGCTGCGATGAGGCTCCTGGCCGCCTTCCTCTTGCTCGCTTGGGTCCTGTCGCCCCCCCGCGCTCCGGCGTCCGAGATCACACAGGTCTCGCACGATCCGGCGGCCTTCGATCCTGCGAAGGACGAGATCGTCAGGATCCGCTTCCACCTAGGTCAGCCTGGATCGGTGACCCTTCGAATCTTCGACGCGCGGAACCTCCTGGTGCGCGAGATCCGAAGTCGCGGACCGTCGTCGGCCGGCGTGCAGGAGCTCACCTGGGACGGCGAGGATCAAGCAGGCAGGCGTGTCCCGCCGGAGGCCTACCACTACACGCTGGTCGTGCGCGACGAGGCCGGAATCGAGGTCGAGCACGACGTGACGGACCTCACGGGCGGCGAGCTCCTCGCGGTTCCGGACGCCACCTGGAACTCCGACCGAGGCGCGATCGAATACGACCTTCCGAAGTCGGCCCGGCTCAACATGCGCATCGGCCTGAAGGGCGATGGCCCGATGTTGGGGACGCTGCTCGATTGGGTGCCGCGGCTCCCCGGACGGCACTCGCGGGTCTGGGACGGCAAGGACGCCTCCCGTGTCCTCGACCTGCGCGAGCATCCCGAGCTCAGGATCTCGATCCTCGCCTACTCGCTGCCGGACAACACGATCCTGGTGCTGCCGCCCTCCAACCGGAGCGAATGGATCGCGGCGCTGCCGTGGGGCGAGACGCGACGCCTTCCCAAGGCCGAGCGGCCCCGTCGCATGTACGACTTCGCCGCGCAAGCGGCTGAGGACCGCCGCGACGTGTCCATCACGCTCGTGCCTGCGGAGCCGCTCGCGCGTACCGAGGATGGCGATCCGATCGTGCGTGGGCCCATAGGAATCCGGATGGACGTCGAGGATCGCGACCGGGCGCGGATGCAGGCGGAGCGCTTCGAGACGGTCTTCTACGTCAACGGGAGCTACCAGACCGAGACGGAGCTCGGCTTCCTGCCGGCGACCTGGGTCTGGGATCCGGGGAGCGTCGCGGAAGGCATCCACTACATCACGGGGAACCTGCGTGGCTACGAAGGGCACTTCGGAGCGGCAACCCTGCGGGTTTTTGTCGATCCCGGCGGCACGAGATGAGGTACGGGCGATGACACGAATGGGCCGATGGATCTCGATGGCGCTCGCGCTCGCTCTCGCCGCGCCCGGCGTCGCCGCGAGGGCCGATGACTTCGGCGGTCCGACGCTGTCCGACCCCAACCAACCCGATCCGCCGCCCGATCCGTGCAATGCGGACCCGTCCGCCGCGGGATGCCCGCCGTGCAGCGGCAACGGCGCGACCGACGAAGCAGGGGAGGGCGACGAGGGCCATCCGATCAGCGTCGTAAGCGGGCGCTTCTACCACGAAGAGACGGACCTGGTCGTCAACGGCGTCCATCCGATCGAGCTGCGCCGGCGTTACGACAGCCAGTCCTACTACGATTCGCCGCTCGGTCACGGCTGGGCCTGGTCGTTCGACCTCCAGCTCTTCGAGTACCCCGACAACTCGGTGATCGTGCGCACGAGCTGTGGCTACAAGCACCGCTTCGTGTTTACCGGCGGCGCGTACCAGACGCCGGCAGGGCAGCAGACCCGCCTCACCGCCTACCCGGACGGCACCTATGCCCTCCGCTTTCCACGCAACCGGCGGGCGCTGTTCGACGTGCAGGGTCGACTCACGGCCTGGGAGGATCCGAACGGCAACCGCCTGGAGATGATCTACGACCCGGCCGGAAGGCTCCCGCTCGTCGGGTCCTCGGACTTCTCGGTGGACCCGCTCGCGCCGTCGACGGTGGCGTATGTGTTCCGGCTCACCCAGGTCCGGGAACGCCTGGCCGATGGGACCTTGACCGGGAGGGCCGTCAGCTTCGCCTACGATCCGACGACGGGGCGTCTCGAATCGGCGACCGCGTCCGACGGCAGAGCCGTGGAGTACGTCCACGACGTCCACGCCGGCACGGGCCTGACCTTGGGCAACCTGACCCAGGTCCTGGGCCTCGAGGGCATCGTCACGACCTACGCCTATCAGGATGCAAACGATCCCCATAACCTGACGAGCCTCGACTCCGGTGCCACGACGATCCCGCACGTCAATACCTACGACGGTCAGGACCGTGTGACGCGCCAGACGTTCGGCATCGGCTCGACCGGTCATCAACGCTTCGACTTCGATTACTCCCAGCCGCTGGCAACCCGCGTCACGCGCTGGGTCTACAACGCGGCCGGCAGCCAACAGCGCACGGCGGTGACCCGCTACACCTACGACGCCGGCGGCCGGCTCCTGACCCACACCGACGCGCTCGGCCACCAGACGACGTGGGTGCGCGACGCAAGCGGCCTCACCGATCGCGTGGAGGTCCGGGAGAACACCGGGACCGTGGGCGCACCGGTCCTGGTCCTGGTCCGCACCGTCGATCTCCACTACGACGCCGACGGAAACCTCGACCAGCGCGTGACCGCCCTCGACGGTGGCGAGACGATCACCGAGAGCTGGACGTGGGAGCAGCACTGGCTGGCCTCCCATGAGGTCGTGTCGAGCGCCGATCCCGGCAAGCCCTTCCGCACCGA
>WBZY01001689.1_pt1 | contig 10645 bp, 5 predicted proteins | sample 5204191 | NCBI WGS metagenome assembly WBZY01 (sample SAMN12344363, study PRJNA552823) | activated sludge metagenome | biome: Activated sludge suspended growth; feature: Anammox Sidestream; material: Wastewater; isolation source: activated sludge from anammox sidestream of wastewater treatment... | reverse complement strand
CTTGTCATGTGCTGCCCCTTGGAGCGAAATGACTTCAAGGTTGCTCGTTCTTCCTCGGTAAGTTGAATTTTTGCTTGTCTCATGAAGCACAGCATAATGTATTGTAATTAATTTGTCAACACACTAGCTCTTGTTAAAGGAATAGATAAAAAACACGACAAAGGTAAACCCTGAGTGATCAGGGGACGCAAAGTACAGGGTCTTTTTAAGCATATACGGATGTAGGTTACAAAAGACGAGCGAACTTGCTGTAGCGTGAAAAAAGATAGCCTTACTGCCGAAGATGTTTTCCGAAAACATTTTTGCAGTAAGGCTTTTTTATTTTATGGGTCAAGGCGATCGTAGCCTAAGAATTCATGTTTGGTGGTTTTAACTCTCTCGGTAACAATGTACATGCATATCAACACACTGAGAAGTGTTTGGAAATTTATTGAGCAGAAAAATATTTGCACCGAAAATGCTAAACTTTTTAAGAGATATTCGCAGCACTCACAGATGCAGATGGCACGATGGTCTCTTTTCCCTATGACGAAGTCATTGGAAGACGCGATAGCTTTCTCACAAAAGTCGAGCGGCATGTCGACTCAGGGGCTTTAAACGATGCGGAAGAAGAACGATTTTAAATTAGGCCTTCGGTGACTTTTCATTTGTTCGCAGAGGCAATTCATGAATTGCCTCTACAACTTTGAAATTCCTTAACATAAATTTAAAGCAGACTCAAAAGATATAACTGAGACGCTGGAAAAATTCAGTGGTAAACTTTCTGATTTGGTAATCAAATTCGCACAAATTGCGCGGGTGCCTGTAACAATAAGGAATCCTTAAACGTTGAAAAACATCCATTGCTTTATTGAAAGCTCAAGCTAATAAAGCACACGTAGTGCGAATTTTAGCCGCTTTGATATGAGAGATTTACAATATGGCAGGTTCGCGACAGAAATTGAATCGAGGACTCAGGAAACGGGCAGAGGAATATTTGATAATCGTAGGCGGTCCGTCCAACATGTTCAATGGTTATTATCATTATGATATTGCGCTAAATGATGATGTCGCAGAGCTAGCGCCAGCTGACAGTAGCGATCCCCAAATTACTAGATATATTTTAGGCGATCCTGCTCGCACGAATCCCCAAGAGCGAACCGACACGCACGATCAACACTGGGCTAATTTCATTTATTCAGCTGTAAAGTTAATCGAAATAGGTATTGTCCGACCACAGCCAGGAGACATTCTGACTTTCATGATCTATTTTCCCCCTTACGAGTTTCGGGAAGAAATCGATTGGGATGCTTCGCCACACAATCTTCAACTCCACAGAAACTCACCTTGGGTCGCTGGTAAGGATCCCTATGACCCCATGGTACGCCTGACTGTGCAGGGCACGATGGCGCGCCCTCCCTTACCGAGATTGCCTAGCAAGAAAACAACTCAAACAATACCGTCTAGTGGCTCACCCCTCGAAGAGAAGATTAATCATGAGATTCTAATGCGACAAACAGCAGAGCTTGACCGTTCTGGGAATTGGCTTCCCCATGGTGGTTTCCATAAACGGGCTCGCAGACGATGGGATTATACCGATTCTATCGTGGACATTCCGTATCGAATTGCTCTGGGGGGTCGCTTTGGGGAATACCCCCCCAGCCCGAAAGCACCCCCCCTTGAAAAAGTATTTATTAAACTTCTTTTTCTTCGGCAAGTGGATGACCTTTATGCCTATATCGTCAACGGCACATGGATAGGCAAGAGGTATTATCACCTGCTTGAAACGAGAGACGAAGAAGATATGGGAAATATGATCCCTATCACTGAAGCGAGTTGGTTCGGACTTGTAAATCACAAAAAGAGGTGGCATCCAGCATGGCTGAGCGTGCCAGCAGTTAATCGTAATATTGTGAAAATTAAGCGACTGGACTATTTTGGCCACTCGGCTGATCACGACCTGTTTCTACAATACGGTTGGAGTAATAAGAAGGGCGAAGTCCCCAAAGGAGAAGTCATAGTGCCTAAGGCGGAATTTGATTCGCGTCTTAAAAAGGAGTTATTCACCAACGATTCTTTTGCTCATCTATGGGGATGCAACTTAGGCACAGGCATGGCTTCGGTCATTGCCAAAAGCGTTAACCGCGTTCGAGCCTGCCGTTCATGGACATCTTATGACGGTATACTTAACAGCGCAAGTTCCATGCCAAGCCCAGTTGATCCGACGAACTTTCCATGGGAAGAATACATCGCACCATGAGTATTGAGGCACAATTTTTGAATTTTATATGTCGTGGAATGGTTTAGGTATCGGCAACCTATCATGAAGTCTGAGGGATTATGAATTCATTTCTTGGATCCATAGCATTGGCTCTGCAAGGGGCACTAAAGCCTTTATCAACGGCTTTCATTAGCGCCGCACATTTCGAACGTTTCTTGCTTCGTTACGGCTGGGCAGCATCTAAAATAGACGAGGGTAGCATGGCATCTTTGCGCGCTGGCTTTGCCCTCAAGGATCTATTCGATAAACTTGGGGAATTGGGACGGCAACTGGAGTCGGGATCCGAAAATGAGCTAATAGTCGCCGAATCGCTCGTAGATATTGCTATAAAGATTATAACTAAAGTAAGGCAACTTGCTTCTGCTCCGCCAAACGGGCTTGCATTTCCGCTTGATCAAACTGGATTCTGGGAGGAAGTGCCAGTTCAAATCATCGATGACCTAATCATTACATATTTGGAGCAGGAGAAACCAGCTATCTTTGCTATGCTCCTACTATTCGGATTAGTTGAATTGGTGGAGACGATTCCTTCTGGCGGTTATCGGGTGCCTTATTTGCGACGACGAGTATATTGGAAGCGTCTCGGAAAGCTGGCAGGCTCCCCTGAGAATCTATTAAATGAAGTATATGCTTGGAATAGACCGGATCAACCATTTGATAAGCGGCGATTTCTCGTTTCGTTCCAGCGCGCTTTATGGGCATTAGGAATATCTTCAAGATTACAGTTGCCCCCGTCCTTGATTTTAGACCAATATTACACATCAGAAAATCCAGAGCGCAAGAATATACAGGAATTAAGCATTCCACTTTTATCTAATGGCTCGCCAGAATGGACAGCATTCGCTGAGATTGGCATGGCGATTCTTCCAATCCCTGCCTCGCCTCCCGGTGCTGGCCCGGCTGCTGGGTTGGTTTTGCTGCCTCGTTTGACAGGTGGTATGAAAGAAGAAGAGACCATTAATGGGGAGAAAACGCCCGAAATTTTTCTTGATGTAACAGGAAAATTCCAAGTTGATGGCGGTTTCTCCCTAGTTGTTCTTCCTGAGTTAATTTCAGTTCAAGTTCATGATCCACTTACTATTATAGATGCTAATCTAACTGTGGCTGGTACTGTAACGGAGCCATGGTTATTGCTGGGGACAAGTGGTTCTCATCGCTTGGAGCTATACGGGTTTCGCATAACTTTGCGCTTGCGCGGCACCGTGAACGATCCGGAATTCCTTATTGAGGCTGGAACTGGCGAGGAAATTAATGCTTCAAAGATTTCTATGGTCATCCAGCCCAGTGATGGAGATGGTTTTCTGAAATCTTTACTAGGCAGCGAACCTATTAATTTAGATCTAGGAGGTCTCCTCAGTTGGTCCTCAAAGACGGGACTGAAGTTTGGTGGTCAGTCTGGCCTCGCTTTTATTATCCCGATAAATAAGTCAATTGGGCCAGTCGAGATCGTTAATCTTACCACATGCTTGAAGTCGGCCAATGAAAGTGCTGAGCTTTTGATTGGTATCACAGGTAAGGCAAAACTCGGGCCGCTGGCTGCTTCTGTCGACAGTGTTGGAATAAAATTAAGACTTGCTCCTGTTCCTGAAGGGCAATCTGGAGTATTTGGCAATTTGGACCTTTCGTTCGGCTTCAAGCCCCCCAACGGCGTCGGTCTTGCTATTGATGTCGACGTGGTCAAGGGTGGCGGCTATCTCTACTTTGACCCTGACAAGGAAGAATACACCGGTGCCTTGGAATTGGTTTTCAGTGAATTTCTAAACCTCAAGGCCATCGGCCTCATTACCACCCGCATGCCCGATGGTTCTAAAGGGTTTTCTCTTCTTGTCATTATTACAGCAGAGTTTGGCTCGCCGATTCAATTAAGTTTTGGCTTCACGCTAAGCGGCGTGGGTGGGTTATTAGGCTTGCACCGTACCATGCGTTTGGATGCCCTTGTTGAAGGGGTGCGCACCGGTACGGTGAATAGTGTGATGTTCCCGACCAATGTGGTTGAGAACGCACCACGCATTATCAGCGATCTGCGCACCTTCTTCCCGCCACATCCGGGCATTTTCTTGATAGGCCCCATGGCGAAAATAGGTTGGGGTACACCTAACCTGGTTACCCTGTCACTCGGAATTATCATAGAGATACCCGGAAACATTGCAATACTCGGTGTACTCAAGATTGCCCTTCCTGATGAAGATGCAGCGCTCATTGTCTTGCAAGTGAACTTTTTGGGCGCCATTGAGTTTGACAAAAAACGTGCCTGGCTGTTTGCCGGTTTGTATGAATCACGCATACTATCCATTACCATAGAAGGGCAAATGGGGGTATTGGTTGCATGGGGTGATGACGGCAATTTTGTGGTGAGTGTCGGCGGGTTTCATCCTGCATTTAATCCTCCGCCGCTGCCGTTTCCCGAGCCCAACCGCATTGCTATCAGCATCCTTAACGAATCACGGGCAAAGATACGTATTGAAGGTTATTTCGCGGTTACTTCAAATACCGTCCAGTTTGGCGCCCGTGCAGAATTATTTTTTGGCGTGAGTTCTTTTCATATCGATGGGCATATCACCTTTGATGCCCTTTTCCAGTTTTCACCATTTTATTTCATTATCCAGATATCTTCCTCCCTCGACGTTAAGGTATTTGACATCGGTTTGTTCAGTGTGCGTTTTCGCGGTTCACTGGAAGGTCCTACGCCCTGGCATGTTGAAGGCACGGGTTCTATCTCATTACTGTTTTTTGATATTGATGTGGATTTCAATCATACCTGGGGCGAAGAAGCCGATACCACGCTGCCGCCAATTCAAGTAATGCCGCTGTTAAAGGCGGAATATGAAAAACCTGAGAACTGGAGGGTTGAAGTACCTGTTGCGAATCGAATATTCGTTTCTCTTCGCAAGATTGAAATCACCGCTGATCTTGTGCTGCACCCGGTTGGCACCTTAAAAATCAGCCAACGGGCTGTGCCCCTTGGCTTAACTGTTGATAAAGTAGGGGCGAAAAAACCCGGCGATGCCAATTATTTTACCTTATCGGTTAGTACAGACAATTCCGACCTTGAGGTGAAAGGTGAGACAAGGGAGCTGTTTGCTATGGGGCAGTTTAAAGACATGGCTGATGCTGCAAAACTTAGCGCCCCTGCTTATCAGCAGGAAAAAGCAGGATTGGAAATATCGGCAAAAGGAGAGCTGTTGAAGACAAGCGGCGCGGTCAAGCGTGTCGTCAGATATGAACAAATTATTATTGACAGCAATTACAAGCGTTTTGTCAAACCATTTTTTAACTCCTCCGGTGTGCTCTTCAACCTGTTCCTTAAAGGCAGCGCTGTCACAAAATCCACGCTGTCGAATAAGTACCAGAAGCAAAAAATGCCCTTTGCAGAAAAGATCGCGGTTGTGCCAGATCTTTATGCGGTGGCTTTTAATACCGACAACTCGCCTTTTAACACGGTCGCCGGGGCATTTACCAGTTATGCGCAGGCAGAGGAATTTATGAACCGAAGAGTAAAAGAGAATCCAAATTTGAAAGAGAGCCTGCACATTATCCCGCAGGTTGAAATGAAGGGGGCGGCATGAACGACAATATCGGCACTTACAGCTTTTTACCCTGGCTAAGGCAAGGGATTGCGAACAATATTAAGACACAGGATTTTGATAATAACGTCAAGGTGCGTGCATCGGTCAATGTCGCGTTAACCCTGAAAGGCGAAGGCATTGGTGGGCCGGAGACCGAAACCATATCCAGGAATGTTGCCTTATATGGTCCCGGCGACATAATCGGGATTGAGACAAAGGCCATAATAAAGACAGAACCGCGTAACTGGATTACGAACTTTGAGCCGAATTACATTCCCTCTATTGAGTTTTATGATGAAGACTTTCCCTGGCGCTACACACCGGCCGCGCCGAATGAGCAACTCGGCAGGCTGCGTCCCTGGATTATGTTAGTGGTATTAGAAGAAGGCAAAGAATTCACGGACGGCAAGAATATCGCCAACAAACCACTGCCTTCTATAGATATTGCCGATGCCAGGAATGTATTTCCACCTCCAGACCAACTCTGGGCATGGGCGCATGTGCACATCAATGAGTATATTGTTAAATTAGAGAGCGACATTGAGAATAATGATTTGAACAGCGTGCTACCAAGGTTCAGTGAAGTCCTCAGTAGAAACCCGGATCTTGCGTATTCACGAATTGTGTGCCCGCGCAAATTGGCGGCGAATACCCCTTATCATGCCTTTCTTATTCCTGTGTTTGAGAGCGGGCGGTTAGCAGGTTTGGGATTGGAAATTCCATCAGACACAGCGGCGACCAAATCGTCATGGGATAGCGGCCAGACAGAATTTCCTTACTACCACCGTTGGTATTTCCGCACCGGCACGGTGGGTGATTTTGAATACCTGGTGCGTCTGCTGGAGACAAAGCCGGTTGACAGCCGCGTTGGAAGAAGAAATATGGATGTTCAAGATCCGGGTTCGAATATCAGCGGCATTACTGATGAGAGCTTGGGTGGCATTTTAAAATTAGGCGGCGCCCTGAAAGTGCCCTTTGCTACCTTAAAGAAAGAAGAACAAGCGGATGTGCTGAAGTATGACAAGTGGGCAGAACCCTATCCACACAAGTTTCAAAAAGACCTGGCATCCTTTATTAATCTTGCTGACGATTATGTCGATAAGAACAAAACCATTCAAATTGCAAATGCCAAAGCTGGAATTAAGATAAAAGATGATGCCGGCAACCTCATTGACGATCCCGATCCTGTTATCACTCCTCCTTTATACGGCCGCTGGCATGCAATGGTCCAACGATTATTGCATGAAAGAGATGGCTCATTTGTCTCTTCCGCCAAGAACTGGATACATGAGTTGAATCTTGACCCACGCTGGCGTGTGGCAGCGGGTTTTGGCACAAAAGTCGTTCAAGATAAACAAGAGGAGTATATGGACGCTGCATGGGGTCAGGTGGGAGCCATACTGGAAGCCAACCGTAAGATCCGGTTGGCGCAGTTTGCCAAAGAAACATCCTGGGTATTGTACAATAAGCATATTACACCGATAAAAGAAAAAAATATGGAGAAGGCATTGGTGTTTACTGCACCCGTGCAAAAGAGGGTCCTTGCGCAAGGCGCAACCGTGTATCATCAAGTGAATACCAGCCGCGTCTCCTCTGCTATGGTATCAGCGCCCATGCGGCGTATTGTCCGTCCTCGCAGCCGCCTGATGCGTCAGCTGGCAGTCAAAGGCGAAATACGGCCAGAAAATCTCATCAACCTGATTAATACTGAAAAGGTTTATTCTGCGCCGCCAAAAATGGTTCCAATAACTGTTACCACGCTGGATCGTCTCTCGGCAGACATTGGACCCGATAAGGATGGGGATTCTGTATTAGAAAAGAATCAGCATCCTAAAGCAGTTGATGAATTGCCCAACAGCCCTGATTTTAAAATTTCAGGTATGCGCGAAGGATTTATTAATCGTCTCATAATAGAACACACATTAAGCTGTCCGTTTAGCGCCTCAATATTGGAGAAGGAAAGCATACGACGAATCAATACAATTATGAGACCCTTAATAAGCCAAAACAAGGAGTTTCTGATAGTCCGGAGGCAAAGCGATCTAAAGCGGCACTCCGAGATACCTATGGGTTTGTGCAGTCCAGCGGACAGGCAGGCGCTATACCAAAGACGGGGGAACTTAATGTACAACTCATGGTGAATGAAACCATCAAAGGCATTAATCCGGAATTGACCATTCCCCGGTTGGTTTTAAACCATATCAAGATACCGGCACATATTATTAGACTCATCGGCGAAGAATTTAAGGAAGCAATGGCATATCCGGAATTTGATATCCCGATGTATAAACCCCTGGCGGATATTTCAGCTGAGTTATTTCTGCCCAATATCAATTACATTTCACAAAACAGTATTTCACTGCTGGAGACGAATCAGAAATTTATTGAATCCTATATGGTTGGATTGAACCACGAATTTGCCAGAGAGCTTTTATGGCGTGAGTATCCAACAGATCAACGCGGCAGTTATTTCAGGCAGTTTTGGGATGTGAGCAGCTACTTAGATCCCACTGGGAGCGATCCGGAAAAACTGAGAGAGAAGCTTCGGGACATTCCGCAGTTACACCGTTGGAAAAAATCCTCAAATTTGGGAGACCACGATTATCGCGAGGAACAAGGTAATAAGGAACAAGAAGCGGTATTCGTCATTCGTGGTGAATTGCTGAAAAAATATCCTACGGCAGTGATTTATGCTCACAAAGCGGAATGGCAAAAAAAGGCAGATGGCACCATAGATAATACCAAGGAACGGAGGTTAGTGAACCTAACGGACGAGGAGATGAAAAATCCACCACGGAATAAGGTGAAAACTCCCTTATACGAGGCAAAGGTGGATCCCGATATCTATTTTTTTGGTTTTGATATAACTGTTGAAGAGGCCAAAGGGGGAACCGGTGAAAGTGAGAAGGATAAACCGGGCTGGTTTTTTGTTATTAAAGAACGCCCCGGGGAGCCGCGCTTTGGACTGGATATTGGACAGGGCGAAACGATGAATGTCTGGAATAACCTCTCGTGGGCATATCCTGGTGTGACAGACGGCGATTTTATCAAGATTGATGCAACGACACCCACCATTGACCTGAACGATCCGCATGGTAACCCAGAATTGCAAGAAAAATATGAGCAATATGATGAAGATATGCACCTTACTTGGAATAGTGGCATGAATGCGGCAGAGGTTGCATATATTCTCTACCAAGTTCCGGTTTTGATTGCTGTCCACGCATCAGAAATGTTGCCAAAAAATTAAATCTAAAAGGACTAACCATGGGTTTTATAGAAATTCAAAAACAACTAAACCAAATAAGAATCCAGCGTGAAAAATCTGAGAGTGAGCTCTTTAAGGCAAAAGAGAAACTTAACAAAATCCACCGGGAAAAGGAAAGGCTTTTACGTTTTGTAGGAAAGGGACAAGGTGCTGCGGCTTCACGCCTAAAAGAAATAGAGAGTCACGAAAAGGATTTAAACAAAACCATTAAGGGACTATCAGCGACCTTGGATCAAAACAAAGAGAAAGAACTGGAGGATAGTAAGTCATTTTTTCCATTTACCAATCCCATAGAAAATCTCTCAAAGCTCGATGACCTTTATCCCATCCTGCTGTTTCCGCTACGCATTGAAACCCGTTTCAAACAAATCAGCGTAGTCGGCAATGATACAAAACCAAAATACCAGCTTTGGATACGTGTGTTTCCTGATGAAATCGCCATTGATACCTTTGAAGAACTACTGTCTGAAAATGAGGTTAGGAATGCGCGTTCTTATTGGTCATCCATGTGGAGAAGCGGTGATATTGAAGAAGATCAGCGTGCTGCCTGGCGGTTATTAGCTGATACCTATGGTTCCGGGAGGTCTTATTGGATTATACAAAATTACCGCGCAATTAATGAAGCCGAGAAGCCTGAACGGAAAAGCAAAGGGAAAATCAATCTGGTCATTGCCACGGATGATCCGCCCAAAGATGGCGAAAAGACGGCATTAAAAAAATTTTGGAAGGCAATGTGGCTGGCACAAGATGACAAGGTGAAACAGACTGAAGCAGAGAAGCAATTGGTTTCTGATGTAGATGGCGGTAAGGCACGGGCTCAGGCACTGCGTGAGAAATATAAACCTGTTAATTTTTCAGATACGCCACCAGCACCGCTAACCCATGAAGAAGTGACACTTGAAGTTGCCTTTATCATTTTTCCAAAGTCAGATGACACCAACACTAAATTTCAGTCATGGGCCAGGGCGCCGAAAGTAAATGTATTGCCTGAGCGCCTTGTATTACTCGGTTTTAACAAGAACGAACAAACTCCTGTATTCCAGGTTATCGGCAACCCTATTCCATCATCCCTTGCCGTCGGGCCTGACCCTTCTGCGGGTGAGGGTGAGCAGTTCAAGATTGCAGAGAGTGATAAGGAAATAGACGGCAAGCTTTATAAAAAGGGTGACTTAATGGTAGGAAAAGAGCTAAAGTGGCTGGTGGATTTCGAGGAGGCCGTCGTAAAGGGAATGGGCTTTAGGGTTGATTTAACCCCTGAACAAGCTAAAAGGGGGTTTAGCCGTTTGTTTGTATTAGGTGTTCGTCTGAGCGCTGATAGAGAAGAGGGTAAAAGCACCTTTGAAAATCTTATAGACCATCATCACCACAGCCGCAAGGGTTTCGCCATTATTTCACAAGGGACACCCACGAATAATACGGAGAAGGGCGTGCCTTGAAGTATGGGATACCTAAGTGGTTGAAAATATCACCTCTGCGAGCCTAAATCCTCGTAGAGAAGTTTGTACCTATGCGTATACAATGGAGCAATCCGTATGCGTAGAAGGATAGCGT
>WBZY01001688.1_pt1 | contig 10648 bp, 4 predicted proteins | sample 5204191 | NCBI WGS metagenome assembly WBZY01 (sample SAMN12344363, study PRJNA552823) | activated sludge metagenome | biome: Activated sludge suspended growth; feature: Anammox Sidestream; material: Wastewater; isolation source: activated sludge from anammox sidestream of wastewater treatment... | reverse complement strand
ATTTCGGCCGCCTATGAGACGATGCTCGCCGGACTGGCTCCGCTGTTTGCCGGAACCGAGTCCGGCGTGGCGGAGGAAAACCTCCAGTCGCGCCTGCGCGGACTCACCCTCATGGCGCTTTCCAACAAGTTCGGCTCGCTGGTGCTGACCACGGGCAACAAGAGCGAACTCGCCGTTGGCTATTGCACTCTCTACGGAGACATGTGCGGCGGGCTGGCGGTGATCAGCGACGTGCCGAAAACTCTTGTTTACGAACTCTCGCGCGTGGCCAACGAACGCCACAACAACGCCATTCCCGAGGACGTATTCCTCAAGCCACCGTCGGCCGAACTGCGCCCCGGCCAGAAGGATACGGACTCGCTTCCGGAATATGACGTGCTCGACAGGATTCTCAAGGGATATGTGGAGGACTTCCTCTCTCCCTGCCGCATCGCGGAAGAGTATCAACTCCCGCTCGGCCTGGTGCGCGATATCGTGAATAAGGTCGACCGCAACGAGTACAAGCGGCAACAGGCCGCTCCGGGACTCAAGGTAACCACCAAGGCGTTCGGCATGGGACGCCGCTTCCCCATCGCACAAAAGTTCTACGAATGAAACTCGCAGGCGCACTCGTACTCCTCTCGGCCGCGCTGGTCGTGATCCTTGTGTCCCAACCCGCTTCCCTCACCAGGGCCGGCAAGCAATCCGATGGGTCTTTTCTACTGGTCAACGGCTGGCGCATCAAGCCGGCCGGCCGGCAGATCCAGGTGGACACGTTCCCCATGTCCACGGCGCTCTCGAGGGACCACAAGCTGCTGCTGGTGCTCAACGGGGGATACAACCCTCCCTCGATCAGCGTCGTCGATACGGACCGCGGAGCCGAATTGAGCCGTACGCGCGTTGCCGACGGCTGGCTGGGACTAACCATGTCTCCCGATGGAAAGAAGGTTTATGTGGGCGGCGGATCCAAGGCGAGTGTCTTTGAATTCGACTTCGAGGACGGCAAGCTGACACCGGCGCGCACGTTCACGGTGGTTCCGGAAGCCACCCGCCAGCACCAGGACTTTGTCGGAGATGTGCAGACTACGCCCGATGGACGGCTCCTGTTCGCATCTCTGCTCTATCGCGATACCGTTGCCGTCATCAATCCGCAATCCGGACGGGTCATTGAAAGATTCAAGACCGGACGGCGTCCCTACCGCATCCTGTTCCATCCTGACGGGAAGTCATTTTTCGTTACCAGTTGGGCTGACGGCACGCTCTACCACTACAACACGGACACAGGCGAGGAACTCGGAAAGGTGAGATTGGGGTCGCATACGACGGATATGGTGCTGAGCGACCGCAAGCCGCAAGCCGCCGAGGAGGAGGAGAAGAAAGACCCGGCGGAGGCGCCTTACGTATACCGGATCTTCGTCACGGCCGGGAACACGAACCGCGCCTACGTCGTGGGCGTTACCGAAGGCAAGGATCTCAGGATGATCGAGTCCATCAACGTCGCCATGACGCCCCGCCAGCCCGCCGGCATGACTCCGAGCGGGCTTGCGCTCAGCCCCGATCAGAAGAGGTTGCACGTGGTCTGCTCGGACGCGAACGCGGTCGCCGTGGTGGATATCTCCGCCGATCGCAGCCGCGTTCTCGGATTCATTCCGGTGGGTTGGTATCCGACCGCCGCCCGCATGCTGCCCGATGGCCGCCTGCTGGTTCTCAATGGCCGCGGCGGGGGCAGTTACGCCAACCCTCGAGGACCGCGTCCTGATAAGCAGCCGGCGAAATCGCACGAAGGGATCCGCTCCGACGAGTACGTCGCCGCCATTCAACGCGGAAGCATCTCCTTGATTCCCCCCGCCACCGAAGACCAGTTGGCGGAGTACACAAAAGCCGTGTTCGCCAACTCGCCATACCGGGACGCCTTGCTCGATGACGCGCGCGTTCCGCGGGGCAATCCCGTTCCCTCCCATCCCGGAGGGAAGTCACCCATCGAGCATGTCATCTACGTCATCAAGGAAAACCGCACCTATGACCAGGTGCTGGGCGCGCTCGAGAAGGGCAACGGGGATCGGTCTCTTTCACTGTTCCACGAAAACTCCGCCCCCAACCACTACAAACTGGCGAGGGAGTTCGTGCTCTTCGACAACTTCTATGTCAATGCCGACGTGAGCGCCGACGGGCACAACTGGTCGATGGCCGCTATCGCTCCCGATTACGTGCAGCGGATGTGGCCCAACAGCTACGGCGGACGGCGCAGACACTACGATTATGAAGGAGGCGAACCAGCGGCGGTTCCGCCGGCCGGCTACATCTGGACGAACGTCCTTTCAGCCGGACTCCCGATGCGCAACTACGGCTACTTCGTCACCAACGCGAAGCAGGCGGCTCCTTCGGGTGACCAGATCGAAGCGGTTCGCGACCGCCAACTGGCTCCGTTTACCAACCGCAAGTACCGCGGATTCGACCTCGACTATCCCGACATCGAGCGCGCCAAGGTGTTTCTCGAGGACTTGGCGGAGTTTGAGAAGCAGGGAAGCATGCCGCGCTTTCTGATGGTGCGGCTCGGCAATGATCACACCTCGGGGACGGCCGCCGGAAAGATTGCGCCGCTCTCCGCCATGGCCGACAACGACGCCGCGCTCGGCATGGTCATCGAAGGAGTTTCGAAGAGCAGGTTCTGGCCGAAGACGGCCATCTTCGTGCTCGAGGATGACGCGCAGAACGGAGCCGATCACGTGGATTCTCACCGCTCGCCGGCTTTTATTCTCTCCCCCTACACGAGACGAGGCGTGGTCGACAGCACGATGTATAACACCACTTCCATGCTGCGCACCATGGAGTTGATCCTTGGCCTGCGCCCCATGACCCAGTTCGACGCGGCTGCAAAGCCGATGTTCGCCGCGTTCTCGAACGAACCTGACACGCGGCCCTACGAGGCCGAAAAGCCGCGCATCCCGCTCACCACCCGTAACACGCCCGGCAACGCGACGGCGGCGCGCTCGGCGGCGCTCGACTTTTCCGAAGCCGACCTGATCGATGACGACGAGTTGAACGATATCCTCTGGCGGGCCATCCGCGGCACGGATCCGCCTCCGCCGGTGCGCAGCTATTTCTCGAGATGATCCTCATGTCCGAGCCACTGTAACCATGCCCCGCATCTACCTTTGTTTCGTCTGGCACATGCACCAACCTTGCTACAAGGACCTGGTTTCGGGAGAGTACCGCCTCCCGTGGACCCGCATGCATGCCCTCAAGGACTATTACGGCATGGTGAAGATCCTCGAGGAGTTCCCGCAAGTTCGCCAGACGTTCAATCTTGTCCCCTCCCTGCTGATGCAAATCGAGGAGTATGCGTCAGGCCAGGCCGTGGACCCGTTTCTGCGTGTCGCCCTCAAACCCTCCGAGGAACTCTCCGAGCAGGAGATCAGGTTCATCCTCCAGTATTTTTATCAGGCCAATCCGGTGCACCTTATCGGCCGCTATCCGCGCTACGCGGAACTGTTCGACGCCTGGCGCGCGGCTGACCGCAACTTCCGCCGCGCGATGCATGTATTCAACGCGCAAGCGTTGCGCGATCTGCAGGTGCTCTCTCAGTTGGCCTGGTTCGAGGAAGAGTTTCTGGCCGGCGACTCCGAGGTCCGCTCCCTGGTGGCAAAGGGCAGGGAGTATTCGAAAGAAGACCAGCAGCTCATGGGGCGCAAGCAGCTCGAGATACTGGGGCGCGTCCTTCCGGTCTATCACGACTTCGCCGCCACCGGGCAGATCGAAATCTCGGCCACGCCCTTTTACCACCCCATCCTGCCGCTGATCTGCGATTCGAATGTGGCGCACGAGGCCAATCCGTTTGTCCCGCTGCCTTCGCGTTTCCGCTATCCGCAGGATGCGCGGCTTCATCTCGAGCGAGCCATGGAATACGTCGAGGAGAAGATTGGTAAGCGTCCGGTGGGACTGTGGCCATCAGAAGGCTCCGTCTCCGATGAGGCGCTCACCATCGCCGCCGACTGCGGTTATCAGTGGGCCGCCACCGATAACGGCGTGCTTGCCCGCACGCTCGGACGCGGAGCCGACCCCACCGCCACCTACCGGCCCTACCGCTGGCGGAAGGACGGCAAGGAAGTATCCCTGATCTTCCGCGACCACTATCTCAGTGATCTCGTCGGTTTCGTCTATTCGAAAATGCACGCCGGCGACGCCGCGGCGGATTTCATCCACCGCATTCGCGAGAACTGCGCGCCCATCCTCTCTTCCGGCCGCGACGCCCTGGTTCCCATCATTCTCGATGGAGAAAACGCCTGGGAGCACTACTACCTGAACGGGCGCCCGTTCCTGCGTGAACTCTACCAGCGCATCAGCGAAGAGCCGGGCATGGAGGCGGTTACCGTATCGGAGGCTCTCGAGAAGGTGGAAGACGATCCTCTCGATCACATAGCGGCCGGCTCCTGGATCAATGCCAACTTCGACGTCTGGATCGGCTTCGAGGAAGACAACAAAGCCTGGGAGTTGTTGCTGCAGGCGCGGGAAGCCTTCGAGCAGGTTCCGCCGGGATCGGTTCCCGCAAGCGACTATAATCTCGCTCTCGAGGAGTTGCTGATCGCGGAGGGAAGCGACTGGTGCTGGTGGTACGGCCCGCACCACGACAGCGATAACCGGCAGGAGTTTGACCAGCTCTACCGCGACCATCTGGCCAACATGTACCGGGCGCTGCGCCTCACTCCTCCGGCGGATCTCAGCCGCCCCATTCTGCGCGCCCGCGCCAGGGCGTTGCACCAGACGCCGATATGCCCCATCCATCCCGTCATCGATGGCGAGGTGAGCAGCTACTTCGAATGGATGGGAGCGGGAAACTACCGTGTCGACCACCGCGGCAGCGCCATGCACGGCCACCGCTTTCTTGTGAGAGAACTCTTCTATGGAGCCGATGCCGATCGCCTGTTCGTCCGCATCGACTTTCTGGACACTGAGCATCCCGCCGGCATGGATGTGCAAGTGCGAATCAATTCGCAGCGCATGAGGCTGGCGCTTTCCGAGGCGCGGGCGGAAGTGTTGGAAGGAGCGACGCTGGGCGTGCGGGCGGCCTACCGGCGCGCGCTGGAATTCTCCGTGCCGTTTGCGAACCTGAACCTCGACGGCCGGGAAACCGCCTGCCTCGAGATTTCCGTCTGGCAGGGCGGCCTGCCCATGGATTCGCTTCCCCAGGAAGGATGCCTCGAGATCAGGACAGCGAGGGAGAGCGAGTGGGCGGAGTAAGAGTAGACGGCTGATCAAGGCAGCCTGAGGAATTCCTTCACATCCTGAACCTCCCGCTGCTGGCGCGTCCAGGCTTCGCCGATGGCTTCCTCCTCGTGTTGCGTGAGATGCCACGAGAGGGGCGCCTCTTCCGATGGAAACCGGAAGGTGACCTGCTCGAACTCGAATCCCCGGCTTTCGAGAATGAGGCGCGCCATCCGCACATCGTCATAGTTACGGGAGACCTGGGCGGTGTTGCGCATGGCGAGCAGGGCCTCCGGGGGCGCCAGCACCTGGTAGAACCAACCCCGGGTTTTCAAGGCCGCCGATGGTTCCTGTGCCGCCACGATGTCGACCAGAAGAATCCTCTTCACCGGCCCCGGCTCCGCCGTTCCCGCCAGAAGTACATCAACGGCGGAGAGAATGCCGTAGTTGTCGAAGTAGCCGCCATCGACAAGATGGTAGGGCTCATGGACCTCAGCCGCCACCCGCGCCGCCGGAGCCACATACGGAAACGACGCCGACAACCGCACCGCCGTCACCGGTTTCAGATCGAGTTCCGGATACATCTCATCGAACTCACGCCGCCCGCTCGAACGGCCGAGGTCGACCGTGGATATGAGACAGCGCTGTCCCGTCTCGGCCGCCATCGCGTTGAAGATATTGGCGGGCCGCTGCCCGCGCCTTGTTTCCTCGCGCCATTGGCCCAGCATGACGGTGCCCGCCGGCGCTCCTGGTTGTGCCGACCACGCCCTCTCCGCGGCCGCTCCGCGATCCGTCAGCCGCGAGGAGGCAAACGGAAGAAAGATGCGCGGCAGGTCGCGATACACCAAACCGAAGGCGATTTCATCGAGGCTCGATGCCCTGGCCGCGCGGATGATGGCTTCGTGCCCGGAAACCTTCCCGCCGTGATACCCCGCGCTGAAGTACATTGCTCCGAGGCTGCCGCCGGAGACGGAGCTGATGAGACGCACTCGCGGAGCAAATTCGCCGCCCAGCGTTTCATCGAGCCTCGCGAGCACCTCCGCCGTCCAGGCGGCCGCCTGAATCCCACCGCCCTGCGCGCTGACTATCACCGCCGTGTCATAAGGCGAAGCGGCCATCAACCGCGCGGGCGTCAGCGCTTCCACGCGATTCGCCCTGACCGCGGCGAAATAGAAATCCGTGTCGAACCAGCGCGCCGTCGCCAGAAGCGGAACGGCGAGCGCGAGCAGCACGGGTATGCGAAACCGGTCACAGAGGAACGCGACCCCGGACATCAGGTAGACCCCGACAAACACCAGGTTCAGCACCGAACATAGAGTGGATGTGCGCGGAATCGCGCCTAAGGCAATCAGCAGGTACAACGCCGAGAAAATGGCTAAACACAGAGTGGCGAATCCATGGCCCGGAAGCAGAATTCCCTTGTCATCCGAATACCCCGGACCCAGTTGTCCGGTGAGCGCCTTCATCATCAGCGAAAGCCAGGCAGCGGGCTTCGGCCACACCGCGCGCCCCAGGACCACCAGTCCCGCCGCCGCCATGCAGCCCGCCGCCAGCGCCGCCGCCTTTTGCGCCGTCCCACCCCGCGCCACGCCGGTTGTGCGCGCCAGGAAGAAGACCCCCGCCGCGGCGTAGAGCAGGGCGAACCATCGCACCGCTCTCATTGCGTCCACTTCCGGCAGTCCGAACCGCGCCGGACCGTTGCTGAGCACCAGGAAAGTCACCACCACCAGCGTGGTGACCAGCAGGGCCACCTGCCCCGAAACGAAAAACAGATCCATCGGGGTGATATCGAAAATGCCGTGCAGCAGATAGTACGCCGCTCCGCCGCGATGAAGGCTGATAAACGGGAACAGCGCCAGGAACGCGGCCCCCAGCAGGGGCACACGCAAGAGGTACGGATAGGCGAGTATCAGGCCCCGCTCTCGCATCCGGCAAGCATACTACTTGCGCATCAGCGTCGCACCCGGGTCCAGCGTCACCCGCGCCGGCATGGCGGTCAAGCCCATCTCGAACTGCGCGGGCTCGTTGCTGGTGGCTACCCACTTGACCACGGGCCTGGCCTTTCCCGTCTGGATCTCCACGGGAACATACACGCTGAACTCCTCATCGACGCCGGTCTGCGTTATGGTTCCAACAAGCCGCAGTTTCGGAGCCTTGCCCTTTACGCTCCAGGTGAGTTTCAAAGCGGGAATTCCCGACCCGTACACCCACTGCTCGAAGAAGTTCTCGAGCTTCGGATCCGGCGACCCGGCGGGGAGATATTTTTGCGCCAACTGGCGGAACTGTTCCGTCGAGACAGAGTGAAAGAGGTTGCTTTGATAAAATTCCGCCAGCATCTTTCCGAACCTCTCATCGCCCATTCGGCGCCGCAGCATGTGAAGGATCCACGACCCCTTTTCGTAAACGATCGCCGCCCACGCGTTTGGCGATTGGGAAGAAGACAAACGGTGGCCCATTGTCACCGGGCCGGCGGATTCGATGGTGCGCCCGTCCGTCTCCTTTCTTAGCAGGTCGTTGCGGTACTCATCGAGGATGCTATCGAGCACCCGTGGTCCTTTCCCGCGCTCGAGCATCCATAGCGCGGAGTAGTTGGCCAAAGCCTCCATCAGCCAGTCATCCTGGTAATCAGCGGGCATGACGCCGTTTCCCCACCACTGATGCGCCACTTCGTGCGCGTGCAGGATTTCGGAGAAAAACATCTGTTGCAGGCTGTTCGTTTTCGCCAGGGGGCGTTGCCCGGGATCGAGGTAGGCCAATGTGGACAGGTACACCAGGCCGGGAAACCCCTGTCCGAAACGGCCCGGAATGGGCGAGATGGTGAGCGTTCGGACGGGCGGGGCGCCGAAACGGGCCGCCATCTCGTCGAAGGTTCCGGCGATTTCGGCGGCCAGTTCCTTCAGCCGCGCCGTGGGGTCGGGAGCCGGCGCGGGGATCATCATGACCCCGGGTGTCCGGTGCTGCCGCCCGCGCCCCCAGGGCGTTGTCGACAGCGGCGGCATTTCCATCAGTTTCGGGCCGGGCTGCAGCGCCGCCTCCAGTTTTCTGTTGGCGCAGACTTCCACCGTCAGGCCGCCCTTTTGAACCCGCGCGCGCTGATAGTTGCCGAGATTGAAACCGAAGAAGCGCACCGGAGCGGAGGTTTTTCTCCGGCTGATCTTCCAATCCCCTTCGGTTTCCTCGGATACCAGGTCGCCCGTGGCCACCAGATCCAGTTCCTTCGGATAGCGGAAGGTGACCTCATAAGGCGCGAAACGCAGGCTTCGGTTCGGATACCAGATGCCCCGCGCTCCGACATAATACACTCCGTCACCGGCGGACGAGATCACCGTCCCTTCGTGGGCTATTTCGAGATCCACGGGTTTGCCCGCGGTGAACTCGTGATCCGCTGTAATCAGGAGAATCTGGTTCTCGTTGCTCCGCATCAGGTTCGCCCGCAGGGACTCGGGCGAGTACGCCTCGGCGGGTGAGCCGTCCACCTTCGCGGAGGTGACGCGCACCTGCTGCGAAAGCTCGAGGGCGATGGTGCGCTCCGTCACGAGCGGGGTCAAACGCAGGCGGGTCACGGCTTTCAACAACAGGCTGGGATCGATCGTCGCGTCGATCGAATACTGCTCCGGCTTGAAGTCCATCTCCGGCGTTTTTCTGCGTCCCATGCGAAAGGAGTTGGCCTGGAAGTTCGTCCATACGTCGAAATAGCGCCGCTCATCGCGAAACGCCACCTGGCCGATGCTGATCTGCCGGTTGCCGCGCGGATCCCAAATGGCGTCGAAATTGCCAAGAGCGCTGCCTCCCAGCGCCATGTAAAGGAAGCCCACCTCCTTGCGGCGCGGCGAGAGCAGGTCCTCGACCAGGCGGACCTCGAAACTGGCCACGAAGCTGGCCATCACGGAATTCCACTTCTCCTTCAGCAGGAATCCCATTTCGGCGTTCTTCTTCGATCCGGCGGCGCGCGCGCTGGCAAGCAACTCCGCCGCGCTGTCGTCGGTAAACACCATCACATTACTCTGGAACCGGACATCGAGGTTTGGCGAATGCGTGAAGCCGGCGAGCGATTTGCGCTCTCTGACGAACGGCGGCATCGCCAGCAGTTCCGCGCCCCCGCCTTCCACTTCGCCCGAGAACACGGCGGAAACAACCTGCCCGTGGATGGGCTTCGCGAAAATCAGGTAGCCATCGTTGAAATAGACTTTCAGCTCATCGCGCGCGAAGCGGAGATCGCGCACGCGGTAGCATTGTTCGGGGTCGAGTTCCGCTTTCCGCAACTCTCCGGCCACCTCGCCCGCCACGCCGCCGGCCCACAACGCCGCCGGCGCAAGTACCGCTAGAACGAATGCCCGCACGATCCCAGTCTAGCGGGAATCATTTTCGCTCCGCGCCCGCCTACTCGACCGCGATGGTGACCGTATTGCTCGTCTTGCCGCCGATGCTCACCGTCAGCGGAACGGCGTTTCCCGTTTGAGCCGTGGCGGCAATCCTCGCGTTGATCTGGTAGAGGCCCACCGAGCCCGGCGCCAGCCCGGAAAAAGACACCTCCGCGGGGACGCCGCCGATGCTGACGGCGGGCGTGTCCACGGTGCGGATGGGCGGATCCGGCGGCGGCGGTTCGCCGGGGCGCGGAGGGAACTCCACTTTGCCGAGCCCCGTGCAGTAGATGGACACATACTCACCCCGCCTGGCGGGACGCGAGATGCCGTCATCGGCGGCGCGCGCGATATAGACGGTTCCGGCTATTCTCACCGCGCCCTGGCCGACGCCGTTTCCGGACAGGGCGAAGACGCCGGGAGCCACCGCCGCCGAGGAAGGCCCCGCCACGATAACGCTGGTGCGGCCCACGTGCGTCACGGTGACATCCGAAGGACCGGGCGTCAATGTGTAGGGCAATTGGAAGTTGATCTGGTTCGGTCCCACATAGAGCAGCGGGACCAGCGCATTGTTCACCCGCACGCTGGTGCCATTCAACTGAACCGGCAGCGGCAGGCGCGTCGCCACCTGTTCGCCCTGGGAAAGATTCTTCCCTTGCAACATTACAATGGTCCCCGGTGAAAGCTCGGGGCGGGAGCTGGCCGAGTTCTTCACCCCGTTATCGTCTACTGTGGGGTCGCCCGGAAGGGCGAGGAAAAACGCGTCATTGCTGTCCGAATAGGAAAGTCCCTGCGATGGTCCCCCTCCGGGTGTGAAGATGCGCCCGTCGATTGTCGCCCCGTACAATCCGTGACGCGGAGAACTCATTGGTGGAAGGATCCCCCACGTGTCACTCGCCGGATCGTACTCCTCATTCTGTTCAAACAGGCCGTCCGGGCGCGCTGTGTTTCCTTCGCCGCCGAAAACCTGGATGCGGTTGCGCAGGGTCCCGCTTCCCATCCCTGCTCGCGCCGTCAGAGCCGCGGCGCGAATGCTCCATGCGTTCGTGCCCGGATCGTACTCTTCGTTCACCCGGAAGTAGGTGATGCCCGACCGTCCGGAGATG
>WBZY01001686.1_pt1 | contig 10653 bp, 10 predicted proteins | sample 5204191 | NCBI WGS metagenome assembly WBZY01 (sample SAMN12344363, study PRJNA552823) | activated sludge metagenome | biome: Activated sludge suspended growth; feature: Anammox Sidestream; material: Wastewater; isolation source: activated sludge from anammox sidestream of wastewater treatment... | reverse complement strand
ATGTGAATATCTCAGATGGTGGTCACATTGAAAACCTCGGTATTTATGAACTGCTGCGCCGCAGGTGCAAATACATCATTGCCTGCGATGCGGAGGCAGATCCGGATATGACTTTTGGAGGTTTGGCGAAGCTGATACGGTACGCCCGCATTGATTTGAGCATCGATATTGACATTAATCTGAATGCCCTGCGAAGGGGAAAAGATGAAAATGAATTTACCAACAAACACTGTGCATCCGGAAAAATTCATTACGGAGACGGAGAGACGGGGTATCTCCTGTACATCAAGTCTTCCCTCACGGGTGATGAAAATGAATATATCCGTGAGTATCACTCGAAAAACAAGGATTTTCCCCATGAATCGACGGCCGACCAGTTCTTTGATGAGGCGCAGTTTGAGGCGTACCGTGCGCTTGGATACCACATTGCGGATAAGCTGGGAGGGTGGGAGGCATTCAAGTCAGACCAGATGCAGTTATCGGATAAAGCACGGTTGCCTGAGATCGAAAAGGGACAGGGTGACGAACAGAGGGTTCTGGATTTGAGGAGTCGGGATGTCTTCAATGAGTGGTATAAAATTCTGGAAACGTCCTTATTGCCACGGTGATAGGCGGAAGCCCCGTTTTTCGGTGGGCTGGGCGGTGCTGAGCAAAAAGAAAGACCTCTGGAAGGATTGGGAAAAATGTGGATTGCAGATATGTTTGTCAGTATTGACCGTGACAAAAAAGTGTGCCTTTTCCCATCGGTTACATTATTGTTCGGATGGAGGATAAAAAGTACGCAGAAGGTATGATGTATCCGGTGGAAAGCAAGTTGTCTTTGCACGATGAAATTCGGGGAGACTGAATGTGTGAGCGGTTGGCCGTACGATACGATTATGAATGGTCGTCTCAACACCCCGGCTTGTTACCGGTTGGGCACGTCCGGTGCATTGTCAGGCATCTCTATGAACCGATGGTATTTTATTTTTTTACTTGACAAGCAAAAGCGTATTGCTTAGCATGTTTCAGTATAAAGTTAATAAAACAGGATGATAAAGGCAAACCCTGAGCGATCAGGGGACGCAAAGAAAAGGGTCTTTCATCACACAGGGAGGTGTGGAAGGAACAGAAAAGTTCTTTGGAATAATTTAGGGAAGTAGTTGAGAAAGATAGCCTTGCTGCCGAAGATGTTTTGAAAAATATCAGTGCAGCAAGGCTTTTTTGTTTATGTATCGGAATTTCAATGTTTGTTGTAGGGGCGAAGCATTTGCTGGCTTATATAACCTATAGGACTTATGAGACATATCGTGCCAGCAAATGCTTCGTCCCTACGTGTGATCGCAAACAAAAACCAAGTGCCTCAATACTTTTTGTTTTTGATTCCATAATCTCTGAAACGCATAAACAGACACAATGATTGATTGGATTAAAATCGCAGAATCACATGTCATCAGGACGTTCCGGAAAATCAGTTACGCCTGGTGGGGTATTGACATACAGTTTTATGACGAATATGACGCCTGTAAAAACTATCGGACGTTTTTCCAGAACCCCGTCTGTAGCGTAATCCATTCCATACCCAAAGGAATAAAACTTTGCGCTCAGACGTATCAGAAGGAACTGAAAAAATGCAGGAAAAGTCAAACACCGTTTTTTTACCAATGTTTTGCGGGCCTGCAGGGCTTTGCAGTTCCAGTTCCGGTACAACAAAAATATGTGGGCGTCATGATCGGATCCGGTATCCGATCATTAAAAGACGACGATCCCATTCAAAAGAGGTATCGGGAAACGCTCATGGAGCTCGGTTTTGATAGCATGGAACTGGACCAGTGCTACCGGAACATGAAAACGATCGACCAGCACAAGAAGGAATATATATCCGACTTTGTCAAACATGTCGCTGAAGATGTCGCAGCCTTTTACGAATACTTACAGGAAAAGAATGAAACGACAAAGAAGCGCCTCTTTTTCCTGGAGGGCAATTATAAAGAAAAGTATAGGAGAATCATCGGCGCCAGTCCGGCAATCAGACAGGTGTTTGATACCTTAGAGCTCATTGAACGGAGTGAAAGCCCTGTTTTAATCGAAGGTGAAAGCGGAACGGGAAAGGAACTGATAGCGGCCGCCATACATTATAACAGTCCGTGCAAAGATAAAACATTTGTTATTCAGAATTGTTCTGCGTTTAGTGATACCCTTCTTAATTCGGAATTATTTGGACATGAAAAAGGCTCCTTTACCGGCGCCGTCTCTGATAAGAAAGGCTTATTTGAAGTTGCGGATAAGGGGACATTATTTCTGGATGAGATTGGCGACATGAATATCGAAATCCAGGCAAAGCTCCTGCGGGTATTGGAAGACGGGTCGTTTTACCGGGTGGGAGGCACAGAACAGAAAAAGGCAAAAGTCAGAATTATTGCTGCAACAAATAGATCGCTAAAAGGATTGATTGAACAAGGTCTCTTCAGAAAAGATCTCTTTTACAGGATTAATACGATCCACCTGACACTGCCTCCGCTCAGGGAAAGGCGGGAAGACATTCTCCCCCTCGCCAATTACTTTTTGGACTATTATGCCATAGCTCGTAAAGAACCGAGGAAGGAAATAGGCCGGGAGGTGAGGGAACTATTGCTGGTCTATCGTTGGCCAGGCAATGTGCGTGAGCTGAAAAACCTGATGGAGCGTTTAATCCTTTTGTCCGGCGCCAGTGAGGTTATTGAAATTACACACATTCCCAAGGAAATCCTTGCGGACGCGTATAACGGTTTGCAGACTCATAACCATGCTACACCAGCCAAACTCAGCGATGCCCTCAGTACCCTTGAGAAAAACATGGTCTGCGACGCCTTAAAACGGGCACGATGGAACAAGACCTATGCATCAAAAGAGCTCGGAATCAGCCGCTCAAGCCTGAATAACAAGATAGCAGAATTCCATCTCCGGCCAAATCCAACCGTTGATTAAACCGTTAGAAAAATCACATTTCACCGTTAGCATCCTGACAGTTAACGTAGCTGCGGAATTTGACTCAACTTACCAACGGGTTTTTATTGGTTTCAGGATGATGCCCTGTTAGATACGTAACATCAGATTTTGCATCTCACCAGATGAGAAAAAGTACAGAAGAGACTTTCTCTACTACATATTGTATGCGCAATCGACATCTGTACTACAATTGCACATAGAAGGACATTTACATCCTCTCCACTGGGTCACCGATGCTACCTTTCCCCATATCTCACCGAAGATTATTTACAACCTCCCTTTTACGCATTGTTTATGATTTATTTTCACGCAATATACTCCTTTGGTTTCATTTTTGTGTATGTATTGAAAATAATTTTTGACTATTTTTTTCGTAACACCTTAGCTTTTTGAAAAGTCCCGAAGGGATGTCATGATGATAGAAAAAACGCACCGCCATATTCAACCCCTTAGGAGTGAAATATCAAGAACATAGCGGTACTATGTCACCCCTGCGGGGTTAAATATGGTGGTATGCTCTTTTCTATCATCATGACATCCCTTCGGGATTGCAGAATCCACATTTTGTCCACTTGTAGTGTTTCTGAGCGAAAGTACGCTGAACAGATATGAGAAATTTTTAAAAAGCTAAATCGTTACTTTTTTTCTATGAACATTTTTCCAATGGCTATTCGCTAAGAAAGACCAGGAATGTGCCGAATACGAATCACATCCCTCCGGCAGGTAATCCAAGGATAGAGATTATCGAGGTCATCGGTGGATTAATCGGCAATGGGGCATTAGAGATTCAATCCCACCTGTACAAGTGCCTGGACGAGGGCAGATGTTATCACATCATCGACCTTAAACACGCACATAAGATCGATGGAGTAGGGATTGCGTTGTTGGAAAATATCCTCTCCCGTGAGGTACAGCTTCGGTTAATCAATGTAAAGCCCGAGATACAGTGTATCCTGGAGATGGCAAAAAAGGAGGCGCTCTTCCAGATCATGTCAGATGAGAAGGACCAGGTGAAAGCCATGTCCTCATTCGAACGCGATATCATGGAAAAGAGGGCTGCAACCGGCAATAACGTCCTGAAAAAAAGAGATCATGTCCGGGTTAATACCTCTTTTCCCTCGGAGTTTAAATTCCGGAGGGATGGGAGAACCCTCTTTGGCCGGGCAGATATCCTGAACCTGAGCCAGGGTGGAGTCCTGGCGGGCCATATTGTTGCCAGAAAGAAGGGTACGGAAGAAATTGTCCGCTATCCGGGGATAATTGATCAGGAGATTTACGATTTGCAGTTCAGGCTCAATGGTAATTCGACGTCATTGACCTTACGGGGGACGTGTGTCAGGGAGTTTACCGCAGAGGAATCGATCTATGCAGGAATACGCCTTAAAGACGTCAGTCACGATCAGAGGGAAATTATCCGGTCATTTGTGGATGCCCATAAATAATAGAGAGGCAGGATTAACAGGGTCATCAGACAGAGCAGAAACTGCAACCAAAAGGCTGCCGAATGACCAACTAACTGGCTTGGCAGAGGTTGTAGAGCGACGAGGCTCGTCGCCTTACCGCGGGAAAGATGTTGAGGGCTTAATTAAATGTATAGGAATTTCGTAACACTTTAGTTTTTTGAAAAGGTAGGGGCGAAGCATTTGCCTGCTTGGGGTGTGAATACCTTTATGCCAATGTATGGCAAATGCTTCGCCCCTACACTGTGCGGCAACATCGTATTATGGTAATTTTTCAAAAAACTAAATTGTTACATGATTTCGTACAAATAACGCACCCTAACAAGGTAAATATATCACGATAAAGGCAAACCACGGGTGACCGTGGGACGCAAAGTAACAGGGTCTTTTGTCGGGGCGTATGATAATGCGCCTCACATCTCCGTATAAAGACAGCCTTACTGCCGAAAATGTTTTAGTGAATATCCAGGCGGTAAGGCTGTCTCTGTTTTTGGAAAGTATTTATTTCAGCGCCATATCCAGCAGTCAGGCAGACAAGGGGGGAGGTAAAAAATGTAAATCCCGGTTGCGCGCATTTGAATTTGTGACTTTGAAATTGTTTCAAATTTCGGACTTCGTCGTGAGCGCTCAGTCGAACGACTTCTCGCTTCGGGTTTTGTGATTTTTAATAAAATACTTACAAAAAAATACCCTTTGCGGTGTAATTCCATAAATGCACGTTGCGATTAATACATGATTTACGAACACGATCAGCTTTTTCGAAGAATAGTCATCGCCATTGATTGCCTTGTTGTAGGTATTGCATTTTGTCTGCCATATCTCCTGAGAGACCCTCTGTCATATTTCGCTCCGGGAAAATTGGCAAGGCTGCACAGACTGCCCTCCTTGCAGGAGAGCGCATGGCTATTGACTATTGTCGCGCCTTTATGGATTGTATCGCTTTCTCATGCTGGAATGTACCGTTCTTTGAGGGAGAAGCGGCTTATCGACGCCTGCTGGAACATTTTTGAAGGCTCGCTGCTTGCCTCAATAGTCTTTTCAGTCATCGCCTTTTTTTTAAAATTCGAAGCGATATCAAGGACCTTTATTACCACCCTTTCTTTATGCATCCTGGTTACGCTTGTTGCGGAGAAATGCCTCATCCTTGTTCTGCTCCATCATATAAGACGGAGAGGATACAACTCCAGGACACTCCTCATCGCTGGCTCAGGAAAAAGGGCAAGAAGATTCGCCCATATCATCAAGACAAATCCTCAGTGGGGCTTCAGGATAATGGGTTTTATTGATGAAGAAGAACGGGTCGGTATGAAGGTTGGAGAGTACGAGGTGATCGGCGCACTGAAAGACCTGGCCAGCATTCTCGATAATCATGCGGTAAGCGAGGTGATCTTTCTCCTCCCGCGGAAGTGGCTTGCCGGTCTTGAAGTTCATATAGATACCTGCGAGAAGGTTGGAGTGAAAGCAACGGTTGCGATAGACCTCTTTAATACCTCTGTGGCGAAGCCTAAAATTAAACAACTCCACGGCTTTCCTCTTTTGAGTCTTGATGCCACGCCCTACGATGTGTTTCACCTGCTGATAAAGAGGTTTGTGGATATTTTGGTGTCCCTGATTGTCCTTGTTTCTTCGCTTCCTGTCTTTATGATGGCCGTTATCGCGATTAAACTAACCTCGCCGGGCCCGGTATTTTTCAGACAGATACGCTGCGGGTTATATGGAAAGCCCTTTACGCTCTATAAATTTCGCACCATGATCGTGGATGCCGACAAGATGCTTGATAAGATCAGGCACTTGAATGAAAGCAAAGGCCCCGTCTTCCATTCGAGAAATGACCCGCGGGTAACCCCGGCAGGCCGTATCCTGCGAATGATGAGCCTGGACGAACTGCCGCAATTATTTAATGTCCTGAAAGGCGACATGTCCCTCATCGGGCCGCGCCCCCCGATCCCTGATGAAGTGGAGAAATATGAGCGGTGGCAGAGACGAAGGTTAAGTTTTCGACCCGGCATTGTATGCACATGGCAGGTAAGCAACAGATTTCAGCCCGATTTCCAGAAATGGATGCAAATGGACCTTGATTACATTGATAATTGGTCATTGGTTCTTGATCTCAAAATATTATTCAAAATATTCCCCGCGCTTTTCCGGGGTCTTATGTACTGGCATATTCAGATGGAAAAGGGTTCCTGATCGAAAAAAGATAGCGAAGATTGGGCAAACAGGCGTGCTTAGCGAACGAGGTGAAGGTGGGCTGCTTCAGCCTTCGATAGAGTCAGGGCAAGCCTGACGCGCCCTGCATAACGTTATCAATGGTATGAGAAAGGAGGGTTGTCGGTTTAACATAATCACCAAGGGGCTTTGTCGTTTTGCATAGGCATTTTTGGCATTCAATGAAAGGAGGAACTGTATGACTAAATTCGCGTTCAAGAAAGGGTTCTGTGGGCTCGCGCTAGCCCTCGTAGTCGTCCTTGTCCAGGGGCAAATCTCTTTCGCCGGTGAAATGGGGGAGATTCAGAAGAGCATGTCAATAAGGGTGATTCACGACGAAGGGAATTTTGGGCTTGCCCGCGTCAGGTTCAGCGGCGAGGCGGGGCGGGAGTTAAAGAGATTGATGAACTCCAGACAAAGCGCTGCGGAGTCGGAGCAAAGTGTCATGGAGCCAAGCGTCATGGGATCGGGCAACCCGGTTGATGTATACGCTGCCTACACAAGTTTCCAGGCAAACACTGATCCACTCCAAAACGCTTACTGGCCATGGGTATATTCAGACCAGGCATACTTATATGTAGCCTTTAAGGTATCTGCGGCCACAAGGGTAAGCATACGATGGAGTTTATACAAAGACGATGCCAATCAGGCTGGTTATAACTGGGGTTTTCATAGCAGATCCAACTGGAATTTCGATCTGCTGACATTAGACCCGGATGAATGGTATTTTGCATGGTGGCATCCTTCGGGCGCCGATACACCTTTAACTGACGGGTATTATCGGTTAAGTACCAGGGTGTCCATACCGAGCGGAGGCGGCCGCGGCAATAGCCGGTGCACATTCCAGGTTGTGCCTCTTCCCCTCCCTGAATAGAGGATCTTAAAGACCATAGGAATTATTATAACGGATGACAATAAACCTGGTATTTCAATAAACATCCTGAATGAGGAAGAAAAAGATGAAGAAAAGGTTAGCTCTGGGATTTTTGATAGTATTTCTGTTTACCATGCTTGATGGCGGAGCGTATGCCCAGCAAAGGCATAGTGGCGGCGGAGGCGGTCATGGCGGTGGCTCCGGAGGCAAACCTCCCGTTGTGCCGGAACCGATGAGTTATCTCATCTTTTCTGTAAGCGGCGCTACGTATATAGGAATACGGTACCTGAGGGCAAGAAAGAATGCAAAAAAATTACATAGCCAGTCCAAAAATACGGCAGAGGAGGTATAAAGGCAGATAGTTATCCTGTGCTCCAGGAAACGTAAAATCGGAATTTAATCAGACGGTCTTTGGCAGCGCCGATGGTCACAGGTTGTATGCCTGTGTTCTGGCGTATCTGGAGAAGGTGCGTCCACGAAGATTGAAATTCCTATACATCAATCAAACTCTCGGTGGCTTTTTATCTGTAGGGCGACGAGCCTCGTCGCTCTACAACCGCAGCTTAAAAATTTCGTAGTGTTGTAATCATTTAGTTTTTTGAAAAATTCTCGTGTCTATTCAGCGTACCTTCGCTCATCATCACTACGAGCGAACAAAATAGTGATTCTGTAATCCCGAAGGGATGTCGTGATTATAGCATAGCGCGGCACAGCCGCAACCAAAGTTCCTTTATGAAAACGGGGAGATTGCTTCGGAAAAGGCCCCCCGCAATGACAGCGACCATGCACTTTGATGGCACACTGCACGTTGTCATTGCGAGTGAAGCGAAGCAATCTTTCATTCATAAAAACGGTACCTCCTGAAAAGGGGTTTGTGAAAAAACTTACAAAAAAAGGAGTTTTTATACAGTAGTACTATAGTGTTATGCAATTATGGTTAATCCCGTGGGAGTGGCATAGTATCGCTATTTTCCCGATATTTCACCTCTACGAGGTTGAAGATGGTGGTGCGTTTTTTCTATAATCATGACATCCCTTCGGGATTTTTCAAAAACTAAATATACTCAAAAGGTTCACAATCAGTGAATATTTAGATTGATAAACAGGGTGGCACGGACGAACTCTGTTTGTCCGTGTTGAACTTGCACGACGTTGTTTGTGAAATATCCATTTTAAAATCTGGATAGACAAACCAAGTCTGATCATTGCAAGTACAAGGTATTGAGCAGTATTACAAAGACATGGACAAGCACAGCTTGTCCGTGCCACCCCGTTAGATTATGGTAAGTCTATATCAAGTTTATAAATCACAAATTGTGAGCCTGTGGAGTATAGTATTATCTGTTTGAATTGAAAAATGAATGCTAATTATCCAGTTATCAGTTTAAAAGATTATGTGAAGGCGATATTCAGGCACAAGGCCGTCGTTGTCATTACCTTCATCGTCATAATAACCGGCACAATTATTGGGTTGGAACTTAAAACACCGGTATATCATGCCCGGGTCACGATGCTCATCTCCGCGGAAAAACAGATCGATTCTCCGTATTATACCAGTTTGAGCGGAGCTCAAATCCAGCAGCTTACCCCCAGCGGCATTGTGAATTCGAATCCCGTAATCAAGCGTGCGGTAAATGTGCTCAAGCTTCACGAGCGCCCGGCTGATTATGAAAAACAATTTTGCTCTCCGCTCAAGGCGCGTCTCATCGATCTAAGGCTCAAACGGTCGAAATCAAACGACAATCCATCTTTCGATGAACCGTCGTATCGGTTTAGAATGGCCGTAGAAGGCCTGAAAGAGAATATCGGAGTAGAGCCAATACGAGATACCAATTTATTTGCAATAACCGTGAGCGATTTTAGTCCGGAAGCGGCCGCCGAAATTGCCAACGTGGTAAGCCGTTCCTATATTATTTTTGACCTCGAGCAACAACTGGCCGAACTCAGGTTGCAATACGGAGAAATGCATCCGAACGTAGTGCAACTAAAAGATAACATCAGCGCGATGATTCAAAATCTCCATGGAAAAATACTCCCCGCCATTGAAGCGATTGGTCCGGCAACCGTCAAGATCATTGAGCAGGCGGAAGTGCCCCTTGCGCCGACGGGAACAAACAAAAGAACTGCCCTGCTTCTTGCCGTTTTCATGGCGCTGTTTGCGGGGATCATGCTCGCATTTGCCCTTGAATATATCGACCATACCATAAAGTCCCCGCAGGACATAGTTACAAATCTCAACTTGCCGCATTTAGGCTCCATTCCCAGGAACGGATACAGGAAAAATGGGTGCATGAACGGGGTAAAGCGGGGAACTGTTTCTGCCCAGTTTTACCAAAAACTTTCAGACAATCTGTGCCTTTTAATACGGGACAAAAACATCAAATCCCTGTTAATAGCAGCCGCTATGCCACGGGAAAGGTCTGCCAGGGTCAGCGCCAATCTTGGCAATCTTCTGTCCACCAAAACGGGTCAGAAGGTAATTATCATAGACGCCAATGTAAACGCCCCGGCGCTCAACCGCGTCTTTGACATTTCAGAAGGACCGGGGCTTGCGGATGTGCTGGAACGTAAAGTCCCGTTTGAGAAGGCAACTCAGGAGATAAGGCCAAATTTAACGGTGTTGCCGGCAGGAGATACCCAGCTCGAACCTGCGCTCCTTCTGGAATCCACCAGGATGGGTGAAGTAATCAAGATTGCCAAAGAAAAATACGGGTTAGTTTTAATCGACTATTCGAATGTCGTGAACCTGAGGGACACTTGCATCCTGTCCTCGTATTTAGATGGAGTCATTCTGGTAGTGAGTGAGGGGCAAACCAAACACCACGTCTTAAAGGAGCTCATAGAATCCCTGAATGACAAAAAGGTCAATCTGTTAGGCGCCGTTTTAGACAATCGCACCTTTCCCATTCCAAAGGTGATTTATAAAAGGATATAATTTTTGAAATCTACTATTTGACGAATTATAGAAAAGCCCTCCTTGACAGCCCATTATGTATGACCATATAATAAGTTATCATTAATAACCAATAAGGAGGATATATGAAGGCATTAATGGTAAGTGTGGCAGAAGGGAAAAAGGGCTTCAGTCGTCTGATAGAAAGCGCCGGGAAAAAGAAAGAGGAGATAATTGTAACGAAACGCGGG
>WBZY01001685.1_pt1 | contig 10659 bp, 6 predicted proteins | sample 5204191 | NCBI WGS metagenome assembly WBZY01 (sample SAMN12344363, study PRJNA552823) | activated sludge metagenome | biome: Activated sludge suspended growth; feature: Anammox Sidestream; material: Wastewater; isolation source: activated sludge from anammox sidestream of wastewater treatment... | reverse complement strand
ATTCATTGGTAGAACCTTACTCCTGTGCCACCGACGGGTAGCGAGGGAAGTCAGGCCCCCCTTTCAAACCGTGCATGCGGATTACCCGCACACGGCTTACCGGTGATCGGTCGAAACGCAGCATTACGCGGCTTCCTTCCAGAAGGGCTGCGCCGGGTAGCGGATAGTCCCACGCAGGCGATACAAGCCCAGATTTTCGAAGTACTCGCGCGTCCAGCCTGCGGCCTCGCCCGAGCGCACATTCCGACCCTTGCGCGCATGGCGCAAGGAGCGAAGTCGGCGCACGACGAAGTCATCCGCAGAACCGAACTGACGAGCGGCGTTACCCGTGCGGAAGTAATTCCCCCAGCCCCGGATCACCGGATTCAGATCGGCGATGATCGTGCGGATATCCGCGTGGCATCGCGATCTCGGGGTCAGCTCCTTCACCCGCTGCCTGATCCGCTGCATCGAGCGCCGGTTCGGCCAGCGTTGCAGGTAGTAGAAGCGCTGACGCTTCTGCTCCCACAGCCGACCACTCATGCGCTTGTGCAGGTGACAGCCGAGAAAGTCAAAGCCCTCCTTGCCATCATAGAGCTCGACTCGTCTCGTCTTCTGCGGGTGTAGCTCAAGACCCAGGCGCTCCAGGATCACCCTGATCCGCGCCTCGGCCTGCTCGCAGTTCTTCGCCGTGTGGCACATCACGACAAAGTCGTCCGCGTAGCGTACCAGTGTCCCCATCGGAGCACTGTGGCGCGTCCACAGCACGTCGAGCACATGCAGGTAGATGTTCGACAGCAGAGGCGAGATCACCCCACCTTGCGGCGTGCCCGCCACCGTCGCACTGACGGCGCCGTCTTCCATCACGCCTGCTTCGAGCCACTGCCGCAGCAGCTTCAGAACCCGCCGGTCCGAGATGCGTCGCGCGAGAAGCTTCATCAACTTCTCGTGATCGATGCTCCCGAAGTAGTCGCGGATGTCGGCATCCAGCACATGATGACCCCCCTTCGCGCCGAGCTTCCTCAGCCGCTCCAGTGCCATCAACGTGCCACGCTGGGGCCGAAAGCCATATGAGCACGGCAGAAAGTCCGCCTCGAAGATCGGCTCCAGCACCAGCTTCGCCGCCATCTGCACCACCCGGTCCCGTACCGTCGGAATCCCCAGCGGCCGCCTCTTTCCATCTGGCTTCGCAATGTACCGCCGCTTCACCACCTGCGCCCGGTACTTGCCCGCTTGCAACCCAGCGCCCAGTTCTTCCAAGAACCGTTCCACGCCGTATTGCTCGACACTGCCGAGGGACTGGCTATCCACTCCGGCCGCGCCGTGGTTCCTCCTCACTCGCCTCCACGCCTCCCGGAGAACGTCACTTCTCCAGATGTGGTCATACAGCGCGTGAAAGCGCCTACCCGGTGCCCGCTTGGCTGCGGCCCATAGCTGTCGTTGCAGTTGTCGCACTTTGTCGTGCGGCTCATCGCCGCCGGAGTCGTTAGGTCCGGTCTTGCCGGCCATTCTCTCGTGCTTACCCGCCCCTTCAGCTCGACCACCGCAGGGATCCTTCCCTCCCGCCGCGTTGTTCTTCACGGCGTTCGTTCGCGCAGCTTGCGCTACGCTCTGCGGTACTACGATCCCCTCGGACTCCCGCTGCACGGCGCTCGACTTCGCCTTCGGCTTATACGAGCCACCTCGCCCCGACGAGGGCGGTACAGACGGGTCTCTCGTGTTCCGCACTTCTCCTTGCACACGTGCTGCGCCCCATACCCCGCCGCAGTCCATCGCGGGCTTCGGTGCTCCCACGATCGATGTCGCCTTCGCCGTGAAATGAGCGGCTCGGCCTGCGGGTTGTAAATGTGTCGAGGCTGCAGGCTTCACTTGATGTTGCGGCCCGCGTGCTGGCTCCCCGCTGCGCAACTCTCGTTGCCTGACGGGCTCTTGACGCCCCGCTCGGCCATGAAGGTCTCCCTTCATGACTGGGGCCTGCTATCCGGCGCACCGATGCTTACCGGAGCGGGACTCGCACCCGCTGGAGAAGTGCAGCGTGCAATAGGCCAACCTTCTCCCCACGGAGTCAGTTCGCTCATTACGTCACGACGCACCATTTTCCGATTATAGACATGCGGACGGCTGCCGCGGCTCTATCGTCCGTATGGGGTAAGACGGCAAGGTCGACCGTTGCTACGTTCACGATGGCGTGCAGATTGGTGACACAAGAGCCGTGCGGATGGGACAGGTGGCGCAACTCTGGCGCTACCCGGTGAAAAGCATGGGTGGCGAACGGATTTCCGGGGCCACGCTGGTGACCGGTGGCCTCGCGGGCGATCGGCACTGGGCGGTGAAGGAGCGCCAGATCCGCACCGGCAAGCAGTGGCCGGCACTGCTGAAACTGCGCGCCCGCTACCTGCGCGAGCCGCGTGCAGGCGATCACGCTGAACAGGTCGCGCCAGTCGAGATCAGCTCACCCGATGGCTCGAGCTGCCGCAGCGATGAACCCCGGATCGACGCATGGCTGAGCGCGCAATTGCAGAAATCCGCTCGCCTTGCGGCGCGACAACCAGCCAGTGCACGCGCCCATTATCTGCGGGCCTCGGCCATGACCGATGCCGAGATCAATGCGGAGATCGAACTGCAACCGGGTGAGGTCATGCCTTCCTACGACGACATACCCACCGATCTGCTCACGCTCCTCGGCACCTATTGCACGCCGCCTGGCTTCTACTACGACGCCTACCCGCTGCACCTCCTGAGCACCAACAGCCTGCGCTTTCTGGCCGAGCACAGTGGTCTCGACACCGATGTCCGGCGCTTTCGGCCGAACCTGCTGGTGCAGACCGACCAGGCGAGCGCCGCGCTCACCGAGTTCGACTGGATCGGGCACGATCTCGCGGTGGGTGAGGCCGTGCTGCGCGTCGAATCGCACACCATCCGGTGCACCATGCCCTCGCGTGCCCAGCCGCTCTTCGGCCTCGAAGAGCAGAAACCCATGACCCGCGCCATCGTCGATCACGTGCAGCGCGAACTCGGCGTCAATGTGCGCGTCGTGAAGGCCGGGCACGTGCGCGAGGGCGATGCCGTAAACCTGCTCGAGACAAAATGAACATCCAGCACGTGAATCCGGGCGGACTCCTGTCCCTCCCTGAATACACCCAGGTGGTGGTCAGCCCGCCCGGGCGGCTCGCTTTCATCGCAGGCCAGGGCGCCTTCGATCGGGAGTTCAATCTCGTCGGTGCAGACGACCTGCACGCACAGACGGTGCAGGCGTTCGTCAACCTGCGGACGGCGCTGGCCGGCGTGGGTGCCTCACCGGCACATGTGTTGAGCAGCACCATTTATGTCGTCGACCTGGATGAAGCAAAGACCGCCACTTTCGTCGCCGCGATGAAAGTCGCACTCGATGGCCAGCCCTTTCCGCCGAACGCCTCCACCCTGGTCGGTGTCACTCGCCTCGGCCACCCGCAGATGTTGATCGAGATCAGTGCAATTGCTGCTCTCCCGTAAGCACCCATGGTCAATAAGGTCATCATCGCAGGTGCATCCGGGCTCGTAGGCAGTGCCGCGGTGCGCCAGTTCGCCTCGCGACGCGATTGGGAAGTGGTGGCCGTCTCCCGCCGCCCGCCTCGGGGTGTTCCCGGCTCCGTGCAGCACCTGTCGGTGGACCTGTGCGACGAGCAGGCCTGCGCGCGCGCTTTCGGCTCGATGGCGGATGTCACCCACCTGATCTACGCCGCCGTGAGCGAGAACCCCGATGATGTCTTTGGTGGCTGGTCGGACCCGGCGCAGGTTGCAAAGAATGCGGCGATGCTGCGCAATCTCTTCGAGCCCCTCGGCAGCACGTCACGCCATCTTCGGCACGTCGCGCTCGTACACGGCGCCAAGGCCTACGGCCCGCACCTGCCGCAGGTCAAGGTGCCCGTGCCGATGCGCGAGTGTCTGCCGCGCGTGCCGTACCCCAACTTCTACTACGATCAGGAAGACTATCTGCGCGCCAGGCAGCGCGGACAGTCGTGGAGCTGGACGGTACTGCGTCCCGTGATGATCGGCGGTGTCAGCACCGGCTCGACACTGAACTCCTTTCTCGTCCTGCCGCTGTTTGCAGCACTGTGCAAAGAAGCGGGGCTTGATCTGCCGCTGCCGGACGGTGTGGGCATCGTGGCCGATGCAGCGGACGCCGACCTCATCGCCGAGGCGCTCGAGTGGGCGGCCGAGTCGCCCGCGGCACGCAACGAGATCTTCAACGTCGCGAACGGCGATGCCTTTGCGCTTCACGGTGGATTCCCCGTGGTGGCAGAGTGCTTCGGGCTCTCCCTGGGTGAACCCCGGCGCTTCGACATCGTGGCCGAAATCCGCCGCATGGATGGCCTCTGGCGCGACATGGTGCGCCGCTACCATCTGAAGGCTCCCGAGGACGTCGAAACGCTCTTCGGCGGTTCGATGCAGATGGGCGGCAGCTGGTCGGCCGAGGCGCCCGAAGGCAATCCGCTGCGCTGGGGTCTCGTGAGTACGATCAAGATTCGCCAGGCCGGCTTCGATCGCTGCGTTGATTCGCTCAAGATGATCCAAAAATACGCACGCCGCTATCAGGAGCTCGGGATTCTGCCGCTCAGGACGGATTGAGATGGAATCCATCGGCAGGATCGGAGGCGTATGGAGATATCCCGTGAAGTCGCTGGCCGGCGAGCCGCTGGCACGGGCCAGGCTCGATGAGACGGGGATCATTGGCGATCGGCGCTGGGCCCTGAAGAACACACGCACGGGCGAGCTCGTGAACTGCAAGGTCCTGACCTCGCTGCTCACCATTGGCGCGTCCTACCGGGAGGAGCCCGTCGCCGGCCATGACGTGGCGCATGCCCGGATCACTTTGCCGGATGGCCGCCTGCTGATGACGAGCGATCCCTCGGTCAATGGCGCGATTTCAGCCATTGCCGGCCAGCCGCTCGAACTGTGGCCGCTCCTTCCTTCATCAAACACCGAGCACTACCGACTGCGCCGCCCGTTCACGCCCGAACTCACCCGGCAGCGCATGGGGTTGAAGCCTGACGATCCCTACCCCGACTTCTCGACCTATGAACCCGAGATGATCGAGGAACTGCAGCATTTCTTCTCGCCAAGAGGTTCCTACAAGGATGCCTACCCGCTCCATTATGTGACCTCTGCCTCGCTGGCGACGCTCGAGAGTTTCCATCCCGGTCTCGATGTCACGCCGCGCCGGTTCCGCCCGAACTTCTTCATCGAGGGTGTGGAGGGAGGCGGATTCCCCGAACTCGACTGGAGCGGCTACGATCTGGTGATCGGTGATGCGGTGCTGAGCTGTGGCGAGGAGACGGTGCGCTGCGTGATGCCGTCACAGGCGCAAATGGGACTCAAAGCCGAGCCGCACATGGGCTTCGTGCTGAACCGGGTGACCCAGCTGAAGTTCGGCGCGTATTGCCACATCCGCAAGCCCGGGACGATTGCGGTGGCCGACGAGGTCTTCCTGGAACGGCGGCCGAAGGTCCAGCCGATCCGTTCGAAGCTCCTGCCACTTCCCGAGACCATGGCACGCGGCGAGATACCCACGCCCCCGCCGCTTGCGCCCTTCTATCGGGCGCGCATGGTGCGCAAGCAGCGCGAGACAGCCGACACCGTGACCTTCGGCTTCACGATGAAATCGGGCGAGCTGTTTCCCTTCCTGCCGGGACAGCATCTCATCTTTCGCCTTGCGCCGGCGAGCCACGCGCGACCCCTCATGCGCAGCTATTCGCTGATCAGCGCCGCCGGGGGCGCAGAGCCGCATCCCGCTGAGGATTACGCCATCACGGTAAAGCGCATCGGGACAGGTTCCGCATATCTTCATGACGAGGTGGAAGTTGGCGCCGAGCTGGACGTCCGCTGGCCGAGTGGACGGTTCTTTGCCGTGCCGGAGTCGGATACGCCCATCGCCCTCATCAGCAACGGCATAGGCATCACTCCGCTCTTCAGCATGCTGCGGACCATAGCCCGCGTGAACCCCACGCGTCGGGTGTTCTGGTTGCACGCGACCCGCAACTCGGGCACCCATGTGTTCAGGCAGGAAATTGCCGGGCTCCGCCGCGAGCTTGCGGACTTCAACGAGTGGACGATCTATCGTGAGCCGCAGGCAGGGGATGTCGCGGGAACGGACTACCATTCCTCCGGGCGCATCACACCGCAGCATTTTTCTGCGCTCATCAATCTTCCGGGCCTCGAGGCCTTCATCTGCGGCTCCGAATCCTTCACATCAGTGGCGCAAGCGATGATGCGAGAGCTGGGTGTGCGCGCAGAGCGGATCCACACCGAGAAGTTTTTCAGCACACTGCGGTGGCACACGCTCGAGGATGGCAAACGGACGGATTCCAGGACCTTTGCCATCCGCTTCGAACGCTCGGGCGTGGAGGCGCAGTGGAGCGAAGGCGACCCGACGCTCCTTGAAATTGCGGAGCAGGCGGGGATTTCAGCCGACTATGGATGCCGCTTTGGCGCTTGCCTCGCCTGCAGTACGCGGGTGGTGCAAGGCGCAGTGAAATACGCGGATCCGGAAATCGTGCCGAAGCCGGGCGAAACGCTGATCTGCTGCGCAGTACCGACGTCGGATCTCGTACTCGACCTTTGAGTACGGCTCGCTATTGTCCGCGGGCACCAACTGATCGAGATCAATGCACGTGCCACGGTCGCGTGATAGACGCCCGCCTGATCGTTGCACGCAAACAACAGCCAATCGTCCAAATGGGGTAAGACAATGGCGTGGGCTGTTGCTAAGTTCGCGCCATTCAGCATGAGGGACCGTGGGTGATCCGCGCACTTCCGTCGAACAGGTCAAGCGTGACAAGCAGTTCCCTTCCCGAATCCCTCTCCATTGCCTGAGCAATTTCCAGCCGTATCCGTTCGCACCGCTTGCGGTGTTCATCTCATGAGGATCGCTTCCATGAATCAGCGCCTTGTATTGCTTTCCCTGCTGCTGGCCACCATGGCTGCGCACGCGCAGGACACCACACCGACCAGCCCGCCGGCCGAAACGGCAAAGCTCGAGGAAGTGGTCGTCACGGCGCAGAAGCGTGAAGAGCGCCTGCAGGATGTGCCGGTGGCCGTCACCGCCTTCGCGGGAGCGCAGCTGAAGGCTCTCGACGTCGAGAGCATCACGGATCTCAGTGCGCTGGCTCCGAACCTGCAAGTGCAGCCTTCAGTCAACAACAACACCGGCATGATGATTGCGATCCGCGGTGCCGCGCAGCAGAACCCGGCCCTGTACTGGGATGCGACCGTCGGCCTGTACGTCGATGGTGTCTACGTCGGCAAGAACCTCGGATCGGTCTTCGACATTCTCGATCTGCAGCGCGTCGAAGTGCTGCGTGGCCCGCAAGGCACGCTCTACGGGCGCAACACGCTCGCCGGCGCCGTGAACTTCGTCACCCAGCCGCCTTCAGGCGAACTCGGCGGCCATGCGAGCGTGAAGCTCGGCAACTACGATCTGCGCAGCGCCAAGGCTTCGCTCGATCTGCCACGCATGGGTATTGCGAGTATCTCGCTCGCTGCCCGCACCGAGAAGCGCGACGGCACCACCAAGACCCTCCCGGGCAGCGCGGTCAAGGAGCTCAATACGCGCGATTCCACGAGCGCGCGGTTCGCCATGGATCTCGACTTCACCGACACTTTCCAGGCCGCCTACCGCTTCGATTACAGCGACACCGACCAGGTGGTGAACCACTCCTACCTGTCGCGCGCGAACCCCGCGATCCTGCCCTTCCTGCAGCCGTACGTCACGGACGATCGCGATGCGCGAGTCGGGGTCGATGGGCCGACCTTCGAGCACAGCAAGTCGATGGGACACGCCCTCACGCTTACCTGGGACGTGAACGATCGCAACACCGTGAAGTCGATCACCGCCTATCGTGATCTCAAGTGGGACGATCTGCTCGATCTCGACGGCTCACCGCTGCCGGTGGCGGAGACTTCACGTCTCTCCGACTACGATGCCTTCTCCCAGGAGCTGCAGCTCGTCGGCAACACCGATCGCTTCAACTACGTCGGCGGCCTGTACTATTTCAAGGATGATGGCTTCGCCTTCAACCCGCAGACCTTCTTCTTCGGCACGGCGAACTACGACTCGCGCTACGGCTTCGGCACCAAAGCATGGGCCGCCTACGGTCAGGCGGACTACAAGGTCACCGATGCACTCACCCTGACGGCGGGCCTGCGTTACACAAGCGAAGAGCGCAACGGCGAGCGCTATCTCGCCTTCAATGACGGCACCTCGCCCACCTACTTCCCGATCGTTCCGCTGGGCACGAAGTCCGACAAGACCTTCAGCGACACGACCCCGGTCTTCATCGTCGCCTACAAGTTCAACGATGCGGTGAACGCCTATGTGAAGTATGCCGAGGGCTTCAAGAGCGGCGGTTTCAACGGCGAAGCGAATTCCCTTGCGGAATCCATTACCCCGTTCCAGCCGGAAAAGCTCAAGTCCTACGAGGCCGGTCTCAAGACGAGCTTCGCGGACGGTCGCGCGATCGTGAACCTGGCTGCCTTCCAGAACGACACCGACGACCTGCAGCTGTCGATCTTCACGGCGGCGGGCGCCTCTTCTTCGATCATCCGCAACGCCGGCAAGGCGAAGGTCAACGGCTTCGAACTCGAAGCGATGTGGGCCCCTTCGGATGCGTTCCGGCTGCAGGGCAGCTACGGCTATCTCGACTCCAAGTACGATGAGTTCATCGACGAGGGCGTGAACCAGGCCAACAACCGCGCGGTCATCCACGCCCCGAAGAGCTCCTTCAACGTGCTCGTCGACGGGCGTCTCGCGCGTACCAGCTTGGGCGACCTGCGTGCTTCGCTCGACTACACCTGGACCGACGACTTCTACACCTATCCGTACCAGCTCGCCTCGAGTGGCCCGAACTACAACCCGCTGCGCCCGATTGCCGGCGACTCCCTGGTCAAGAGTTATGGGGTGCTGAACGGGCGCCTCGCGCTCTCCGACATCGATTTCGGGGGTGTGCAGGGTGAAGTCACGCTCTGGAGTCGCAACCTCACGGATGAAGACCACATCGTCAATTACATCGACTTCGGGCCCCTCTTCGGCAACCTGACGGACGCGTATTACCTCGAGCCGCGCACCTACGGTCTCGAGTTGAGCATCAAGTGGTAAGGAACGTCGCCATGAGCAACCCTGTCCGCAATTCCATCCTGGCTGGCGCAATGGCTGCCGTGCTCGTGCCCGCAGCGATGGCGCAAACGGCATCCAGCGATGCCTCAGCCGCACCGGTGCTCGAGGAGGTCATGATCACGGCGCAGAAGCGCACGGAAAACCTCCAGGACGTGCCGATCTCGGTGCAGGCGATCGACGCCGCCAGGCTGGACGAGCGCAATGTCGTGAGCCTCTCGGGAATCAACGACGGATCCGTGCCGGGCCTGAACCTCGCGCCCTATCCGGGCAGTTCCGACTTCTATTTCCCGACCTTTCGCGGCATCACGACGAACACGGCCTTCATCAGTGCGCCCGTACCGATCGCCGTCCACATCGATGGCGTCTTCGTGGGGCAGCTGGTCGGCCTCAACAACCCCGCGGCGGATCTCGAGCGCATCGAGGTGCTGAAGGGCCCGCAGGGCGTGCTGTCCGGACGCAATGCCACGGGTGGCGCGCTGAACATCTACACGCGCCGGCCCGAACTCGGCCAGTTCGGGTTCAAGCAGCAGCTCACTTTCGCCGATCGTGAGCAATTCATCACGAAGACCATCGTCAATGTACCTTTTGGCGACACTTTCGCCGCGAAGCTCGCCTATGCGTACACGACGCGCAGCGACGAAGGCATCGACAATGCCGCGCCCGGCGGCTACCAGTTCGGCAAGCGCAAGGCGGACGATATCCGGCTCGACCTGCGCTGGATGCCGGACGATACCGGGCTCACGGTCGACTACGGCTACGACCGCTCCCAGTCCAAGGGTTACGACACACCGGCGCAGTGCCTGTATCCGGCGCCCGCCGTTGTCGCCCTGGGTGGCACCGGCGATCCCCGCGTCGCGGCCTTCATCGCCGGATGCTCGCCGCGGAAGCTCGAGCGCCTCAGCGTGCCCTTCAGCATCCCGAAAAACGACAACCTGGTCGAGATGCATACCCTCAACCTCAAGTGGGAGGTCAATCCGGCGCTGACGATCCGCTCGATCACCGGCTACCGGACCATCGACACGCGCAACGCCTACAACTACGGCGCGGATGCAGGCGGCACGGGCATACGCTCGGACAGCTATCCGCTGCTGGTGCCTGGCACGCCGTTCGACGGCCAGAGCCACCCGGTGACGATGAAGAACAAGGCGTTCTCGGAGGAACTGCAGTTCCTCGGCGAGGTGGGCGACTCCGTGAGTTACACAGCGGGCCTCTACTACGCGAGCGAGGATGGCAACCAGCACTCCGGGCCCAATGTCGGCCTCATCTACCCCAGCGGCGTCATGAGTGGCATCGACTTCGTTGCCGTCGACCAGAAGGGCCTGAACTCGTCAAAGAGCGATTCGTGGGCGGTGTTCGGCCAGCTCATCTGGCGGCCTGAAATGTTCAACGGCAAGCTCGAGGTCGTCCCCGGCGTGCGCTACACGGAAGATCAGCGCAAGGCCGACGGCTACAACCTCGGCTGGACCACGGGTTATGGCGTGATCGCCACCACGCCGGGCCAGGGCATCCTGGCGTTCTCCTTCCCGATC
>WBZY01001683.1_pt1 | contig 10679 bp, 10 predicted proteins | sample 5204191 | NCBI WGS metagenome assembly WBZY01 (sample SAMN12344363, study PRJNA552823) | activated sludge metagenome | biome: Activated sludge suspended growth; feature: Anammox Sidestream; material: Wastewater; isolation source: activated sludge from anammox sidestream of wastewater treatment... | reverse complement strand
CAGCGACCCAGCCCTTAAAGCCGGGGCCGGTTTCGGGTGAGCCCTGGAAGAGCGCGGCCTTGTAGTTGCCGGCCCAGGTGTGGCAGCCGGCGCCGGGCGTGCCGATGTTCCCGGTCAGCATGAGGGGGAGGTAGGTCGCGCGGTTATGGAGGGTGGCGTGGAACCAGTGGTTGATGCCTTCGCCGACGTGGATTGCCACCGGCTTGATGGTGGCGATGTCGTTCGTGAGGCGCTCAATCAGCTCCTTTGGCGAACCCGTGATTTCGGCGACGGTATCAAGGTCGTAGTCCTTGAGGTGTTCGCGGTAGGCCTGCCAGAGGGTGAGGACTTCGACCTGCTTCCCGTCCTTGAGGGTGGCCGTGCCCTTGTACTCGAGGTCGGGGTCGATCCCCTTCGCGACCAGGTTTGCACCGACGTCGTCGCGCGTGACGGGCTTCAGCGACTTCGTCTTCGCGTCAAAGACAACGTAGTCGCCCAGTTTCTCGTACTGGGGCTTCGTGAGTCCCTGCACCTTGAAGCTGGGACCATCGGTAGCGAGGCCAAGGGCGTAGTTGGGGAACACGTCCCCGGCGCTCAGGCGCTTGAGGTTGTCGGCGCGGATGAGAAGCGGGAAGTCGGTGAACTGCTTGACGAAGGCCGCATCGTAGAGGTTGCGGTCCATGAGGAGCTTGGTGATCCCGAGGAAGATTGCCGTGTCGCTGAGGCCGGGCCGGACGGGAATCCAGTAGTCGGCCTTGGTTGCGGGCGGGCTGTATTCGGGCGTGATGGTCACGATCTTGCCGCCGCGCTCCATGATCTCCACGTAGAAGTGGGCATCGGCCATCTTGTTTTCGATCAGGTTCTTGCCGACGCCGATGTGGAGCTTGGCGTGCCGGAGCTCGTTGAAGTCGGTATCGGAAGTCTGGAGCCCATGAACGAAGGGATGGCCGGGCGCCTGGTCGCCGTGCCAGGTGTAGTTGGACCAGTTGCGGCCGCCCTTGGCGTTTTCGTGATCGACGCCGCGGACGTGTACGTCGAGCATCGCCATGGTGTTAGAAAGGCGGTACATGCCGTACTTGCCGAGCACGCCGAGGAGGCCCATGCCGCCGCGGAACTTCATGGTGCGGGTGCCGGCGCCTTCCATGGCATCGACCATTTCGGGCTGGTAGCCCTCTTCGAGAAGGATCTTCTTGCCTGCTTCGCCCGAATAGCGCTTGGCGATGGCAACGAGCCCCTTGGCGGCATAGCTGAAGGCATCGTCCCAGCCGACCTTCACGAAGGTATCGGTGCCGCGGGAATCGAACTTGTACCTGGTGCGATTGGCCTTGTCGAGCCCGGGGAAGCCATCGTCTGCCCATTGCTTCCAGCCTGCGCGGATCATCGGTCCCTTCAGGCGGTAGGGACCATAGATGCGGCGGGTGAGGGTGGCGCCTTTGTTGCAGCCGCGGGGGTTCCAGTGGTCGGAAGCGTGGTTTCCGTAGAGGTCGCCCGTCCTTGCCCCGTCGTAGTTCTGCTCAATGCGGATGGCGACGCCGTTGCGCACAAATGCGCGAAGGCGGCAGTTGTGGGTGCAGTTGGGAGCGCACACGAAGGTGAAGCTGCTGTCGTAGGCGTACTGGTCGCGATAGGTCTTCTCCCAACCCCGGCCGGGGTAGGTCTTGAGCGGGTTGTCGATCCCCGGGGCGGGCTGCAGGAAGGCCATCTGGGTCTCAAGGTAGACAGCCGTCCCTGCCGCCGCCGCGGCGCCTCCCAGCTTAAGGAATCCTCTCCGGTTCATTGCCATAGCGCGTTCCTCCTGGTGTCCATTAGCGCGGGCCCACGAGCGCCGCGCAGGGGCGGCAGCGTGGGCCTGTTTCCGTGGTTACTTCCCGCCCATCGGAGACTTCCTCTCCGCAGGATGTGCAGGTGACTCTCCTCCGGGGCGGGCCGGGGAGATCGAACTGGCCGGGCGCAAACCTTACGGTCTGAACCTCGAAGAGCTCGGCCGGACTCATCGAGAGATACGCGAGCTTCTGCTGCTCGTGCCGGTCGCCGGTGCTGGCATGGCCCGACCCAAGGTCGCGCAGGCCGGCCTTCGTGGCCACGCGCACTGCCTCTCCTGACCACTGGTCGAAGAACGTGGCGGCGAGCTTGCCGTAGTCCAGGAGGTGAAGCGTGCGCTTGCCCGGGCGGCAGCCGGTGACGGCCTGGATGGCGTCGACGGCGCAGCGGTCGGTTTCGACGGCTACTATGAGCCGTTTCTTGCGGTCGGGCAGGTCAAGGCCGAGAAGGGCTCCGCCGTGCATCGCGAGCCGGGTGCCCAGCACGAGCCCGGCGCAGAGGTGGCCCCCATGGAGATCCCTGGCCGCGCGCAGGGCGTGGTCCAGATCGCGGTCAACGGGAAGAAGGGCGCGAAGTGGCTCAACCGCGGCAGCGGCGTCGCTGTCGACCGTCTCGAGCGCCCAGCGGCCGATGATCTCCTCGCCCGGGGCCGGCTCAAGGAGCTGCGAGAGGAGAGTGGGAAAGGGCTCATGGGAGTGGGTTTCAAAGAGGACGAGGTCGATTCCGCGAGGGAGAGCATCGAGGAGCTCGCGGGGAGAGGCATCGCCGGGGGGCACGGTCACCTGAAGGCGGCCGGGGGCGCGGATCACCATCGCGGAGGGTCCGCGGCGCCAGGCACGCCCGGAGGCCTTGCCGGGCAGGTCAAGCTCGTGGTGGGTGCGCTTCAGGTAGGCGACTCGAACGCCCTGTGGTTCGAGAGCGGCGATGAGGCGTTCACACATGGAGGTCTTTCCCGAACGGGAGGGACCGCGGACGCAAACGACCGCCGGGCCGAGGTAAGCTTCCGGGTTGCTCAGGGACTCCACGCTTTCGTATCTCTACAAGAACTTTGATGGCGACGGCGGCTTTCGGATGTGATCTAAGTCATGATCGCGGTGGTACCAAAGTGGTGCAAATTGATTCCGGATATAGAATACCCACGTCTGCAAGACCCTCTTACCGGGGATGAATGCTTAATGCCGGAGATGGCTGGCGCCAGGCGGAGCGAGGAGCAACGCCGCACGGCGTGTCTGGTTGAAGCTGGGGCATAGTTAAGACAGCTTTGCGCTTGTGAGCAAATTCACCAACTGTCTATATTCCCGGCGAGGTCCGCGGGTGATCGCCGGGTGCGGGCGCATCGGGCATACTTGAATGGCATGGTTCGACCGCCCGACCTGGCCGATGTCCGCCGCATCGGATTCTTCAGCCCGCTGGCTGAAGACGACGCCGGCCGCGTGGCGCGGCGGCTTATTGCCCGCCGCTACGGGAGCCGCGAATTCATCATTGTGGAGGGGGAACGCCCGGCCGGGTTCTACGTCCTGCGCTCGGGGAAAGCGCGCATCTTCCGCACAGCCCCCGATGGACGCGAGCAGACTTTCCGGCTGGTTAGCCCCGGGGATACGTTCGCGGAGGTGCCCGTATTCGATGAAGGGCCGAATCCCGCGACCGTGGAGGCGATCGAGGAGAGCGAAGCGATCCTGGTGCCAACCGCGGTCCTTGACGATGTCATGCGCGAGCACCCGGAGGTTGCACATCTCATCCTCAGGCACTTCTCGGCGCGGTTGAGGTCGTTCACGGAGCTCGTGGAGCAGATAAGCCTGCAAACCGTGCAGGGCCGCATAGCGCGGTACCTCTACCAGCTCGCCAGAGAAGAAGGCGTGCGCACGACCGAGGGGATCGTTGTCCCCCGGGAGATCACCCAGCAGGACCTTGCCTCTCTTGTTGGATCAGTGCGGGAGGTGGTGAGCCGCACCCTGAAGGTGATGGAGGAAGACGGCATCGTCCAGGTCCGGCGGAAGGACATCGTCATCTGCGACGTGAGGGCGCTCAGCCAGCTCTTGTGACGGCACGTGGAGGCGCTCCCAGCCACTCGCGGGCGCGGTCGTCTGCCATGTCGATATGCCAGGGTGGGTCGTAGACAGGAAGCACCACCACGTCGGCATCGGGGAACTGGTAGCTGATAGCGGTCTGGGCGGAGTCGAGCATGGCTTCGGCCATGGGGCACATGGTCGAGGTCATGGTCATCATGACGGTGACCCTCTCCCCCTCGATGTTGATGTCATAGACGAGTCCAAGCGAGACAAGGTCAACGCCCAGCTCGGGGTCGTAGACGCGGCTAAGCACGCGAGCGATCTCAGCGGGATTCATTTGGCACCGTCCTGTTCACGGGTATTGGGGCCGCGGCCCGGCGCGCCTTTTTCGGCAAGAACATGTAGAGCATGGTGGCGGCATGAGCGGTCCCGACAGCGGCAAGCAGCAGCCCGCCCGCCCGCCAGAGGCCGATGTTGCCCGAGACGCCGGCAAGGGCGAGCACGAGCGCGGCCAGGCCGTTGAGCGCCAGCACCGCCGTGGCGGCGCCTTCGCTGTAGATTTCCGAGGCCACCGGCACCGGCTCGCGCCCGACGAGCGGCCGGTAACGATGGAACCAGATGAGAAACGAAAGGATCTTGTAGCTGTTGCCCACGAGGGTAGAGCCGAGCCAGCCGAGCATCCCCAGGGCGGCATAGGACAGGAGCCACCGTGCCGGCTCGCCATCGGGCGTGAGCGGCGTGCCTGCCGAGGCAGCCAGGCCGAACGGGATGACTGCAGCAAGGAAGAAGAGCGATGCGTAGGTTGCCCTGCCCTGGATATCGACACGCCGTTTGGAGCGGCTCCTCATCAGGAGCACCTGGTCTATCCCCCAGAGCGCGGGGCCGAGTGCGAGAAGAGCGGCCAGCACGACCCTTGCCTCCACAGGCGGATCGAACAGCATCGCTGAGCCAAAGAGCGCGGTTGCAGCCCCTGTTATGGCGAGCACGGCCCAGCCGAAACGCGGCTTCGCCCGGTTGATGACGTTGAACATCGGTATGAGCTGATAGCCAACTCCCATCAGGGTCAGAGCAAGCCAGCCCACGAGCCCCAGGTGGGCGTGGGCAGAGAGGCGGCCGAGCGTTATTCCGAACCAGGCGTGTTCGGGCTGGAGTGCCCCGACGTAGGTAAGGCCAAAGCTCATGGCCAGCACAAGGAAGGCGGTCGAGGCGGTCACAAAGGCCCGGGGATGGCTCCACGACTTCCCCCGCGCAAGGGCGACTGAGATGTTCAGGGCAAAGAGCAGGAGCGAAATGTAGAGGCCAGCTCCGGCAACGCCCATCCACCTGACGTCCCATTCCCAGAGCGACCAGATGAAGAGGGCGATGGAGGCCACGTGCAGGTACAGCTGTACCCTGGTGATCCTGACCGAAAGCAGATCGCCCCCCATGACGACGGGGCTGAGCTGGTAGGTAGCGCCCATGATGCTGGTGGTGAGCCATCCGATGACGACGCCGTGAGTGGCAGCCACATTGCGAGGCAGATTGACGGCCACGAAGGAGTCGCTATTGGCACCGGCGATGAGCAGGCCGGCCGCAACCAGCCCCAGGGGTGCGACCAGGAAGAACGGGGCAACGACCCCCAGCGCCGGGCTGCGCGCCGCGGCCACGCCGGCCGTCATTGCGCCTCGATCTTCCGAATCGTGAGCACGAACCAGCCCTCTTCGGGCCGGAGCGTCGCGGCGAATCCTCGCCGTTCGAGCTCCGGGTAGAGCAGGAGCGGGTCGCGGTCCATGAGCGCGATGAGCTCGGCGCCGTCATCGAGCTCGGAGAGCGCCGAGAGGATGCGCACCATGGGCTCGGGAGGCTGCAGGCCACGGTTGTCCAGTTCGATGTTAGCCATAGCCTTTACGTTCCGTTTTGGGCGTGTGCGAGAAAGCGACAAAAGTCACACGGACTTCGTCCCGCACGGTTCAACACTCGTCTGGCAGACGCAAACAGACAGACGAGGTGAAGACGTGGGCGAAAAGGCGGCGTTGCTTGAGCGATGGGGACGGTTTTCCGTGCGGAGAAGGTGGTGGGTTGTGGGGGCGTGGGTGGTTGGGCTGGCGTTGCTGGGACTGGCCGCACGGCCGCTTTCCGAAGGAACGGTAAACAGCCTCGGTATCCCCGGGGCCGAGTCGCAGGAGGCCGTTGACCTCCTCCAGGCCTCGTTCCCGGAGCGCTCGGGCGACTACGGCGACATCGTCTTCAAGGCGCCGGCCGGGCTTGATGACCCCGGCGTCCGGGAGGGCATTGAGGCGCTGCTGGCAGGGGTGGCCACGGTTCCCGAGGTTGTTGCGGTCAGCTCACCCTACCAGGCGGCGGGGGCGATGCTCTCAGCCGATGGGACGGTGGGCATCGCCCGTGTCCAATTCTCCAGGGGCGCCGATGAGGTCAGCACTGCCAGCGTGACGGAAGTCGAACGTCTGATCGAGGCGGCCCGTTCAGAGGCGTTGCAGGTGGAGTTCGGGGGTCCCGTTCCTGCCGGGCAAGAGCGTGAAGGGCCGAACGAGTCCACCATTCTCGGGCTCATTGCCGCCCTCATCATCCTGCTCGTGCTTTTCCGGACGCTGGTGCCGACGGCGCTGCCGCTCGTGACGGCCATGTCGGGGTTGGCGGCGGGTTTCGCCATTGTGTTTTCGATGACGGCCATTGTGGACCTGAGCAAGTTCGCGCCCAACATCGGGGCGATGATCGGGCTGGGCGTCGGCATCGATTACGCGTTGTTCATTGTGGCGCGGCACAGGGAGCAGGTACTGGCCGGGCACACCGTCGAAGAGGCGGCGGGGATTGCGCTGGCCACGGCGGGAAGGTCGGTGGTCTTCGCCGGGGGAGTGGTGGTCACCTCGCTCCTGGGGCTCTTTCTGATGGGCATTCCCTTTGTGGGCTGGCTCGGCGCGGCGGCGGCGGCGATGGTTGCGGTGGCCGTGGTGGTGGCGATGACGCTGCTTCCCGCCCTGCTGGGGATGGCGGGTCGCACGGTGGTTTACCTCGGCCGGCGCCGGCGCAACGACACGGCCGCGATAGACCACGAGGCGAGCGCCTGGTACCGGCTCGGACAGTCGATCATGCGGCGGCCCTACGTTTTCCTTGGCGTGAGCACGGCGATCCTCGTGGTCCTCAGCATCCCCGTGCTCGACCTGCGCCTGGGGTCTGCCGACGCGGGCAACAACCCGGTCACGAAGACCACCCGGCGTGCCTACGACATCACAAGCGAGGCCTTTGGCCCGGGGGCGAATGGTCCGCTCACGGTGGTGATCCAGGGCGCCGGGACTGAGAGGCTGAACGACATCAGGGAAGCGATCGCGGCATCCGGGAACGTGGCGGCCGTGAGCCAGCCTGTGGTCAATGCGGCAGGTGACACGGCGATCATCGCCGTCACTCCCGGCACGGCGCCGCAGGATCAGGCCACAAGCGACCTGGTGCATCGCCTTCGCGACGATATCCTGCCCGGCGCTGCCGGGGATGGGGTCACAACCTACGTGGCGGGTACGACTGCGCGCTACATCGATATCGCCGACCGCATTGGCGACAGGCTGCCGCTCTTTTTCGCGCTGGTGATAGGGATCAGCTTCATTCTGCTGACGGCCGTGTTCAGGTCGCTCCTCATCCCGCTGAAGGCGGCTCTGATGAACCTGCTTTCAATTGGCGCGGCTTATGGCGTGATCGTGGCGGTCTTCCAGTGGGGCTGGGGCCTCGCCCTGACGGGCGCCGACCGCACGGGCCCGGTGGAGTCGTTCCTGCCCATGATGCTCTTCGCGGTCCTCTTCGGGCTCTCAATGGACTACGAGGTGTTTCTCGTGAGCCGCATCCGCGAGGAGTTCCTGAAGTCTGGCGACAACGCGAGGTCGGTGGCGCGCGGGCTGACATCGACCGCGAGCGTCATTACGGCGGCGGCAACGATCATGGTGGTGGTGTTCCTCAGCTTCGTGATGAACGACCAGCGGGTGGTGAAGGAATTCGGGCTCGGGCTGGCGGTTGCCGTTTTCATCGACGCAACCGTGGTGAGGCTGCTGCTCGTGCCGGCCACCATGGAGCTGATGGGCTCGTGGAACTGGTGGCTGCCGGGCTGGCTCGACCGGGTGTTGCCACGCATATCGATAGAGGGAACGGAATCGGTGCCCGCGAACAACGCCGTTCCCGTTGGCGCGGGCGCCCCGGGCCGTTAGGGCGAAAGCGCCGGAGTCAACCTGCGCCGGGGCCGGTGTACCATTCGCGCATGTACTACGTTCTGCTGTACGACTACATTCCCGGCATACTCGAGCGGCGCGGGCCCTTCCGGCCGGACCACCTCGACCTCGTTCGCTCATGCCACGAACGGGGCGAGCTGGTTATGGCAGGAGCGTGGAACGACCCCGTCGATGGTGCGCTGTTCATCTTCAAGGCGGAGGGGCCTGAGCCCATAGAGGCGTTCGTGGAATCGGACCCGTACGTGAAGAACGGCCTTGTAGCGGCCCACCGAATCCGCGGATGGAACGTGGTGACCGGGGCTGCGGAGAAGTAACCGGGGCTCAATGTCTGCCGAGGCCGCGTAGCAGCCCGGGCTGTAACGCCAGCACGCCCGGGCACGGAACAGCCGGCCGCCTTCGCCAGCGCGGCAGCGGGGTCTTAAGATGCTACGGACTCGAATTGACACGGAGGCTTGCTGTGGACATCCGCGACCTGCTGATTGATGGCATTGAGCAACTCACGAGCTGGATGGACGACGCCCTGAAGGACCTGAGCGCCGAGCAGGTGAACTGGAACCCGCCGGGGAACGCCGTAAGCGTTGGCTTCAACGCCTGGCACGTGATGCGGACGTCCGACAATATCGTGAACTTCGTGTTCAAGAAGACGCCGCCCATCTGGATGGCGCAGGGCTACGTCGAAAAGCTCGGCCTGCCCAAGGTGGAGCAGGGCACGGGGATGAGCCTGGAGGATGCCCATTCGATCAGCATTTCGAGCGTCGATCTGCTGCGCGAGTACGGCCGGAAAGTGGGCGCCGACGCGGTGGCCTTCCTGAAGGAAGTCCCGGTGGAAGCGCTGGAAGAGGTGCAGATGATCAAGCCGCTGGGAGAGATGCCGAAGTGGAGAGTGGTGCGCCAGGTGATCATGACGCATGGGTTCATGCACCTCGGCGAGATAAACGCCCTCAAGGGACAGATGGGATTCAAGTTCGCCATCTAGATACTTAGCGTTCGCTAGTATGCAAGGCTGGCCCCGCCACATAGAATGCCGTCGGCATGGCAGGCGAGAACGAATGCGGCCGATGCGGAAGTGAGCTCCGGGAAGGGGCGCGCTTCTGCGTGAAATGCGGTGCAGCGGTTGCGGCCGCGGGCGCCGGTGGTGCGGGCTCGGCAGCAGGCGCCATCGCGGCCGGTTCGCCAGGAGAATCAGCCGGAGGACCAGCTGACGCTGCCGCTGCGCCGGGCGAACCGATGGCCGGCATGGGCGCAGGATCCGACGCCGCCGCTGCGCCGGGCGAACCGATGGCCGGCATGGGCGCAGGATCCGACGCCGCCGCTGCGCCCGGCGAACCGATGGCGGGAATGGGCGCCGGGTCCGACGCTGCCACTGCGCCCGGCGAGCCGATGGCCGGCATGGGCGCAGGATCCGACGCCGCCGCTGCGCCCGGCGAACCGATGGCGGGAATGGGCGCAGGATCCGACGCCGCCGCTGCGCCGGGCGAACCGATGGCCGGCATGGGCGCCGGGTCCGACGCCGCCACTGCGCCGGGCGAGCCGATGGCGGGAATGGGATCGGTCCAACCTCCCGCTCCCCCTCCGCCGCCGCCGCCTCCTCCGCCTCCACCACCACCGCCTCCTCCTCCTCCGGCTCCGCCGCCGGTTCCGCCTGGAAAGGGAACTACCTGCCCGGCCTGCGGTGCGCCACTGGCGCCGGGCGCCCAGTTCTGCGGCGTCTGCGGGGCACAGGCTCCGGGGGCGGGACAGGCCGACCCCACTTCGTGGTTGCCGGCGGGCTGCCTGGGAATGCTCTCCCGCTGGCAATCGCTTGCGGCGCTTGGCGCGGTGATCGTGGCCGCCGCGGTCGTGGCGGGGCTCTGTCTGACGGCTGATGACAAGAAGGAGAACTTCCGCGCGGACCAGGGGGGAGATGCTTCGGCAACACCGGAGGAGACCACGGACGCCTCGCCCACGGGCCGGGGAGCGTCGCCCACGGGCCGGGCGGCGTCGCCGTCTCCACGCTCAAGCGGAACCGCGACAACAAGCCCTTCGGCCGCTGTGTCGCCATCGAAGCCGGCGACCCCAGGTGGCACCACAGGCACGACGATGACACCTCCACCGCCGACCGCGGCTCCCCCCACGAACGCGCCACCCACCAGCGCGCCACCGCCAACGGCGACTCCGACAAACACGCCAACGCCGACTAAGACGCCCACGCCCACGAAGACGCCGACACCAACTTCGACGCCCACACCAACGGCGACACCTATCTACTACACATTCGCCGCTGGGCTCGCGGGCGGCCATCACGTGGGCAACCAGCTCGACATCTGCTGGCAGATTGGGCCCGCAGGCTTTCCGTACAGCATCACCCTCAAACAGGTACAGCCCCCGGGTGCGCCCTTCCAGACAACGCTCTACTTCGGAAGCGGCGGGCCGGTGGAGTGCTTCAACGGCTTCCTCGAGGCATCGGACGTGCCGGGCGTGCAGTTCACTCTGACGGTGCTCATCAACGGCGTGACGCTCAACGAGACGTCTCCCTATTGGACGGTGAACCCGTAACCTGGCGCCCTGCCGGGCTACTGCCCCACGGATTTCCCGCTGATTGAGCAGTTGGCCTGCGTGTAGCGCTCCACCACAGCCGCTTCCTTCACGGTCTTCTCATCGGCGAAGGTGATGGTTTCAAGCC
>WBZY01000203.1_pt2 | contig 10679 bp, 6 predicted proteins | sample 5204191 | NCBI WGS metagenome assembly WBZY01 (sample SAMN12344363, study PRJNA552823) | activated sludge metagenome | biome: Activated sludge suspended growth; feature: Anammox Sidestream; material: Wastewater; isolation source: activated sludge from anammox sidestream of wastewater treatment... | reverse complement strand
CAAGGGCGCCACCATGCTCTCCCGCACCGAACCTTCGCTCGCCTCCCCCGCGGCGGCCGGGGCTGGCGCGGGAGGCGACTGGGGCTGAGGCGGTGGCGCGGGGGATGGAGCGTCCGCGGGCGTGAGCCTGTCTTCAAGCTCACCCAGGCGGTCAATCAGGAGCTCGTAGTCATGGCGCAGGAGGTCATAGCGGCGGCGAAGCTGGCGCACGGCAGGGTCGACCGAAGCCGACTGCTTGAGCCGTTCGAGCAAAAGGTCGCCGCCGTCAGAACCTTCGGTCGACATGTTCACCCACAGAGGCGGCCACGTGTGGAAGGAGCGGAGGTGTTCAGCCGGTCATGGTGCGGTTTGCCGTGCCCGGGATCCGGGCCTCCCCGCCTTCGAGCCGGTAGCCGAATCCGCGCGCCGTCACCAGGTATCGCGGCTGGCTCTCATCCGGTTCGAGCTTGCGCCTGATGCGGCGCACATAGACCTTGAATACTTCCTGTGCTTCCCGCGGGAGATACTCGTACTCCTCTGAGACCGCATTGAGGATCTCATGTGGCCTGAGCACGCGCCCGGCGTTCCGGGCCATGTGCGCCACAATTCGAAACTCCGCGGCAGTGAGTGCTACGAACTCTCCCGCGCGTTCTACCTCGCATCGATCTACATCGACCACAAGGTCGCCAACCTTAAGTACACCGCACTGTTCCACGCCTTCGGGGGCAACCGGGGACCGGCGACGGAGCACCGCGTGAGCCTGGGCAAGGATGAGCCGGGGGTCGGCATCGAGCTGCAGGCAGGCATCGGCGCCGGCCATCAGGCAGTGGCTTGCCGCGGCCGCGCTGACATGGGCCAGGAGTGCAATCACGGGAATGCCGGCGCTCGCGATGTCGCCGAGCGGGTTCGTGGCGGGGGCTGCATCGGGATCCCACAGCCAGGCCACGAAATCAAACTCGCCCGAGACGGCGAGGTTGATGGTACCGGCCGATGGGGCACGTTCGAGAACGGCGATGCCACCGGCATGAAGGGCGCGCACGCACGGCAACGTCTCGGCGTCAGCCGGCGCGACGAGCAGGCAACTGCGGAACTGCCTGGCCGGTGTGGTGGGGTGCACCGGGTCCTCGTGTTCTGCATGCTCTCCGGAAAGCCGGAGGTGGAGAGCAAGTATACATGCAATGTCAACAGGGTAAACCCCTATCTTTGGAATTGGCCACACCTATTGCCGGAAACAGTGCGGCGCTGGCAGCATCGGGAGCCCCCTCAGGCGGCTACGGGTTAGTACCGATTGCAGACACGGCCCGCCGCTGCCGAACATAGAGATATGGGACACCCCGTGCGCATCCACACTTACGACGACGAGCTGCATGAGCGGCGACGGCGTCTGGCGGCCGCGCGTGAGCCGATCGACTTCGAGGCCGAGCGTCTGAGGCGCCTCGTCGACCGGGCAAAGGAAACACGCGACCCCTAGCCGTCCGTTTGCCCGCCGGGCGCGTTCAATGCACCATGTCAGGCGCCGCCGTGCGTGCACTGCCGCCCGTTCCACCACGGAAGCCGGACGCGGTGCGCCGCCGCTGCGAGCCTGCCTCCGGAGGAGCGCATGCCCAGGATTGTTGTCCCCCTCGATGAATCGGAGAACTCCGAGCAGGCGCTGCCTTGGGCCGCCTACTTGGCCCGCAAGCTGGATTGCTCAGTCCACCTGGTCACGGTCTGGACGCACGATGAGGAGATCTGGCTGAGGGCGGGCATTGAGCCCGGCGCGCCGCTCGAACGCATCGCCAGCGCAGTCGGCGAGTACCTGGATAAGACCAGCCGCCGTCCCGAGCTCGATGGCCTGAGGGTCACCACCGAAGTGCGCGTGGGGAAGGTGGCCGACCACGTCCGCGAAATCGCCGAAGCCGGTGAGACCCGGTACGTGGTGCTCACCTCGCACGGTCGCGGTGGTGTCAGGCGCTTCGTCCAGGGGAGCGTTGCTGACGCGCTGGTCCGGACACTGAAAGTGCCGGTGATTGTGGTGCGCCCGGGCAATGCCACGCCACCGGTCGAGCGCATCCTGCTAACCCTTGATGGGTCAGAGACGAGCGAATGCGGGCTCGGTCCCGCCCGCGCCCTGGCCGGCGCCACCGGAGCCACCCTCCACCTGCTCCGTGTCGTCAACCCCCTTGCCGAGCTGCCTTTCACGACCATGGGCCCCGCCGGTGACCTTGGAGAACTCTCGGCTCAGCTGTTCAAGGCTGCCGAGGAGTACCTGGCCCAGGCCGCTCGCGATGGCGAGGTGTGGGAAGTGCGGGCCGGCCGGACTCTCGATGTCATAACCGACTACGCCCGCGAGAAGGCCTGCGACGTGATCGCGATGGGAACACACGGTAGGGGGGGCGTGCTGCGGCTCGCCCTTGGCTCGACCGCTGATGCCGTGATGCGTGCTGCCGACCGCGTCGTGATGCTCGTACCGGAGCGCTCGGCGAGGGCATAGCCCCTCCACAGGACCACCTCGCTGCGGTCCTGTTGCTCGGGGTGTTGACGCGCTTGTATGGGACTCCTTAGGATAGGGGGGTACCCTATTCAGGAGCGGCAGACAATGACACCTGAGGTCCGTGCCCAGGCTCTCCGCAGGCTCAAGATCATCTCCGGCCAGGTCCAGGCACTGGAACGGCAGGTGGAAGACGATCGCTACTGCATGGACGTGCTCGACCTCTCGCTGTCTATTCAGAGGGCACTTCGCAGCCTCGATACGCTCGTGCTTGAGGGCCATCTTCGCACCCACGTCGTCGAGCAGATGACGGGGGGCGAAAGCGATCGCGCCGTTTCCGAGCTCTTGCGCCTCTACAAGGTGCAGGGCCCGGCCGACTCACAGGCCACAACCAGCTAACAAAAAGGAGTACCACGATGCCACAGACAATTCAGCTTTCAGTCACCGGGATGACCTGCGGTCACTGCGTCAAGTCAGTCACGACTGCCCTGCAGGGTGTCAGCGGCGTCACCTCCGCGAGCGTCGACCTCGATTCGAAGTCAGCGGTGGTCGAAGGCGATGCCGTCGACGCTGCGAAGCTGATCGAGGCGGTCAAGGAAGAGGGCTACGAAGCAGCCTTGAAGTAGGGCCCGGCCGCGCGCCACGAGCCCCGGCTCACGACCGCGCTCGCCCGGGACTGTGGGGTGAAAGACATGTCGAATAGGGACCGGGCTGTTACGCTCGACATAAATGGCATGACCTGCGCATCGTGCGTGCGCAGGGTCGAACGCGCCCTCGGCAAGGTAGAGGGCGTCGAAACCGCCAGCGTCAATTTCGCGGCGGAAACGGCACGCGTCACCCTGGCGCGCGAGATCCCGGTTGTTGACCTGATCGCCGCCGTGGAAAAGGCGGGTTACGAGGCTCGTCCTTCGGAAGCAGCCGAAGGACGGGAAGCCGCTCGCGCCAGCCATGCGCGAGCCACGCTCATCGCGCTTCTGCTCGGCGCCGCCCTCGCCGTGCCGGCAGTCGTGCTCGCCATGGCCATGGACATTGCCGGGCTGTACATCGTGAACCGGGAGGTCCACGGGTGGTTGCTCTTTTCCCTGGCCACACCGGTGCAGGTGGGGCTTGGCTGGCGGTTCTACCGGGGAAGCTACACCAGCCTTCGCCACCTCAACCCCAACATGGATGTGCTTGTGGCTGTTGGCACGAGCGCCGCCTACCTGTTCAGCGCCTGGGTAGTCCTTGCCGGACGGCACGATTCCATGTTCTTTGATGTGAGCGCGGCGGTGCTTGTCTTCATCACGATGGGGAAGTACTTCGAAGAGCGCTCGAAGGGCGCCGCGTCGGCCGCCATCCGTGCCCTCCTGGGGCTTTCCGCGAAATCGGCCACTGTACTGCGCGATGGCAACGAGATTGAGATCCCCGTCGAACAGGTGGCCATCGGCGACGTTTTCATCGTCCGGCCCGGGCAGAAGGTTCCCGTCGACGGGGTAGTGCGCGAAGGCCACAGCACGATCGATGAGTCGATGCTCACCGGGGAGTCGATCCCCGTGGAGCGCCGTCCCGGTGACCACGTCATTGGCGGGACCATCAATCAGAACGGCGTGGTCCACGTTGAAGCGACAGCGGTGGGCGAGGAGACGGCGCTGAACCGCATGGCACGCATGGTCGAAGAGGCGCAGGGGTCCAAGGCTCCCATCCAGAGGCTGGTCGATCAGGTCTCGGCCATCTTCGTGCCGGTGGTAATTGTCATTGCGGTGGCGGTGTTCGCCGCATGGGCGCTGCTGGGCTCCGGGACGATGCACGACTCCGCGGCCGTGCGGGCGCTGATCCCGGCGGTCGCCGTGCTTGTCATTGCCTGCCCGTGTGCGCTCGGGCTTGCCACCCCGACCGCCATCATGGTGGGCACGGGGCTGGGCGCCGAACGCGGCATCCTCATCAAGAACGCGGAGGTGCTGGAGAGAACGCGGAAGCTCGGCGCGATCGTGCTCGACAAGACCGGCACACTCACCGAGGGCCGGCCGCAGGTAATGGAAGTGATTCCCACCGGAGCGATGAGTGAGCAGGCCCTGCTCACTATCGTGGCCGCGGCTGAAGCGGGCAGCGAGCATCCCCTGAGCCGCGCCATCACAGATGCGGCGCTCGAGTCGGGCTACGTGCTTCCCCCGGCTTCTGGATTCGAGGCGCTGACGGCCCGCGGCGTGCGCGCCCAGGTCGATGGCCGCGCCGTTATCGCCGGGAACGCGCGGCTCCTTGAGGAGACCGGCGCCGTTTTCCCGGAAAGGGCGCGCGAAGAGGCGGACCGGCTCGAGTCACTGGGGCGGACGGTCATCTTCGCCGCCATCGATGGGAACATCGAAGGTGTGATCGGCATTGCCGATGCCGTAAAGCAGAATGCCATGCGCGCCGTTGCCACCCTCAGCGGCCTCGGCCTGCGTGTCATAATGATGACCGGCGACAACGAGCGCGCCGCCGCCGCAGTCTCCCGCCAGGTTGGGATCACCGAGTGGCGTTCGGGAGCACGGCCCGAAGACAAGCTTGCCCTGGTGCGCGAACTGCAGTCCCAGGGCCTCTCCGTGGCGATGGTGGGTGACGGCATCAACGACGCCCCGGCGCTGGCGCAGGCCGATATCGGCATTGCGATGAGCACGGGTACCGACGTGGCCATCGAGGCCGGGGATATCACCCTGCTCAATGGCGATGTCTCCAGGATCGCCGAGGCGGTGCTGCTCAGTCGTGCCACGCTCCATACAATCCGGCAGAACCTGGTCTGGGCCTTTGGCTACAACGTTGTCGCCATTCCCGTTGCCGCCGCGGGCCTGCTGAACCCCATCATTGCCGGCGGCGCGATGGCCATGAGCTCGGTGAGCGTGATGGCGAACAGCTTGCGTCTCCGAGGGCGCGCCCGCCGCATCGCCGAGCAGGCAGGCAACCCGTATGGAGGCAGAGCCGACGCCTTCCTCCGCGCCAACCGTGGGCCCATCTTCGCCATGGGGTCGGCGGTCATGGTGCTGGTCGTGCCGCTGCTGGTGTTCACGGGCATCGACCGCGGCGTTCTCCCCGGCCGCCCCGGGCCGGATATCACGGTACAGGTCGCCCCGTGGAAGGTCGTGATGTCAACAGCGGTCGTCGAAGCCGGGGACGTAACGCTGGAAGTCGAGCACCCCGGGGAGCACCATCACGAGGGCGTGACGGGAGGCGAGGTCTTCCGGCTGGAGGTCCGGCGGCTTCGCGCGGATGGCGGCTACGAGGTGGTTGCCCGCTCGAAGAGGCTGCGCGCGGGGGAGACGCATCGCTTCACGGTCCTACTTGAGAAGGGCGACTATGAGCTGGCCGACCCAACGGTCGAGACGGTTGGAGGCGTCGAAATCGACCACCTCGCCCTGGGGATGCGCGCATCCCTGGTGGTCCGCTAGACGGGGGACTACTTCGCTGCCCGGTCGGCGGCCACGTCAGCCATGGCCTCACCCAGGCGGTGGATGCCTTCCTCAATGTCCTCCATGGCCACGTAGCTGAAGGCCAGGCGGACGTGGTTGGTGGCCACGCCATCGGCAAAGAACCCCGGACCCTGCCCGACGAGGACACCCTTCTGGTTGGCAGCCAGTGCGACATCGCGCGAATGGAGGCCGGCCCGCAGCTCGAGCCAGAGGAAGAACCCGCCCTGGGGCGTGGCCCAGCTGCAGTATTCGGCGCAATATCGCCCGAGGGCCTCCTCCACCCTGTCGAGCTTGCGCTTGTAGATTTCGCGCAGCCGCACGATGTGGCGGTCGAGGTCGCCGTTGCGGATGGTCTCGGCGATTACCCGGCCCAGGAATGGGCTGCTGCCCATGTCGTAGCGAACCGAGGCAATGCGGCTGATGAGAGCCTCCGGTCCCAGCGCCCATCCCATGCGCAGACCCGTGGCAAGGATTTTCGAGAAGCTCGAAACCTTGATGGCGTGGTCGCCATTGGTGAGAGCGAAAAGCGAAGGCGGTGGCTTCTCGGTGAACCAGAGCTCGCCATAGGCGTCGTCTTCGAGGATGAAGGTGTTGAAGCGGCGGGCCAGTTCCACCATCTTCTCGCGCCGCTGCATGTCGAGCGTGCAGCCGGCCGGGTTCTGGTGGGTTGGAATGCAGTAAATGAACTTGGCGCGCTGACCCTGGTCCGAGAGCTTCTGTAGCTCGTCCTCCAGCACATCGGTGCGGAGACCGTACTCGTCCATGGGGATGGCAACCTGCCGCGCGCCAAAGGAGCGGATGGTGCGCATGCTGCCGGGGAAGTTGGGGCTCTCAACAAGCACCGTATCGCCCGGGTCGAGCAGCGCTTCGCAAACCATGCCGATGGCGTGCGCCGAACCGGAGGAAACGATGACCTGCTCAAGCGACACGGAGACGCCCTCAAGGCGCGACGAGCGTTCGGCGATGGCGGTCCGCAGGGGCAGGGGGCCGAAGGTCCCGCCGTATTCGAGCGCCTCTTTCTGTTCGCGGTCGATAACGGTCTCTGCTGCCTTTAGCAGGAGGCTGCCGGGGAGCGAGGGGATATCGGGAAGGCCGCCCGCGAAGGAAATGACCGGCCGCGGGTCGGGTGTGGCGGCCGCCCATACCGCGGGCCCGAGGACCTTCGCGCGCGCGCTGACCACTTCCTCAATGCGTTCGGAGTTCCAGTACGGAGTTTCCGGCATGTCTGCCCTCCCGGTTCAAAAGGAGGACTCAGTATAAGGCAGATGGTTTGCCGCGCTCGTCGCCAACGAGATAGGCGGCAGCGATGTGGACAATCGGAAAACGCAAAGCGGGCTCCGGGGTCTCGACGGGAGATGCGCGCCTGCTGCTATACTGACCCTTCACCAACTCGCTCTCGCCGGCATTGGGATTGTTTTCACAAGCATGCGCCGCGCACCGAAAGCCGCGACGGATGGGCCCCGCACATTCCCGTTAACGGCCGAGGCGGGGAGTTCGCGCCAAGAGGTGACGATGCGTCACGTGGGATTGCCGCCAGCGCAGGGGCTTTACCGGCCCGAGTTTGAGCATGACGCCTGCGGGGTCGGCTTTGTCGTGCACCTGAAGGGGCACAAGTCTCACCAGATCATCTGCGACGGAATCACGGCGCTCGAGAACCTCACCCACCGCGGGGCCACCGGGGCCGAGGCAAACACGGGCGATGGCGCGGGCATCCTCATCCAGGTGCCGCACCAGTTCTTTCAGCGTGAGTGCGCAGCCATCGGCATCCGCCTGCCCGAGGCCGGCCACTACGGCGCCGGCCTCTTCTTTGCCTCTCCCGATCCGAAAGCCCGTGCGCAGGCGCAGGCGCTCTTCACGGCCATCGTCGAAGAGGAAGGGCAGCACCTGCTTGGCTGGCGGCAGGTGCCCACCAACAACGCCTCAATTGGCGCCACAGCCCTGGAAGGAGAGCCTTCGATCCACCAGGTGTTCATTGCGCGCGGAACGGGCATCGCGAGCGAGGACGCCTTTGAGCGGAAGCTCTACGTGATTCGCAAGCGCTTTGAAAAGGCCATCCAGCGCTGGGGCATCAGGGACGAGCCCTACTTCTACTTCGCCAGCCTCTCCTGCCGGACGCTGGTCTACAAGGGGATGCTCACGGCAACACAGCTGCGTGAGTACTACCCCGATCTTTCCGACCCCCGGATGATCAGCGCGCTGGCGATGTTCCACTCGCGTTTCAGCACGAACACCTTCCCCAGTTGGCGGCTCTCGCACCCCTACCGCATGCTCGCACACAACGGCGAGATCAACACTCTGCGCGGGAACATCAACTGGATGACCGCCCGCGAGGCGCTCATGCAGTCGCCGCATTTCGATGACATCCACAAGATCATCCCTGTCATCGACGAACGGGGGAGTGACACCGCCTGCCTGGACAACGCGTTCGAGCTCCTCGTCATGGCCGGCCGTTCGCCGGCCCACGCCATGATGATGCTCATTCCTGAGGCCTGGAGCGGGCACGAGTCGATGAGCGCGGAGAAGAAGGCTTTCTACGAGTACCACAGCTGCCTCATGGAGCCCTGGGACGGGCCGGCATCGGTCGCGTTCACCGATGGGCGCACTATCGGCGCGGTGCTCGACCGCAACGGTTTGCGTCCCTCGCGGTTCTACGTGACCAGCGACGACCTTGTGGTCATGGCCTCCGAGGTGGGGGTGCTCCCCATCGAGCCCGAGCGAATCGTGCACAAGGGCCGTCTGCAGCCGGGGAAGATGTTCCTGGTCAGCCTCGAAGAAGGGCGGATCATCGACGACACCGAGCTCAAGATGGGCCTCGCGGCCGAGCGGCCCTATGCCGGGTGGCTCAAGGAGAACCTCACCTCGCTCAATAGCCTGCCACCGGCAGAGCCGGCTCCCAGCGCGACGGGCGATGCCCTGCAGCAACAGCAGCTGGCCTTCGGCTACACCGTCGAGGATCTCAAGTACATCCTTGGGCCAATGGCAAGGAACAGCGAGGAGCTGGTCGGTTCCATGGGAGCAGACACGCCGCTTGCGGTGCTCTCCAACCGGCCGCAGCCGCTTTACAACTACTTCCAGCAGCTCTTCGCGCAGGTCACGAACCCGCCCCTCGATGCCATCCGCGAGGAGATTGTCACGTCGGTGGCCACCGTCATTGGCCCCGAAGGCAACCTGCTCGACCCGGAGCCCGAGAACTGCCACCTGGTCAGCCTGGAGACCCCGTTCATCGACAATGTCGGACTCGCGAAGTTCAAGTCGCTCAAGGACCATGCGCTTCGCGCCACGGTGCTGCCGATGCTCTTCCCCGTGGCAAAGGGCCCGGCCGGGCTCGCGCCCGCGCTGGACGACCTCTGCGTGGAGGCGGACAGGGCGATCGCGCGAGGTGCGCGGGTGCTTGTGCTTTCGGACCGGGGGGTGAGCGCCGAGATGGCGCCAATCCCCACATTGCTGGCAGTGGCAGGACTTCACAACCACCTGGTGCGTGAGAAGAAGCGGACGCAGGTGGGCCTCATTGTAGAGACGGGCGAGGCGCGGGAAGTGCACCATTTCGCGCTCCTCATCGGCTACGGGGCGGGCGCGGTCAATCCCTACCTGGCCATTGAGACCATCGAGCAGTTGGCCGCGGAGGGGAATATCGAAGGGGACGCCCCTGCCAGCGAGGCCGTCGCGCACTACCTCAAGGCCGTGAAGAAGGGCGTGGTGAAGGTGATGTCGAAGATGGGCATCTCCACCATCCAGAGCTATCGCGGCGCGCAGATCTTCGAAGCCATTGGCCTGGCCGATGAATTCGTGGACCGGTACTTCACCAAGACCGTCTCGCGGATCGGCGGCGTCGGCATCGATGAGGTGGCGGTGGAGGCGCTTGCCCATCACGCGCGGGCCTTCCCTTCCCGCAGCGGAGGCCTCCACGAGCTCGAGTGGGGCGGACAGTACCAGTGGCGGCGCGATGGTGAATACCACCTGTTCAACCCCGAAACGGTCGCCACCCTCCAGCACGCGACCCGCACAGGCGACTACGCGCTCTTCAAGCAGTATTCCCACGCTGTAGATGACCAGGCAGAGCACATGTGCACGCTCCGGGGACTCTTCGAGCTGAAGCCGGGTGGAGACCCCGTCCCGCTCGAAGAGGTGGAGCCGGCGGAAAGCATCTTCAAGCGCTTTGCGACCGGGGCCATGTCGTATGGCTCCATCAGTGCCGAGGCGCATGAGACCCTCGCCATCGCCATGAACCGCATCGGCGGCAAGAGCAACACAGGTGAAGGTGGCGAAGACCGCCGGCGCTTCACGCGCGACCACAACGGCGACTCTCGTCGAAGCGCGGTGAAGCAGGTCGCCTCAGGGCGCTTTGGCGTGACGAGCGAGTACCTCGTCAATTCCGACGAGATCCAGATCAAGATGGCGCAGGGGGCCAAGCCCGGCGAAGGCGGCCAGCTTCCCGGCCACAAGGTGTACCCGTGGATCGCTGAAGTACGGCACTCCACCCCCGGCGTGCAGCTCATCAGTCCTCCGCCGCACCATGACATCTACTCCATCGAAGACCTGGCGCAGCTCATCCACGACCTGAAGAACTCGAACACCGGTGCGCGCATCAACGTGAAGCTCGTCGCCGAGGTGGGCGTTGGTACCGTGGCCGCAGGTGTTTCGAAAGCCAAGGCCGACGTTGTCCTCATCAGCGGGCACGACGGGGGAACGGGCGCGAGCCCGCTCACCTCGATCAAGCACGCGGGCATCCCCTGGGAGCTCGGGCTGGCCGAAACCCAGCAGACGCTGGTGATGAACAGGCTGCGAGACCGCATCGTGGTGCAGGTCGATGG
>WBZY01001682.1_pt1 | contig 10681 bp, 7 predicted proteins | sample 5204191 | NCBI WGS metagenome assembly WBZY01 (sample SAMN12344363, study PRJNA552823) | activated sludge metagenome | biome: Activated sludge suspended growth; feature: Anammox Sidestream; material: Wastewater; isolation source: activated sludge from anammox sidestream of wastewater treatment... | reverse complement strand
GGCGCTGCACGTGCAGCAGCTGCACAAACTGCGCTCGGGCGGCCGCACGCGCCGCTTCGAGGTCCTGCTGCGTGCCCGCAGCCATCCGGAAGCCGATGCCATGGGTGACACCGTTGCGCAGATGCTCGCGTCGCAGGGCACGACGAGCACGATGGACCGCTACATCACCGGCGAGTTGATCAGCTGGCTCGCGGCTCATTCGGAGGTATGGGAGCGGGAGCCGGCCAGCTTTTCGGTCAACGTGGCGCTCACGACGCTGACGGACGACCAGTTCCTGCCCTTCGTCGCAAACAACCTCGCCGAATCGCGGGTGTCGCCCGAGATCGTCGGCTTCGAAGTGCCGGAACGCGCGTTCGTCGAGCACCACGCCTTCGCCGAACGCTTCGTCAAGCGCTGCGAAAAACTCGGCTGTTTCATCGTGCTCGACGACTTCTCGCTGCATTCGGACGCGCTGCCATTCCTGGCATCTCCAGCCGTGCGGCTCGTGAAGATCGATCCGAAGCTCACCGCGGCGGCGCTCAAGGAAAAGCTTCCGCAGGCTGTGGTGATCGCGATTTCCCAGGCGGCAAAGGTGCTGGGCGTACACTGCGTCGCAAAACGGGTCGACACCCAGGTGGGCCGCCAGTGGCTGTCGGCCATCGGCATCGACTTCGCCCAGGGCTTCCTCCTCGAGAAGCCCCAGCCACTCGAAGACCTCGCACAGCCGGGCCAGCAGGCGGCGCTGAGCCCGTAGCCCGCCGCCCGTAGCCCGCCGCCCACTCCCGCGCGGCGAAGCGTGCCTTTGCTGCGACGTACGGATGCGGCGGAGGACAGGAGTCGCCTACAGTCACGGCCATGAACGTCGAAGTGCCGGTCCTCGGCCGACTGCACATTCCACGCAATGCCCTGTTCTGGTCCCTGCATGCGGCGGGCTGGACCGCCTATGGATGCGCCCAATACCTCGGCGCGTTGCTCTTCGACAAGGAACCGGGCTACCAGCAGGTGATCCTGAGCGCCGCCGTTGCCGGCTTCGTCCTGACGATGCCACTGCGCTACATCTACCGAATCCTGTGGCGCACGCGGCCGCGAACCATCCTGTTCGGCATTGCGCTTACCTCGTACTTCACGGCGCTCCTGTGGCGTCTGTGCGTGAACCTCGCCTATGACCGCTTCATGCCGCAGATGGACTGGAAGATGGTGCACTGGTACGAGTACCTGAGCGGGGCACTCCAGGGCACCTACCTGATGCTCTGCTGGTCGGGGCTCTATTTCGGCGTCAAGTACTACGAGTCGCTGCAGCGGCAGCGCGAAGCGACACTGCGCTCGGCTGCGCTCGCGCAGGAAGCACAGTTGCGCATGCTGCGCTACCAGCTGAACCCGCATTTTCTGTTCAATACCCTGAACGCGATCTCGACGCTCATACTCGACAGCCAGAACCGTGTCGCGAACCAGGCCGTCACGCGCCTTGCCGATTTCCTGCGCTATACGCTCGATCAGGACCCGATGAAAAAGGTCACGGTGCGACAGGAGCTCGACGCCCTGAACATGTATCTCTCGACGGAACAGTTGCGTTTCGGCGAGCGCCTGCACATCGAGTTTGCGATCGAGGAGCGTGCGCTCGAAGCGCTCGTGCCGAGTCTGCTGCTGCAGCCACTCATCGAGAACGCGGTGAAGTACGCCGTATCGCCACGGGAAGGTGGCGGCACGATCCGCGTCGAGGGGCGAGTGCGCGGCGCCATGCTCGAACTGGTCGTGGCCGACGACGGCCCGGGTGCCCGGACCAGCAACGCGCTCATCGAGGGCCGCGGCGTAGGCCTGCGCAACACCCGCGAACGGCTGCACGTACTCTACGGCGACCAGCATCGCTTTGCGGCGCTCAACGCGCACCCGGGCGTCCGCATCGAGATAGCCCTGCCCTTTGAGGAGGCCACCAGACCATGACCACCTCCCAGACTCCGATCCGCACCCTGATCGTCGACGACGAGGCGCTCTCGCGCCGTGGCCTCGAGCTCCGCCTGCGCGCCGCCGGCGATTTCGCAGTCATCGGGCAGTGCGCCAACGGCCGCGAAGCGATCGATGCGGTACGCAGCCAGCAACCCGAGCTCGTGTTTCTCGACATCCAGATGCCGGGGCTCTCGGGCTTCGACGTACTCGCGCAGTTGCCGGCGGAATCGCTCCCGATGATCGTGTTCGTCACCGCGTACGACAGTTACGCGATCCGTGCTTTCGAGGCGCGCGCAATCGACTATCTGCTGAAGCCAGTCGAGGATTCGCGCTTCGCAGCCACCATCAGCCATGTCCGGGAGCTGCGCGAGCAGCGCAGTGCCGCCGCCCAGCGCGACCGCCTGGTCGAGCTGCTCGCGGACGTCTCGGGCAGCGGCGAGATCGACGCCGAAAGCCTGCTTGCGAAGGGTCGCGCTGCCCTGCCGGGCGCGCGCCAGTCAGTGCTGCCGATCCGGGAGGGGCGCGAGACGATCCGCCTCGACATGGCCGCGATCGACTGGATCGACGCGGCGGGCGATTACATGTGCATTCACGCTGGCAGCCGCACCCACATCCTGCGCGGCACGATGAAGCAGCTCGAGGATGCGCTCGATCCGCGCGCCTTCCAGCGGGTGCATCGATCGACGATCGTGAACCTCGCGCGAGTGAAGACATTGCGCGCCCACATGAACGGCGAATATTTCCTGACGCTCGACGGCGGGCACGAGCTGAAGCTCTCGCGCACCTACCGCGACAAGATCGAGTACTTTCTCAAGGGGCCGCGGCTGAACTGAGGTAACGCTCGTACCAGGCGAGGTAGCGCTGCAGCCGATCGACCCGCAGGCTCGGTCGCGTCAGCTGGTGGCGCTGCCCCGGATAGATCACGAGCTGTGTCGGCACCCCGAGCCGCCGCAAGGCCTGGTACATCTGCTCGGTGGCGGACAGCGGCACGTTGAAATCGTCCGCGCCGCAGAGAAACAGGGTCGGTGTCCTGATCCGGTCGGCGTGCAGGAAGGCGTTCGAAAGCTTCAGCCAGCGGTCGGCGTGCTCCCAGGGCAGACCGAGTTCGGCTTCCCAGTCGAGCGCGTATTGATCGACCCCGTATCCGCCCAGCATGTTGGCCATGCCGGCACCGCTCGTCGCCGCCTTGAAGCGCGTATCGGTCGCAATCACGTAGTTGGTCAGGATGGAGCCATAGCTCCAGCCGCCGACGCCAAGACGCGCCGGATCGGCGATGCCGTCGGCGACGACGCGATCGGTTATCGCGAGCACGTCGGGCACATCGGCTTCGCCCCACTTCGCAAAGAGCGCGCGCTGGAAGGCATGACCGCGGCCCGCGCTGCCGCGCGGGTTCGGCGCAACGACCGCGTAGCCATGCGCGGCGAGCAGCTGCAGCTGGAAATCGAAGTCGTGCTGGTGCTGCATCACCGGACCCCCATGCAGCCGCAGCAGGGTGGGTACGCGTGTGCCCGGCGTCCGGCCCCTGGGCTCGAAGAGGAGCGCATGGATTTCGAGACCCCCTGCGCCCGGCGCGGCAATGGTGCGCGCGGTGACGAGATCGACCTCGGCGAGCCAGCCATCGTTGTGATGCGACAGGCGACGCAGTGCGCCGCGCTCGAGTGCGCTCAGTTCGCCCGGTTGCGCGCTCGTGCCATGGATGACGACTACGCGACCTTGCGCACTCACGTCGAACTCGCTGACGACGCTGCCTCGGGGCGTGAGGCGCTCCACCTGGCCATCTGCGAGACGCACGCGCGCGAGCACCATGCTCGTGTCGTCCTCGAGGCGGAAATAGAGCCACTTGCCGTCCGCGGACCAGTGCGGCTCGAGCGTGTTGCGATCGAGCGCGCGCGTCGGCTGAGTGGCAGACCGGCCGCCCGCAGCAGCGATCGCGCCGGCATCGATCACGCCCACCTGGGAGAGGCCGTACCACAGGTCCGCGGGCGCACCGCCCGCGAGATAGGCGATGCGTCGACCATCCGCGCTGAAGCGCGGCGGGCCACTCAACCAGCTGTCGTCCGGATCGCCATCCGCGCCGGGGCTCGTGGTCAGCTGCCGCGCGACCGCACCCGGCTGTGGCGCGATCAGATAGAGGTCCCAGTTGTTCGTGGCATCCGGGTCGGCACCGCGCTTGCTGAGGAACGCGATCTGCGTGCCATCGGGTGACCAGGCGGGCTGCAAGTCGTCATGGGGGCCGTCGGTCAGCGGTGTCACCGTGCCGGTCGCAACGTCCATCAGGAACAGATGCGAGCGCTCGTTGCGCAGGTAACCCGCATCGTCGCTCTTGAATTGCAACCGGTCGATCACGACCGGCGCAGGCTTCTCCGGATTATCCTCGGGCGCAGCGGGCACCTCGGCCGTGAACACGATGCGCTTGCCGTCTGGCGACCAGGCGTAGCCCGTGATCGCGGACTCGAAATGGCTGCGCTGCTGCGCCTCGCCACCCGCGCGATCGAGGATCCAGATCTGGTCGCCCGCCTTGGCATCGGCGCGATCGCTCAGGAATGCGAGCTGCCGGCCGTCGGGGCTCCAGCGCGGCATGTGCTCGCTCGCCGCGCTGCGCGTCATCCGGATGGCCTGCTTGCCGTCCCAGCTCGCGAGCCACACATCGGTCTGATCCGCATCCGCCTCGCGATCAGGCGTCGCGACCGTATAGGCGATCCATTGTCCGTCGGGCGAGAACTGCGGGTCCGTGATCTCCTGCAGACGATAGAGGTCGTCCGCAACGAGCTCCCGGCCCGCGGCGAGGGAGATTGGCAGGGCAATGAACCCCGCGAGAATCAGCAGTCGGCAGCGGGCTGCGCGCGGCGACGTGCGGGGTTGAAGAATGCGCCCTCGACCACGGTGCATCGCGCCATGAAGCGGCTCCATTTGAGCTCCTTCTGGTAGTAGATTTCCGCCCAGAGTTCGTCGCCGGGCGCCCCGAAGGGCATCTGCACCGACGCGAGCGCGATGTTCGCCTTCGCCGCAGGCGACCAGAGCGCCGAGGTGACAACTCCGACATTCCTGCGCCGCCGATCGTAGATGAACGCGTCCTTTGCGGGCTTGTTGCCCTCGACATCGAGTTTCACGAGGCGGTAGCGCGAGCCGCGCTTCCTTTCGTCGAGCAATGCGCGGCGTCCCGTGAACGGGCCTTTCCGGAAGTCGACCAGCCACTCGAGATCGAGCTCGAACGGCGAACGCGTGCGGTCTGCACGGATCGCGCGATCGGCCGGCAGGAAGTCGACCCCCGCCTGGATGAAGCCAGCCTCGATGCGACTCATCTCGAGCGCCAGAGTGCCCATCGGTTTGACACCCACCACATGGCCTACGTCGAAGACACGATCCCACAGTGACACCGCGAGTTCCGGATCGATCCACAGCTCGTAGCCGAGATCGCCCGTGAAGCCCGTGCGGGAAACCATGAGTTCACCACCCTCGAACGCGAAGCTGCGGATGCCGAACGGCGCGAGCGTTTCGATGCCCGCGAGACCGAGGCGCTTCAGCAGAGCGCAGCTCGTCGGGCCCTGCAGCGCGAGCGCCGCGACGTCGTGCGTTTCCTCGACGATCGACACATCGAAGCCGTACGCCGAGCCGAGCAGCCAGTCGAGCTGCCGCTCCTGCGAGCAGAGCCGATAGACATGATCGCGCAGGTGGAAGATCGTGCCATCGTCGACCACCTGCCCGGCGTCGTCGCACCACACGGTGTAGCCGACGCGCCCCGGCTTCACCTTGGCGACATCGCGCGTGACGAGCCGGTTCATGAAGGCGAGCGCGTCGGGGCCCGTGATCAGGTGCTTCGTCATCGGCGAAAGGTCGAACACCGTGCAGGCGTTGCGCAGCGCGGTGTATTCGAGGGCGACATCGAAGTAGGCGTCCGCGACGGTGTAGTCGCGCCAGCGATGCCACACGTTGAGCGTGTTGGCTGCAGCCGTGCGCGGGTGAAAGGGTGTCGGGAACACCGCCTGGAGGTAATGCTCGCGCGGGACTGTCATGTGCGCCTCCCCGCGAGCACCACACGTGCCGCGTTGCGCCCGGCGCTGCCCATCACGCCTCCGCCCGGGTGCGAGCCGGCGCCGCAGAGGTAGAGACCTTCGAGCGGCGCAGCGTACTGGGCGGCGCCCGGTACCGGACGCAGCATCATGAACTGATCGAGCGCGAGTTCGCCGTGATGCCAGTGACCGCCGGTGATGCGGAACTCACGCTCGAGATCCACAGGTGACAGCAGTTCCGCGTCCAGGATCTGTCTGCGAAGACCCGGAGCGTAGCGGGCGAGCACGTCGAGCGTCGCGGCGAGCAGACGCGGACGGCCCGCGTCCCACCCTTCCGCGAGGTCGTAGGGTGCGTACTGCACGATCGCGGAGAGCACCTGCTTGCCCGGTGGCGCAAGACCCGGGTCGTGCAGCGAGGGCACGGTGATCTCGAGTACCGGCGCCGGCGAGAACTCGCGATACTTGGCCGGGTTGAACGCGGCCTCGATATAGCCGAGGTCGGGTGCGATGATCAGCCGTTCTCCGAGCCGGGCGGCTGGAACACCCCGGAACTCCGGCGCGCCGTCGAGCGCGAGGTGCAGCTTCGCGACGCACCCCTGCGTACGAAAGTGCTGCACGCGCCGCACGAATTCGGCGTCGAGATGCCGCGCGCCAAGCAGCCGCAGGAAGGTGGTCTTCGGATCAGCGTTCGAGACAACGGCCGCGGCGGCGATTTCCTCGCCGCTTTCGAGCATCACACCGCTGATGTGCTCGCCGCCGTCCTCGCGCGTCGCAACCCTGAAGGACGCGACGGGGCTCGCCACCCGGATCTCGGCCCCCGCCGCGCGCGCGGCGATGGCGAGCGCGCCCGTCACGCTGCCCATGCCACCTCGCGGCAGGCGGTACGCGCCCGCGCGTTGCAGGCTGGTGAAGAAGGTCTGGCCGGAGCGTGGTCCGAGCTTTGCACCGAGCACACCGTCGAGCGCGAGCGCACCCTTGAGTTGCGCGTTCTCGAAGCGATCCTCGAGTAGATCGTAGAGCGGCATCGTGCCGATCCGCAGGAATTCGCGCATGTCGGTGCGGCCGAGACGGCGGATGTCGAGAGCAAGCATTGGTGCCGGGTTTTCGGTTATTCGGTTATTCGCGCCCATGCCGAATAACCGAATAACCGAAAACCCGGCACCCAGCCTGAACGGAACGCGGCCGTGCTGGCGCGCAAGCAGCGCGGCGTAGCGGCGCTGCCGGCCCACATACTGGGCGAGCGCCAGGCGATCGGTGGCGGACACTTCACCGGCGAGCACCTGCGCGCCATTGAGGACCAACGGATCGCCGTCGCCGAGTGCCACGGTATCGAGCCCGGTGCGTGCGAAGGCGAGGCCATGGCGTGCGAGCCCGAGGGTGCGCTCCACGACAGGGTCGAGCGCATGCAGCAGGTGCGCGCCCGAGGAGACATGAAAACCCGGCGAGAACTCGCGCGTGACGGCCGCGCCGCCGACCTGGTCTGCGGCTTCGAGCACGAGCACCTTGCGGCCTGCGCGCGCGAGCATCGCCGCGCACACGAGCCCGTTGTGTCCCGCTCCGACGATCACGATGCGGCCGGCGTCAGTCATCGCTCCAACCTTCGGGCACGGGCGACGGACGCCGCAGATCACGCAGGATCTCGCGCGCCGCGTTCGCGCCGGGTGCGGCCATTACGCCGCCCCCCGGGTGCGTGGCCGACCCGCACAGCCAGAGGCCGCGCACGGGGCCACGGTACTGCGCGTATCCCGGGAACGGCCGGTTGAAGAAAAGCTGATCGAAGGTCAACTCTCCCTGGAAGATGTTCCCCTCGCTCAGACCCACTTCCTGGTCGAGCTCGCGCGGCGTGCGAACTTCCGCATGCAGGACGAGCTTCCTGAAATCAGGACTGTAGCGCGCGATCTGGTCGAACACGGTCTCGCGGAACGCAGCGCGGTCCGCCTCGGTCCAGTCGCGCCCCTCGACCTCGTGCGGCACGTACTGCACGAAAACCGACATGAAATGCTTGCCGGGCGGCGCCATCGTCGGGTCGGTCATTGAAGGAATCAGCAGATCGAGATACGGATCCTTCGACCAGGTGCCCGCCTTCCAATCGTCGTAGGCGCGCTCGAAGCGCTCGAGTGTATCGAGGAAGTGCATGTCGCCCGCCAGGAGCGGATGGCCGCGACCCAACGCCGGGAACGTGGGCAGCCCATCGAGTGCGATGTTGAGCTTGCCCGACGAGCCGCGGCTCTTGAATTCGCGCGCCTTGCGCACGAGGTCGGCGGAGAGGTCGCCCGGTTCCATCAGCCGCAGAAACGTGCGCTTCGGATCGAGACTCGAGACGACGATATCGGCGTAATACTCGTCACCGTTCTGCAATGCGACGCCGCTCGCCTTGCCATGACGCACGAGAATCCGCCCGACCGACGCATCCGCCCTGATCTCTCCGCCAAACGACTGCAGCGCACCCGCAATCGCGTTCGACACCGCGCCCATGCCGCCGCGTGCAAAGCCCCACGAGCCCATCTGGCCGTCGACATCGCCCATGTAATGGTGCAGCAGCACGTACGCAGTGCCGGGTGAGTACACACCGAGCGCGGTGCCGATGATGCCGCTGCCGGCGTGGTGCGCCTTGACGATGTCCGATTCGAAATACTCCGCGAGGTAGTCGGCGATGCTCATCGAGTAGAAGCGCAGCGTGTCCCCCATCGCCGTCTCGCCAAGCTTCGCGAACTCGCGCGCGAGATGCAGCATCTCGCGCAGGTCGCGCAGCCTGAAAGAGGTGGGATCGGGCGGTGTGCGCATCAGCAGTGAGCGGATGAAGCGGCACTGGCGCATCGTGTCGCGTGAGTAGCGCAGGTACGCGTCAGCGTCGCGTGCATGATGGCGCGCATACTCGCGGCGCCGCACGTCCTTGTCGGCGTAGCCGCCGATGAAGTCGCCATCGCGCGTGAAGGTGAGGCCGCCACCATACGGCGCAATCTGCAGGCCGTGACGCGCAAGGTCGAGGCTGCGATAGATTTCCGGCCGCAGCAGGCTGCACACATAGGAGCAATTCGAGTAGATCCAGCCCGGGTGCAGTTCACGGCTCACTGCCGCGCCGCCGATCCACGGATTGCGCTCGAGCACGAGCACCTTCAGACCCGCCTTGGCAAGGAAGGCGGCGCTCGTGAGGCCGTTGTGGCCTGCGCCCACGACGATGACGTCGTAGCGATTCATGCGTCCGCGCGCTTCAGAGCAGCCCCGCGAGCCGATCCGCGTACCACCGGTCGAAGATGTGCACGCAGTCTTCCGACGATTGATACGGCCCGGGCCGGTAACCGCGCGAGGAAACGCCCGCCTGCGTGCGCTCGCACAGTGCCCAGTCCTGACGATTCGTGAGGTCCCAGAAATCCACCACCTCGGAAGGATCGAAATCCTGCGCGCTCACGGCCTCCTCGGTGAACAGCCACTCGCAGACCACATGCGTGCGATCCGGCGCGAGCGGCCATGCAGTGTGCACCAGCACGTAGTCGGGGTGTGGCGAGAGCAGCATGTTCGGATAGATCACGTAGTAGTGCACGTAGCGGCAATCGTCGAGGGAGAGCCCCGGAATCGTCGGCAGCGTGCTGCGCCCGCTCATCGACATCGTCTCGATGCCGTCGCGCAGACGCATCGGTCCGCCGTTGAAGCAGGCGCCGGTTTCCTGGCCGCGTTCGTCGCGGCTGATCTGCTCGCTGATGCGCGCGAGCTGCGGGTGCGCGCCCGCGCAGTGATAGCACTCGCTGTAGTTCTCGCAGATGAGTTTCCAGTTGGCGCGGACGTCGTACTCGATGCGCCGGCCGCGCTTCAGCTCGGGAATTCGAAAGCGCGTCAGACCAGGGAGGTCTGCGAGCCACTGCGACAGCGGCTGCGCGCCCTGGTCGAGATTCACGAAAATGAACCCTTCGTGGAAGCCGGTCTTCACCAGCACCAGCGAATGATCGCCCTTGCAGAAATCCGCCCCCATGCGCGGCGCGTTCTGCAGGCTTCCATCGAGGTGATAGCTCCACGCGTGATAGGGACACAGGATCCGCGCGAGCCCGCGGCCATGCGGTTCATCGAGCAGCCTCGATCCGCGATGGCGGCAAACGTTGTAGAAAGCACGGATCAAGCCATCCGCGCCGCGCGTGATGATGACCGAATCGCCAGCGATCTCCTTCAGGAACCAGTCGCCCGCCATCGGGATGTCGGCTTCGCGGCCGACACAGAGCCATTCGCGCGCGAAGATACCGCGTTGCTCGAGACGCAGGACATCGTCCGAGATGTACACCTCACCGGGTAGCGTGCGGGCCTCGCCGAAAACCACGCGAGTGCGCTCAAGGTCTGCGACGCGCAGCGACCGTTGCCCGACTTCCATGGCCATATCCACCCCCGATGGAGGAGAGGATTGTAGCGCGCCAATCAGGCCCGCCCCGGAAGATTCAGCGCTTGAAGATCACCCCGCCCTTCACGACCACTGCTACATCCTGCAAGCGCCGCACGTCGCTGAGCGGATCGCCCTTGACCGCAATCACGTCGCCATACCGGCCGGGAGTCAAATCACCCACCTTGTCGGACCAACCCATGGCATGAGCCGCCACCGAAGTGGCCGACTTGATCGCCCCCATCGGCGTCATGCCACACTCGACCATGACCTTGAACTGGCGCGCATTGAGCCCGTGCGGATAGACGCCCGCATCGGTGCCGTAGACGATCACGACGCCGGCGGCGTGCGCGCGCGTGAACCCTTGCCGCTGCGCCTCGGTAGT
>WBZY01001680.1_pt1 | contig 10690 bp, 8 predicted proteins | sample 5204191 | NCBI WGS metagenome assembly WBZY01 (sample SAMN12344363, study PRJNA552823) | activated sludge metagenome | biome: Activated sludge suspended growth; feature: Anammox Sidestream; material: Wastewater; isolation source: activated sludge from anammox sidestream of wastewater treatment... | reverse complement strand
AGAGCGGCACGTTCCAGGGCACGATCGCGGCCGCGACGCCGACCGGCGCCTGGCGTACCAGCGCGCTGCCGATCAGGACCTCGCGGCGCTCCTCGAAGGGGAAGCTCCGGGCCAGCTTCGCGAAGTAGTCGAGCACCAGGTTCGTCGCGAACACCTGGCCCGCGTGCGAGAACGAGATCGGGCTGCCCATCTCGCGCGTGATGGTCTCCGCGATCTGCGCGCCGCGCTTCTGGAGCGCAGCCAGGAGGCGGTCCATCACGTCGGCGCGCTCGGCGCCCGTCGTGCGCGGCCAGGGGCCCTCGTCGAAGGCCCTGCGCGCGAGCGCCACCGCGCGGTCCACGTCCGCCGGGCGCGCCTCCGGCACGCGGCCCACGACGGCGCCGTCGAAGGGCGAGCGCACCTCGATGGTGCCGGCGCCCGAGGGCTTCTCGTAGCGGCCGCCGAGATACAAGCCGTCGTGGACGATCATGGTTCCTCCGAGTTCAGCAGGGACCTGTGAGCTTCGCCCGGCGGCGCCTCGCCGGGAGTCGGCTCCCCCTGCATGCCGGCGGTGGCCAGCGCGAGACGCGCGAGGGGAGCCTTGGGTGTGCGATCCATGCGCAGGAGGCCGTTGCGCTCCTGATAGGTATCGGTGAGCTGCGTATAGCAGAAGCCCGAAAGGGCCTCACTGCGTGCGAGCGCGGCGCAGAGCGCGCCGTAGCGGCGAACGAGCTCCTCGGGGTCGCGCGCCGTCGAGTAGCCCCAGGCGCTCGGGTCGTCCGTGAGACCGACCCCGCCGAACTCCGAGACGAGGACGGGCCGTTTCGCACGCTCGCCGGGCTCGAGGAGGAGCCGCCGGCGCACGGCCGGGCCGGTCACCGGCGCGAAGCCGCGCAGGTGCGCCGCGATCGCCTCGTCGCCGCCCCAGCGCGTGGCGAGCACGGCGGGATCCTGCTCGTAGTCGTGTACGCAGACGAGGTCGCCGCCCACGATCTCCCAGCCGTCGTTGCCGGCGACCGGGCGGCCGGGATCGAGCGCGCGGGCGGTCTCGACGAGCGCGCGCAGGTAGGCGCGCTGCGCCGGATCGCCGGTGAGCGCCGGCACGCCCCAGGACTCGTTCACCGGCACCCAGCCCGCCACGCAGGGATGCCCGCGCTGCGCGCGCACGAGCTCGCCCCACTCGGCGAGGCCGCGCCGCACGGCGGTGGCGTCGAAGCGCTGGGCGGCCGGCAGCTCCGGGAAGACCAGCAGCCCGAGCCGGTCGGCCCAGGCGAGCCAGCGCGGGTCCTCGCTCTTCTGGTGCTTGCGCACGCCGTGGAAGCCGAGCTGCTTCGCGAGCTCGACGTCGCGGCGCAGGGCGGCGGCGCCGGGCGGCGTCGCACCGGTCTCGGGCCAGTAGCCCTGGTCGAGCACGAGGCGCAGGAAGAGCGGGCGGCCGTTCCAGGTGAAGCGCCCCTCCTCGCAGGCAACCTGCCGCATCGCGGTGTAGGAGGTCACACGGTCGAGGGGGCGCCCCCCGGCGTCGAGCAGGGTCAGCTCGGCGTCGAGCAGGCGCGGCCAGGCCGGGCTCCAGGCCAGCTCGTTGCGCTCGTCGGCGCCGTCCGGGAGCGCGAATCCGCGCGCGAGGCGCCCGCCCTCGAGCCGGCAGACGTCGTCCACGAGCACGCGGCCGGCGGCGGCGAGGCGCACGCGGAGGCGCAGCTCGACGCCGGGCGGGGCGCTTGCCTCTGCATCGAGCCCGATCGCGAAGCGCTTCCAGTCGGCGCGCCAGTCGAGCGCCGCCAGGTGCGCGGCGGGCAGCCGCTCCGCCCACACCGTGCGCCAGATCCCGGAGGTGCGCGGATACCAGATCGCGTGGGGCACCGCGCGCCAGGTCTGCTTGCCGCGCGGCTTCGCGAGGTCGTGCGGGTCGTCGTAGGCGCGCACCACGAGCTCCGCCGTCCCACCCCGAGGCAGCGCCTCGGCGGCATCGACGCAGAAGGGCGTGTAGCCGCCCTCGTGGCGCCCGGCGAGGCGTCCGTCGATCCAGACCGTCGCCTCGTGGTCGACGGCGCCGAAGTGCACGAGCCAGCGCTCGCCCGGCGCGAGCGGGGGCACCTCGATCCGCCGGCGATACCAGAAGGCCAGCGCCTCGCCTTCGAAGGCGACGCCGCTGGCCGGCGTCTCGGGCGCGAAGGGCACCCGGATCCGTGCGTCCCAGGCAACCTCCTCGGGCCGACACCACCGGGCGTCGCGATCCAGCGCGAAGTCCCAGATCCCGTCGAGCGGGAGCCAACCCTCGCGCTGGAGCAGCGGGCGCGGGTGCTCCTCGCTCAACGACCGCCGCCGCCCGGGCACGCGACGCCCGTTCCGCCGAGCCCGCAGTAGCCATCGGGATGTCGGTCCAGGTACTGCTGGTGATAGGGCTCGGCGAAGTAGAAGGCGGGGGCGTCGGCGATCTCGGTCGTGATCGCGCCGTGGCCTGCCTGGGAGAGGGCCTTCTGGTAGGTCTCGCGCGAGGCGAGGGCGGCCGCGCGCTGCGCGGAGGTCGTCGTGTGGATCACGGAGCGATACTGGGTGCCGACGTCGTTGCCCTGCCGCATGCCCTGGGTGGGGTCGTGGCTCTCCCAGAAGACCCGCAGCAGCTCCTCGTACGCGATCCGCCGGGGATCGAAGACCACGAGCACGACCTCCGCGTGACCGGTCCGCCCGCTGCACACCTCCTCGTAGGTCGGGTTCGGCGTGAGGCCGCCCGCGTAGCCGGCCGCCGTCGTGTACACCCCCGGCGCCTGCCAGAACTTCCGCTCGGCGCCCCCGAAGCAGCCGAGCCCGAAGACGGCCCGCTCGAGGCCCGCGGGGTAGGGCGGCGCGAGCGGGGTCCCGAGCACGTGGTGCCGCTCGGGCACCGGCATGGGATCGGCGCGCCCCGGGAGCGCCTCCTCGGGGTGCGGGACGCGAAGCTTTCGATCGAGGGAACCCATGGTTGGACCTTCCTGGCTCAGGTCGAGCGGGAGGTGTGGAGGGGCCGCCCGAGACGACGCGCGGCGCAGACTACCATGGCGAGGGTGCTTCGCTCCGCTGGCTCGGGGACGGCCTTGCACGACCACCACATCCATCTCTTCGCCGCCGCGGCGGCGCTCGCGTCGGCGCGGTGCGGGCCGCCCGAGGTGTGCGACGCCGCCGGGCTCGGCGCGGCGCTCGCCGCGCAGACCCCGGACGCAGCGGGCTGGGTCCGGGGGGTCGGCTACCACGAGTCCGTGGCCGGCCCGCTCGATCGCGCCGCGCTCGACCGCCTGCGCGGCGACCGGCCCGTCCGCGTGCAGCATCGCAGCGGGCAGCTCTGGATCGTGAACTCGCGCGCGCTCGCCGCATTGGGCCTCGAGGCCGGAGGCGACGCACCCGGTCTCGAGCGCGACGGCGCGGGCCGGGCCACCGGCCGTCTCTTCCGCGCCGACGCCTGGCTGCGCGCGCGCCTGGGCCCGGCTCCGCCGCCCCCGTTCGGGCCGCTCGGCCGGCGCCTGGCGGCACTCGGCGTCACGGGAGTGACCGACGCCACCCCCGGCAACGGCCCCGCCGAGCTCGCGGCCTTCGCCGCGGCGCAGGCGCGCGGCGAGCTGCCGGCGCGGATCGTGGTGATGGGGACGCTCGCGCTCTCCGAGCTCGCGCCGCCGCCGGGGATCGGGATCGGCCCCGTCAAGATCCATCTCGCGGACCCGGAGCTGCCGGCGCCGGACGAGCTCACGGCACGCATACGCGCCGCCCACGCGTGCGCGCGCCCGGTCGCGATCCACTGCGTCACGCGCGCCGAGCTCGTGCTCGCGCTGGCCGCGCTCGAGGCGGCGGGGGTGCGCGCGGGCGATCGCCTCGAGCACGTGCACGTGGCGCCGCCCGAGTGCGTCGCGTGGATCGCGCGGCTCGGCCTCACGGTGTGCGTGCAGCCGGCGCTCGTCGCCGCCCGCCGGGCCGACTGGGAACGCGAGGCCGATCCCGCCGACCGCCCCTGGCTCGGACCGATCGCGGCCCTGCGCGCCGCCGGCGTGCCGCTGCTCACCGGCAGCGACGCGCCCTACGGCCCCCTCGGTGCCTGCAGCTCCACAGCGGCGGGCGCCGGCGGAGGCCCGCGCGAGCATCGCGAGCCGCCCTGAGGCCGCCGCGCCGGACGCCGGTACGGGCGGCACCGTGACGAGGTATCCTGCGCCGCCGGCCGGCGCGCCCACGCCGTTCCTGGGGGTTTCGTGGACCGACCTGCCGCCGTTCCGTCCTCGCGCCTGCTCGCCTACGGCGGGCCGATGCTCGGGCTCTCCTACCTGCTCTTCTTCGTCCAGTTCTACTTCCTGAACTTCGCGACCGACGTGCTGCTGATCGCGCCCGGTGTGGTCGGCGTGCTCTTCGCGATCGCGAAGCTGTGGAACGCGGTCGCGGACCCCCTGATCGGGAGCTGGAGCGACCGCACGCGCAGCCGGCTCGGCCGGCGCCGGCCCTTCCTGCTCGCGGCCCTGCCGCTGCTCGCGCTCGGCTTCGAGCCGCTGTGGACGCCTCCCGAGGCGCTGGGCGGCCGCGGGCTCCTGGTGTGGGTCTCCGTCGCCCTGCTGCTCTTCTACACCGCCGTCACGGCGTACACGCTGCCCCACGCGGCGCTCGGCGTGGAGCTCTCGGCCGACTCGCACCAGCGCACGCGCCTGTTCGGCGCGCGCCAGATGAGCCTGACGATCGGCATGCTGCTCTCGTTCGGCGCGATCCAGCTCGTGATGAACGCCGGCGACCCGCGGGCGATGGCGGCCTGGATCGCGCTGCCGAGCGCCCTCGCCGCCGTGGCGCTGCTCGCCGTGACGCCCCTCCTGGTGCCCGATCCCGCCCCCGCCGTGGCGCAGCGCGGTGCGGCGAGCCTGGGGGCCGGGCTCCGCAGCGTGTGGGACAACCGACCCGCGCGCGTGCTGCTCTTCGTCTACTTCGTCGAGAGCCTCGGCGTCGGCGCGGTCGGCGTGATGGCGCCCTACGTCTCGCGCTACCTGGTCGCACGGCCCGACCTGGTCGGCCTGCTGCCCGCGGCCTACGTGCTCTCGGGCGTCGTCGCGATCCCGCTCTGGGTCCGCGTCTCGCGCACCCGGGGCAAGCGCGAGACCTGGCTCGCGACGATGTGGCTCGCGGCGTTCGCCTTCGCCGGCATGTTCTTCTTCGGCGACGAGGTGGCGCCGCTGATGACGCTGCTGGTGGTCGCGGGGGCCGCGATGGGCTCCGGGAGCGTGCTCTCGGCCGCGATCCTCGCCGACCTGATCGAGGAGGACGCCGAGCGCAGCGGCGAGCGCAAGGAGGGCATCTACTCGGCGGCGATGCACTTCGTGATGAAGTTCGGGACGACGCTCGCGACGGCGGCGAGCGGCCTCCTGCTCTCGGCGGTCGGCTTCGTGCCGAACGCCGAGCAGACACCCGCGGGCCTGCTCGGGATCCGCATCCTCTTCGCGGGCCTGCCCTGCGCGGGCTTCCTGGTCGGGGGCGTGCTCTACCGGCGCTCGCTGCGGCGCGGCCCGGGCGTGCCGCGCATGGCGCCGCTGCCCGCGGGTGAGTAGCGTCCGCCGGCGCCCGAAGGAGCGTAGGGACCGATGGAGCGATTCGAGGGACGCGTGGCCGTGGTGACGGGCGCGGCGAGCGGCATCGGCCGGGCGCTCGCGCGCCGGCTCGGCGCCGAGGGCATGCGGGTGGTGCTCGCCGACATCGAGCCGGGAGCGCTCGCCGACGCCGAGCGGGAGCTCGCCGGGCGGGGCGTCGAGACGCTCGCGGTGCGGACCGACGTGTGCGACGAGAGCTCCGTGCGCGCGCTCGCCCAGGCGGCGCTCGCGCGTTTCGGCGCCGTCCACCTGGTGTGCAACAACGCGGGCGTGATGGGCGGCGCCGGCCTCGCCTGGGAGATCCCGGGCGAGGACTGGGACTGGGTCCTCGGCGTCAACCTGCGCGGCGTGATCCACGGGATCCGCAGCTTCGTTCCGATCCTGATCGCGCAGGAGGAAGGGCACGTCCTCAACACCGCCTCGATGGCGGCGTTGGTGAGCGTGCCGCTGGCCTCCCCCTACGTGGCGAGCAAGCACGCCGTCCTGGCGCTCTCCGAGTCGCTCTTCCACGAGCTCGCCGGGCGGGCCCCGCACGTCGGCATCTCGGTCCTCTGCCCCGAGGCCGTGGACACCCGCATCGTGGACGCGGAGCGCAACCGTCCGGCCGCGCTGCGCCCGGCGGCCGGGCTCGACACACCCGAGCGCAAGCTCGTGGACGCGGCCATGCGCAAGGCGCTCGCAGGGGCGACCGCGCCCGAGCGGATCGCAGAGCGCGCCCTCGCGGGCATCCGCGAGCGACGCTTCTACGTGCTGCCCGACAGCGACTCGTGGCGGCGCGCTGCCGACTCGCGCCTCGACGACCTGCGCGCGGCCCGCAATCCGCGCCTGGTGTCGCCGGTCTAGAGGAGCCGGATCCCGTCGCCGACCGCGACCGGCCCCGGGCTGACCACGCGCGCGTAGACGCCGACGTCCTGGTCGAGCTCCTTCACGACGGTGCGCATGAGGCCCGGGTCGCGGGGCAGGTCTGCGAAGGCGTGGGTGATCATGACGCAGCGCGGGCAGCCGACCACCACCTCGAGCTCGGCACCTCCCACCGCGAGGCGCCGGCCGTGCCAGTCCTGCTCGGGGACGCCCTCGACCCCCGGCGGGCTCGCGATCAGCAGGTTCGGGCGGAAGCGCCGCACGTCGACCCGGGAGGCCGGCGCGAGCGCCTGGAGGCGACGCAGACTCGCGTCGGTGAGGAGCAGGAGCGGGTAGGCGTCGAAGTAGGTGCCGAGGGGCGACTCGAACTCGAGGATCTCGCGGGGAAACCTGGCGAGGTCGGGCAGCGGCTCGCCCGGCTCGCGGCCGAAGATCGCGCGCAGCTCGGTGAGGATGTCGGGATGATCGGGCGGGCCGCGCCGGTAGTGCTCGCGGGCGCTCGCCGGGAGCCGCGGCCAGAGCGTGACCGGCGTGCCGATCGCGCCGCTCACGCGCGCGGCGGCGTCGGGCGCGTCGGCGAGCACCACGCTCCCGTCCGGCAGCGTGATCTCGGGCGCCGGCCAGCGCCCGCCGCCGGGCTCCTCGACGCAGCGCGCGCCGAGCTGCATCAGGGCCGGGATCTTCTTGGCGCCCCGGATCCCGCCGCGGCGCTCGTCGCGCACGGCCCAGCCGCGGTCGCCGGGCACGCCGTCCTCGCCGAGCCGGGCGGCGGCGAGCCGCTCGCCGGCCATCGACTTGACGGGATGGCGCCAGATCTCCGCGATCGTTCCCACGCGCGCTGCCATCGAGCCCTCCTGCGGACGCGGCCCCGAGGTATCCTCGGGCGCCACGCGCCAGGACCATAGGCGCCGGAGTCCGTCATGTCCCACGCGCTCCCGTCGGCCGCCGCTTCGCCGCGCAGGACCGGCTCGCTCGCGCCCTGGATCGCGCTGGCGATCGCGCTCGGCCTGACGGGCGGCCTGGCGGCGGTCGGGATCGGCCGCGGCTGGGGCCTCGACGAGCTCGAGAGCCGCGTGCTCGCGGCGCGCTACACGGCGCGCTTCGCGTTCCTGCTCTTCCTCCCGGTCTACGTCGCGAGCTCCTGGCACCGGCTGGCGCGGAGCGCGGCCTCGCGCTGGGCGCTCGCCCACCGCCGCGCGCTCGGCCTCGGCTTCGCGAGCGCCCATACCGTGCACCTGGCGGCGCTCCTGGCCGTCGTGCGCGCGAGCGGTGACGCGCCGGACCTGGCGACGCTCGCCGGGGGCGGTGGCGCCTACGCGATGACCTTCGCGATGGCCGCCACCTCGAGCGACGCGGCGGTGCGCCGGCTCGGCCGGCACTGGAAGACCCTGCACCGGGTCGGGATGCACTGGCTCTGGTTCGTGTTCGCCTTCAGCTACGCGGGCCGGGTCGCCAGCGGGCAGCTCTTCTTCGTCCCGTTCCTGGCGGCGGCCCTGGGCGGCCTGGGCCTGCGGATCGCCGCGCGGCGGCGGCAGCGACCCGCGCGCTGACGCCGGCGCCGGCGGCCGGGACGAGCCCGGGGCCCTCCAACATCCTCCCGCCGCTGCTCGAAGGCAGCGGCAGGCGCATCAACCGAAGCGGGCGCCCGTGTCACCGGGGTCCGGGACGGGCGGATCGCCGCGCCCCGAGAACTCCGCGACCAGCGCGAGGGCCACCGAGAGCAGCACCGGCCCGACGAAGAGGCCGAGCGCCCCGAAGGCCGCGAGCCCGCCGAGCACGCCGAAGAAGACGACCAGGAAGTGGATGCGCTGCGGGCTGCGGCTGATCAGGAGCGGACGCAGCACGTTGTCGATCGAGCTGACGAGCAGCGCGCCGTAGATCGCCATCCCGATCGCCGCCCCGGTGTGGCCGGCGGCGAAGAGCCAGATGGCCGCGCCGCCCCAGACGAGCAGCGGGCCCGCGGGCACGAGCGAGCCCAGCGCCGTCAGGGCGCCGAGGGCGACCGGTGAGGGCACGCCGAAGAGCGCATAGCCGATGCCAGCGATCAGGCCCTGGACCAGCGCCGTGCCGAGCAGCCCGAACACGACCGCGCGCACCACGCCGCCGACGTCGTCGACGAAGCTCTCCGGAGCCTGCGGGAAGGCGATCCGCGCGAGCCGGCGTGCGTGCGCGACGACCGTCTCGCCCTCCAGGTAGAGCACGTAGAGCGTGACCATCGTCATCGCGAACTTGAACACGTTGGCGGCGAGGCCGCCCGCCACGTCGACGAGCCGGCCCGTGATCGCGGCCGCCTGCTGGGTGGCGAAGCGGATCGCCTCGCTCGGCTCGATCCCCGCCGAAGCGCGGAGCTCCTCGAGCCGATGGCTCCATTCCGGCCGTGCGAGGATCCAGGAGGGCAGGGGCGCGCCGGCGTCGAGCCACCCGCGCACGGCCCCGACCAGGTGATTCGCCTCGCTCGCGAGCGCCACCAGCACCCACGCCACCGGGATCCCCAGCCCGAGGGCGACGGTGAGCGTGCCGATCGCCGCGGCCAGGTGCGGCCGCCCCGTGCGACGGCGCAGCGTGTGGACCAGCGGCCAGGTGACGTAGGCGGCGATGCCTGCCCAGGCCACCGGCACCAGGAAGGGACGCAGCACCCACAGCGCTGCGACCAGCATGCCGACCCCCGCGGCCACGCGGGCCAGCACGGCTCCCGCGCTGGTCCGCACCGGCGCCTGCCCGGGGCCGCTCACGCGCGCCGGTAGATCTCGGCGCCGCCCGCGCGGAAGGCCTCGCTCTGCTCGCGCAGCCCCGCCTCGCGCGCCGCTTCGGCACCGGTGCCGCGTTCGCGCGCGAAGTCGCGGATCTGCTGCGTGATCTCCATCGAGCAGAACCTCGGCCCGCACATCGAGCAGAAGTGGGCGACCTTGTGCGCCTCGTGGGGGAGCGTCGCGTCGTGCAGGCGGCGCGCGGTCTCGGGGTCGAGCGAGAGGTGGAACTGGTCCTCCCAGCGGAACTCGAAGCGCGCCTTGGAGAGCGCGTTGTCGCGGAGCTGGGCGCCCGGGTGGCCCTTGGCGAGATCGGCCGCATGGGCAGCGATCTTGTAGGCGATCACGCCCTGCTTCACGTCCTCGCGGTCGGGCAGGCCCAGGTGCTCGCGCGGGGTCACGTAGCAGAGCATCGCCGTGCCGTACCAGCCGATCATGGCGGCGCCGATCGCGCTCGTGATGTGGTCGTAGCCGGGCGCCACGTCGGTGGTGAGCGGGCCCAGCGTGTAGAAGGGCGCCTCGCCGCACCACTCGAGCTGCCGGGTCACGTTCTCGTGGATCCGCTGCATCGGCACGTGCCCGGGGCCCTCGTTCATCACCTGCACGTCGAAGGCCCAGGCGCGCCGCGTGAGCTCGCCCTGGGTCCGGAGCTCCGCGAACTGGGCCTCGTCGTTGGCGTCCTCGATCGAGCCGGGGCGCAGCCCGTCGCCGATCGAGAAGGCGACGTCGTAGGCGGCGCAGATCTCGCAGATCTCGTCCCAGTGGGTGTAGAGGAAGTTCTCCTGGTGGTGCGCGAGGCACCACTTGGCCAGGATCGAGCCGCCGCGCGAGACGATTCCCGTGCGCCGGCGGGCGGTGAGCGGCACGTAGCGGAGCAGCACGCCGGCGTGGATCGTGAAGTAGTCGACGCCCTGCTCGGCCTGCTCGACGAGCGTGTCGCGGAACGCCTCCCAGGTGAGCTCCTCGGGCCGCCCGCCCACCCTCTCGAGCGCCTGGTAGATCGGCACCGTCCCGATCGGGACCGGGCTGTTGCGCAGGATCCACTCGCGGGTCTCGTGGATGTTGCGCCCGGTCGAGAGGTCCATCGCGGTGTCGGCGCCCCAGCGGGTGGCCCAGACCAGCTTCTCGACCTCCTCCTCGATGGTGCTGGTGACGGCCGAGTTGCCGATGTTGGCGTTGATCTTCACCAGGAAGTTGCGGCCGATCGCCATCGGCTCGAGCTCGGGGTGGTTCACGTTGGCGGGCAGGATCGCGCGCCCGCGGGCGATCTCGTCGCGCACGAAGGCGGGGGTGATGACGGCGGGCAGGGCGGCGCCGAACGACTCGCCCGGGTGCTGGGCGGCGAGCTCGCGGTGGCGCTCGAGGCGCTGGCTCTCGCGGATCGCGACGAACTCCATCTCGGGCGTGATCTCGCCGCGCCGCGCGTAGTGCATCTGCGTGACGCGGCGGCCGGCGCGGGCGCGCAGGAGCGGGCGCGTGCGGGCGAAGCGCACGGCGGCGAGGCGCGGGTCGGCCTCG
>WBZY01001679.1_pt1 | contig 10692 bp, 8 predicted proteins | sample 5204191 | NCBI WGS metagenome assembly WBZY01 (sample SAMN12344363, study PRJNA552823) | activated sludge metagenome | biome: Activated sludge suspended growth; feature: Anammox Sidestream; material: Wastewater; isolation source: activated sludge from anammox sidestream of wastewater treatment... | reverse complement strand
CGTCGGGTCGATCGCGAGCACCCGCGCGGCGATCCACGCGGAGTAGAAACGAAAGCCGAGGGCGTAGACGCAGACCGCGGCGACGATGATCCACAGCGCGTTGATGCTCTCGCCTCTGTGGAGGGCGAGCCCGCCGAGCGCATAGGCGCCCGCGGCGGCAACGGCAAGCCAGAAAAGTCGCTTCATACCCCTCGCAATCGTCGGCCCGACGCCGGATCATGCAGTCCATGTGGATCACACCGCAATGGGCGGCGCCGGCGCGCGTGCGTGCCGCGTTCACGTTGCGAACCGGCGGCGTCAGCGCAGCGCCCTTCGACACGCTCAATCTCGGTGGCCATGTCGGCGACGACCCGATGCGGGTCGCCGAGAATCGCCGGCGCGTTGCGCAGGCGCTGTCGTTGCCCGCGGCCCCGGTGTGGTTGCAGCAGGTGCACGGCGTCGCGGTTCACGAACTCGGCACGCCGGGCGGTGTGCCACGGGGCCCGGCCGATGCCGCCGTCACGCGCGCAACGGGCATCGTCTGCGCGGTCCTCGTCGCCGACTGCCTGCCCGTGCTCCTCGCATCGCGCGATGGTGCCGTGGTGGGCGTCGCGCACGCGGGCTGGCGCGGTCTCGCGGCCGGCGTGCTCGAGGCGACGATCCGGGCGATGGCCGTGCCGGCGGCGCAGCTCGTGGCGTGGCTCGGCCCGTCGATCGGACCACAGCACTTCGAGGTCGGCGAAGACGTGCGCAGCGCGTTCGTCCAGGGCGCTGCCGCGGCGGCCGACGCGTTCCGCCCCGGTCGCGCCGGTCGCTGGTGGTGCGACCTGCCGCGGCTCGCGCACCAGCGTCTCGCAGCCTGCGGCATTCGGGAGATCGCTGCGGACGGCTCGTGCACATTCGCCAATCGCGAGCGGTTTTTCTCGTTCCGGCGCGATGGCGATTGCGGTCGCATGGCCGCCCTCGCATGGCTGGGCCCGGCATGATGATCGGGCCGGACCTGGGCACCCTCGCCATCATCGTGTTCGCGACCGCACTCAGCGGCGTCGCCAGCGCCGCGTGCGCCGGCCTCATGTTGCTGCTGCCCGCCGGCGCGCGCTCGCGCGGCCTGCCGTACCTCGTGAGCTTCGCGACGGGCGCGTTGATCGGGGCGGCGCTGCTCGCGTTGCTGCCGCACGCGATCGAGGGTGCGGGCGAGGGCGGCGCGCACGGCATCGGCCTCGCGCTCGTCGCCGGCCTGCTGCTGTTCTTCATCCTCGAGAAACTCGTCCTGTGGCGACACTGCCACGGTGAGCACCCCGACGACCCCCATGAACAGGCCGCGGCCTGGCTCGTGCTGACGGGCGACGCGCTCCACAACGCACTCGACGGCGTGCTGATCGCCGCGGCGTTCCTTACCGATACCGGGCTCGGCATTGCCACCGCGTTCGCCGTGGCGGCCCACGAGATCCCGCAGGAAGTCGGCGATTTCGCGGTCTTGCTGCACGCCGGCTGGTCGCGCGCGCGTGCGCTCTGGTTCAACCTCGGAACGAGTCTCGCGGCGGTCCTGGGCGGCATTGCCGCCTGGTTTGCGCTAAGCCCGGTGCTCGGGGTGCTGCCCTATGTGCTCGCGGTCGCCGCCGCGAGCCTGCTCTACGTGGCCGTCGCCGACCTGATTCCGGGCCTGCACCGCCGCGTCGACGCGCGTTCGAGCCTCGTGCAGGTGACGCTGATGGCCCTCGGCATCGCGATCATCGCCCTCGTCGAGCATTCCGCGCACGGGCCCTCTTGAGTCGGGCGGCGGCGCCCCCATATCGCGCACATGCGTATGGACAAGCTGACGAGCAAATTCCAGGCGGCGCTGGCCGACGCCCAGTCGATTGCGCTCGGCGCCGACAACGGCTTCATCGAGCCCGTGCACGTGCTGCAGGCGCTGCTGGACCAGCAGGGGGGCACCGTGCGCCCGTTGCTGCTCAAGGCCGGCGCGAATGTTGCGCGCCTGCGCGCCGATCTCGGCATGGCGGTCGATCGCCTGCCGAAGGTCGAGGGCACGCCCGGTGAGATCCATGTCTCGAACGACCTCGGCAGGCTGCTGAACGTCACCGACAAGCTCGCGCAGAAGCGCGGCGACCAGTTCATCTCGAGCGAGCTCTTCGTGCTCGCGGCGTTCGAGGACAAGGCGACGCTCGCGAAGTTGCTGAAGGACGCCGGCGCCCAGAAGGCCGCGGTCGAGAAGGCGATCGACGAAGTGCGCGGCGGCGAGGCCGTCAGCGACCCGAACGCCGAGGAGAGCCGCCAGGCGCTCGAGAAGTACACCATCGATCTCACGGCCCGCGCCTCGGGCGGCAAGCTCGACCCGGTGATCGGCCGCGTCGACGAGATCCGCCGCACGATCCAGGTGCTGCAGCGTCGCACGAAGAACAACCCCGTGCTGATCGGCGAGCCCGGTGTCGGCAAGACCGCCATTGTCGAAGGCCTTGCCCAGCGCATCATCAATGGCGAGGTGCCCGAGGGCCTGAAGGGCAAGCGCATCCTCGCGCTCGACATGGGCGCACTGATCGCTGGCGCGAAGTTCCGCGGCGAGTTCGAGGAACGCCTGAAGGCGGTGCTGAACGATCTCGCGAAGCAGGAAGGCCAGATCATCCTCTTCATCGACGAGCTGCACACGATGGTCGGCGCCGGCAAGGCCGAGGGCGCCATGGATGCCGGCAACATGCTGAAGCCCGCGCTCGCGCGCGGCGAACTGCATTGCGTCGGCGCGACCACGCTCGACGAGTACCGCAAGTACATCGAGAAGGACGCCGCGCTCGAGCGGCGCTTCCAGAAGGTGCTGGTCGACGAACCCTCGGTCGAGGACACGATCGCGATCCTGCGCGGCCTGCAGGAGCGCTACGAGGTGCACCACGGCGTCGACATCACCGACCCGGCGATCGTCGCCGCGGCCACGTTGTCGCATCGCTACATCGCGGACCGTCAGCTGCCCGACAAGGCGATCGACCTGATCGACGAGGCCGCGGCGCGCATCCGCATGGAGATCGACTCGAAACCCGAGGCGCTCGACAAGCTCGAGCGGCGGATCATCCAGTTGAAGATCGAGCAGGAGGCGCTCAAGAACGAGAAGGACGAGGCGTCGAAGCGGCGGCTCGCGGCGCTCGAGGAATCGCTCGGCCAGCTCGAGAAGGAATACGCCGATCTCGAGGAAATCTGGAAGAGCGAGAAGGCGACCCTGCAGGGCGCGGCGGCCATCAAGGAAGAGCTCGAGAAGGTCAAGCTCGAGATGGAAGCGGCGCGCAGGAAGGGCGACCTCGGCGAGGTCGCGAAGCTGCAGTACGGCCGAGTGCCCGAGCTCGAGAAGAAGCTCGCGCAGGCGCAGGCGGCCGAGCAGAAGGAAACGCAGCTCGTCCGCAACAAGGTGACCGACGAGGAAATCGCCGAGGTCGTCTCGAAGTGGACCGGCATCCCGGTCTCGAAAATGCTCGAGGGCGAGAAAGAGAAGCTCCTGCGCATGGACGAGGCGCTGGCGCGCCGCGTCGTCGGGCAGGACGAGGCCGTGCACATCGTCTCGAATGCCATTCGCCGATCGCGCGCGGGCCTTGCCGATCCGAAGCGCCCGAACGGCTCGTTCCTGTTCCTCGGGCCCACGGGCGTCGGCAAGACGGAACTCTGCAAGGCGCTCGCCGAATTCCTGTTCGATACCGAAGAGGCGATGGTGCGCATCGACATGTCCGAGTTCATGGAGAAGCACTCCGTGGCGCGGCTCATCGGCGCGCCGCCGGGCTATGTCGGCTACGAGGAGGGCGGCTACCTCACCGAGGCCGTGCGTCGCCGGCCCTATGCGGTGATCCTGCTCGACGAAGTCGAGAAGGCGCACCCGGACGTCTTCAACGTGTTGCTGCAGGTGCTCGACGACGGGCGTTTGACCGACGGCCAGGGCCGCACGGTCGATTTCCGCAATACGGTGGTGATCATGACCTCGAACCTCGGCTCGAACGTGATCCAGGAACTGGCCGGCGAAGGCAATTACACGCGCATGAAGAGCGCGGTCATGGAGATCGTGCAGCAGCAGTTCCGGCCCGAGTTCATCAACCGCATCGACGACATCTGCGTGTTCCGCCCGCTCGGCACGGCGGAGATCCGCAGGATCGTCGACATCCAGCTCGTGCACCTGAAGGCGCGGCTCGCCGAGCGCGACATCGAGTTGACGCTGGGCGAGGCCGCACGCGACCAGCTCGGTGAGGCGGGCTTCGATCCGGTGTACGGGGCGCGGCCGCTGAAGCGCGCGATCCAGCAGCAGATCGAGAATCCGCTGGCGCAGGCGCTGCTGTCGGGCCAGTTCGGGCCGGGCGATCGCATCCGCGCCACGCTGCACGACGGCCGGATCGCGTTCGAAAAGAGCCTCTGATCGGCTGCGCGGAATCCCCGTAGAATCGGCACCGGGAGGTGTCATGCCGTTCTACGAGTACCAGTGCGGGAGCTGTGGCCATTATCTCGAGGCCATGCAGAAGATCACCGACGCGCCGCTGCGCAAATGCCCCGATTGCGGCCGGTCCACGCTGAAGAAGCTGCTGTCGGCGCCGGTCTTCCGGCTGAAGGGCAGCGGCTGGTACGAAACGGATTTCAAGACCGACAAGGACAAGAAGAAGAATCTCGTCGACGAGTCGCGGGAAGAGAAGCCCGAAGACAAGAAGCCGGACGAAAAGCCCAAGGCAGAAGAAGCGCCGAAGGCTGCAGAGAAGCCGAAGGCCGACGAGAAGCCGAAGCCGAAAGCCTTGCCGAAGGCGAAGCCGGCCCGCAAGGTCCGCAAGGTCCGCAAGGGCCGCAAGTAGCGATGTTCGACACGCGGCGCGTGGCTCAGCTCGCCGCGGCCGAAGCCGCGCGATTCACGGCCGACCATCCGGGATCGGCCGCGATTGCGCCGGCACTCGCTGCGCACTGGCTGAACGGCGTGCCGATGCACTGGATGCGCGACTGGGGGACCCCGTTTCCGCTCGTCCTGCGCGCAGCGCATGGCGCCGAGTTGACCGACGTCGACGGGCATCGCTACGCCGACTTCTGCCTCGGCGACACCGGCGCGATGTTCGGACACTCGCCGCCGGCTGTCGCGCGGGCGATCGCCGCACAGGCGGCGCGCGGGCTCACGGCGATGCTGCCGGACGAACGTGCCGCGACGGTCGGCGCCGGGCTCGCGCAGCTCTTCGGCCTGCCGTTCTGGCAGATGACCCAGACGGCGACCGATGCCAACCGCGCGGCATTGCGCTGGGCGCGCGCGATCACGCGCCGCCCGAAGGTCCTCGTCTTCAAGGGCTGCTACCACGGCACCGTCGATGACGTCATGCTGCGGCCGGGCGGGATCGGCGCGGCGTTCGATGCGCGCACGAGCGCCGTCGAGGTGGAGTTCGACGATCCGGGCGCCGTCGAGTCGCGCTTGCGCGAGGGCGACATCGCGGCGCTCCTCTACGAGCCCGTGATGACCAACATGGGCATGGTCCTGCCGCAGCCCGGGCTGCACGAGACGCTGCGCGCGCTCACCCGCCGGCACGGGACGCTGCTCGTCGTCGATGAAACCCACACGTTGTCTTCCGGTGTCGGCGGCGAAACGCGCACCCGCGGACTCGAGCCCGATGTCCTCGTGTGTGGCAAGGCGATCGCCGGTGGCCTGCCGTGTGCGGTCTACGGCTTCACCGCGCAAGTCGAGGCCGGCATGCAGCGCGTCCTCACTGCGCGCGGCGAGTCGCATGGCCACAGCGGCATGGGCACGACGCTTGCGGCCAATCCGCTCGCGCTCGCCGCGCTCTCGGCGGCGCTCGATTCACTGCACGTGCCGGACACGTATCGCGTGATGCTCGCCGGTGCGGAGCAGCTCGACGCAGCGCTGCGCGCGCTCATCACGCGACGCGGGCTCGACTGGCATGTCGCGCGCGTGGGCGCGCGCCTCGAGATCGGCTGCGTGAAGCCCGCGGCGAACGCGACCGAGTCTGCCGCGCAGATGCAACCGGCGCTCGAGCACGCGCTGCACCTGTGGCTGCTGAATCGTGGCTTCCTCCTCACGCCGTTCCACAACATGATGCTGTACTCGCCGGTCACGGCGGCGGACGATGCGGCGCGGCTCGTCGCGGCGATCGACGCCTTCCTCGGGGAACTCGCATGAACGAGTTGCAGCGTTTTCTCGCGGCGCAGCCCGCCATCGATGCGGTGCAGGTCTTCATCACGGACGCGAGCGGCGTGCCGCGCGGCAAGTGCGTGAAGGCGAGCGAGCTCGAGGCGATCTATCGCGATGGCCGGCGCGTCGCGGGCTCGATTCTCGGACTCGACATCACCGGTGAGGACGTCGACGCGACCGGGCTCGTCTGGGACGTGGGCGACGCCGATGGCATTTGCCGTCCCGTGCCGGGGACGCTGCTGCCCTCGCCGTGGATCGACGCGCCGACCGGCCAGCTCATGCTCACGATGTACGACGACGCGGGCGAGCCGGCCCCGGGCGACCCGCGCCATGCGCTGGCACGCGCTGTCGAGCGCCTCTCGGCCCTCGGGTACACGCCGGTCGTGGCGTGCGAGCTCGAGTTCTTCCTGTTGCGCGAGGTGGCCGGCCGGCTCGAACCCGCAGGGCGCTGCCGTGCAGGGGAACGCACGCGGATCGAGTCGTACAGCCTCACGCGCCTCGACGATCTCGCGCCGCTCTTTGCGGACGTGCACGCCGCGGCGAGGGCGCAGGGCCTGCCCGCCGAGACGTTGATGGCGGAATACGCGCCCGGCCAGTTCGAGATCACGCTGCATCACCGGGCGGACGCCCTGCGCGCGGTCGACGAGGCGATCCTCTTCAAGCGGCTGCTGCGCGGCGTGGCGCGCCGGCACGGCTGCGTTGCGACGTTCATGGCAAAGCCGTTCGCGGAGCGCGCGGGCAGCGGCCTGCACGTGCATGTGAGCCTCGCGGACCGGGACGGGCGCAATCTATTCGCCGCCGACGATCCGGCCGGCACACCGCTGCTGCGCCACGCGATCGGCGGGCTCGCGGCAACGGTGGCCGACAGCTTCCTCGTCTTCGCGCCGAATGCGAATTCCTACCGGCGCTTCCGCAGCGCGAGCTATGCGCCGATCGCGCCAACCTGGGGCATCAACAATCGCACCGTGTCGCTGCGCGTGCCGGCGGGACCGCCCGGCTCGCGCCATGTCGAGCATCGCATCGCGGGCGCCGACGCGAACCTCTACCTCACCGTGGCGGCGGTGCTGTCGGGCATCGGCAAGGGCCTTGCGGAACGCATCGATCCCGGCGCACCGGTTACGGGCAATGGCTACGCGCTGTCGCAGCCGCGCGTGTTCCCCGCCACCTGGCACGAGGCCATCGAGCGGGCGGCCGCATCCGAATTCCTGCACACGGCGCTCGGCGAGGGCCTCATGAAAATCCTGCTCGCCGTGAAGCGCCAGGAGTGCGAGCGCTTCATGGCGGAAGTCACACCGCTCGACTACGCCTGGTACCTGCGCGACAGCTAATTGCGTAGCTGTGTCCGCCGCCGCGTCCGCATCCGCGCCGACGCTCGCGCAAGCGCATATGATCCCGTCTTGCGAGTTCCTCGCCCCGGTGACGTCAATAACCGGACAAAGACACCGGTTTTGTCCGCTTGTTGACGTGACCGGGCGGAGGGACGCTGTGCGCGACTTCCAGAGGAGCCGCACCCATGCCCAGTCCGCGCCCCCTGACCGCCACGCGCCCCGCGACCGCCACGTGCCCCGCGACGGACTTGCGCCGACTGTTCGACCCGGAGCCCCCTGTCGATCCCCTACGCAAGCACGACGGGACGGCGCGCGACGGAACGTCGCGGCAGCCGACCCTTGCGCAACAGAACCTCGCCCGCGAGCGTCGGGAAATGGCGATCCTCGTCGCCGAAATCCGCTGGACCGCCGCGGCGCTCGATCTCGCTCGCACCGTGCTCGCTCGAAGTGCCGGGCAGTGGGGGTTTGCGGGCGGCAACCCGCGTCGGCATGCGGTGCTCGCGGTGCTGGCGAGGCGCGCCGTGTGCCGCACGATTCCGGATCTGGCGCGCGAGCTGCGCTGTTCGCGCCAGGCCGCGCACCGGTTGACCACCGTGCTCGCGCGACAGGGCCTCGTCCAGATCGAACCGCTGTGCCCTGGCACCCATGCGCTGTACGTCGAACTGACACCCGCGGGCGCGCGGGCGCTCGCCGATGCCGAGGCGTCGGCCGGCTTGTGTCTCAGCGCAATCGGCGAGGGGCTCCGGATCCGCGACATGCGCGCGCTGGGCAGCGCATTGCGCGCGATCCGCGAGCGCGCCGCGACGCTCAGACTGTCGGCGGCGCCGCCGTCGCGGGCAGTCGTACGCGGATGTGCAGCTCGCGCAGCTGCTGTTCGCTCACCTCGGTCGGCGCGTCGGTGAGCGGGCACGCGGCGGTCTGCGTCTTCGGGAACGCGATCACGTCGCGGATGCTGTCGGCGCCCGACATCAGCATCACGAGCCGGTCGATGCCGAAGGCGATGCCGCCGTGCGGGGGCGCGCCATATTTCAGCGCATCGAGCAGGAAGCCGAACTTGCGGCGCGCCTCCTCGGGCTCGATGCCGAGCAGGTCGAAAACCGCCGACTGCAGCGCCTGCGAGTGGATGCGGACGCTCCCGCCGCCGATCTCCGAGCCGTTCAGCACCATGTCGTAGGCGCGCGCGAGCGCCTCGCCCGGCGCCGCGCGCAGCGCAGCCGGGTCGGTGTTCGCGGGTGACGTGAACGGATGGTGCATCGCCATCCAGCGCCCGGCCTCGTCGTCTCGCTCGAACATCGGGAAATCGACGACCCACAGCGGCCGCCAGGCATGCGCCACGAGCCCGAGGTCGGCGCCGAGCTTCAGGCGCAGCGCGCCGAGCGCATCGGCGACGACCTTCGCGCTGTCGGCGCCAAAGAAGATGAGGTCGCCATCGAGGGCGCCCGTGCGATCGAGAATGCCGGCCACCGCGGCATCCGACAGGAACTTCACGATCGGCGATTGCAGGCCGTCGCGCCCCTTCGCGCGTTCGTTGACTTTCACGTATGCGAGCCCGCGCGCACCGTAGCGCGCGACGTAGGCCGTGTACTCGTCGATCTGCGAGCGCGGCATCGCGCCGCCACCCGGCACCCGCAGTGCCGCCACCCGGCCCTTCGGGTCTTTCGCCGGTGCCGCGAACACCTTGAAATCCGCCTCACGCACGAGATCGGCCACGTCGACGAGTTCGAGCGGCACGCGCAGGTCCGGCTTGTCGGAGCCGTATCTGCGCATGGCCTCCGCGTAGCTCATGCGCAGGAACGGGTTCGGCAGTTCGACGTTGAGCACCGTCTTGAACAGGTGGCGGATCAGGCCTTCCATCAGTCCCATGATGTCGTCCTGCGACAGGAACGACGTCTCGATGTCGAGCTGCGTGAAGTCGGGCTGGCGGTCGGCGCGCAGGTCCTCGTCGCGGAAACAGCGCGCGACCTGGTAGTACCGGTCGAAGCCCGCGACCATGAGCAGCTGCTTGAAGATCTGCGGCGACTGCGGCAGCGCAAAGAACTTGCCGGGGTGGGTCCGGGACGGCACGAGGTAATCGCGCGCGCCCTCGGGCGTCGCCTTGGTCAGCATCGGGGTTTCTATGTCGACGAAGCCCTGTTCGTCGAGCCACGCGCGCAGCGCCCGCGTGGCCTCGTGACGCAGCCGGATGCGCTTCGCCATCGCCTCGCGCCGCAGGTCGATGTAGCGATAGCGCAGCCGCACTTCCTCCGACACCTGCTCATCGAGCTGGAACGGCAGCGGTTCCGACCGGTTCAGGATCTCGAGCTCCCGCGCGAGGATCTCGACGCGGCCCGAGGCGAGATTGGCATTCGCGGTGCCGGCGGGGCGCTCACGCACGAGGCCCGTGACGCGCACCACGAACTCGTGGCGCAAGGTTTCGGCCGCCGCGAACACGGCCTTGGCGTCGGGATCGAATACGACCTGCACGAGACCCGTGCGGTCGCGCAGGTCGGCGAAGATCACGCCGCCGTGATCCCGCCGCCTGTGCACCCAGCCCGCTACCGTGACTGTCTTGTTCGCCGAATGCTCGTCGACCTGGCCGCAGAAGTGAGTACGCATCCGGCCATTTTACGCTACTTGCCCTGCGGCCCGAGGCCGAGCGAGGAGATGTCCATCACGTGCAGGCGCAGGTTGCGCATGAAGGCCTTGGTTGCATCCATGCGGTTCGACGTCCACACCATCTTGCGACCGTCCGGCGAGACCGACGGGAAGCCGTCGAAGCCGTCGTCGAAGGTGAGGCGCCGCGGCTTGGCGTCGGGGCCGGCGTCGATTTCGCCGAGATAGACTTCCCAGTTGCGGGTGCCCGGCTCGATCCGCACGTACACGAAATGCTTGCCGTCCGGGGTCGGGTACGGCGCCCAGTTCATGTCGTGGGTGAAGGTCTGCGGACGCAGGTCCGAACCGTCCCTCTTGATCGTGAAGATCGTCATTGGCGTCGGCTTCTGGTCGTACTCCGACGCCTTCCATGCGCGAAAGAGGATCGTGTTGCTGTCCGGCAGGAAGTAGGGGGCCCCCTCCTGCCAGTCCTTCGTGAAGGTGATCTGGTGCTCGCCGGTGCCGTCCGAGTTCATGAGCCAGAGGTCCATGTTGCCGTCGATCTGGCGGCCGAACACGATCCACTTGCCGTCGGGCGAGACGGTCACTTCCGCCTCGTAATAGTTGTTGTTCGTCAGGCGCTTGACGTGGCCGCCCTGCCTGTCGGAAATATAC
>WBZY01000084.1_pt1 | contig 10692 bp, 12 predicted proteins | sample 5204191 | NCBI WGS metagenome assembly WBZY01 (sample SAMN12344363, study PRJNA552823) | activated sludge metagenome | biome: Activated sludge suspended growth; feature: Anammox Sidestream; material: Wastewater; isolation source: activated sludge from anammox sidestream of wastewater treatment... | reverse complement strand
GGTGATCTTCATCCTGTGTTTCCTGCCGTTTCCGGTCAAGATCCTCTAGACGCGTCGGATGAAGATCCTACGCAGCCTGCGGCAGCAGGCCCTTGATCTCGCGAACGATCTTTTGCACATCGTCCTGTTCCTCGAGGGCGATCATGAATAGGTCGTAGCTCGTTTTGAGGCAGACAATTCCATTGCCAAAGAACCATACACTTTCGAGCAGCGGATTTCCTCCGAGCAGCCATGAGATGGGTGCTCCCGTGACCGTCTTTGGGTTGAGCACATTGGTCATCATTACCGCTCCCGACGCAAATGAAAAGGCCCCGAGTAATGGTGCGCCGATCCGCCTTGCCACGTCGCGTTCAAACCTGACTCGCTCAGCCTCTGCCTCTGATAGGTCGCCGCTCTCGATCAATTCCTGCTGTTTCTTGAGATAGCCATTGAACTGCTCGGTAAGCTTCTTGACGGACCATGCAGGAAGCGCCGAATTGAATAGCCAATGCGAACTGATGCCCGTAAACACCACGCCGATACCTGCACCGACAGCCATCGAAGCTCCGGTCGCAACCGCTTGAAGCGGCTTTTCCTGGATCCAGCTAGTAGTCTTGTTCACAGCGCTCAAGGCTGAATCGATCGTGCGCGACCACGTCGCACCGAGCGAGAAAGCGCTACCAACGGTCTTTGCGCCCTTCGCCGCGGTATCGAAGGCACCCTCGATCACCTGACCCGCCATCTTCCCCGCGGAATTGATCACATCGCCGGCGGTCTTTCCCACCTCTTTTGCCACATCGGCGGCCTTTTCACCCGCGTCCTCGGCAGCTTCGCGAATAGGTTCACTGGCCGTCCACGCTTTCTTGGCCGCATCTTCGGCCGATCTTATTGTCGCTTCGGCCGCCTTGACGGCCTGTTTGCCCGCCTCGGTCTTCTCGGCCTCGGCCTTTAGTTTTTCGGCGCTCTTCTGAGCGGTCTCAGCCACGACGCGAGCTCCTTCCTCAAGCTTTTCCTTGATGCCAAGCTGTTCGTCGATCTTCTCAAACTTTTCCTTGGCACCTTTCTGCCACTTCTCAAAGCGTTCTTTGTAATCGCTCATAACATTTCCTTTGCCCGTCCGGGCGATCAGGTTACGATCGCCGGGCCGGTTTTGTTCGATTTGATGCTACCGCGCCCTCACACACTCCATTATATTTACATCTACTGTGGCAACTTTCAACGATTTTTACATTTCGCCGAATTCTTCGATACAGTTTCCATCCTATGTTATTCTGAGCAACAGCCCTGAGTTATGTCGCTAGTGAAGTGCCCGCATTGCGGGAAGGAAACTGAGTATGAAGGCAACGAATTACGGCCCTTTTGTTCGGAGCGCTGTAAGATGCTCGATTTCGGCGCCTGGGCAGATGAACATTACGCGCTGCCGGTCGAGAATGCGCAATTCACTGAAGAAGAACTTGAGATAATAGAAAATGAGTTGAAGAAGAAGGTGAAGGAATGAATACAATGGTTGCCCTCTTTGATATGGCCCCGGTCGGTGGAATTGCCGCCGGAGCCGCTGCCGTCGCTCTGTTCCTGGTACTTGCGGGCCTGGCCGTTATTCTATTCCTCCTTCTCAGAAGGACGTTGCGCCTTGCTTTTCGGCTGATCATTGTAGGAGTGATCCTTCTTATTGCGGTGGTGGGAAGCGGGTCGCTCTTGTATTTTGCTTCGGCCAGTTTTGATAGACCGCCGCGTCGGCCAGGCCCGCCTGTGAACAGGCCACGCTGATCTGGCGTACCCGGTGACCCTTCCCAACGGGCCCTGACGGCCTTTCCGACACCGCTGGGCCAAATGAACGAACAGCCGAAAACCTCCAAAAGCCGTTTTTGGCATCGATATCGCAGGCTTGGGCCTAACGTTGTAGTACTCAGCCTGGTCAGTCTTCTTAATGACACATCCAGCGAGATAATTTATCCGCTGCTGCCAACCTTTCTTCTTCTTACGCTTGGCGCCTCGCCATTCTTTATCGGACTGATCGAGGGCTTGGCCGAATCCGTCGCCAGCATTCTCAAACTGTTCTCGGGCTATCTTAGCGATCGGTTGGACAGCCGAAAGTTCCCCGTTTTCCTTGGCTATTGCCTCGCTGCAGTCTTCAGGCCGATGCTTGCGCTCGTCACCAACTGGCCTCAGGTGATGGCTGTCCGGCTCAGCGACCGTGTTGGCAAGGGTATTCGGGGTGCACCGCGTGACGCGCTACTGGCCGCAAGCGTGCCGAGTGAAAAACGCGGACTGGCGTTCGGTTTTAATCGGGCCGCCGATCATCTCGGTGCCGTCTTTGGCCCGCTGATGGCATTCGCGCTGCTTTCGTACATCGCGGTCGACCCAACCGCACCGACCGCCGGCGAGTATCAACACGTCTTTCTTTTTGCTTCGGTTCCGGTCATTTTTGGATTGCTGTTGATCATTTTCTTTGTCCGCGAAGCGAAAACACCGGACCCTGAATTCGGCAGCGATCCCCTCAAATTCTCGCTCCGGGAATTTGACGCAAATTTTAAGCGATTTCTGCTCGTCATCGCTCTCTTCACCCTTTCAAATTCAACCGACGCATTCCTGCTGCTGCGTGCTCAGCATGCCGGCATCTCGCCGCCGGTCTTGCCGATCCTTTGGATGGTTTTGCATTTCAGCAAGGTTTTGACGTCACTGGTTGGCGGCGACCTTTCCGACCGGATCGGCCGCAAGAAGATAATCATTGCCGGCTGGTGTATCTACGCGTTTGTTTATGCAGGATTCGCCTTTGTCGCGAACGCGTGGCAGGCGTGGGCTCTATTCATCGTTTACGGGGCTTACTTTGGTTTGACCGAAGGCACGGAAAAGGCACTGGTCGCAGACCTCGTACATGACGAAAGGCGCGGCACGGCCTATGGGTTCTACAATCTAGCGTACGGCATCACCGTTTTCCCAGCTTCACTTATTTTTGGATTTCTTTGGACAACTGTTGGCGCCGAAGCGGCCTTTATGGTCAGCGCGGGCATTTCCGCGGCGGCGATCGTTTTATTCGTCACCGTGCGAGGGACCCCCGAAAATGCATAGAACAGGCCTTTCAGCCTGTTCTACAGTTTCCCGGCAAGCAGGGACGGGATCAATCCATCAACTGGATCGAATTGACCATGTTTCGGAATGTCGCATTGTAGCGATATACATCGGCCTCGGCGGCAACAGCAGCGATAGTAAGAAGGTTGCCGCTGCGAAGCTGGACGGTGTACACAGTGACGACCTCGCCGCGATTTGTTACAGGCGACGTACCGGCGAGCGTGGTCGTGTACGCTTGGCGGCCGCCTACTCGTGTTCTCGCCAGGCCGTTCTGCTGCCTCAGATAGGTGTTCCCCTGAAGCAACTCGTCAACATAGCGTCGCGTGGCGTCCTGAATGCCGGAGCCGGTTCCACGATAGGCCCCGATCATCATTCCATGGGTAATGCCCTGGTCGCCATACGCCCCTTCCGGCGCAAAGGTTAAGCTGCTGTTGCCGCTGAACTCACGCCAATTTGACGGCACCCTCATCCGAAGGTCGCCCCCGTCGTAAACTCGCATCGATGACGACGGAATAGGGACATTTCGCGAATACGTGCCGCCGGCCGTCGGATTTCGGACCGTGCCGTCGCCGCCTTGCGAAGCTTTCTGTATCTCGGCCATTGATCGTGCCGGCGGCATTGCCCGAAGCCTCGCCTGTACGCGTTCGAAATCACGCGTGATCTTGATCGGATTAGGATCGACATCCAAAGCCGCGGCTTCTCTATTGATCTTTTCGTATCGATTACCCGGATCCGGGTGGCTGCTCAGCCATTCAGGCCCACGCCCGCCGCCCTGCTGGGCAATCGTCTTGAACATATTTGCGAGGTCGCGCGGGTCGTACCCTGCATCCGCCATTATCCGTGCCCCAAGTATATCCGCCTGTGTTTCGTACTCACGGCTGTACTTCGTCATCCACGCCTGCGCTCCCAGCATGCCGAGCTGTGCGCCTGTCTCGCCGCCAACGACCGCACCGCCAATGATCATTCCCAGCATGCCAAGCTGATTCTTCCAGTTCCCCTGCTTGGTCGCCTGGGCCGTAGCGTGCCGAAGGGCTACGTGACTGATCTCGTGGGCCATCACGCCCGCCATCTCGCCTTCATTTCGCGCCGCCTCGATCATTCCGCGATCAACGAACATCGGCCCGCCAGGAAGAGCGAATGCATTGATATCACTCGCATTTATCACCTTAAAGCTGTAATCGAAAGCGGGTTGGCGAAACTGCGGCGGGATCGCGGCAACAAGCCGTTCGCCAACGCGCGACACGTAGGATTCGATCTGGGAATCTCTTATCTCCGGCATTTGGCCCTCAACCTGACGGGCCGCATCCTGTCCGAGTTTGACGTCGTCCGCAACCTTATACTTGTTCTTTGGAGCCGTAATTCGGGTCTGCGCTCCGGCAGCGAGCGGCAGCAGTGCAACCAACGCTGCAAACCCGATGACAGAACGCCTAATATTGTTGTGAAATATCATCTTTCCTCCCAGGTAAGTTTCATAGATACTAAGCTACCGTTAAGGCAGAATCAACGTGCCGGTGGTCTCCGGCTTCGGTTCGATGTGCCCGGGGCGGTAGAAAGTTGCAGAAAACCGTGTTCGGCCGGGCGAGCGACAAACTTCAGAGGCACCTCATTCGACCGCACAGAATAAAATTAGCCACAATGTTGGCCAACCGGCCATGGCGCCTGTTAGTCCGCCAGATTTTCGTGTAAATTTGAAGATTTGATAAGCAGTTTTTACGGTCAGAGGTGTTCGGATCGGAAGCAAAGGTCGCTTCAGGCCCGGAACTGGTTAGTGAAAGTGTGTCCGGCATTGCGGACGCGGCGATTATCCTGAATAATGAACCGTACAGGTCATCAATTTTTACCATCTCTCGCAACTCGACGAAATCGGAGCGTTTATTCACCACTGTATTCACAACCCATGACCCGGCCGATTAATGGGGCGCGGGAATTATTTTCGGAGTTTAACAATGGGATTCAGCTTATTGCCAAAAGAAGACGAGTATTTTTCCTTCTTTACCCAGATGGGAGCGAAGATCGAGGAAGGTTCACGCCTCCTCATCGAAATGTGCGGGAACGACATCTCGCAGCATGAGGCTTACACGAAGCGTATCAAGGACGTCGAACATCAATGCGACGCGATCACTCACCAGATCACAAACAAGCTCAATAAATCATTCATCACACCTTTCGACCGCGAGGACATTTACACGCTTGCGGTCGCCCTTGACGACATTTGCGACTATATTGATGCCGGTGCCAGAGCGATTGTCATGTATGGTGTCGGCGTGCCCAATGAGCACACGGTAGAACTCGCTCGGGTCATTCAACAGTTAGGGGTACAGATCAGCCGTGCCGTTGGGATGTTGAGCAAGCCGGATAATATCAACGCCCACTTTGTCGAGATCCATAGACTTGAGAATGAGGCAGATGAGATCTATTTTCGCGCTACAAAAGAGCTCTTCTCGAACGGAGCTGACGCCCTAAGTGTGATCAGGTGGAAGGAGATCTACGAGATCCTCGAATACGCGACCGACCGCTGTGAAAGCGTTGCGAACATCATTGAAAGCATCGTGCTGAAGCACAACTAGGATCGGAAAGCCGCGAGAACCGGAAGAAGGCAGCATCCGGCTCTTAGCCTTTCGTCGCTTGATCCTTCGACTCCTTTATGGACGGACAAACAGCCGCGGTTAGCCTGGTCGTACTCATCATTATCGTCGCCCTCGCGTTCGACTACGTTAACGGCTTTCACGACGCCGCCAATTCTATCGCGACGGTCGTTGCGACTCGAGTCTTATCGCCAGGTGCGGCCGTTGCGATGGCAGCGTTCTTCAACTTCATAGCGGTGATCGTATTTGGCACGGCCGTCGCAAAGACCGTCGGCGGCGACCTCATCGATATTCACGCGATCGACGATTCTGCACGTCTTTATGTATTGCTTGCCGGTGTGATAGGTGCCATTATCTGGAATCTGATCACGTGGTATCTCGGCTTGCCGACATCGAGTTCCCACGCGTTGGTCGGCGCCTACGCGGGGGCAGCTCTCACAGCGTATGTTTGGCAGACCGGCGGCCCTGACGGAGCGCTTGCGGTACTAAAAGCTGAGGGCTGGGCCAAGACCCTCGCCTTTATACTGCTTTCACCTCTTATCGGGCTCATACTGGGATTTACTTTCATGGTCGCGGTCTATTGGATATTTCATCGAGTCTCGATGAATCGGGTGGACCGCATCTTCCGCGTGGGCCAATTGTTTTCGGCAGCCTCATATTCGCTCGGACATGGCGGCAACGACGCCCAAAAAACGATGGGGATAATCACGATAGCCCTAGTTGCGGGCGGCTTTCTGCCGATGGGCCAGTCCGGGAAACTTCCGGATGTGCCGCTGTGGGTTGAGATCGCCGCGTGCGCCGCAATAGCGTTAGGCACGCTTTCGGGCGGCTGGCGGATCGTAAAAACAATGGGGACGAAGATCGTCAAGCTTCAGCCTGTTGGGGGATTTTGTGCAGAAACGGCAGGAGCGATAACCCTATTTGGAGCTACCTATTTCGGAATTCCTGTCTCGACGACGCACACAATAACCGGTTCGATCGTAGGCGTTGGATCGGCAAAGCGGTTCTCGGCCGTAAAATGGGGCGTTGCCGGCCGGATCGTGTGGGCGTGGATACTCACCATTCCGATGGCCGCGGTAATTGCGGCCCTGACCTACGGAGTGGTGCTGATGGTCGAAAAGCTCACGGGCCAGATCTGATCCTGCCGCTCTCGCCTTGCTAACACATTACGAAAGCGCAATGATTTTTGCTGGGCGGACGGGCATTTGGTACCCGCACCGCTTGGGAGAAGAGCGATGTCAGCAGTGCTTGAACAAACACGGCCGTTAGAGGATTTTCTGGTAATGCCCGATGCCGAGGTTGCGGAGAGCATCGAAGCCGCCCGGGCGCATCTCGGCAAACGCGTGGTCATTCTGGGCCACCATTACCAGCGGGACGACGTGGTCAAACACGCCGACCTGACCGGCGATTCTTATCAGCTTTCCGTAATGGCATCGCAGACGGACGCCGAGTTCATCGTCTTCTGCGGTGTGCATTTCATGGCCGAATCGGCCAACATCCTTGGCAAACCCGGCCAGCGCGTGATCCTGCCCGATCTGGGTGCGGGTTGTTCAATGGCGGATATGGCGACGGTCGAGCAAGTCGAAGACGCATGGGAACAGCTTGCCGCAATCGGCGTGCTGGACCAAAAAGTGGCGCCTATCACCTACATGAATTCGTCTGCCGCGATCAAGGCGTTTTGCGGGCGAAATGAAGGCGTCGTTTGCACATCATCGAACGCGGTCCCGCTCTTTGATATCTATCTCAAGCAATTCGACAAGATGTTTTTCTTTCCCGATCAACATCTTGGCCGCAACACGGGTGCGAAATTCGGCATTCCGCTCGAAAAGATGGCCCTGTGGAATCCGCACCAGGAATTGGGCGGAAACACCGAGCAGGAGCTTTTGGACGCAAAACTTATTCTCTGGCGCGGCCATTGTTCGGTACACGGAAGGTTCAAGCCGTGGCATGTCGATAAGATCCGCGACGAGGTCCCGGGCATCCAGGTGCTTGTGCATCCCGAATGTATGCGCGAAGTGGTCGAGAAAAGCGACCTTGACGGATCGACCTCGTTCATTATCAAGACGGTTGAAAATTCTGCAAGCGGCTCTAAGTGGGCGATCGGCACTGAGGTCAACCTCGTCAACCGCCTGCAGCAGCGTTTCCCCGACAAAGAGATACATCTGCTTGCCCCTGACCTTTGTATGTGCGCGACAATGTACCGCATCGCACCGCAAAACCTCGCGTGGGCCATGGATAATCTTTTAGGCGGCAATGTTGTGAACGAGATCGTCGTGGATGACGAGACCAGGCACTTTGCGAACGTTGCCCTGGCGCGGATGATCGACCTGACAGAAAACAAATAGTCAGGTGAAAGGCTGGCCATTCGTTTATGGCGGTTCTAAAGGACAAGCTGCCCGAGAATAGCTTCGGACGGTTCTATGTGGACCGATCGTGCATTGACTGCGACGTCTGCCGCGACACCGCGCCCGCTAATTTTGCCCGCAATGACGACAATGGCTATTCTTACGTTCAGAAACAACCTGAAAATGCTGAGGAATTCGGCCTATGCATGGAAGCTTTTGACGCATGTCCGGTCGAGGCGATAGGCGATGACGGCGCCGCCATCGTATCACTTGCGGCCTGACCCCTTCATTTCAAACAACGATCCGCAGCCATCCATCCTCGATCAAAACCGCGTAGCGTTCGATCGAACAACTCTTTCGCGTGAGGCACTCGCCGTTCCTTACATCGAATCGCCACGCGTGCTCGTTGCATTCGACAATAAGGCCGTCGTTTTGCCTTTCGCTCATTTTCCCGCCATTTACCCATACCCCATCGGACCAAACGCAGCATCCGAAATTGCTTCTAACCTTATGTCACATGCCAGTTACAGTTCGGCAATTCAAATGGTGATACCCAAATCGACAATTCCGGATCACTCAAACGTCTTGCTTTCTGGCTCCATCTCAAACAAAATAAGGAAAGGAGCTCAATGACAGAATCGGCAGCCAAATCGCGCGTCCGGTGTCGCGACATCATGACCACGAGTGTCAGGACCGCATCGAGCAATAATACGCTGCAGGACATTGCCGAATGGATGCGAGACAGCGACGTGGGTTCGGTTCCGGTGGTCGAGGACGGCCGTCTCATCGGCATTGTCACTGACCGCGACATCGTTGTACGTTCCGTCGCCGAGGGCCGTGAACCTGGATCAAGCATTTCAGGTGCGATGACCACCGATATCTATTCCGTCAGACCGGACGAGTTTGTGTTTGAGGCCATTCGGCTAATGGGCGACAAACAGGTCCGCCGCGTACCGGTCGTCGATGAGAACGGCCATCTTGCTGGCATCATCTCAATGGCAGATATTGCCCTTGAAATGGAGGACCAGGCTGAGATCGCCGAAACGCTTGAAGAGATATCAAGCGGCTCGGGGTTTTGGAACAAAGTAAAGGGTTAGCCTGAGTTGCTGGCATTGCTCCAACTCGCATTTTCACTACCGATGGCCAAATCAACGAATCGTTTTTTTCAGTTCGTGGGATCTTCAAAGAATGTCCACTCTGGGCAGCTTTGGTACCCCGCAGCCGACGTGTATAAAACCCCTGACGGATGGGTCGTCAAGGTAGAGTTGGCGGGCGTTTCGGCGGAGGACATCAATATTGACGTGCAGGGAAATGTTCTCTATATTGCGGGGTCGCGTCGCGATAAGTCGTGCGGTTTCGGCGGCTCGTATCAGCAGATGGAGATCACATACAGCAGCTTTGAGAAAACCTTGAGATTCCCGACCTCGATCGAAGGCGTAAAGCTTGAACATATGTTCGAGAATGGTCTTCTGATAATAAGGCTAAAAAGAGCTGAGAAAGATTAGCGGTTCGCATTTTGCGTGCCGCATCGTTCGATTCAGGTATGCTTATGGCGGAAGAGTTAAAGCAAGGAAAGGAGTCCGAACCAAAACCCGAGGTGTTTGAGATAGCCGTTCTGCCGCTGCAGAACACGACGCTGTTCCCGGAAACCGTTGTTCCGCTCGCAGTCGGCCGCGAAAGGTCGATCAAAGCGGTAGAGACGGCGCTCTCCACCGAAGAGAAACTGCTCGCCTGCATCACCACTAAGACTGAGAACGTAACAGGCGACGACGCCAAGTTTGCCGATCTCTACGAGGTGGGCACTATCGTCAACATCAAACGCATGATGCGGAATGAAGGCGTCATGCAGTTGATCGTCCAGGGGCTTGACCGATTCAAGGTTACCGAGTGGCTCCAGGACGAACCCTTCCTGCGAGCCAGATGCGAGATCCTGCCCGATCTGATCAAAGAGGACGATGAAGAGATCGAAGCGCTCAAACGCAACATTCAGGGAATGATCCAGCAGGCCCTCGCCCTGCTGCCCAATATCCCGCCCGAGATCCGAATGGCTGTAATGTCACAGCAGGATCCTGTGCAGCTAGCTTATTTCCTTGCGTCGGTCCTTGATCTTGGCGCCGAGACCGAGCAAAAAATGCTTGAAGCCAACTCGGTCGACGACCTGCTCACTCTGACACACGCCGCCCTTGCGCGCGAACTCGAGATAATGCAGATCCGGTCAAAGATCGCGACCGAAGCCCAAACGGAGATGGATAAGTCGCAACGCGACTACATCCTTCGCCAGCAGATGAAGGCGATCCAGAAAGAGCTTGGTGAGGACGAGACGGGTGAAAAGGCTGAGGCGGCTCAACTTCGTGAACGTCTTGAGACCGCGGACCTGCCGGACGACGTTCGCAAAGAGGCAGAGCGAGAGCTTCGCCGAATGGAGCAGCTTCCGCAATCGGCTCCCGATTATCATGTTATTCGAACATATCTCGAGTATGTCCTTGAGCTTCCGTGGCGTAAGGAAAGCGAAGAAAAACTCGACCTGAACGAGGCACGCAAGATCCTGGACGAGGACCATTACGGCCTTGAAGACATAAAGGAACGCATTCTTGAATCGCTTGCGGTCGTCAAGCTGCGGCCCGATTCCAAAAGCCCGATACTGTTGTTCGTCGGCCCGCCGGGCGTCGGCAAGACCTCGCTCGGGCGCTCGATCGCAAGGGCGCTCGGCCGCG
>WBZY01000016.1_pt3 | contig 10723 bp, 6 predicted proteins | sample 5204191 | NCBI WGS metagenome assembly WBZY01 (sample SAMN12344363, study PRJNA552823) | activated sludge metagenome | biome: Activated sludge suspended growth; feature: Anammox Sidestream; material: Wastewater; isolation source: activated sludge from anammox sidestream of wastewater treatment... | reverse complement strand
CAACTCCAACCTGGTTTCCAGGTTGGAGTTGCCCACGGCGATCCGGCCGCACAGCAGCGATGCGCGGCTGACCTCGGTTACCGTGGGCAGGACCGCCACGCCGGACAGCGGTTTGATTGTCGACTCCGCAACGATCTCTCCCCAGCCATGGCGCTCCATGCGCTCGAAGAGTTCGCGGAACACGGCAACGCTGAGCCCGTCTATCACCAGCAGCAAGACGGGGTTTTGTTCGGCCAAAGGCGCGACGACCTTGTCGAGAATATTTTCGACGGGAATTGCCCGCGCGGACGACATGTCGCCCTGTCGCACCCGATCCTTCATCGATGCGGCAAACCGGTGTCCCACGGACTCGAGCCGCGCGGCAACGCAGGCGCGCAAAGCGCCATAGGCGCGGGAGAGATCGGGGACTTCGTCTCCACCCAGCAGGCGGAAGCGCGCCCAGTCGACGTAGGCGCCTTCGTCCGTCTGCCACCCGAGCAACTCGTCCATCCCGGCTGTCGTGGGTATCGCGCGCAGAAGCCAGCGCGATAGCCGCCGGGCCATTTCCACGCGCTCCATGCGCACGTGCTGGTCGCGTGAGAGCAGGTGTCGCTGTGCCGTTGCGGCCGCTTGTTCGACCTGTTGCATGGCCACGGCGCCCGGTTCCTCTACCTGGGCGTGCAGGGTATCGGCAAAGTGTCCCAGGCGATCGTCCAGTCCGCGCGGCAACATGTCGCTCAGGTGTGCGAATTGCGTGGCCTGCAAGATTTGCAGCAGCGCATCGGCGCGCTCCAGCGCGCCGCGCATCCGGGCGGCGCTTTCCCGCTCGATCAGGCGTCGGGCTGACTCCGCCCACGCCCTGCCGTGCGCAGTGCCCACGTGTTGGCCGCCAACGAACTGTTCCAGGCGCACCGCCGCCTGCGCGAGCGCGACCAGTCCTTCGCCCTGCGGCGAAAATACAACGTCGCACACGATGCCCAGCGGGAGCGCATCCGCCATTCGGCCCGCCTCGATGCACGCGACAATCCACGGTCCGACCGAGCCGGCTGCGTCGGCCAGCCACCTCAGCACATCGGCGCGGGCCGGGGGGGGCAGGGCGCCCAGGGTCACCGATGACTGTGGTTGCTGCGACCAGAGCAACAACTCCAGTGAATCCGGGCGGGCGCTGTAGATAGCGAGGCAACGCCCGAGCAACTCGCCCCAGGCCGTTTCGAGATCGAGGAAACCGCTGGCAGCTGGCGGGTACGGCGCGCTGACGGATGCCTCGATCAGCAATTGCGGCATCCAGCTGTACCGTGCCAGCCGGGCATCCAGCTCGCGGGCGACAAACAGCTCGCGCACCGTGTCCCAGCCTTGCGGTTCGTAGACGCGGGCTTTTGCCAGGCGTGCCGCCACGTCGTCGGGCAGTTGGTGCGTGCCGAACGGGGTCAGCACCAGCACGCCTGATGCCGGCGTGCCGGACAGCTCATCGTCGACCAGTGCTTCGCGAATCGCCAGCAGGGACTCGCACCAGCGCAGGCCGAACCGTCGGCCGCCGCGGTTGATCGTGTCCGGCCAGTCCTGCTGTACCGGCGAGCGGATCGCCACGGCGCGCACGTCCGGCTCGCGATTGAGCACGGCGTCGAGCTGGGCGGCAATCTGTGCAGCGGATACCGTCATCAATCATGCCCCTTGCGCTGCAGCCGCCAGCTCAGCGTCAGCTCCAGGTCCGCTTCTTGGCGCAAGCGTTTTTCGAGATCGCCCAGGATCTTGCTGGCGTTCCCGGCATTGACGGCCACGCCGGCACGCTCTTCCACGATGCCCTGGTGTTGTCCCGGTTTGCCCGGTTCGGGCGCCGGCGCAGTGGTCGTGCCGTCGTCAACAGGGGGAGGCGCGGGGTGCGTCGGCGTTGGCTGCGGGGGAGCGGGTCGCACCGGCGGCGTTGCCGCCAACAGGCGCGCGACATCACGATGCAAGTCGTTCAAGCGCGACGCCAGGGGCACCACGTGCTCGTCCGCGACGAGTGCTTCCTGCAATCGTCCCAGCAACAGCTGGCCCGCATTGCAGCGCTCGTCTTCGATCGTCCCCATTGCCTCGAACAGCTCCCAGCGCGCGGTCGTGATGGCATCGGCCACGGCCTTTGCCTGCGCAATGGCGCGGCCGACCGCCGGCTCGGACGTTTCGATGCTCGCCTGGGCGAACACGCTGACCAACGCTGCATCGTCCGCTTGTGCCAGCGAGCCCAGCAGGCTTTGCGCGCTCTCGGCCGTGAGTTGCCGGGTGCAGGGCTGGCCACCGAGCAGGGGCTGTGCTTTCTCGCGCATGGCGCGCACCAGCCGCCCCACGGCGTCGCGGTGCGACAAGGCGGCTTCGCGGACTTCGGCGATCAGCCGCCCCACGTTGGCCGCGTTCAGGGTTTCCGGTACGACCAGGCCAAACACCTGTGACGCCCGCTCGATCGCCTTGTTCCACTGCGAGGCGTCGGGCAGTGCCTGCTCGCGTAATTCGAGTTCGTTCGGCATCTGGTCGACGCTCGGCTCGAACGGGCCGCCGCGCTGGATGAAGCGGCGGTTCGTCATCGCGGCGAAGGCCAGTATGATCAGGTTCTGCACCTCCTGCGGCAGTCCCATCGGGACCGGGTCGTCGATCCAGCGGCGCAGGTCGGCCACGGTCAGCGTGGCCAGGGATTCCCGGGCTTCGCATTGGGCAAAGCGGCTGCTCCAGTGCGGTTCGATCAGCAGGTGCGTCTCTCCCATCTGGCCCAGACGGCACGGGTTCACCACGGAACGCACCAGGCGGCGCGTCGCGGGATCCGCTACGAGCTCGCGCTGATTCGGTGCCCGTATCGCGCGCTCCACTTCCTGCCAGACCTTGCGGATGACGGCGGGCTTGATCTCGGTATCGAAAGCCGGATGCGCCGGGAACTGGTGCGCGAAGACCTGGTCGAGCAAATCCTCCAGCGCCGCTCGCAGGTTGGCGCCGACCGGTGGCCGCGGAGCAAACGTGGGATCCAGCGAGCGGAACTGTTGATCTGCGCTCAACGGGTGGGTAATGGCATCCTGCGGTTCCGTCGCGATGCCGTAGGCCACATCGAGGTGGCTGCGCAGCTTCGCGCGCAGCGAATCACGCTGGTTGCGCGCGATCGTGCGCGCGTGGATGCGATCGGCCGCGATCAGGTGGGTCGAGTACTGGTCGAATCGCTCGCCCTGCAGGATGTGGTCGAGGATCACCAGTCGTCCCAGCTCATTGAGCGCCTTGGTGCTCAGGAACGATGGCAGCCAGACCAGCGTACCGGTGGTCCCGCCACCGTAGGCATTCAGCCGGGCGAGATCGTCGTTCGGCGTGAAAGCCGGCTCGTCGAACGGGAAGTCCAGGAACACGCTCCAGGTGCCGGCCCGGCCGCGCAGCCGGTCGTCGGCCAGTTCGCGCACGTTCTCGTACCACAACTCGACCTCGCGCTTCGTCCCGCGCCAGTTGAACGCTACGTTCGCGAACAATCCGTCTTCGTTCGGGATCTGCAACTGCTCGAACAGCAATTCGCGGATCTTGCGGCGCCGGTTGCCCATGTTGTCGAAGGACTCCGCCGCGCGCAGGATCGGCTCGATGTCGACGCCGGTGATCTGCAGCGAGATCACCGGGTTGGCATCGTCGGTCAGCTTGATCTCGCCGATTTCCCCGGCCCAGTCGCGGATCTTGCGCAGCACGTCCTGCGCCTCGCGCCCGGGAATCGGGGACCTGAAGGTGCCGTGATTCAGTGCCGCGAGCCGTTGTGCCGTCAAGCCCTTCAGTGACTCCACCTCGGGCACCAGCGAGGAGAGCAGCAGTGTCTTCAGCAGTCGCGCGTCATTGCGCAGGTTCTTCGCGGCTGTGGGGTCCGCATGGCCCGTGAGCACCGATTCCCAGCTCTCGCCGTGCTGGCGTTCCAGCATCGGCAGCAGCCGCTGGCGATAGAGTTTCGTGGCGTTGTCGAAGTGCAATCGCATCCCTTCCGAGAAGGGCTCCGCGCCTTGCTCGATCGCGTCCCACAAATCGCCGACCGGGATCAGCTGGCCGAGCTCGAGGTCGTTGCGCCGCTCCACCAGCAGTTGCAGCATCAGTTTCAGCGCGGTGCGCTCGCGCTGCAGTGCGGCAGAAACCGCGATCAGCGTCTGCACCAGCGCCGGGCTGAACGGATAGACCTTGCGGAACATCGCCTGGTCGGCTTCGGTGGTGAGCAGGGTGTCGAGCACGTCGCGTCGCGCCTGCATCAGGCTGTCGAAGGCGCTGCTCATTTCCTGTCGTGCGGCCTCGCTCTTCGGGGCAAGGATGCGCCGCTCCGCGATGGCGGGCAGGTTGCGGTCCTCCAGCTTGATGTAGTGGAAGCGCGCCTCCCAGTGACGCAGGGCGTCGCTGAACTGCAGTTGCATCGAGCCGGCCAGGTTTTCCCCCACCAGCTCCCGCAAGTCGCGCTGCCTGGCCACGAAGCTGACCAGGGGGATCGGCCGCGCGGCGTTGGTGGCCTCGACCAGCTTCACCAGCTTGGTGCCTTCGCGGCTCACGAAGCCCACGTCCGCGGCATGGCTCGCCAGCCACAGCACCAATTCGTCCAGGAACAGGATCACGGCGTCGTAGCCCAGGTCCCGCGCGTGGCGGCTCATGATCGCGAGGCCATCATCCAGTGACACGTAGGCCTCGCCACCGCGGGCCATCTCGCGGTACGAGGAGAAGTACTGGCTGATCAGGTCGCCGATCAGGCGTGCCCGCTCTTCGCCGTAGGGTGGTTCGAGCATCGCGGCTTCGAAGCTGATGGCATCCCACGAGGCACCAAGTTCCCCCCAGCCGCCACCACCAGCGCCGGCATTGAGTTGGGCAAAGAAGGACTCGTCCCCCATCCGGGAGCGGAGCTCCTGCGCGTCGCGGAACAGGCCCTCGGCCAGGTAGAAGCCAGGAACCGGCGCATCCGGATGCAAGCGGCGCACGTGTTCGGCGTAGTGCCCGAGGATGGCAGACTCCATGTCGCGGGCACCGATCATGTGGTACGGCACCAGCAGGAACTTCTTGCCCTCGGTCCAGCCGTGCTGGGCCACCACGCCGGCCAGTTCGGGTATTGCCCGAGCGCGGGTGTTGCCCGCCAGCAGCAGGTTCAGCACCGCCATGAAGTGCGACTTGCCCGAGCCGAAACTGCCGTGCAGGTACGCGGCCTTGCTGTCGCCCGACTTCACGGCCTGCTGGATGAACGCCAGGGCATCGGCGAAGGCCTTGACGAGTTGCTCGGTCACCACGTACTCGGCCAGGGTGCGCTCGGCGTGGCTCACCCCTTCGGAGAGCTTGAGCACGAAGTCCCCTTGGTGCACGTGCTCGGGGATGTTGATGAGATCCTTGATCAGCGGCATGTACTATTTCCCTCGACGCGAAGCAGGGCTGACTTTTCGACAGTCATTACTAGATAGCACTATCCAAGCGCTCACTTGAGCGGCTTGACGCCCCCTCGACGCCCAAGGCCGAACGCAATCCGATACACGTCGGGCATCTGTATCCGATCGCGATCGATTCGGGTGAGCAGACCCAGGGCCTGTAGCGAATTCAACACGGCATCCGGCTCCAGGCTCGGCGGCGGAAGTTTCACGTCGGCAGACGACTTTTTCAGACTGCTCTCCAAGCCGGCCAGGCTCCGACTCTTGTCCCAAAGGTTCCTGATGTCCTCCGCCGAGCACGGAACGGTCAAGTTGCCGCGCAAGGGCTGCATCACGGTGTCCACCCATGGGTAGTCTTCGGTGATCAACTCATCGACCCGAATTTTCGACGCCTCGCGCACACCAGCCTGGATCGCCTTGTAATCGAGCACAAGCGAAGCATCCTCCCGCGTGTTCTCCGCGGCGTGCGACAGCGCGGCACAAAAGCTTCGTGGGCTCACCTGGTCGAGCCCATCCTGCAGATGGTTCACGAGCCAGGTATAAGGCTTGCCGCGCTTGTAGCCGCTCGGCCCTGACGCCATGGCATTGCCCGCGAGTCTCGCGAAAACCTTCTCCTGTTCCTTCTCGTCCGCGCGCAAAGCCGGCGGTAACTGCCAGAATCCTTTGATCTGCCGCCACTCGCATGCTGGCTCGTCTTCACACAAGCCACGGAACTCCTCCCCGGCGACGGGCGAGTTGGCAAGGCATTGAAACAGGAGTGCGTACAGGTCCACCCTGCGCCAGACCAGCGCGGCTTTTCGCGCAAGAAGTTTCGATGCATCAGGAAACTGCATGATCTCCTTGTCCTGCAGCATGTCCGGTCGCATGAAGAGTTTGAAGCGGATGCGGCTGGTCGAGCGAAGCTCCAGCGCGACCTGCAGCAAGCCCTTCGCGAGTGGGCGAATGCGCTGCCAGTTCTCGGCAAGTCGGTCGAGGGCATCGAACAGGACGACCAGCGTATCGCCCCGATTGTCGTATTCCCGATCGACCCGAAACAGCATCTGGTCGAACGCCTCCGGATTCTCGACCACCCAGGCCACACGGGGTGGCCATTCCGAGTCGGTCGGAAAGCCCTCCGAAAATCCCGCCTTGTGCGCCAGCACCGCTTTCCAGATCGACTTGGCTGGATATTTTTCCGCCAGTCTCGCGAGAACGTCCTGGCTCGGCGCATCGTGGGACGAGAGTTGGGCTCCGAAGGCCTGCACGACCTTGACGCCGTCTCCGAAACGAATCTCCGGGAAGGCCTTCACGATCACAGGGCGATGTCGCTCGGAAGCCAGTTGGGCCCACCAGAAGCTCTTGCCCGCCCCGCGAATCCCCTCGACCACGCTGACGTCCGGGTCGAGCGCCTTCGCGTGGCTCGGCGGCACATAGGTGAAGACTGGATCCCGGGCCGGCTCCGCCCCTGCGTGGTCGACCGAGGGCAATGACTCGATAAGCGCCTTCCTGAGAGTAGCGATCTGTGTCATGCGCGCGATCCCTCGATCAACTCGATGATCCTCTCGAAGAACGGGCCGAACGCGAGTTGGATATCGGCGTCTGCCACGCCTCCTTCGGCCCAGCCCAGCAGCGGGTTGAACTCCTGGAAGCGGGCGTTCCACCGTACGCGCAGCGGGTAGTGCGGCGCATCCTCGGCATCGGGCTGAAAGCTGAAAGCGTCGCGCGACGTATCGTCTCCGGGCTCGATGTCATCGTACAGATGCTCCGAAAACAGTTCGTACGACCGTTGCAGGAAGTGCTCCGCACGCTTGGCCTGATCACTCTCGGGGAACAGGGCCTGGACGATCGCCAACCGTTCTCGAATCGAACGCAGCACGTCCGGATGCTGGTTCCAGTGCTTGAACAGTTGCCCGTAGCCCTGCCACGAATGCTCGGAGTCGGTCGCAAACAGCAAGGCCAGGGTCGCGAGCCGGGAAATGGCGACCGCCGCTACGTCATGCAGTCCGGCGCGGCTGTCGATCAACACCAAATCGGGGCGCTCGCGCTGCTCGAGCGTTTGCACGATGCGCTCCATGCGCTGGGCAAAGCGTTGCGGGCCGCTGGGCGAGGGGATGTCGGCATACACCCGCGCCAGCTTGCTCATGTACGATTGCTCGCCATTGCCCATTGCCGCGGCAACCCGGATGCTGCCCGCCGCGTTGTCTGCCAGCGGACTGTCGGAGAGCAGGTCGCCGATAACCAGATCACCCTGACCGACGGCGTCTTCGACAAACCAATCCACCAGACCACAAGCGGCGACGCGTTCCGGCGGCAGCAGCAAGCCGGACAAACCCGGCGACTCGAGATCGAAGTCGATCAGCAGTACGCGTTTTCCGTCCTGGGCCAGGTGATAGGCCAGCATGGCAAGCGCCGTGGAGCGCCCGACCCCACCTTTCAAGCCGTAGAAAACGATACGCGGCGGATGGGCCGTATCCGCTGCGCCGTTGGTTCGCAGCCAGTCTTGCCCGATGATCTGGCGGTCCAGTACGCGAACCTCGATCTCGCGGTCCGGTTCATCGTCAGTCGGCGCCATTATCCGCGTTGGATGCCAGTCCGGCCCATGGAAGACTTCGTCCGGATTCGCGAAATCATCGCGGAACAACGCGCCGCTGCCCGACCCGTATCGGCCAAGTGTCTGCTGCGATTCTACAAGACGTTGTCGCGCGGCCTCCGGGTACTCGGAGGCATTGCAGTCGATGGCGAAGCGCAAGCGACCATACACGTCGCGCACCAAGACGACAGGCCACTCGCGCGGCAGTCCCGGGTCCTGCGACGCTTCGGCGGCAAGGCGCAATGCATCGTTGAATCGGATCGCGTTCATGACAGCACTCCATCGAGTTGGACCTGATCGAGCATGTCGTTTGCTTCCACAGCAGCCTGCTGCCAACCTGGAACAGACGACAGCGGAATTCTCGATTCGTCCCAATAGCGGTAATTCACATCCCAGTCACGCCCGTGCTGGAGGCTGGGCAGCATTGCCATGTAGCGGGTCATCTGAGAACCATCCCGGATCAAGTGGCCATGAGTATCTATATTCGCCGACAGGGACGGCATATGGGTTCGAAGCGGGTGCCGCTTGCCCGTATTCGGATCCTGCCCGGCAATGCCCCCGTCGGTTCCCTGCGCAACGCCACTCGCCAACAGTAATGCTTTCAGGCCGCACTCGATGCTGAACCCGAAAAGTTGGCCGGCGTTGGCTCGCCGGCCCTGCTCCAACAGGAGCCTTCCGTCGTTCAAATGACGGCGAGCCGCCGCAACATAATTCACTTCGTTGCTCATGCCTTCCCCTGATTCTGTCCTGCCGATACCGGCAAACCTGTTAAACGACTTAACTGACGGCCCATACATGTTAAAAATGGACGGCTATTTTTAACGCGTTTGGCGCACATGTTCACTTCGTAAGCAGATCGAACAGCCCACGGTTGATGAAATAGACCTCCCGCCCCAGCTTCCGGCTCGTCAGCACCCCCAGCTCTTCCAGCCCGTGGAGGTACTTCGAACAGGTCTGACGCGAGCCCATGCCGGCCCGCTCCAGGAACTGGATCTTGCAGTACGGGTGATGGAACACCTGCTCGACCAGGTCCTTGCTGTAGATGCCCGGCGCCTCGCGCTGCACCTGCTCGCGCACGGTCTCCATCAGCCTGAGGATGTCGGTGATCTGCCGCTGGGTCCGGATCGAGGTCTGCTCCACGGCGTCCAGCATGTAAATGATCCACGGCTCCCAGGCCGCCTCTTCGGTGACCCGGCGCAGGCCCTCGTAGTAGGCCGACTTGTTGTCGATGATGTGGCGCGACAGGTACAGCACCGGCAGGTTCAGCAGCCCCTGCTCGACCAGGTACAGGATGTTCACGATCCGGCCGGTTCGCCCGTTGCCGTCCGGGAACGGGTGGATGGCCTCGAACTGGTAGTGGATCAGCGCCATCTTGACCAGCGGGTCCAGGTCGTCGTCGGCGTGAATGAAGTGCTCCAGCTCGCGCAGCTTGTCGCGGATCACGCCTTCGCCTTCGGGCGGCGTGTAGATCGTCTCGCGCAGGCTGTTCGCGATGCGCGTACCGGGTGTGCGGCGCACGTCGTAATCCGCCTGCTTGATGGTCTGCACGATCTCGACGAACACGTTGGTGGTAAGGGCGCGATCGCGCATCTGCTCGAAGCCGCGGCGCAGCGCCTGCCGGTAGCGCAGCACCTCCTTGGTCTCGCGGCTGGATGCCTGCGTTTCATCGGCCGCGGCGCGGTAGAGCTCGTCGTTGGTGGTGACGATGTTCTCGATCTCGGACGAGGCCCGCGCTTCCTGCAGCACCAGGCTGTCGATCAGCATGCCCTGGTTCGGCATGCGCTCCGCCATGCCCTTGAGCTCCGCCAGCGCGCGGTTGGCGGCGATGGCTTTCTTCAGGACGGCAGGGGTTTCCACCACGACGGGCGGCGGCAGTGGCGGCAGTTCGTTGTACGGACGATTGGGATTCAACACGACTCAGTTGCGTAGACGATGCTGCCCTAAACATGGGCGCCGCGAGTTATGGGCAAATGTAATATGAATGCGTAGCGATCGCGGCATCAGGTCTCGGATCCCCAATTCGTTTTTAATTTGAGTTAGGCGCGGTCCACGAACTCGGCCGTACTGTCGTCAATATGCCGTAGCCGTTGCAGGATTTCGAGATCGTATGGCATCGGTCACGGCCTCGTTGGCGATCCCATCGAGGCTCGCGACCAAGCCATGCGCCAATTCGGCGCGCTCGGCCTCGCTCAGCGTCAGTGCTCTGTTCCGGGCTTGGTTGAGTGCAAGGCTTGTCATGCACGTTTCCTTGCGAGGTAGGGAAATGGGTCGTCGCTTGGCGCAGCCGACAGCACGGTAGTCAATGCCGAATGTGGCACTGACGCAGGCGTCAGGTCGCTACCGCTGCCCGGCCGCGCCGTGTGCGACGTTGCGCGGGCTTCCGGTTCATCAGCACATAGAGATGGTGAGTCCGAGGGCATGCACTGTGTCAGAACAGCGCAATCGTCCCGGCGGCGCACGACTGCTGGACGTCGATCTGTAGGTTCTGTTGGACAACGACGCCAATCACACCCTGGAAGAGAGCTCGAAGAAAATGGGGTTCGAGCGCACCGGGAGCTAAACGAGGTCGTCATATGATTGCATTCATGGGTTCATGGTCACAGGATGTTCAACGCTGACCAAAAAGCCTTGTTCACTACAATTCGAGCGCCATCTCCAGCGCGATTGGCTCGAATAGTAAGGATTTTGAGGTCGTACTGAACGTCGAAAATGAATTGCTCTGTTGATCCGTCGTTTAACCCAATCACACCGTAATAAAACAAAAATTCGGTCACACGCGCGACATCGTCTTCGGAAATTCCGG
>WBZY01001165.1_pt2 | contig 10724 bp, 13 predicted proteins | sample 5204191 | NCBI WGS metagenome assembly WBZY01 (sample SAMN12344363, study PRJNA552823) | activated sludge metagenome | biome: Activated sludge suspended growth; feature: Anammox Sidestream; material: Wastewater; isolation source: activated sludge from anammox sidestream of wastewater treatment... | reverse complement strand
GTTCTCGATCCCGCTCGGTGAAGCGGCGCTGGTGGAAGCGGCTCCGGATAAGATAATGTTCACCGGCTCGGTCGCTACGGGCAAGAAGATCGCGGCGGCGGCGGCAAAGGATTTGACGCCCTGCGTGTTCGAGCTCGGCGGCAAAGATCCGATGATCGTTTTTGAGGATGCGAATCTCGAACTCGCCGCATCAGCAGCGGTTTGGGGCGCATTTTGCAATTCCGGCCAGTCGTGTTCATCGGTCGAGCGGCTCTATGTTCACGAGAGCGTCGCGGACGAACTTACAAAACTTATCGTTGAAAAAACGCGCGAGCTTAAACAAGGCAGCGGCGATGATGAAGAGATTTCGATCGGTGCGATGTCGTCGGAGCGGCAGATACGCATCGTCGAAGATCACGTTGCCGATCTCATCGCAAGCGGTGCAAAGATCGTGACCGGCGGACGGCGGAACGCGGACGCCCTAGTCCGCAATGGCCGCAACGGGGCCACGTTTGCTGATGATGCGGATCCGCTAACTTCTCGGAGCGATAAGGCGTCGCTCAAGGTGGACGACGTCCGCGGTCCGTTATTTTACGAGCCTACCGTGATAACCGGCGCGACCAACACGATGCGTGCGATGCAGGAAGAAACGTTCGGCCCGACTCTGCCCATCGCGACCTTCCAGACCGAAGAGGAAGCCATCAAATTAGCGAACGATTCGGAATTTGGATTGACGGCCAGTGTCTGGACACGCGACTATGCGCGGGGCCGCCGCGTTGCCGAGCAGATCGAGGCCGGCTCGGTTTGCATAAACGAGGTCCTCTACACGCATGGCATCGGCCAAACACCGTGGGGTGGCTTTAAGAATAGCGGTCGTGGGCGTACGCACGGACGCGCTGGTTTAATGGAATTGGTTCAGCCGCAGCATATTCACACCAACCGGATCGCGATCCTGCCCGATCCATGGTGGATGCCGTATTCCACAAACGCGGTGGCGACATTTCGCAAAATGTCGCGCACCTTTGCCAGCGGCAGCCTGCTTCTGAGCGCAACACTTCTCCCGCAGCTTCTGAAGCGAATAAAGGAATTAATGAAACGATAGAGTAGGAACCGACTCAAGCGGCGTCCACCTGAACAGCATTGTTCTCAACTACTTCCGGTCGATAGGTCTTCAGCCAGAGGATATGTATGGTCACGCCGACCGCAACGGCCGCTAACAGAAGCGTCAACCAAAATCGGCCACTGACCAGCCAGATACTAAACCCGATCGAGGCCCAAAGGGTCAGAATGGTTGAGACCTTTTGCCGGAGCGTAATGCCGCGGCCAGATCTGTAATTTGAGATGTATTTGCCGCAAAGACGGTTCGTGAGCAGCCAGTTGTGGAATTTGTCAGAACTTCGCGAATAACAATAGGCCGCTAGAAGCAGGAAGACCGTGGTCGGCATCAATGGCAAGAACATGCCAAGCACGCCAAGGGCGACGCATACCGTTCCCGTGAAAATTAGGATCGCCTTTCTGATATCCACGAGGGTAAGTATGCCATCAAACAGGTGCCGCGTTCAATGCCAAGCGGATGCAATATACTGAACTCTGCGACCCTGCATCGCCTTGGCCGGCATAGCGCGTTATTATGCCAACGGCGATCTGTGGTAGGAAGCAAGCTCTGGAAAAGCGAGTTCTAAGGCCGCCTGCGTTGCTTCAGCATCCATTCGATGAGATCGGCGCGGGAATACGCCGGGTCCCATGCGTTGTGGTTTGCCTTTGGGATCTCAGTGTAGGTAACTTCGGCCCCGAGTTTCTTTAGTGCCGCATACATTCGGCGCGATTCTTCGGGCCGGACCACGTCGTCGGCGTCGCCGTGAAAGATCCAGATCGGCAGCGAACGTACGCGAGCCGCTATCGCCGCATACGGGTCGGCATCGGGGGAAAGGGCAGGATAAAGTACTGCCGATGCGCGGCCCCTGAATTCGCTTACAAATCCGCAAACGACGACAACGGCCGCAAAGCGATCAGGATAATGCGAAGCAAGGTACCAGCTTCCATTGCCGCCTGCGGAAAGGCCGGTAAGCACCACCCGTTTTGGATCGCCTCGGAATTCCTTTATTGTTCGGTGAAGCGCCGCAATCGCAGCTTTGCCGCCGTCGAGCTGCCAACCCGGCTGCCCATCGGCTTTCGCCTGCGGAAAGATCACAATGGCCGGAAAACGGTCCACATTTCGCCGGATCGCCGGTGCAAGTCCGACGCTTGTCTGCCTGAGGCCGTCGCTGCCATATTCTCCGCCGCCGTGAAGTGCGAGAATGACGGGCCAGCGTTCTCTGCGGTTGAATGATCGCGGAACAAAGACCTGATAACGATACTCGACGACGCCAACAGCAACAGCGCGGTCGAGGAATCCGGTTTCGGTCTTCTGGCCGTTGACGGCTGCAAGAAGAGCGAAAATGAGGATGGCTATCGAAGCAAATTTAATGTTCATAATATGAAACTGCCAGAACCAAAGTTTATACCATTGGCCTTTCACAACGTACCAGCGGCTGAGCAGGCTGAACGCGGTGCGAGCTTTCTTGAGCTAATGGCTTGCCGTCGGACCGTGCGCGCATATTCAGACCGCGACGTTCCGTTCGAGCTGATCGAGCAGGCGATCGCGACGGCGGGCACGGCTCCATCCGGTGCGAATATGCAGCCGTGGCGGTTTGTCGTCGTGCGAGATCGTGAGATAAAGCGGCGAATCCGTGTGGCGGCGGAGAAAGAAGAACGCGAAAGCTATCACGGCCGGATGAGCGAGAAATGGCTGCGCCGGCTGGCACCGCTCGGCACTGACGAGCACAAACCCTTTTTAGAGATCGCGCCCTTTCTGATCGTCGTTTTTCGGATCAATTCGATCACCGAGAACGGCGAGACCGAGCCGACCTATTATTCGCAGGAATCGGTCGGCATCGCGGTTGGGCTGCTGCTTGCAGCACTTCACAATATGGGCCTGGCGACGCTTACGCATACGCCGTCACCGATGAAGTTCCTGCAGGAGATCCTGGGCAGGCCAAAAAGCGAGATACCGTTCGTGCTTATTCCGGTCGGCTATCCTGCTGAGGATGCTAAGGTACCCGATATCCATCGCAAACCTGTCGCCGAGATAATAACGCTCGTTTAACGGGCACCCAAAAAGAAGAACACGCGAAAAGCTTTAAGCAACCCGCGCGTTCTGTTCTCTACTGAAAGCGCTATCAATCAGGCTTTATCGTGTAATCGGGCCAACACGAGGTCGGATCAAGATAAAGATCGATCAACTCCATTGCGAGGCGGTTGGCATTGGCACCCGCCGCTGGGGCACGCTGTGGGTCGAGGATCCTGTCTATCTGATCTCGAACACTTTGAAGATGCACTTTGGTCGTTTGATCCTTCGTTCGCGCCAGTGCGGCCGTTGCCGAAGCCTTTACCGCACGCAGTTCCGCCCGATAGAAGGCAGCCTCATCACCGCTTGTGATGAACATCGCCGCAAACTGGGCCGGGAGGCCTTGCGGAGCTGCCTGCGGAGTACCGTTCAGTTTGTTATTTACGATCTCAAGATAAGATCGTTGAAGATTACGGCGATACGCATCGATCTTGACGTTCGGGCCATCGAGCTCGGTCCATACGCCTTTTCTCACGTCAGCAAGAAAATCGCCGGGTTGGTACGCTGCAGAACCATCGAGTGCCTGCTGCTCAACGAGGCGTGCGAAACGGGAGCTGTTCAGGAGATTGTTCAGCACACTGGCCTGCGCATTGCGGACGCGATTGAGAACGCCGATAGGTTCGATACGCCGCAATATCTCCTTGTCAATTGCCCATGTCGGCGTTGCGAAGGCATTCTCGCTGAGAAAACGAACAGCTTCGGCCTGGCGCGCCATGGGAACGGGCGTGAATCGGACGCCGGCCTGCCCAATGTGCTTTTGCTGTGAATTGAAGCCGCCGACGATCGCCGTCACGTGGTTCATCTCCAGCGTCCATTGGCCAAGCATTCGGCCGTAAAGTTCCGCTAGGTCATCATACGGCTGGCCCTTTTCGTTCGTGGTCGCGGGCACAAGCATCTTGGCTACACGCTTCATGTTCAGCAGTCCGAGCCCCGACGACTTGACCGCGTCGGCATCTCCAACCGCTTCGGTCAATTCTCCCGGATCACTGCCCGCCGAACCCGCGGTCGAAAAGCGAAGCCAAGGTGTCGTATCCTGCTGGCGGGCCCACGTGTCGAGCGTGGCAAGTTCCTCATCCGGCGTTCTCGCACCCGGGATCGGTTTGTAGCCCCACATTGTTGCAAATTCATCGTAGGGGCCAATGCCGGGAACAAGATCTTCCACCGCGATGTTGTCCTCGGGCTGGGCGACGTAGTTGAATCGCGAATAGTCCATCAGCGTCGGTGTATGGCCCATCTTGTGAACCCAGTCCCGGTCGCGGACCTTGTCCTGCGGATACAACGAACTCGCCTTCATATTGTGCTGGAATCCTAGAGTGTGCCCAACTTCGTGGGCCGCGACATATTCAAGTAAAACGCCCATCAGGTCATCCGGCATCGGAAGTTTCTGAACGCGTTTGTCGAGCGGCCCGACCTGCAGGAAATACCACGAACGCTGAAGGTTCATTACGTTGTGATAGAACTGGATGTCCGATTCGAGGATCTCGCCCGTTCGCGGGTCGCTGATGTGCGGCCCCGAAGCATTTTCCGTGGTTGACGGAAGCCACCGGATAACGCTGTAACGAGCGTCCTCGGGGCTGAAATCAGGGTCCTCCTCTTTCGTCGGTGCTATCTTCGCGATGATCGCATTCTTGAAACCCGCTGCTTCAAACGCCTTTTGCCATTTCTCGACGCCCCGGATCATGTACGGGCGCCATTTAACGGGCGTCGCCGAATCAATGTAATAGACGATGGGCTTTACTGGTTCAGACAGGGCGGCATTCGGGTCTTTTTTCTCAAGCCGCCAGCGGGCAATATACGTTCGCCGCTGGGCCCGATGCTCTTCGCGTCCGTAGTCGATATTGCTCAGCGAGAAATAGCCGACGCGCTCATCGAAAAGCCTGGGCATCATCGGTTTTTCCGGGAGCTTGACCATACTGTAGTGGACGACGACGGTCGCGCTGCCCGGATTCATTCCGCTCTGCTGGGCCTGGCCGCCGCCCTGGGCTCCCGCTCCGGCCGGTGCAGGGTTGCGGACGAAGGTCAGGCTCGATTCGGCTTCGATATTTTCGGGAAACGGCGAAATGCGTTCGATAAAGGAACGCGAGGCATCAAGATTGCTTGCGTTCAAACGCGTGCGCGGACTGAACTCAAATATATCTGTTGTGAAGAGCCGAGTTACGTCGATAACCGCCGAGCCATTGTTCGGGCCCCATGCGGCGACATTGAATCCCATCAGGATCGCGTCGTTGTTCGAGGCGGCAACCGCCTCATGGATCGGAAGTTTCGGGTCGGCAACGACGTTGTAATTCACATTCCTCAGAAAGATCTTGTTGTTCTCGCTGAGCTCCCAACGGACGACCCGACGGCTGAGTGCCTGGCCGCCGTAGCCCACTCCGATCGTGGTGCGGGCGATCTGCGTTACCCAAAGAAACTCTTTGCCGAGTTCGCTTTTCGGTATCTCGTAATAATACTTGTCTTTGACAACATGCACCTTGAAAAGGCCGGCCTTCGTTTTCGCGTCTTTGGTGATGACCTTTTCATACGGCTGCGGTTCATTGCCCGGCGGTGTCGATCCGGGACGAGGTCCCGGACCGGCCGGCGTTTCCGGCGGCGGATCCTGAGCAAATAGCATAAAGGCCGGAGCCATCAGCAGCACGCAAAGAATAAAAGCCAAACTCGGGATACGTCTCATCTCAAAAAATCCTCCTAAGGAACTGATCTGGCAACCGAAATATTTGCACCGATACCTTGGGCATATGCCAAGGCCCGATGCCAACTACCGAACTTAATTCCGCTTTTTGAACAGATTGGGTCGAGTATTTATAGCACCGATCTAAGGCACGGTAAAGGCTCGAACACCTCTAGCGGCACTGAACCTGTCGATTATCCGGGAGTTGGCAGGAAATCATCGGTTTACATGAACTCTGCTACGACCGGTGCATGGTCGCTCGCCTTTTCCAACCGGCGCGGTGTCGGATCGATCCAGCAGCCGACGCATGTGTCGGCCAGTGGCCGTGACGCCCAGATATGATCGATACGCAGTCCGCGATCCTTCTCGAAATCGTTATGGAAATTGCTCCACCACGAATATTCCCGGACCTCGTCGTTGAGCTGGCGAAAAACATCGGTGAATCCCCATCGCTTGAGATTCAGCAGCGCGTCACGTTCCGGCTTCGAGAAATGCGTCTTGTCCTTCCATAGCGAAGGCTTCCACACGTCGAGTTCGTGCGGCGCAACATTCAGGTCGCCGCAGAGCAGTACGCTTTCTTCGCAGTCGAACCCACGATCAAAATACGCTCGGAGCCGCGTTATCCAATCGAGCTTGAATTCAAATTTGTCGGTGCCTAGTGCGGTGCCGTGCGGAACATAAGCATTCACGACACGGATACCTTCGATCGTCGCTGCGATCAGCCGGCGTGGGGCATCGGTTCCATCATCGGGAAAGTTCTTTTGCAATTCACGAATGGGATGTTTTGAGAGGATCGCGACGCCGTTGTACGCCTTTTCGCCGTGAAATTCAACGTAAGGGAAACCGGCTGCTCGGAGTTTTAGCACCGGGAATTTCTCGTCAATGCACTTCGTTTCCTGAAGGCACAGAACGTCCGGCTGATTCGCGGCGCACCATTCGATCACGTGCGACAGGCGCGAGTTGATGCCATTGATATTCCAGGTTGCAACCTTCACAAACTGCCGGTGAGCCTGAGGATATGGATCACTTGGCGCCCTGTTCCAACTGCCGGGCGTATTCGACCGTGTCGAAATGGCCGGAAGACCGTGCGATGCTTCCGTCCGGAGCGATCTGCCAAACCTCGTAGCCGCTGATCTCGATTCGGTTTCCCGAACCTCCGGGCCCCGTATTCGTTCCGCGAAGTGTCCAGTGAAACTGTTTGCCGATCGCAGTATCTATAATGGCATCAAACGAAACCGTCATATCCGGGAATGCGGCCATGAAGTTCTGCGCGGCCTTGGCTATCGCAGCCCGCCCGATGGAAGGCTCGCCGCCGTTGATCGAAAGCGAACCATCTTCAGAAAAAAACGAGGCAACACGGTCGGGATCCTGACTGCACCATGCCTTCGCATAGTTCTGGGCGAACTCCGTTATTGTCTCGTGATCACTCACCTTATTAGCTCGTCCAACTTTGAAACATCCAGTCCGGTTTCACGGTAATATGTCCGGCAAAACTCGAGCGCGAAAAACGCATCTTCGTATGCCGCGAAGCTGCCATTCACCGGCTTGTCAAGATAGATCAAACCACCATGAATAACAAAGAATATTTGCGCAGGCCCTGGCGAATCCGCCGTGATGACGAGAGAGTGTGCTTCGCCGGCAGGTTCGAACACGAAAGTGCCGGGCTGGGCCACCCAGTCGTGTTCCAGATACCGCCAATGGCCGCTGATCGTGTAGCCGTAAACCTGCCCGACGTGATAATGGATACCAAGCGATGCTCCGGGCAGGGCTTTCAGAACAAGGCTGTAGCATCCAGCCGAGAGGTCGAATGAGCACGGTTGGAACCAAACGCCCTCGGCATAAGGTATCCACGCAAGTTCATCGTCGTAGTCGATGTTGGCGATGAAATTTCCGCGGACGCGCTGCTCCGGCCGAAGGCCGTCATCAAAGCTGCTGAAAGATGTGATGGGCATATTCTCACCTTGTTCACTTTGGTATCAAAGTGGTTTCGAAAGGTCGCTATCAAGACGGTTCACGATCCGCCGAACTGGTCATGGCGACACGATCCGCGCAAACTCGCCGCGGATCGGTGAGATGGGTTCATTCGCTTCTCGTTTCAGAAACGAGGCTTCATCGTCGCCGTTCCGCAACCGCTCGAGCCATTCATCCGGGTCAAATTCAACGCCGATCGGGTTTATCGCAAAGCTTTCAGCCATGAATTTGCCAGTGTCCGTACCACGCGGGATACAGTCCACCTGAAATTCCATTTGATTTCCATCCGGGTCGGCATAATACATTGACACCGAGATGTCGTGATGGACACACCAATAGGGCGTGACGCCTTTTTCACGGAGTTGGGAGTAATTTTCGAGAAGGTCTGACACCGAAGCGTAGGTGTATGCTACATGATCAACGCCGATATCGCCGCTGCGTTCGGTTTCGTCGCCCGCCGGATGCAGGACGCTCATATTGGCTATGGCAAATCGGTGATGCTCGTCGTCGTAGGTCAGAAAGGCCAGAGCCGGATCCTGGTATTGGATCTTCGCTCCAAAGACGGCCTCGTACCAGCGGAGCATTTCCTCAAATCGCCGCGTCCGGTAAACAACATGTGCAAATTTTACGGGTCGAGCGATCGGCATTCGTCCCTCCTACGGGTGGAGATAGAAGACCTTGCTTATTATCTTCCACTCGCCGTCGGTCTTGAGCAGCGTGAACATATCCGTGAATTTGTGGCCCGTCCAGTTGTCTAGCTCGATCCGGGCCGTGGCAATTGAACCTTCGATATCGATGTTCGCGATGCTCGACTTCAGATCGGCAGCAGGGCCGTTCGAATCATTCCAATCGTAAAGGCCCTGTATCGGCCCTCCGAAAAGGTCGGGGCCAACATAGCCGTAAATGGTGGCGCCTTCGTGAAACGCCGGTTTCATATCATCACTCCGGCCCGAAATTCCGCCGTTGATGTATGTCTGAAGCGTGGCCGAAATAGCTTCCCTGTCGTCCAAGGCTGCAGCTGTGTTGCTCATCCTTACGTTCCTCAAGTTTGGTTTGTAAAGTGCAAGTAAAGATACAAGATATCTCGTACTCTGACAACTAAAACGTAAATTCACCTCTAACCGGATCATTGCCGGCGCGGTTATTAAAGGAGCAATGGTTCACGGAGTCAAACCCGGCCGAACCAGTAGCCTGGCTCCCGATGTTGGTGGGCTACAGCAATTATGAGGATGTGATCCGATTCGACCGAATAAAGTAGTTTATAAGGGAATTTATGCAAAAGACATTTACGAATATCTTCGATCTCGATGGTCCCTGCGAGCGGATGACGGGATATACGCTGGACGGTACGCCTTACCTCTTCTTTGAAGCGTTTGCCCAGCCCTTCAAACTCAAGTTCGTAATAATCGACAGCGTCATCAAGTTCCCGGCTCGCCGTTTCTAAAATCTGACTCTCATTCGGCGCCGAATATATCTTCCATCGGTATCGATTTCAGTTCTCCGGCCCGATAGGCCTTCAGACGGCGGACGGCTTCTTCAGCCCAGACCTGATCAAGCTCCCGGTCAGGAACATCAAGGCTCCGGAGCAATCCTTCAACAACCACAAAGCGTTCTTCCGGTCTCAACTTGAGGGCTTTTTCAAGGATCTCTACTTCGCTCATAGGATCATAGTAAACTAAAAAGGCCGTCCATTTCGAGCGCGAATTGCGGCTCCTCAAGTAGAGATATCAACATCGCGGATTAGACCCAACGCCCGTTTTGCATTGTAAGAGACTAGATAATGCCTGCTCCGTGTTAACTCTTTCAGCCTCGATTCTGCCGCGGGCTGGGGAAACTCAGCCAGGCAGTAGATGATGTCGATCTGTTTGAATTCAAAGAATGGATTGAGAGAATACAGGAGCGACGGTCTGGACTGTTTGATGACGATCGACAGCATCTTTTCATCGCCACATATTTTCCATATCGCGGTTGCGATCTGCGCCTTCATGCTTCCGAACGATCTCGACAAGAGGGAATAGAGCAAGGGTGCAGCTTTCTCGGAACGGATATGGCCTAAGGCGATAATTGGCCAGTCATCCCTCCATGCACTCAGCCGGGCAAGAAGGTCAGACTCAGCCCTGTCCAGTTCGTCCGGATCAAGATCGTCGAGAAGTTCTATTGGCGGCCCATCTCTACGCTCCAAAGAGTCTGCATTAAGAAATCGATCCACAAACCGTTGATAACGATCTTCCATATTAAGGATGGCAAGCCTAAAGCCTAAACTCGGCTAAAACAGGGGCATGATCGCTTGGTTTTTCGAGTTCTCGCGTTCTTTTATCTATATCGCAGGCGGTACATTTTCCGGCCAATGAGGGCGAGGTCCAGATGTAGTCGATGCGAAGGCCGTGGTTGCGTTGCCAGGCTCCTTCGCGGTAGTTCCACCACGAAAACTCTTGCTTATCCGCGTTCATCTTGCGGAACAGATCAACGAAGCCCCATTGCTTTACGTTGTACATTGCGGCCCGTTCGGTCTTTGTAAAGTGCAGCTTACCTTCCCATTGCGGCACGCTCCAGACATCAAGCTCCTCCATCGCGACGTTGAAATCGCCGCACAGGAGGACGTCCTCGGCTGTCGAATACCGTTCATCGAAGAAGCTCCTAAGGCGCTGAAGCCAATCGAGCTTGAACGTGAACTTGTCGGTCCAAAGTTCGGTACCGTTCGGAATGTAGGTATTCACAATGCGAACGCCGTTTATGGTTGCGGCGATCAGACGCTTTGGAGAATCGTCATCGTCGTCGGGAAAATTCTTTTGCACATCCTCGATCGGATGCTTCGACAGGATCGCAACGCCGTTGTACGACTTCTGCCCCGTAAACACTGCGTTGTAGCCCAGGCCCTCAAGTTCTTTTAGCGGAAAATTCTCATCGACCGTTTTTGTTTCTTGAACGCAGATAACGTCG
>WBZY01001674.1_pt1 | contig 10731 bp, 12 predicted proteins | sample 5204191 | NCBI WGS metagenome assembly WBZY01 (sample SAMN12344363, study PRJNA552823) | activated sludge metagenome | biome: Activated sludge suspended growth; feature: Anammox Sidestream; material: Wastewater; isolation source: activated sludge from anammox sidestream of wastewater treatment... | reverse complement strand
TACCGCACGCTTTCTCAACTCGGTAAGCGTTTTGTGATCTAACCGTCTGGCATCATTCTTTTTCATAAATACATGATACCATATTGGCATTACTATGTCAATACTATTATGAGACGGTTAATAATTGGAGGAGGTTTGGGGTACTGGGATATCTATTATCGCGAACATGTAGAATACTATGCATACTTTGTGAAACGGTGGGGTGTCCCTGAGGGTATTGGGCGCGTTCCAAGAAAAAGGGTATCTCACAGGTATTGCACATTTAAGTTTTATCGTCGTGGTCACGTGGGTGTTATTACAAGGGTAGAAGCAATTAATGGGTGTGGAAAATTAAATACAGGGCATTATGTTGGTTCTTTTATCGCTGGCTGGAAAAGCGAGGACGATCTAATAAGAGAGTGTATATGGGAATTTGAACCAAAAATACGTAAAAATGACAGGGATGATCCAGTTAACGAGATTGCCAGAAATAGGAAGGGAGAGATTTGTTGGATATTTCATTTTCGACCGCATAAGGCGGATAGCAATGTTTATCTTGCTGAGTATACAACCGAGATTGGCAGGCGAAAATTACGCGGCTATTCTGAGGCATCTTTTGTTGAATTTGTTCGTACGGAAGAAGGTTTCGATGAACTAATCCGCTATTTTGATGAAAAGGGCAATCCCCAGCCCGATAACGATGGAAGCTTTAAGATACATTATATTTTTAATAAACATGGACAGCCTTTGTCTGTTACTTATTTAAATTTTGATGGGAGGCCTGTGTTAAATAAATATGGTATTGCTATAGAGGAGGTAAAATATGATGAGTGTGGTAATATAATCGAAGTTGCTTGTTTTGACGAGGCAGGTAATCCCATACGACGCAACGAAGGCTTTGCCATAATGAAGAATGAGTATGACGAACGGGGCAATCAAACCGAAGAAGCTTATTTTGACGAGGCAGGCAATCCCATACGACTCAAGGGTGATTATGCCATAGTGAAGATGGAGTATGACGAGCGGGGCAATCAAACCGAACAGGCTTATTTTGACGAGGCAGGCAATCCCATACGACTCAAGGGTGATTATGCCATAGTGAAGATGGAGTATGACGAGCGGGGCAATAAAACCGAACAGGCTTATTTTGATGAGGAAGGCAAGCCCATACGACACAAGGATGGCTATGCCATAGAGAAGGTGGAGTACGACGAACGGGGCAATATACGTGAAGTGGCTTATTTTGACGAGGCAGGCAATCCCATACGACTCAAGGGTGATTATGCCATAGTGAAGATGGAGTATGACGAGCGGGGCAATAAAACCGAACAGGCTTATTTTGATGAGGAAGGCAAGCCAACACGAAACAAGGATGGCTACACTAAGGTTACTGCATCTTACAATGAGAAAGAGAAGATTACAGAAAGAGGCTATTTTGGTTTGCTTGATCCAGATTTTTCAACAATGATCCAATACTTTGATTCTGATGGTAAACTCTTAAAAGGAGCTTATTATCTTGAAGATAAATTAAAATTCATTTATCTCTACGATAAGCATGGTAATAAAATCGAAGAGGTTTATTTTGACGAGAAAGGTAAGCCCACACGAAACCAGAATGGTTATGCCATAGGGAAGATGAAGTACGACGAACGAGGCAATAAAACCGAACAGGCTTATTTTGACGAGGAAGACAAACCTACTCAAAATAAATATGGTTATTCAAAAGTGAGGTGGAAGTATAACGAGCACGATAATCAAATTGAAGATGTTTTGTATTTAGACACACATGGAAGAAAGGTACAAACGCATCTTGTTATTGTTGAAGTAATGCCAGATGGGCAGGGTGCAAAGGTTGGTTTACAACCAAGGGATATCATTGTAAGCTATGATGGTAAAAAAGCGCGATATATGCAAACATTTATTCAAAGCGTAAAGAGCAACGGAACGAAACCCAGGACATTGGATATCATGAGAAACGGTGAAAAGATGAGCTTCCAAGTTAACCCAGGGTTAATTGGGATACTTTTAGAAGACAGAGGTGTATCAGCATCACGCTAAATATAATTCTATAACTTTTGAAAGTGTTTATAAAGAACATCGCCTACCGATCTTAAGGGAGGAATGAAAAATGACATTTTGCACTAATTGTGGAAACCATGTTAATGGGGGTGCAGTCTTCTGTTCTCAATGTGGTACGCAGATTTTACAGAATTCAAATCAAGGCAATCCGCAGAGAGGGGAAAGAAGTAGTCAGAATTATTTTGCCCAGGAGAGACCGTATGTCGATACCAAAGGCATCATGATTTGGTCAATGGTAAATTGTTTTCTTTGTTTGCCAGTTGCTATTTACAGTATATTTAAACTAAATAAAGTAAACAAGGCAAACACCCAAACGGAAGCAAAGGCAATCTATAGAAGTGCAAAAATATCCTGCATTATAGCATCTGCTATAGGTGGTCTCTTCATTATAATTTTTACAACCTCTCTGCGGAGTCACGACAATTCAAATCAATCTGGGTATAGATACCCTTCAACTTATGAAATGATGATGAGGGAGAATGAAGAAAGGTATGAAGAAGAGGATGAAGATATTTGCCCTCAATGTGACAATACTGGTGAAAGGGTTTGCTATGGATGTAACGGTAGCGGATACAATCGGTACGATAATCGGCTTGAATGCACTGTCTGTGGAGGACGCGGAACCGTTGATTGTCCCGCGCTTACTTGTCCTTTAAAACGGAAAAGGTATTGAGCAGGCATGTAAACATAAAATGTTTCAGACGCGTTCGGGTAGAAATACTTTTTTTACCTGATTATAACTTTTCAATTGGTAACCCAGGCTCTATTGTATGACAAAAATACATAAGATTGTCGTTAGCAGTGTATTATTTCTCTGCTTTTTCCCGTTTCCTGATGTGAAATCGGCTGAAAAAGAGGAGCGTGTATTCCAGCTTGCCGCAAAACGTATCAAAAATGTGAAATGGGATAAAAAATCTATCATCGCAGTTGATATAAATTGCGATGGAAACAAGGACTATGCCCTGCTTGGTAAATCGAAACAAGGTGTGACGGTTGCATTGATTGTGGGTCCGTTTTCAGAAAAGTCACGCATTGAGTCTTTCGAGTTCTTTGTCGGAAAACCATGGCAGGATAGTTTATGTAAATTACCTGCAAGGCTTGAAATTCGGTCTCTCGATTACGATCCTGCTGAAATGGTAGGGAAATTGCCGGGTTTTCGTCGCTCGAAAAAGTGCAATGCTTTTTGTTTAGCGGATAACACATGCGACTCATTCCACTTTTACTGGGATCATCAAACAAATACACTGGCATGGTGGCGGCTATAAATAAAGCTTGCAAACTTCAAGCTTGACCTGGCGAGATGCTACCCAGGCAAAAGGATTTATCTGACTCAAAAAATTCAGACATTCAGAAGTAGGTATTGATTCTGTTTATGCTGGGGGTACAGGTTACAGGTTACTTTGTGCGCGTGTCGGTATGAAGTTGTTTCACACTTCCTCTTTTCTCCGGGAGTTCCCCCGGGACTACGTCTGCAATAAGCTGCAATATCTGCGGTACGCTTTCGTCAACGGCTTCTTTTGCTATGCGGATTGTCTGATTGAATTCTTTATAACGCTTGCAGTATTTGGTAAGCGCTGCATTAAACAATAGCAAATCTGCAATCTCTGGTAGTTCAGGCGGTTCCTTTCCGGGCCTGATAAGAATTGATTGGATTTCTGTCATATTTTCCAGAAACTGTTGCCGATTTGCCTGCCATGTACGATGTAGATTCACGTGAAAATGTCCACCCTTTTCCTGTATGAAAAGCCAGATGGCAGGCGCCTTCGCATGGCTGGTAAGATCATTGCATTCTAATTTGTTGTACACGTCCTTGAAATAACCATCATTGTAAAATGAACCAGGCACGGTTCGCTCCGCTCCTCCGGCTATTTCTCCAATATAGATCAATCGTCCCTTTCTGAGGGTAAAAACATGATCGAGGTTACACCGCCAGATATTCCCCCCTTCGCATTCCTCACGAACAAAGAGATAATTACCCTTCCATCCAATCGTTTGCTTCAGTGTCATAAGAGCGCCCTGCAGGTCGTTAATCCCCGCGTTGAGTCCTGTGGTGAGTATAAACCGCGAAGCGCCATGCGTTACCGTAAGTGTAAACATAAAATCGTCCGGATCACCCTGCTGTATGGCAGTAACTTGAATATCACCGGAGAGGATTGGAAACTCTGCGGCAATACTATGGGTGCAGACCACAGCCAAAATAAAACAGACGGTGAGAACGATTTGCTTCAGGCATAAGTGTATCAAGTGTATTCTGTTGCTATATCTCTTCATATATCCTTCATAATAAAATCAGGTTATCATTTGACCAACAAAGATGAAAAGATGCAATAGTAATTTTGTAACAATTTAGCTTTTTGAAGAATCCCTTCGGGATTACAGTATCGGTAACACGTTCGTTTTTTGAAAAAGGAGGGGCGAAGCATTTGTCAGCCTGGGGTGTGAACACATGTATGCTGATTTATGGCAAATGCTTCGCCCCTACACCGCGCGGTAACATCGTTATTATTGTAATTTTTCAAAAAAACGAACGTGTTGCAATTTTCTGTTATTATTTACGTTTCGATTTAATTTTGAAATAGTCGCGAGAAAGAGTTGCGTTCTTTGAGAGAGTGCATGTAGCGGCGAATTTAAGCAGGGCATTGACAGCCAGTTTGAATTCATCAAAAGTTGCGGGTTTTGTTTCAAGGATTTTGTTGAGATACGCATTTTGTTTAATCCAGGAGACAAGGGGCTCTGCAATAAGACGGAGATTCCGGTAGCGTTCAATCTTTGTAATGTGCCTTACTTGGTAGCGATCGAAGTAAAAGGCGTCTTTCAATTCCCTGAAACACTGTCCGATACCACAGCGGCTTTGATGCGAGATAACGATACCTTGGCGGGCTTTTCTCCGGTCTCCACTTGGCAACGCTACTAAACAGTTATGATATTTGACACATCTTGGCAACAAATCAATCTATCGTATAGGCAAGATATTGATGATGCTTTCGTAAATTTTTCATTGAAAGAGATTCATATACTTTGTAGAATTCAGCACTATGAACAAAGCGGCCATATTTGATATCGATGGGACGATCATCAGAAACATCTCGTCTGAGAGGGTTTTTTTCAGATATCTTCTGGAAAAGGGGCTTATTACTTTCCGGGACATCTTTCGATTTGTGAAGGTATTCTTTAATAACCTTTTACTTTTTAAAGGGTTGTATGTTAGAAAAAATAAATATTATCTGAAAAATAAAGACTATGAAAAGATCGTTGTAAGCGTCGGCGAATGCTTCAAAGAACGGATTTCTCCCTATATCTCGTTGGCTGCTGTAGAAGAAATAAAAATGCTGAAGAATGCAGGGTATCTCATTGTATTGTTATCAGGAACGCTAAGTCCTTTTGTAGAATGTTTTAAAAAATATTGTAATGCTGATGTAGGTATAGGGACGAATCTTGCCGTTGATGACAAAGGTATCATTACGGGTGAAATTAATGGTATTCATTCATACAGCGGTGGGAAAGCAAAGATCGTGAATCGCCTTGTTACAGAATACAATATCGATCTTTCGTCTTCCTATGCCTATGCAAATCAATATGTAGATGTAAAATTTATGAGGATGGTTGGGTATCCGGTGGCGGTGAACGCAAGTCCCTTCCTCAGGCTATACGCAAAGATTAACCGCTGGAAGATCATGGAATTTTAAAAGGAATGCTATGGATATATATGAGATAATGAAGTTCAGGAGAAGCGTTCGCTCGTATAAGTCAGAGCCAGTTGAAGAAGGGAAGCTGAGGCGAATATTAGAAGCGGCGCTGTCTGCCCCCAGTGCAGCGAATAGGCAACCGATCCATTTTGTAGTTATTAAGGATGAAAAAATACGACATCAATTAAAAACTGCCTACAATGCAACATGGTTTTATACGGCACCCGTAATCATCTGTGTCTGTAGCATCCCTGAAAAAGGATGGAAACGAAGCGATGGGAAGAACTATGCAGACATTGATGCCACGATAGCCATGGACCATCTTGTCCTTGCCGCAACATCGGAGGGATTGGCTACCTGCTGGGTTGCAGCCTTTAAAGTATCTGATGTGAAATCTATTTTAAATCTCCCACCGGGAATGGAGCCTTTAGCGCTTACCCCCCTTGGCTATTCTCTGGATTATCCTGAACCGACGCACCGTAAAACCCTGGAAGAGATCGTACAAATCATCTAATGAGTGACAGGATTAGCTAACCGCCCGCGTAATTCTTCAGCGTTCTTCATAAGCTCTTTCTGTCGTTCTGCCTTCGGCGTCTCCTGTATCGGATCTAGTTGATAGGTAAAATAATGCTCGTCCTTCAGCTTTGCAGGAATTATCAGTTCAGCGAAGAAATCCAGCGGCAAAATTTGATAGTACGGCGGTTTTATCTTTTCATACACAATTTTTCTTTCGTAGATGAGCCGGCCTTCCGCGTCTACCTTTTCTAAAGTGATCTTTCGAGTTCCATAATAGGTAAAGGGAGCCGTTACCGGTGTTTCTCCGATCAACTCATCGTCCAAATAAACTATCGCTCCGGACGGTTGAGAATCAATGGTGAGTGATCGCAGCACACAACCACCGAGCATCGCACTGCTACAAAGCCACAACGAAATAACAACCGTTTTATAAAATCCTTTAGCCACGGTCAGCCTTTATCGGGGGGATTGCGGAAAGGTCAATGATATCTGCCTGAATGGCCTGAAGGTCAAGTATTGCAACGGTATTTTTCCCGTTTAACCACCCGCCACACTCACCGGGATTAAGGTACAGAGGGATTCCCGGTTTTATCTCCGGCATATGCGTATGGGCATAAATAATGATATCCGTATTCATTATAGACCTTTTGGAAAGGCTCTCAAGCATATGAGTAACTATAATATGTTTCCCGTCCAGAATCAAGTCATACGGCGGTTCATGCAGATTTTTGCATACCGCAAGCAATCCCATTCGTTCGCCATCATTATTACCAAATACCCCGAAGAACTTTGCTCTCACGTTCATTAATTCTTTCAGGGAAAAGGGGGCAACATAATCACCGGCATGAATGACATACTTCAAATCCTGGGTATTAAAAAAGGAAACGGCTGCTTTGATCGCATGGATATTATCATGAGTATCCGCAAGAATTCCAACTTTCATAATAGTATCTCTTCGACCCCCGCAAATTTACCCAGAAGGCCAGATCATCTCCTTGTTGCCTTTCGCGCCCCCTGCAAGGTTTCATATTCTTTATTCGTGTGAAGATACGATATTCTCGCGCCTCTTGTCAAGATTTTTTGTGTTTCGTTCTTCACCCAAATATTCCGGAAGTATTTTGCTCTGCCATGGCAAAATATTCGTGGTAAAAATAGTTTTATTCCGGGAGGTGAGTTTCGTGTTGTAGCGGTATCAATTCAGCAAGTTACCGACTTCTCGTCACCTCCACCTTTTTACAATAAACCGTGACAGGACAGATGCTGCATTTTGGAGAAATAGGGACACAGATGTTTTGACCAAAGGTAACGAGGAGATCATTTATGGTAAGCCAGTATTTTTTCGGGAGTTTTTCGCGAAGGGCAAATTCGGTCTCATGGGGATTCCTTGTCTGAACATATCCCCAGCGGTTCGTAATCCGGTGAACATGGGTATCCACGCAGATACCGGGTTTTTGATATCCCAACGTTACCACAAGATTTGCCGTCTTGCGGCCTACTCCATTGAGTTTTAGTAATTCGTCAATTTCATCAGGCACCTTGCCTGCGTATTTCTGAATCAATACTGCGCAAATCTCCTTGATCTTTCTTGCCTTGATCCGATAAAACCCAACCGGGTAGATAATTTTCTCCAGCTTTTCCGGAGGAATCTTTACCATTTCTTCCGGATTATCGGCCAGGGCAAAGAGCCGGTTTGAGGCTTCACGGGTAGTCTGATCCTTTGTCCTAAGGCTTAAAATACAGGAAATAAGTACATGAAATGGAGTTCGTTCGCGGGAAATAGTAGTAACGATGGGCTCGACAAACCGTTTGTTTTCCTGCTCAATACTCCTGAGCGCTTTCTGAATATCAAACAAAGCTGCCCTCTCAACAAAAAAACGGCAACATGCAAATTGCGTTTACACGTTGCCGTTTATTCTTCAATTTCCGGTTCAGAACAACAAGCTTTCCGTTTGCAGTTCTTATTTTTTCACATCAGCAAAGAGTTGATCATACACAAAACCCGCGGCAATCCCACCCAGGATCGGACCAATCCACCAGACATAGTGATGAGTAAACTGCCCTGATGCAATGGCAGGACCAAAAACACGGGCAGGATTCATTGCGCCGCCACTGATAGTGCCTCCAATCATCACGCCAAAAAGCACTACCAGACCCACGGCAATCCCCGCAAATCCCGCCGTAGCCCGTTTATCTACCAAGGTTCCGTAAATGGTAAAAACCAGAAGAAACGTAATGATAAACTCCATCAGTATTCCGCGTCCGATGGAAACTCCGGGCGATAACATGCATGTCCCTAAATATACCGTATTCAGGGCATCAGGAAAGAGCGCCTTCAGCGCTAGCCCCGCGACGGTTGCGCCAGCAATTTGAGAGATGATATACATTATTGCCGTATTGGGGTCCATCCTTTTGCTAATCCAAAAGGAGATTGTAACGGCCGGGTTTACATGTGCGCCGGAGACGTAACTCGTTGCATAGATAACGGCAATCACCACCACGCCAAACGCGATAGAAATACCCAAAAGACCAAGCCCTTGCCCTCCTGCTTGCCTCAAATAAAAATCTGCGCATACTGAGCCAGCCGCTATAAATACAAGCGCAAAAGTTCCGACTAACTCTGCTAAATATTTTTTGTACGCTTTCATTTCGCTTTCTCCTGTGTCTGTTTATCTAAATTTTTCTTTTGTACTCAGCAGGAACAGTTATAAATTAACCACCATCTGACATCTGATACTTTAAGCTTCTGGAAGTAACCTATACAGGTCATTATTCTATAACACACACTGGACAATTATTCAACTGTAAATTACCTCCTTTCACATTCTTGATTTATGCATAACTATTCTAAATACATAAATTTGTAACAAACTAACACAATCAGTGAACCCTGTCAAGTAAAAAGATTTTTTCGATGTTGCCAGGTTGAAATGGTCGTTTTTTCATAAATCTGAAACCAGAAAAAGAGGCCTTCAGACAAAAGCAACCTCTCCGACATCGCCCACTCTCAGGCGCACGGAAGCGACAATGTCCTTTGTTTAGCAACGGCAATTTTAAAAATTACGAAATATCGTATGGAAAACCACATTTTCGTTAATTTTTTTAATTTCGTAACTATATTTAACAGCTCTTTGTAAGTCGCAACTAATTGATATTATTGGTGTTGAGTTTTTTTAAATGGCTTGGTATGTGATTTGTCCTTTAAAAACACAGAACAATAAAGCAATGTAGCGGCGTCTATATTCACGGGTTATTGAGAAGGGAGGTTGATGATATGGGTGAAGGTTTGCAAGATAACCAGAAGACTGTGACACTATGTCCCGTTACAAAACAGACGTTTTCAGGAGGGTTTGCAATGAAGATATCTATTTCAAAAATAATGGCCTTATTTCTTATCGGAGGTATAGCAACGGGTGTTTTCGCAGCAAACGGGAACAAAGGTGATTGGGGTTTTGATCCAAAGTATTACAACTATGCCTTAATCGAGGGCGAAATAACTTCAATTGATCATGATAAGGGGTTTCTCCGGGTGGAAGGAAAAGACGAGCAAATATTTTTCTGTGAGCACACTGAATTTTTTCGCGGCGATATTTCACTACCGATGGAAAGAGTTTTCCATGCCGTAAAATTTAACAACGATCAGAAAATAGAGTCAGTTCATGTCAACGTAGGAGACATGATTAAATCCAGATACAGCAAATTCAGCAATGGCAAGATATACCTGGATACTTGTTTGGCCGGAGAAGACCTGAAACCGGGAGATGTAACAGGTAGCAAAGACAATACCTTGTTATCGAAAAAATAGGTTTGTTCGCTCAGGATGGAAGGCATTAACAACCTTGCCACAAAGACACAACTGCCTAATGTGCTTGTGTCTTTGTGGCTGGAGAAGGGGGGATCAAAATGTCAACTACGCTTTATCTGTTAAAAAGATCGCCGGTTCTCCTTCTGATGCCATTTGCAATGTATCTTTTCCCAATGGTTTTTTACGTCATTATCGTACTGAGTATAGGAAAGATACTGCATCTGCTCAGCAAAGGATATTATTTTCAGCACAAATATTTCTTGCACGGCAGAAAACAAAAAAAGATACGGCGGGGGGAATTGCCAGGTTTTACGGAGAAACCGGGGAAAGCAGGTATGGCTGTGCAAAAATTTGTTAGAAAAGGGAGGTGATAAATTGCTTACAAAAAATCCTGTGTCATAAAAATGTTGCTGAATGACTGAGCGTTGGTTGTCTTATACTATTAAAAAAGGGGAAGAAGGGAGGATGTCATGGGCAAATGTTGGAATTGGACTTTGATGTCGGCATTCATTGGCTGTTGCATTATAGGTGTGTCAGCCAGTCTGATGACAAAAGAGGCAAAGGCAGTAGAAATTATCACTCACTGGGTACCGCACGAAGTATATGGACAGATAGGCGAGCCGGATAATAACGGTAAGGTGTTTTTCTCTGGTTTAGGTGCAAAATATA
>WBZY01001670.1_pt1 | contig 10756 bp, 10 predicted proteins | sample 5204191 | NCBI WGS metagenome assembly WBZY01 (sample SAMN12344363, study PRJNA552823) | activated sludge metagenome | biome: Activated sludge suspended growth; feature: Anammox Sidestream; material: Wastewater; isolation source: activated sludge from anammox sidestream of wastewater treatment... | reverse complement strand
TCTTCAAGTTCTCTACGTTCCTCCTTTGTTAAGGTGACTCGATATCTTGGCGACATGGCAACCTCCATATGTAGTTTTACGCCAAGGTATCATATTTATCATATATACGAAAGAACAAATGTTACATTGTACTAGTGTATATCCTAAAGTTTTCTCGAAGGTAGAATTGACATAAATATATTGATTTTTGGCAATCGCGTAAATGATAATGGGGATGTTATAAATCAGTTTCCCAATATCATCCGTGCTGGTCGCCAGAATGCGCTGGAAGAAGCTGTTCGCGGTTTCGTTTTCAAAGATACCGAAGATAGCCTCTGCCGCGTTTGTCTTCGCTCCAATGACCTTCTTGTCATCGTCTTGATCTTTTCTCATTAGTTCCTTCTCCAATACCACAATATGGAAGAACTATTCTCGCTAATTTGTCGAGGCAGTCTGATGCCGGCATTTTCCTGGTCTTATAGACAGCCATCTTCCTTGAACAACGATTAACGGCACCTGACTGTTTTTTTGATTGCAGGCATGAAATTCACACTTGCAATTCAATTGCCGGAAATGGTAAAAATAATAATACTTTGTCCCTACCTTGTCAACACCCTTGCAGGTGGGCAGAAGCATACGGCGGCCTTCGGGCAGCTCATGCAAATTTTCTAGCTATGCGAAAAGGACATGCCGTCCTTTGCGAGGCCAAAAAAAGCAATCACGAGAAGAGTGGTGTTAGGAAGGATTAAAAAGGGATAGTAAAATTAGCATCAGAAAACAGGCTCCGGAATTTCCAGCCGGAAATATCAGGTTTCCCAATGCAGTGCGGATACTCCCGTCCGCATTTTCATTAAAATGGTTTCTACCAGTGTTTGGCTGCCTCCCGAGTCAGCTCTTCCCGGAATTGCGGATGGGCGATGCTGATGAGCTTCCGGGCCCGCTCCCGCAGGCTTTCGTAGCGGAGGTTCACGGCCCCGTATTCGGTCACAATCCACTGGACGACACTCCGCGGCGTAGTGATCGGCGTGCCTTCATCCAGGATCGGCTTGATTTTGGAACGGAGCTTGCCCTGTTTGTCCTTGAAGGTGGACTGCAGGCAAAGAATGCTTTTCCCACCCTTGCTCATTTGAGAGCCGATGACGAACTCGAGTTGTCCCCCGGTGCCGCTGTACTGGTAATAGCCCATGGCCTCGGCGCTGACCTGTCCCTGCAAGTCAATCTCCAGGCAGGTATTTACGGAAACCAGGTTGTCGTTTCGGGAGATATTGCGAATGTCGTTAACCCATGCGCCTTCACACACCAGAAGGTCGGGATTATTGGCCGCCCAGTCAAACAGGCGCCGGTCGCCGATGCATGTCGCCACGACGCTCTTGCCCGGCAAGAAATTCTTTCTGGAGTTGTTGAGCACACCGGCTTCAATGAGCGCATAAAGCCCGTTGCTGATGATCTCGCTCCATAAACCCAGGTCTTTTTTTCCGGCGGACACCAGAAGGCTCGTTACGGCGTCGGACAGCCCGCCCAGGCCGATCTGGAGACAGGCGCCGTTGGGGATTAATTCGGCAATGTGTCCCGCAATCAGCTTGTCCGCCTCTCCCGGAGGATTGGACTTGATTTCCCGAATCTCATAATCCGTTTCAATAATGTAGTCCACTTCCGAAACATGGATAAACGTGTGTTGTTCGGAGGGGCCGTCGCTCCACAGGAAAGGCATATTCCTGTTGACCTCGACGATCACCGCTTCACAGGAGTCATCCAGATAAGCTTCCTTGCCATAATGGTGCGTCCAGACGCTGCGGGACATCCATCCGTCTTCATTGGGCGGTGAAACCACGAAGGCTCCCATCCGCGGTTTATGATAGCGGATCACGCGGCCGGCGTCGCTCATCTGGCAGGGGATGTAGCGGAAGTTTCCCTGATCCTGCAGCTTCCTCTCCAGGCCGGTGAAGAATCCGTACACATCAAGGTAATCCTTCAGCTCGGGCTTCAGGTGCGGTGAATCCGGGTAAATGCAATACGGAGCAAACAGATCGATGTGAAATTTGTTTTCCAGGATGCGCTTGCACATCTCTTCAATGAAAGCGCGCGGAAAGTTAAGGCCACCGCAGGTAAAGATAAAGTCTCCGTCCCTGACCTGGGCCGCCACTTCCCTGGCTGTCGTTTTCTTCTTGTTGTATTGTTCCTGCCACGGCTGCACATCGAAAAAACGACCTTTTCTATCCGGTTTGATATTGGGATTGATTTTCATGTAAAATCTCCATTATGCTTTAAATACATTTTTAACCAACTACGCGCTGAACACGATCCTCAGGGACATGCCGTCTATTATTTCTTCAGATTTTCAATGATGCTGACCACACCCTGACCGCCGCCGCAGCAGGCCGAAAAGAGTCCGTACCGACCGCCGGTCCGCTCCAGCTGCTTCATGGCAAACAGCGCGCAGCGGGCGCCGGAGGCGCCGTTGGCATGGCCAAAGGCAATCGCGCCGCCCAGGGGATTCCAACGGTCCATGACAACCTTCTCTCCGGTTTGCTTCTCCAGCTCTTTGATGACGGCCAGGTTTTGCGCCGCAAAGGCTTCGTTGCATTCCACGACGTCCATGTCTCCCAATTTGAGGCCGGCCCGCTCGAGCGCGATTGGAATGGCGTAGGCCGGGGCAATACCCATGATGGAAGGATCCACCGCCGCCTCGGCGCCGCAGACCCAGCGCGCATAGGGCTGATACCCCAGTTCTTCCGCTTTTTCGGCCGTCATGAGCAAAACGAACGCGGCGCCGTCGTTGAGGCCGGAAGAATTGCCCGCCGTGACGGTCCCTCCCTTTTTGAAGGCGGGCGGCAGTTTGGCCAGAACGTCCAGGGATTCCAGACGGGGATGTTCATCCACTTTGAACTCCAGAGGCGGCTTCTTTTTCCCCTGGGGAACGGCAACGGTTACGATTTCATTGACAAAATATCCCTCGTCCATCGCTTTTTTCGCCAGCGTCTGGCTGCGGAAGGCAAACTGGTCCTGCTCTTCCCGTGAAATGCTGTACATTTCATGCAGGTTTTCCGCCGTGAGGCCCATTTCGAAGGGCAGGTAGGCCCGGCCTTCCTTCGGCGTCGGCTGAAGCTGGTACTCCAGAACTTTCGGAGGCGCAATGCGGTAAGGCGTCGGGCTGGATGAAAATTTGAACGGCAGCTGGCTGAAGGATTCCATGCCGCCGGCGATGATGACGTCCGCGTGGCCGCAAAGGATTTTCCAGGCGGCGTGATTGATGCCGTCAATGGCGGACCCGCACTGCATTTCCACATAAGAGGCGGTTGTGGTCACGGGAAGGCCGGCATCCAGAACGATCCAGCGGGCCGGGTTAATGGCCCGGGCCATGTGAAACGCAGACCCCGCAAAAACGCTGTCCACTTTCCCCCGCTCGCAAATCTTTGTCTTATCAATCAGTCCCTTGAGGGCGATGCTGCCCAGCTCTTCCGCCGTAAAGTCTTTCAGGCTGCCGCCCAAGCGGCCAAAGGCCGTCCGTGCGCCGTCAATCAATACTACTTCTCTGTCTTTCATGGTTATTTTCCCTTTCCGCGCCGGCCGCGGTTGTGTTTTTATTTGTTGTCGTACTTGTAAAAGCCTTCGCCGGTCTTCCGGCCGAGTTTCTTTTCGGCCAGCATTTTGGCGAAAAGGGGCGACGGCCTGTAGCGCTCCTCCCCGGTCATCTGGTACATGGCGTCAATGGCGTTGGCGCAAACGTCCACGCCTGCCAGGTCGATGATCTCGGTGATGCCCATGGGCCAGTTGCAGCCCAGTTTCATGGCCTGGTCGATGTCTTCGGCGGTGGAATCGCCTCTGTTGATCATGTCGGCCGCTTCGTTGTAGATCAGGCACAAAAACCGGTTGACGATGAAGCCGGGAATGTCTTTGACGACGATGGGGGTCTTGCCGAAGGCCTTGCAGATCTCGACGGTCTTCCGGGCGACGGCGTCGCCGGTTTCTTTCCCCCGGATGACTTCGACCAAACGCATGGCGGGAACGGGGCTGAAGTAGTGGGTGCCGATGACGCGCCGGGGGTTCTTCGTCACGGCGGCGATGGAGGTGATGCTCAATGTCGAGGTGTTGCTGGCCAGGATGACGTCGGCCGGGCACAGGGCATCGAGCTTCTGAAAGATTTCCTTCTTCAACTCAAACTTCTCAAAAACGGCCTCTACGACCATCACCACTCCCCGGACGGCCTGGGCCATGTCGGTTGTGCCGGAAAGACGCGCCAATATCTCATCGCAGCGGGATTGATCGATTTTGCCCTTTTCGACTTTCTTTCCTAAAAATTTACGGATGTTGGCCATGCCCCGATCGACAAATCCCTGTTCGGTGTCCACCAGGCTGACCTGGAAACCCGCTTCCACGGCAACCTGCGCAATGCCAGACCCCATCGTACCTGAACCGATAACTGCTATTTTTTCTGTCATGGCAAAATGTCTCCTCAAAAATTATTCACTAGGCGGCTCCATCTCAATCGCCCGGAGCCGATATAAATTCTTACGATTTTATCTGCCCCGAAACTGCGGTTTTCGCTTCTCCAAAAATGCATTGATTCCTTCTCTGGCGTCCAAGCTGCGCGAGGCGCTGGGCTGATATTCGGCTTCCAGATCCAGATACTCGTCCAGGTTCATGGCAAGCGCCTGATGAACCGCGCTCTTGATAAGCGTCTGACTGAAAGGTCCATGCGCCAGTTTTCCGGCCAGTTCCTTTACTTCCTTTTGAAAGTTTTCGGCGGCAACGACACGGTTGAATAAGCCGAGCTCGCAGCACTTTTCAGCGCTGATCTTCTCTCCCAAAAGCAGTATTTCCATCGCCCTTTTCGGTCCAACAAGTCTCGTCAGGAAAAAACCCGGTCCGCCGTCGGTGGCCAGCCCGATGTTGACGAACGGAAACAACAGGTACGCGGATTCACTGGCGACGGCCAGATCGCAGGCCAGGACAAGGCCTGCGCTCGCGCCCGCGCAGGGACCGTTGACGGCCGCAATGACCGGCTTCTGATTCGTCGTGATCGTTTTGATCAGGGGATTCAGGTCCTCCGTGATGGTTTTACGCAGTCCTTCGTAAGAGAAGGTGGTTTCCAGTTCGTCTTTTGCCAGGTAGGCACCCGATGAAAAGGCTTTGCCCTTTCCCGTCAGAATGATGCAGCGTACTGACGGATCATTTTCCGCATACTTGAGCGCCCTGTTCATTTCCTGGTATGCGTGCGGTGTTAGGCTGTTGTATGTGTCCGGTCGGTTGATCGTGATCGTCGCGACCAGATCCTCAACCTGAAAGGTAATGTCGTCGTCCATATTTCTATTCCTCTGGACCGTTTGCCGGGTCGAAACATGACGCGGAAAACGTTTTTTACACCTCAAGATATGTGCACTGAATGTCTTTATTCTGCTCCAGTTCGTCCGCAGATCCGTCGAAGACAATTGCACCCTTGGCCATGACATAGACCCGCTGGCAGACCTGTAAAATGCTTCTCATCGATCCTTCGACGAGGATGATCGACACCCCCGTTTCATTGATCCGTTTAATCATGCCGCACAGCTCATTGACAATGACCGGCGCCAGGCCTTCCATCGGTTCATCGAGGAGCAAGAGAGATGGGTTGCCCATGAGCGACCGGGCGATGCTGAGCATCTGTTTTTCGCCGCCGGAGAGATACCCGCCCTTGTTGCCGTCGAGCTTTTTCAAAAGCGGCATGTATTCGTAGATCTTGTCGATCGTCCATTCGTTGCCCTGGCTGCCGGCTGCGGGCTTCTGTCCCATGAGCAGATTTTCCCGGACCGTAATCGTGGGGAATATGCGCCTCTCTTCGGGCACGATGCCAATGCCGCGGCGAGCGATTTGATAAGGCTGCAGGCCGCAAATGTTGTTGCCTTCAAAAATAATAGAGCCGGACTGTGGCGTCACGACGCCCATAATGCTGTTGAGCGTTGTCGATTTGCCGACACCGTTTCGCCCCAGGAGACCGACGAGCTCCCCTTTTCGCACCTTCATGGAAACGTCATAGAGGATGTGACTTTTTCCGTAATAAGTATTGATGGATTTCAACTCCAACTGGCATTCAGTTTCACTATTCACAGGTAGCCTCTCCTAGATAGATTTCTTTAACTTTCTTATTCTCTTTGATCTTTTGAGGCACGTCCGTGAGGATGATCTCGCCATAGTAGAGAACAGAAATCCGGTCTGCAAGCGCGAAGACCACGTCCATGTCGTGCTCGACAATGATCAGCGTTTTGTTTTGCGTCACTTTGCGAATCAGCTCCACCGTATGTTTCGTTTCGCTCTTGGACGTACCTGCGCCCGGTTCATCGAGCAGCAGTAAATCAGGGTTGGTGGTGAGCGAGAGGCCGATTTCGAGCGCCCGTTGGGCCCCATAGGCCATTTCGCTCGCGGGCGTGTCCATCTGGTCGGAAAGGCTGATGCTCTCGATGATCCGGCGCGATTCCTCTTCAATGGCTTTCATACCGTCCAGATAGGAGGTGAAATTGAAGAAGACGCCGTTTCGGGCCAGCACGCCGCTGCGGATGTTCTGATAGACGGTCATGTCGCCAAAGACATTGATGATCTGGAAGGACCGGCCTAGGCCGCGGCGGGTGATTCTGTGCGGATGCATCCCGGAGATGTCGTGGCCCTTGTAAATGACTTTGCCATGCGTCGGAGCGTACTTGCCTGTAATCACGTTGAACAGCGTACTTTTTCCCGCACCGTTGGGTCCGATAATGGCGTGGCGTTCACCCTGTTCCACGTGCAGGTTGATGCCCTTCAGAATTTTTTGCTCGCCGAACTGTTTATGTAGATCTTTTATTTCCAGCATAGATTCATCCTCGTTTCAGTTTTCCTTTCCCGTTGCCGTTTTCCATTTCGACATTAAGGCCCTGGCCTTAGGCAAAAGGCTCACGAATCCGTCACGGAAGAAAAGGATAATGATGATGAACAGACACCCCAAAATCAGCTCCCAGTATGGCGTGTACTTGCTGATCATATCGGTCAGCACCGTATAGATGGCCGCCCCGATCACTGATCCGATGATGGAATTGGCGCCCCCGATAAAGGCCATCATCAGACAGACGAACGACCGGTTCATATCAATGACGTCGGTGGAGACGAAACTTTCATTGATGGCAAACAGCGCACCGCCCACGCCTCCGAAAAAGCCGGCGATCGTGAAGGCCAGCACCTTCGTCATATACGTGTTGTACCCAACGAAAGAGGCGCGCTCATCATTTTCCTTGCAGCAGCGGACCATATTCCAGAAAGGCGTTTTGGTGAGCCACAAGCATGCGAGGTAGCACAGGACGACAATCAGCAGGATCAGGTAGTACATGCTGGTGGTGTTCATCGTGTCGATGCTGCCGCCGAACGGCAGCGTGATTGGATTTTTCGAGACGACCAGCCCGTCGTCTCCGCCCGTGACGGAACGCCACTTGAAAGCGATGGCGAAAAGGAACTGACTGAAGGCGACGGTGAGCAGCGAAAAATAAGCTCCTGTCAGCTTCACACAAAACATGCCGATCAGCCAGGCGGCGATGCCCGCAGCAATGGCGCCCAAAAGGATGGCCGCGAGAAAGGGCATTCCCGCGACGTATTTGAAGGCGAGCGCACAGACGTACGCGCCGACGCCGAAATAGGCGGCCTGCCCGAATGACAGCAGGCCGGCATGCCCGTAAAGTATCGTAAAGCTCAAGACAAACAGACTGAAGCAGGCGATCTGGCTGATCAGTCTGAGTTCAAACTCGCCCACCATCCAAGGGAGCGCAATGAGAGCCAGGCAGAGGATCACGAATCCGACAATGTGTTTAATGTTTAGTCCCATCATGATTTTTCACCGAACAGACCCTGTGGCCTTACAATGAGGATAACGGCCATCAACAGGAATTTAAAAACAAGTGCGATTTGCGGCAAAAGCAGAACACCGAACGACTGCAAAAGGCCGATGAGAATCGACGAGACTAGCGCGCCCACGATGCTGCCGAATCCGCCGACGACCACGACAATGAACATATCTATCATCATATCCATGCCCATGCCGGGAAACGTGGTCAGAAAGGGGGCGGCGATCACGCCGCCGAGGCCCGCGAGCCCGGCGCTCACGGCATAGACGAAAAGAAATGTCTGGCCGGTATTAATGCCGAGCATGCCGGTCATCTTCACGTCGGAAACCATCGAACGGATGATGATGCCGATTTTGGTCATGCGCAGGATCAGCATGACGATGGCAACGACGACCAGGCCCGCGGCTATGATGAACAGACCGTAATCGGATATCTGGATCCCGCCGAGATTGATCTTCCCTGCAAACAGCGTCGGCGTCGAAAGCGGCCGGGGAAAGTCGCCCCAGAACACTTTGACCAGCTCCTGGATAACGTAGAAGACGCCTAGCGTGAGTAGAAGCTCTCCGCCGTGGCCGTAGGAATGGACCCGGCGCAGGAGGAAATATTCCACGAGGTAGCCGACGATGAAGACGACGAGGGGCGCAAGAACCAGACTAAGCCAGAAGTTGCCCGTGAGGCCGATAATGGAAAAGGCAACGTACGCGCCCAGCATGTAGAATGCGGCATGCGCGATACTCAGCACATTCATCATGCCGAAGACGATGGTGAGGCCGACGGACACGACGAACAGAAGCATGCCGTAAACGATCCCGTGCAGCATGTGGTTGATGATGACATCGGTTAATTCCATGAGTTGAATCCTTTAGACTGAAGTTATGATCCTCGCGTCATGCACGACTTTTTTCGGGGCCTAGCCCGACCGGTGGGGCCTCCTGAAGAAGGCCGCACCGGTCTGTAAGCGGGGCTCCGGAACTTTTTTTTACTTGCACCGCGGGTTGTAGCCGGGTGTATTGACTGGAATCGCTGTCTCATCTCCCGTAAATGTCGCAACCGGTTTACTGATGTAATACGGCAGATTGAAAAATTTCTCTTTTTCGGGAACGCGGATGACCTTATAGATGGACATCGGCGCGATCAACTGGTGATCGCAGGCCCGCATGGTGACCTTTCCCTGCGGATAGTCGAATTGCATTCCCTCCCAGGCCTTGATGATCTTTTCCGGATCGAGCGAGCGGGCCTTTTCAATGGCTGCAAACAGGAACATCATCCCGAAATATGCGTTGCCGAAGAAAGAATCGGGATACTGCATGTGCGTGGAAGGATATTTTTTGTGACGTTCGTGGTAGCGTTTGATGAAGGCTCTGTTCAGCGGAGAATCAATCGTGATGCCATAGCTGTGGGTGACGATGGCGCCTTCAAGGGACGCGCCCAGGAGTTCCGCGGTGATGCTGTCGTAGTAGAAAAGCGCGAACTGTTTCTGCTTGGTGAGTCCCATTTCCGCGGCCTGCTTGAGAAGCACCTGGCCGTCGCCGCCGATGTGCGATACAAAAACTACTTCGGCGCCGGAGGCCGCGATCTTGCTCAGATACGGATTGTAGTCCTTATTGCCGACGGGCGTGAAGTCTTCCCCGACGATCTTGGCGTTGGGATTGAGCGCCGTCAGTTTTTCCCGGAAGATCCGGGCCATGTCATGGCCGAAGGCGTAATCCTGATGGATGGAATAATATTTCGTGTACGGTTGCTTCGCCAGATACTTGGCAATGGAAAATGTGGTGTTCGTGTTTGTGATGCCGGGGCGGAAGAAGTAGCGGCTGAATCCTTTTCCCGTCAGATCGTCCGATGTGGCGCCCGTGCAGACAACGATCTTCTTATACTGGTCCGCCAGCTTTTCCAGCGCCAGGTAAACGTGGCTGCCCGTTCCGCCAACCAAGATGTCTACTTTATCCTTCTGGATGAGCCGGAGCGCCTCTCTTGTGGCGACTTCCGGTTTCATCATCCCATCGCGCCAGATGAGTTCGACCTTTTTGCCCAGAACGCCGCCTTTCTGGTTAATGTCGAAAACGGCCTGTTCAATGGCCGCGTTATACTGGTCTCCCGTCGTTTTAAAGGTACCCGAAGCCGGATCGAGTTGCCCGATCTTGATGGTGCCCGCCGCAAAGGAGGACGGAACAAACATTAAAGACACAAGAACGGCAAGTACGAACAGCAGGGTCTGGAATACTTGTGAATTAAACCATAATGGATGCTTTGACTCTTTCATAAAAAACCTCCCTTTTCTGTTTTGATACTGTTAAATGTTTGAATTCATGCATACTGAAGCGCGATGCTTTTTCCCCTTACCTTCCTTTGTTCAGAATAAAAACCTGAATCAGGTTTTTACTGATTAGAGACGCTTTGATTTTCGACTAAGTCAAAAGATGTGCCAATTTTCAGACAATAAATTTGATAGTTACCCACCTTGGCCGATAAGCCTATAATTATTAAATGAATGCAGTATAATAAAGGCCAGCTCTCTTCGAACGGACAATTATTCTATTATTCACAGAGAAACAGTCCACAAAACAACTGTAAATATTATGTAAGTAATTTTGATTTATGTTGAACGAATAATTTACAAAATATGAACGCAAAAAGATAGGGAATCGGAAAGATTAACGAAGGAGTTGCTCCAATGGCTAAAGGCTCGGATTCTGCAGAAAAAGAGATGTAAAACCGGGGTTACCGCTTGACTCTGACTCTCTCCAGATTTCTGCCGTAAATCGTGCGGCCCAGTTTCGCGGCCGCTTCACTGACCGACACGATCTCATTCACCGTAAATTTCAGCTTGGCGCTGTGTTTTTCGGCCGTGACGGAAAAACCGGTCGCGGCATTGCCGGGATCTCTTGGGTCCGAAAACCCTTCCGGTGGATTCGCGTCATCCAGCAGGGTCGTGTTGAACA
>WBZY01001519.1_pt2 | contig 10766 bp, 8 predicted proteins | sample 5204191 | NCBI WGS metagenome assembly WBZY01 (sample SAMN12344363, study PRJNA552823) | activated sludge metagenome | biome: Activated sludge suspended growth; feature: Anammox Sidestream; material: Wastewater; isolation source: activated sludge from anammox sidestream of wastewater treatment... | reverse complement strand
GTTTGTCTCCCACGCAATCGGCGATGTCAAGGCAATCGGCGACCGGACCATGTGGCTCGACAAAGGCTCGATACGGGAGATCGGAACGACCGACGCCGTGGTGGCCAAGTATCTGGCCGCCATGGTCGAGAAGGATTCGACATACATTCAACAAAAGAAACCGGAGCGAAGCCTTACGCGCAGCTCAACCAGAGCCCCGGAGATCGTCGATACCATCCCCAACATAGACCACCGATACGGCGACGGCCGCGCCGAAGTCATCGGAATCGCGATCCTCGATGGATTCGGCCGCCCGGTTCACCTGCTCGAACCCGCCTCCCGCATTGTAGTCCGAATCAGCGTTCGCGCAAACGAGGAGATCGAGCTTCCCATCGTCGGCTTCATGCTGCGCAACCATTTGGGAATCGACTTTGCAGGGACGAACACCGCCCGGGAGGGGCATCAACTACCGCCGATGGCTCCCGGCGACATTTTCACCGTGGATTTCCATGTGGACCTGCCGGAGCTCTACCCGGCCTTCTTCTCCTTCTCGCCGGCGCTCGCCGACGGCACCCTGCATCACTATAGGAACTGTGATTGGATCGACAACGCCATCACGCTTCAAATGGGTCATTCCGAAGGGCAGATTTACGGCTATCTCCATCTGCCCTGCCGGGTGGAGGTCAACGCGACGCTGCAAACACCCAGCCCCACCCCGGAGCCTTCCCTTGGCTGAATTCACCGGCGAGCGGGTGGTGCCCGGCCAAGTCCAACCCGATCTTTGGAATGAACACCTTGCGCGATACTGCTTTGCCGCGCGTCTTGCCCGGCAAAAGCGCGTTCTCGACATTGCCTGCGGTTCCGGCTATGGCTCCGCGGAACTGGCCGCCGTTGCCGGCGCCGTTACCGGAATCGATATCTCCTCTGAGGCCATCGCCTACGCCAGGGAACACTATACTCTGCCGAACCTGACCTTCGAGTGCTCGCCGGCGGACGCCATCCCGAGGACCGATCAGAGCTATGACCTCATTGTGGCCTTTGAAGTGATCGAGCATCTCGAAAACGCGTCCGCCCTCCTTGCCGAGGCACGGCGGTTGCTTTCGCCCGGCGGCCAGTTCATCGTCTCCACTCCCAATAAGCTCTACTATCAGGAGACCCGGGCGCTCTCCGGTCCCAACCCGTTCCACGTCCACGAGTTCGAGTTTGAGGAGTTTCGGGGTCTGCTGGCCGGATTCTTTCCCGACGTGTCGCTTTTTCTTCAAAATCACATTGGTAGCATTGTCTTCCAGCCGGCGGAGATGGTTGGATCCACGGAAGTCCGCATGGCGGAAAGGCGTGCCATCCCCACGGAGGCGCACTTCTTCGTGGCCGTCTGCGCGCTGAAGCCGCAAACCGGATCTCCTACATTTGTCTATCTACCCTCCACGTCCAATGTTCTCCGCGAGCGCGAACACCATATCCAACTCCTCGAACACGAACTTGACGCCAAGACCAAATGGCTCGAGAAGGCGCTAGCCGATCACCAGCAACTCGTTCGCGAGCACGAAGCCCAAACGGAGGAACTCAAGGAGCGCAACCTATGGGCCGAGGACTTGAATGTCCAATTGAGAGCTGCCGCGCAACGTATCGTCCAACTCCAGGATGAATCTGCCGCTGACCAGAAAGCCTATGAGGCAAAGGTAGCCGATCTGCATCAGGACATCGCCTCGAAGACCAAATGGGCTCTCGATATCGAGGAACGTCTCACCGCCGAACTCACCGCCAAGTTAAAGGAACTCGCGGAGTGCGTGGAAATCCTCCACCAGACCGAAGCTCAACTCGAGGAGAGGACAAAATGGGCGCTGGCCCTGAAGACCCAAATGGACCACCTGGAGGCGAACCTGAACGCCGTTTCGGCATCCCGCTGGCACCGTTTCGGCAGGTCGCTGGGGCTGGGCCCGGAGCTGACCAACTCCTGATATGCCAACCGTTGTCCGCCTGTTGAAGGGGCTACCCCTTCTGCTGCTCTCCCCAATCCTGCTTGCGGCCTCGCTGATCTGGCTACTGCTGATTGATGCCTTCTTTCGCTTGGCGGGCCGAAAGCGCAAGCCGGCCGATACCGCGCCCCGCAACACCGCCGCCACGGTGGTGATCCCCAACTGGAATGGCCGTGACCTGCTCGAGAAATACCTGCCCAGCGTTGTCACGGCGCTTGCGGCCAATCCGGAAAACGAAATTCTGGTTGTCGACAATGGCTCAACCGACGGGAGCGTGGCGTACCTGCGCGAGCACTTTCCGGCGGTCACCGTCCTTGCGCAACCAACCAATCTTGGCTTCGGTGGCGGATCGAATGCCGGCTTCCGGGCCGCCCGCAACGACATTGTCGTCCTGTTGAACAGCGACATGCGGGTCGCTCCGGACTTTCTCCAGCCCCTGCTCGATGGGTTCACCGACGAAAAGGTCTTCGCCGTATCCTGCCAGATCTTCTTTACGGATCCCGGCAAAGCGCGGCAGGAGACGGGCCTCACGCAGGCCTGGTGGAGCCATGGGCGGCTCGGGGTTCGCCACCGTGTGGATGACGCGGTCACCGTGATCTATCCCTGCTTTTACGCCGGAGGGGGTTCGAGCGCCTATGACCGCCGTAAGTTTCTCGAGCTCGGAGGATTCGACGCGCTCTTTCATCCTTTCTACCTCGAGGATACGGATCTCGGGATGCAGGCTTGGAAACGCGGGTGGAAGGTCTTCTATCAGCCTCGAAGCGTAGTATGGCATGAGCACCGGGGAACTATCGGACGCACGCATAAGCCGGACTACATCAACACAGTCGTCCAAAAGAACTTCCTCCTCTTCCTTTGGAAGAACCTTCACGGGAGCGGTAAACTGGTCCACCACTTTGCCCGGTCCTTCGCTGACGCCCTTCTCACCTATCTGGGCGGGCCGTCGCCGGAGCGAACCTCTTGTCCGGCTATCTGGCGGGCGTTCCGGCAACTCCCCGGAGTGGCTCGCAGCCGCTGGCGTTCCCGCTCCCTCGCCGTCACTGGAGATACGGAAGCTTTCCGGCGTCCGCTGGGCGCTTACTTCCACGATCACTTTGGAGCTCACCCGCCGAGCCCCCGGCCACTCTCCGTTCTTTTCCTGTCACCCTACGCCATTTGCCCGCCCATTCACGGCGGCGGCGTCTTCATGCACGGCACGGCGAGCGCGCTCGCTTCCCGTTGCCGTTTACACCTGATTGCGGTGCTCGATGAGGAGTGGCAGATCCGGCAACATGATTCGCTCGTCTCCCGCTGCGCCTCGGCTGATTTCCTTGTCCGGCCCGCCGCGAAGACGTTCACCTTCGGCGCCATTGAACCGCATGCGGTCATTGAGTTCGCCAGCGCCGACCTCGAATGGATGATTCACCGCACGGTCTACCTGAACAGGGTGGACGTGGTCCAAATCGAGTACACCAACATGGCGCAGTATGCGGGACAGTTCCGCAATATCGTCACGGCGCTGTTCGAGCATGACGTCTACTTCCAGTCGATCGGCCGCGGCCTGGCAAAGCCCGGATCCGCCATGCGTAAAGCCAGCGCGGCCTTTGAATACCTGCGGGCCCTCCGCTACGAACTGCGCGCGCTCCCGAAGCTGGACCTGGTCCAGGTATGCAGCAAAGACAACAAAGACTACCTCCTCAGCTTCCTCCCCTCGCTGAAGGACCGCATCAGCGACACACTGCGCGCGGGGATCGACACCGGCCGATACACAATGCACACCGGCCCCCGGGATCAGTTCACCATGCTTTTCCTGGGCAGTTTTCGCCACGTTCCCAACCAGGAAGCCCTCGATTGGTTCGCCAAGCTTGTGCTGCCCCGCGTGGCCGAACGCTGCCCGGCGGCGAAACTCGTCATTATCGGGTCCGATCCGCCGCCGCGTCACTCGCTGCCCGTCAACGACAGGAACATCGAGATCCGTGGTTTTGTCGAAAACCTGCATGAACCTTTCGCCCGCTACGCCGTCTTCGTCTGCCCGATTCTCAGCGGGTCGGGAGTGCGCGTGAAGCTACTCGAAGCGTTCTGCACGGGGATTCCGGTGGTATCCACCTTTCTCGGCGCGGAGGGCCTCACGGCGGTTGACGGCGAGATCTGCCGCCTGGCGGACGATCCCAATGAATTCGCGAACCGCATCCTCGAGCTTTTCGACCGTCCGGAAGAGGCGGCCCAGATGGTCCGGCGCGCGCGCAACTACGTCACCGGGGAGCGTGACATCACGCGCATGACGGAGAGGCTGCTTGAAAGCTATCAATCCGCGCTGCTTCGCAAGCGGGCCGGCTCCGCTATTTCGCCGGAGCCTTTGCCTCCAGTTCCTTCTTCAGCCGGCCGGTAATCTTCCGGGCGGCACGGTCCAGAGAATCCGAGGAGGCGTTCTTTGGCGGCTCATACACGGACCAGACCACCTTCCTGGTGGTACGATCCACCAGAAACACCATCCCGCGCCCTCTGCGGAAGGTGGATACGGGGTTAGCCGGAGCGCCGCTCTCCTTGATGGCGCCTTTGTCCGCATCCTCGTCTTTGTCCTTTTCCTTCTCCGCGGGTTTCTCCGGAGGATAGAGCTCCGTCATCTTGCGTTCAAAGGCCGGCCCCAGGGAGTCGGTAAACACAGCGTCCGCCGCCTTGGGGTCGGTGACCACGACGTAGAGATCGGCCGCCAGAAGATGGTTCGCCAGGTACTGATCCATGCCGTTCGACATCGGCAGCATGTACACGGATTTCACCCGGACAAGATCCGCGTTCGCCGCGAAGATCGCGGGAAGAATCAGGATAGGCAACACCAGGCGCATCAGTTCCATGGTAGCGCCTCCCTGCGTTGGCGGGGATGCGCCTTCCCCTACTGCTTCTCGAGCAGCGGACGCAGAGCCTTCATCACATTCTCCGCCACAATCCGGTTGCCTTGAGGCAGTGGATGCAGCCCGTCCTTCTGCATCAGGTCCGGATGCAAAGCCACTCCTTCGAGCAGAAAAGGCAGCAGAGGGACGTGATGCTTACGCGCCAGTTCCGGATAAATGCGGTCAAACTGGGCAATGTAATCCGGCCCGTAGTTGCGCGGCAGCGTAATCCCCGCCAGCAGCACCTTTACCCCGGCTTTGCGCAGCTCTTCAAGGATCAGGTCGAGGTTCCGGCGCGTGTTCGCCACGGGAATTCCCCGCAGCCCGTCGTTAGCGCCCAATTCGAGGATCACAATTCGCGGCTTGCCGGCGAGCACGGCTCCCACGCGCTCGACTCCGCCGCTCGAGGTGTCCCCGCTCAGTCCTTCGTTCACCACACGGTAGCGGTATCCCCCGGCGTCCAACTGCTTCTGGAGGAAGTCCGGGTAGCTCAGCCCCGCATCGACGCCGAATCCGGCGGTGAGGCTGTCGCCGAAGGCCGCTATCACGGGCCGGTTATCAGCCGGCTCCGCCTCCGCCGCCGGAGGAGGAGCTATTGGCCGCTCCGCCGGAGGCGCTGGATTACCGCACCCGGCAAGAGCGGCAAGCATCAGGAAAAGGCAAATGCGCACGCAATGCCATAATAAGAAGTTGTAGAGGTGAATGTCGAACCAACCCGCTCCGCCGGTCATTCTGGTTTCCGGCCTTACCAAGTCGATCACCAACGGAGCAAACACCGTGGACATCCTCCGGGGCATCAGCTTCGCCGTACCGCGTGGCCAGTTCGTCGCTGTCATGGGACCTTCCGGCAGCGGAAAGAGTACGCTTCTTGGTCTGCTTGCCGGGCTCGATACGCCCACGGAGGGCAGCATCGTGCTCGATGGGCACGAGATTGCGGGTCTCGATGAGGACGCCCTCGCGCTGATCCGGGGACGCAAGATCGGCTTCGTTTTTCAGTCCTACCATCTCATCCCTACGCTCACCGCACTCGAAAACGTTCTGCTTCCGCATGAACTGGCCGGTGAAGCCGACGGCATGCCACGCGCGCTCGAACTGCTTGAAAGCGTCGGATTGCTGGAACGCCGGGACCACTATCCCATTCAGCTCTCCGGCGGCGAGCAGCAGCGCGTCGCGCTGGCGCGCGCCTTCATGGCGCGCCCGCCGATCCTCATGGCCGACGAGCCCACGGGCAATCTGGACTCAGCCAACGGCGAACACGTGCTGGAGCTTCTGCTTTCCATGAACCGCAAGGAGGGCGCCACGCTGGTTCTGGTGACCCACGACGCGGTTCTGGCCGCCCATGCGGATCGCATTCTCCGGCTGAAGGACGGAGTCATTGCCGGAGACGAGTTGCGTGCCTGACCGTTTCACCCTCTCGATGGCCCGCAGGATTGCCTGGCGTGAAGCTCGCGCTTCCTTGACGCCCTTCCTCTTTGTGATCCTCGCCGTCTCGCTCGGCGTCGGCGCTCTCACCGGGGTCCGCGGCTTCAGCCAGTCATTTCGCGGCATGCTGTTGCGGGACGCGCGCCAGTTGATGGCGGCGGACATGACCGTGCGCACCTTCGCTCTACCCACGCCCGCCCAGCAATCCGTCCTCGTCAAACTGGCGGCATCAGGAGTGGAACAGACGCGGGTGACGGAGACGGTGTCGATGCTTTCCACCTCTTCCCAGAGTACGCCGGCGCTGGTGTCCATCAAGGCCGTGGACCCGGGCGTCTACCCCTTCTATGGATCCCTGAAGCTTGACCCGGCGTTGAACCTGCGGCAGGCGCTGCAACCGGATACCGTTGCCGTTTCCACCGATCTGCTAGTACGGCTGGACATCAAGACGGGAGACGCCGTCAAGCTTGGCGAGGCGAGCTTCCGCATCGCCGCCGTGGTCACGGCGGAGCCTGACCGCATGGCCGGCAGTCTCAATGTGGGCCCCCGCATCCTCATGAGCCGCGCCGGGCTCGACCGCACGGGTCTGATCACGCCCGGCAGCCGCGCCGCGCAGCGCGTGCTGTTCCGCTTCAAGCCCAACTCCATCCCCATCGCGCGAGCTCGCGCGGAGTTGAAGGAAGCCTTCCCCGGCGCGCAGATCATCGACTACCGTGAAACGCATCCGCTGATCACCCGCGGGCTCGACCGCGCCACCACGTTTCTCAGCCTGGTCAGCCTCATCGCGCTCTTCGTCGGAGCGCTCGGCGTGGCGATGGCCATGCACTCGCACCTTCAGCGCAAGATGGATACCATCGCCGTGATGAAATCCATCGGAGCGCGTTCGGGGCAGATCATGGCCATCTACACGCTCCAGACACTGATGCTCGGCCTGCTCGGCGGCGCGGGGGGTATGGTTCTCGGTCTCGCCGTGCAGGGCATCTTCCCGCGGCTGATCGCCCGGTACTTTCAAATCGATCCCGGACTTCACTGGGATCCCGGATCGGCGCTACAAGGGCTCGCCACGGGAGTTCTCTCGACGCTGCTCTTCACCCTGCCTCCGCTGCTAGGCATCCGCGCCATCCGTCCGGGCATCATTCTGCGGCGTGAGATGGAAGAGGCCCGGCCTCACTGGCGCGCGCGCCTGAAAAACGGCCGTCCGGCCGCTCTCGCCGGCTCCGTGATCGCCGCCGGCATCCTCGCCATTGTCTGGTGGCTCAGCGAATCGCTTCGCCTCGGCCTCTATTTCGCCGGCGGCCTGGTGGTGAGCATACTCATTCTGACCGCCGTCGCGGGCGGCGTTCTCGCCCTTCTGCGCCGCGCCGCGCATTGGTGCAGGCGGGCGCTGCCGGCGACGCTCCGGCATGGGCTGGCAAACATCTACCGCCCCGGCAACCAGGCTTCGGCCCTGCTGGTAGCTCTCGGCCTGGGAGTGATGTTCACCTTGACTGTCTATCTGGTGCAAAACTCGATGCTCATCCAGATCGCCAACAGCGCTCCGCCGGGAATGCCGAACGTTTTTCTCATCAACATCACCTCACTCGAGCGCGACGGCATCGCCGGAATGCTGCATAGGCGGAAGGGCATCGAAGGCCCGGCCGAAGTCATCCCCATTGTTTCCGCGCGCATGCTTCGAATTGACGGCTCCCCTGTTCAGGATCTGCCGCTGCAAGGCTCCGCCCGCCGCTTCCGGCAGGCTCGCTCGGTCACCTGGAGCGGAACGCTCAACCCTCAGGCCGTAGTCACCGCGGGAAAATTCTGGGGTCCGAAGGACACCGCGCAATCGGCGGGCGTTCAACTGTGCGCCGGCGAGGATGCGGCAAAATCGCTTCCCATCAAACCGGGGACGCGCATCGACTGGGTAGCGGGAGCCCGCACATTCACTTCCCAGGTAGCCTGCGTGTATCGTAGCGAAGCGGTGAGAATCGGATCGAACCTGGATTTTGTCTTCATCCCGGGGGCGCTCGACGGCATTCCGGCGCTTCATTTCGCCGCCATCCGCATGCAGCCGGCGATGGTCGCGCAGTTCCAGCGCGATGTATTCCGGCGCTTCCCGGCGGTTACGGTAATCAACGGGGCGGATGTTCTCGCCATCATTCAGGAAGTGGTGGATCAGATCGCGCTCGTGGTGCGATTCATCTCGTTTTTCGCGATTCTCGCCGGCGCGATCATTCTTGCCTCGAGCGTTGCCGGCACACGGTTCCGCCGCATCCGGGAAGTGGTGATCCTCAAGACGCTCGGCGCCACGCGCCGCCGTATCGCGGGCATCTTCTCGGTCGAGTTTCTCCTGCTGGGGGCCGCCGCCGGCATCCTGGGAAGCCTTCTGGCCACGGGTTTTTCGCTGCTCCTGCTGAAGCGTCTCTTCCAGGCGGACTACCGCTTCGAACCCTGGCCCCATCTCGCCGCGATTCTGCTGACGGCGATGCTCGCCAATGCCGCCGGCTGGCTGGCCAGCCATCGTATACTGCGCCAAAAGCCGCTGGAGGCTCTGAGAGACAGTTTATGAACACCTACGACGGCCTGCTTCTGGTCGGCTTCGGAGGTCCGGAGAAGCCCGAAGACGTCATGCCCTTCCTGGAGAACGTCACCCGCGGGCGGGGCGTGCCGCGCGAGCGTCTGCTCGAAGTAGCGGAACATTACCATCATTTCGGAGGAGCCAGTCCGATTAACAGCCACTACCGGGCGCTGCTTGCCGCCATCCGCAAGGAACTCGACGAGCACGGCATGCCGATGCCGCTCTATTGGGGCAACCGCAACTGGCATCCCATGCTTGCCGAGACCATGCTGAAAATGAAGCAGGACGGTGTCCGCCGCGTTCTCGCCTTCGTTACGTCGGCCTTCAGTTCCTATTCGGGCTGCCGGCAGTACAAGGAGAACATCGCCGCCGCGCGCGCGGTTGTGGGAGAAGGCGCTCCCGAGGTGGTCAAGATCCGCGTCTTCTCGGAACATCCGGCGTTTCTCGAAGTCATGCGCCAGCAGGCCTTCGACGCGCTGCGCCGCCTGCCTTCAGACCTTCGCGCGGACGCGCTGCTGCTGTTCACCGCGCACAGTCTTCCCATGTCCATGGCGAACACCTGCCGCTACGTGCAACAAGTCGAAGAGGCTTCGGCGGCTGTGGCGCGCCTGCTCAAGCGCGGCGCCTACCGGGTGGTCTACCAGAGCCGGAGCGGGCCGCCCTCCCAGCCCTGGCTCGGGCCGGACATTCTGGACGCCCTTCGTGAGTATCATGCCGAAGGCGGCAAGGCGGTGGTGATAGTTCCCATTGGGTTCGTTTCGGACCACATGGAAGTGCTCTATGATCTTGACGAGGAAGCGCGCCTGCTCTGCGAGGAACTCGGTTTGACGATGATCCGCGCGGGCACGGCCGGAACCCATCCTTACTTCGTCCGCATGGTCCGCGAACTGATTCTGGAGCGCATGGATGGCGGAGGCGTTATTCCCGGGCTCTGCACGCTCGATTGCTGCCCGCCGCCGGCCAAACCGGCCGCGCGCCAAGGTTAGCGGCATTGGCGGCGGAGCGCCGTCATCCCGCCCGCCACACCGGCGCTTCCCCGCCCAGGAACATTTCCAAATCCCTGGCCGCGAACCGCAGCCCCACGAAAAACGGTCCAAAGGATGCGTACACCGCGCTCACTTCATCGAACCGCATCTCGTAGATCAGCTTCTTGAACACCAGCGAATCATCGGCGAACAGATCCACGCCCCATTCCCAATCGTCGAAACCGATGGAGCCGGTGATGATCTGGCGTACCTGCCCGGCGTAGCGCCGCCCCACCAGGCCGTGCTCGTGCATCAGGCGGGTCCGGTCCGCCATTGGCTCCATGTACCAGTTCTTATGTTCACCGCGCTTGCGGTCCATGGGGTAAAAGCAGACGTAGCGCGACGGCGGGATATCGGGGAACAACCGCGGCGCCATCGCCTCGCGCTGCCGTTGCAGCACCTCTTCGACGGCCGCGTTCCACTCTTCGCCGTGCGGCGCCACGTCCCTGGCGGCAAGCGAGGCATACGTCTTGCCGCTCGATTCATACAGTCCCAGCTCGATCACGGACACGTAGGAATTCACCGGCTCGAGGTATTCCGATAGACGCCATCGCGACACGGCCATCTGCGCGGCCGCGAGTTCCTCGAAATTCTTGCGGAAATGGATCAGCATCAGGTCGCACTTGTGCCCCAACATGAGGTAGGGCGCGCTGGACTTCCCGTCCCCAAGCGCCGCCGAGGCCTCCTCCGCTATTTCCCGCTTCTGTTCTCCGGAAAGCGCGCGCCAGGCGCTCCACTTCACACGCATCATCTGATGCAGGACGGCTGCCCCCTCCAGGGTCAGCGGTACGGCAGGCAAAGCTTGATTCATCGTATTTTCATGATGACATTTCCGCGCGTGAATTCACGGAGTGAAGACAGGCGGGATCATGCCGCTCAACTCAGCCGCCCGGCCGTGCAGCCTTGGACGGCAACACGCTACGGCTTGTAGGGGATGCAGTCGATT
>WBZY01001666.1_pt1 | contig 10768 bp, 11 predicted proteins | sample 5204191 | NCBI WGS metagenome assembly WBZY01 (sample SAMN12344363, study PRJNA552823) | activated sludge metagenome | biome: Activated sludge suspended growth; feature: Anammox Sidestream; material: Wastewater; isolation source: activated sludge from anammox sidestream of wastewater treatment... | reverse complement strand
CCCACGTCGAAACCGGTCGCCCCCAAACAGGTACCCGTTCAGTATAGCCGATCGCCGTCGTTTCAAGACCCGTGGGCGCACCGCGCCGGATCGAGCGCGGCGACGAGGTGATAGCAGGCGTCGAGCAGCGGCAATTCGAGACCCAGTTCTGCCGCTTTCGCCACGGCGTATCCGAGCGTTTCATGCACTTCGAGCGGGCGGCGGTTGTCGATGTCCTGCAATGACGACATGCGGTGGTTGGGCGCCATGGTCTGATACCGCATGCCCACGGCCCGGACAAGCGCGAGCGCCTCTTCCTCGCTGCCGCGCGCAATGCCCGCGACCGGTAGCACCGATTCATCCGTGATGTCGACGCCAAGGGCTTGCGCGAGGCGCGCCGTCTCGCGTACGAGCCGCACGATGACGAGCGCGGAGTCCGGATCGGAGAGGAATCGCCAGGTGGGCAGGCGCGTCGTCACGGATACGGCCATGAGGCCGGTCCACGCGCAGAACTTGGACCACTCGCGCGACAGCACTTGCGCCGATTCCACGCAGCGCACGCCCGCGGCGTCGATTTCGCGCGCGATGCGTTGCGTGCGTTCGCTGGTGCCGGACGGCAGTTCGCCGATGACGACATTCACATTGCGGGTGAAGAGCACTTCGCCACTCGCCAGCAGTTCGGCGCTCGTGTCGGCGAGCGCGCCGAGCACGTGCTGCGGACCGAAGGCCTGCGCGAGCAGGTCGTTCTTGCCGGGGCCGTTCTGGATCGAGAGCACGGAGTCGAAATTGGAGTGGCGCAGGGCGGCGAGGGCGGCGGCCGTGCCCGGCGTCTTGGTCGCGACGATCAGGACCCGCGCTGATCCGAGCGCCAAGGGCTCGCGCAGAACCGCCATCGGCACCGCGAACTCGGCCAGCCCGCGGATGACGAGCCCATCGCGTTCGACCTGCGCGGCCCGTTCACCGCGCGCGAGCAACGCGACGGTGTGGCCGGCGCGCGCCAGATGCGCTGCGAGCACCGAGCCGATCGCACCGGCGCCGAGGATGGCGTAGTCGGCGCGGTCCACGATCAGCCCCGCTTCATGAGGCGCGCCTTGTCGCGCTTCCAGTCGCGGTCCTTTTCGGTGGCGCGCTTGTCGTGCTGCTTCTTGCCCTTGGCGAGGCCGATCGCGAGTTTCGCGCGGCCACGCTGCCAGTGCAGGTCGAGGGGCACGATCGTGTAGCCACGCCGTTCGACGGCGCCGATCATGTGATCGATCTCGCTGCGCGCGAGCAGGAGCTTGCGCGTGCGGGTGGGGTCGGCGTGGATATGGGTCGAGGTCGTGTTGAGGGGCGTGACGTGCGCGCCGATCAGGAAGGCTTCGCCGTTGCGCAGGTACACGTAGGCTTCGGTGAGGTTGGCGCGTCCTGCGCGCATCGCCTTCACTTCCCAGCCCTCGAGCGCGAGCCCCGCCTCGTAGCGGTCTTCGATGAAATAGTCGAAACGCGCCTTGCGGTTCTCCGCGATCGGCTTATCGGTCTTTTCCTTTGCCACGCCGTATTGTAGACAATTGCACCATGCGGGAACTGACACGCTCGGCGCTCATCGGCAGGCCGCCTGAGCTCATCTACGCGCTGATCAACGACATCGAGGCGTACCCGCAATTCGTGCCCTGGTGCACGCGCGCCGTGATCGAGTCGCGCAGCGAGCGCGAGATCGTCGCCACGCTCGGAGTACGCCGCGGCCCGCTGCACACCGAATTCACGACGCGCAACACGCTCGTTCCGGGGCGCAGCGTCACGATGGAACACCTGCGCGGGCCCTTCAAGGAACTGCACGGCATCTGGACCCTCACGCCCATCGGGGATGCCGGCACGCGCATTGAACTCACTTTGCGCTTTGCGTTCGCGAACCGGCTGACGGCGGCAGTGTTCGAGCCGATGTTCGAGGAGACGGCGGGCTCGCTGGTCGATGCGTTCGTCGCGCGCGCCCGCTCGGTGGCGACGTGATTGACGGCGGCGTGAAGCGCTGTACCGTCGCCTACGCGCTTGCCGACACACAGTGGCTCTGGCCGCTCGAATTGCCCGTGGATGCGACGGTGGCCGATGCGCTGGCCGCCGTGCGGCTCATCGCGACGGACGCGCCGGACATTGCGTGGGAGAGCGCGACCATCGGCATCTTCGGGGTACTGTGCGCAAGGGATTTCGTGTTCGCGGACGGTGATCGCATCGAGATCTACCGGCCGCTCGCCGTGGATCCGCGCGCCGCGCGCAGGGAACGCGCGGCAGACGCGAAGCGCCGGGGCCGGGCTTCAGGCTGAGCGCGACGGGCCGTGGGGCTGCGGGCAACGGGCAAGAGGCGCTCCGCCCGCTGTCGTGTATCCCGCGCGGATGGTGTCAACCACCGGACAACGGGCCCACTTGTCCGCCTGTTGACACGCCGGCAAGAGGGACGTGCACGCGCCGCGCGCAACAAACCCGCGCTTCTGGCCCGTCGCCCGCAGCCCTTGGCCTGCAGCTCGCGCAGCGCGCGTCAGCCTGCGTTGCCGCCCTGCGAAGCGGGGGCCGCGTCGGGTGCGGGCGCTTTCGGCGCGGGTGTCGTCGGCACGATGACGGGGGCGGCGACGTTCACCTTCTCGAAGCGCGCGACTTTGTCATTCTCGAACCAGACGGTGAGCTGACGCTTCTCGGCTTCGCGCAGCCGGCCGCGCTTGAGATAGTAGAGATAATCCCAGCGGTCTTCGTTGAATGCGTCCGGCACCATGGGTGTGCCCAGAAGATAGCGCACCTGGCTGCGCGTCATGCCGTTCTGAAGCTGCGCGACTGCGTCCGGATCGAGGTAGTTGCCTTGCTGAATGTTCATCCGGTAGACGCAGCCACCGACGAGGCCGGAAACGACGCAGACGAGGACGGTGAGACGCGCGAGACGTGTCAAGGGTGGTTGCCTGAGGGGAAGTTGGGGGATAATCCGGCAATCATAACCGGGAGCGCTTGATTTGGAAGGCAAAGATCTGCGCAAGGCCGGCCTCAAGGTGACCTTGCCCCGCCTCAAGATCCTCGAGATTCTCGAGAATGGCTCGACGCGGCACCAGAGCGCGGAATCGATCTACAAGCAGCTGATCGAGTCGAATGAGGACATTGGTCTTGCCACCGTGTACCGGGTGCTCACGCAATTCGAGGCCGCCGGACTCATCACCCGGCATCATTTCGAGAACGGCATGGCCGTTTTCGAGCTGAACGAAGGCACCCACCACGACCATATCGTGTGCCTCGACTGCGGCAAGGTCGAGGAGTTCGTCGACAGCGGCATCGAGGATCGGCAGACAGCGGTGGCGACGCGTCTCGGGTTCGAGATACGCGACCACTCACTGATTCTTTATGGGCACTGCCGCCGCCCGAACTGCCCGTCGCGCAAGCCCTAGCATTTCACGCGCGTGCTCGCGCGCCTTGTCGGTGACTTCCAGGCCGCCCAGCATGCGCGCGATCTCCTCGACGCGTGAGCTGTCGTCCAGTGTGGCGAGTTGCGTGCGAGTGGTCTTGCCATCGGTCAGTTTGCTGACGCGAAGCTGGTGATGGCCTTGCGAGGCCACCTGCGGCAGGTGCGTGACACACAGCACCTGGCCGCGATCGCCCAGGGCGCGCAACTCGCCGCCCACGATCTCGGCCACGGCGCCGCCGACGCCCGCATCCACTTCGTCGAAGATCATGCAACGCCCCTCGCGGCCCGCACGGGAGACCTGCACCGCCAGGGACAGGCGCGCGAGTTCGCCACCCGAGGCCACTTTGGCGAGGGACCGCAGTGGCTGGCCGGGATTCGCCGTGACGCGAAACTCGATCTGGTCGAGGCCGTGTGGCGCAGGTTCCGGCGATTCGAGGGGCGAGACTTCGATCTGGAAGCGCCCACCCGTCATGCCGAGCGTCTGCATGCGCCGCGTGATCTCCTTCGAGAGTGCTTTCGCGGCGGCCGTACGCCGCGATGACAACTGCGTCGCACGCGTACGCCAGGCAGCGAGCGCTTCGGCCTGCTCCTTGCGCAGCGTGGCGAGTTGCGTATCGGCGTGCTCGAGACCGGCGAGCTCGTCCCGAAGCTGCACGAGTCGCGCCGGGATCTCGGCCACTGCGACCCGATGCTTGCGCGCAAGGTCCTCGAAGGCCGCGAGCCGCCGCTCGACTTCACCCTGGCGGTTCGTGTCATGGTCGAGCGCTTCGGCGTAGCGGGACAGCTCGCGTGCCGCTTCGCGCAGGTTGATCAGCGCCTCTTCCACCATCGGCGCGATGGCACCGAGGCGCGGGTCGTGTGCTCCAGCCGCCTTCAGCGCGGCGAGGGCGCGACTCGTTGCGGCGTGCGCGTTGCTGTCCTCCGCTTCATAGAGCAGCCCGATGGCCTCCTGCGCCGCCTCCACGAGCCGGCCGCGGTTCGCGAGCCGGGTGCGCTCTTCGATGAGTTGCGCAAGCTCACCCTCCTTCATGTCGAGCGCCTCGAGTTCGCGCACCTGGAATTGGACGAGTTCGGTGCGTGCATCGCGATCGCGCACGCGGCTCTCGAGGTCGAGCGTGCGATTCAGGAGTGTGAGCCATACACGCTGCAGGCCGCCGACTTCGTTCGCGAGGGCTTCGAGGCCGCCCGAGGCGTCGAGCAGTTCGCGCTGCGCAGCGGGGCGAACGAGCGACTGGAACTCGTGCTGGCCGTGGATATCGACCAGCAGCACACCGACCTCCCGCAGAAGCTGTACCGGCACCGACTGGCCGTTGAGCCAGGCCCGGCTGCGGCCGTCGCTCGAGACGACCCGGCGCAGCGTCAGCTCTTCACCCGCATCGATCGATTGTTCGCGCAGCAAGCGCGCGAGCGCACCCGACGGATCAACGAGGTCGAAGCTGGCGCTCACTTCGGCACGCCCGGCGCCGTGACGCACGACTTCCGCGCCGGCACGGCCGCCGGACAGCAGCTGCAGCGCATCGACGATGATCGACTTGCCGGCGCCGGTTTCACCGGTCAGGACAGTCAGGCCGGGGCGAAATTCGATTTCTGCCGCATCGATGATCGCAAAATCCCGGATTTGCAGGTACGTCAGCATGTCGGTCTCACCGCTGGTGTGCGTGGCCGCCGCGGCCCCAGTGCAGCTTCGAGCGCAACAGGCGGTAGTAGTCATAGCCCTTCGGGTGCAGCAGGCGGATCGCATGGTTCGAGGGCGCGATGGCGAGCCGGTCGCCAGCGACGAGATCGGCCATCACGACGCCGTCGACCGTGACGTGCGCGCGCGTGCCGGGTCGGTCGATCAGCATGACCTCGACCGTGGAGCGGCGTGGTACGACGATGGGCCGGTCAGAGAGGGTATGCGGGCAGATCGGCGCCACGACGACGACGTCGAGGTGCGGCTCGACGATCGGGCCGCCGCAGGAGAGGGCGTATGCCGTGGATCCGGTGGCGCTCGCGACGACCATACCGTCGGCGCCGTGGCTGTTCACGAAGCGCCCGTCGATCCACGATTCGAAATCGAGCATGCGCCCGGTCTCGTATTTCTGCATCACGACGTCGTTGAGCGCGAGCTGCGTCAGCCGCTCGCCGCAGGCACGCTCGAGTCGCGCTTCGAGCAGGGGCCGCTCATCGAAGTCGCAGTCGCCCTGGAGCACGGCATCGATCGAGGCGATGATGTCCTGCGGCAGTACGTCGGTGAGAAAGCCGAGCCGGCCGCGATTGATGCCGAGGAGCGGGATGCCGCGGTGCGCGACGAGGCGGGCGGCATAGAGCAGGGTGCCGTCGCCGCCGATCGCGAGCACCACTTCGGCACGTTCGGTCAGTTCATGTTCGGCGACGCGCGCCACCGCAGAGCCGCCCGCGTCGAAGGCGGCGCCTTCAACATCGTCGACGACGAGCGTGGCGATGCCACGGGTCGCGAGATGGGCGGCCGCGGTGGCGGCGCTGTCGGCGACGCGGGGGTCCGTAAAGCGGCCGACCAGGGCAAACGAACGGGGGGTGCTGGGCATGCATCACCGGGCCATGGCAATGCATCCCTTTTTAGCACGGATTGCGTGCGCCTGAGTTCTCCGTTAGCGTGGATCGACATGGTGCACGAGTACCGGGACGAACCGCTGGGCGAGCGCGCGCAGCAACTGCTGCGCGTACTGGTCGAGAGCTATATCCGCGACGGGCAGCCCGTCGGGTCGCGCACGCTGTCGCGTGATTCGGGGCTGGCGCTCAGTTCCGCGACCATCCGCAATGTCATGGCCGACCTCGAGGCGCTCGGGTTCGTGGCATCGCCCCACACCTCGGCGGGCCGTGTGCCGACCGACAAGGGCTACCGTTTCTTCGTCGATTCGCTGCTCAAGGTGCAGCCGCTCGACACGGCCGATGTCGCGGAGATCAAGCGCGAGCTCACCTCGGGCAGCGACGATACCAAGGCGCTGGTGGGCGCAGCGTCGCGGCTGCTTTCAAGTATCACCCACCTCGCCGGGGTCGTCACGCTGCCGCGCTCGCAGGTCCAGGCGGTCTCCCAGGTCGAGTTTGTCGGCCTTTCCGAGAACCGCATCCTCGTGATCATGGTCTTCAACGACCGCGAGGTGCAGAACCATATCATCCACGCCGGGCGCCATTATTCGCCGGACGAACTGAAGCGCGCCGCGAACTACCTCACCGAACAGTTCCGCGGGCGGTCCCTGTCGCAGGGACGCCAGGAAATCCTGCGGCAACTGAAAGAGACCCGTGAGCACCTGAACGAGGTCATGGGAAGCGCAATTTCGGTCGCACAGCAGGTCTTCAGCGCCTCGGACAGCGGGCAGCTCGAGTATGTGATCGCGGGCGAGACGAACCTGATGGGCGTCGCGGAGCTCGCAAGTGTCGAGCGGCTTCGGCGGCTCTTTGAGGCGTTCAACGAGAAAAGGGACTTCCTGCATCTGCTGGACCAGAGCCTCAAGGCCGAGGGGGTGCGGATCTTCATCGGCCACGAATCAGGTTTTCAGATCCTGGACGATTGCAGCGTCGTCACGGCACCCTATTCAGCGGACAATGAAGTGGTCGGCGTACTCGGTGTCATCGGGCCCACCCGCATGGCCTATGAGCGGGTGATCCCCATCGTCGATCTCACGGCCAGGCTCCTGGGTGCGGCCTTGAATTCCCGCCGTTGAACCCCCATATCGGGGGCGAAGCCGTAACTATTTGATTCGAGGGAAGATTGATGGTGGACGCAGACACCGGTACGCCGGAGACCACTGCGCCGGGGAACGGCGCGCCAGTGGAAATCTCGATCGAGGACCTGCAGGCGCAGCTCGCGGCTGCGCTGGAGCGTGCCAGGCAGAGCCACGACCTGTACCTGCGCAGCCTCGCGGAGATGGAAAACGTGCGCAAGCGCGCGCAACGCGATGTCGAGGCCGCCAATCGCTATGGCCTCGAGCGCTTTGCGCAGGAGCTCCTGCCGGTGAAGGAGGGGCTCGATCTGGCCGTCGAGAATGCTCCGAAGGCGGATCGCGACAGTCTCGCGGCCGGCCAGCAGGCTACGCAGCAGCTTCTCTCGAAGGCGTTCGAGCGCCTCGGCATTGTGGAACTCGATCCGGTGGGCGAGCCTTTCGATCCCACGCAGCACGAAGCCATGATGGTGCAACCGTCGGCGAGCGCCGAGCCGGATTCGGTGCTTACAGTCGTGCAGCGCGGCTACTCGCTCAACGGGCGCCTGCTGCGGCCGGCGCGGGTCATTGTCGCCAAGGCGCTTGAATAGGCGTGGGGTGACCCCATGTCCAGAGCCAGGTTTCAGTCAAACGATTCGCGGAGAGAATTATGGGCAAGGTAATCGGCATCGATCTCGGCACGACCAATTCGTGCGTGGCGGTCATGGAGGGCGGCAAGGCGCGCGTGATCGAGAACAGCGAGGGTGATCGCACGACTCCGTCCATCGTCGCCTTCACGAAGGACGACGAGGTGCTGGTCGGCCAGTCGGCCAAGCGCCAGGCAGTCACGAACCCGCAGAACACGCTGTTTGCGGTGAAGCGCCTCATCGGCCGCAAGTTCGAGGACCGGGTTGTCCAGAAGGATGTCGACATGGTCCCCTACCGGATCGTGAAGGCCGACAACGGCGATGCCTGGGTCGAGGCCCACGGCAAGAAGATGGCGCCCCCGGAGGTGTCCGCCCGCGTCCTCATGAAGATGAAGAAGACGGCCGAAGACTACCTCGGCGAGGAAGTCACCGAGGCCGTCATCACCGTGCCCGCCTATTTCAACGATTCGCAGCGCCAGGCGACCAAGGATGCCGGCCGCATCGCGGGCCTGACGGTCAAGCGGATCATCAACGAGCCGACGGCGGCCGCGCTCGCCTACGGCCTCGACAAGGACGGGGGCGATCGCAAGATTGCGGTGTACGACCTCGGCGGCGGCACCTTCGACGTCTCGATCATCGAAATCGCGGCGGTCGATGGCGAGCGCCAGTTCGAGGTGCTCTCGACCAACGGCGACACCTTCCTCGGCGGCGAGGACTTCGACCTCAAGATCATCCATTTCCTCGCGGACGAGTTCCTGAAGGAATCCGGCGTCGACGTGCGCAAGGACCCGCTCGCGATGCAGCGCCTGAAGGAAGCGGCCGAGAAGGCGAAGATCGAGCTGTCCTCGAGCCAGCAGACCGACATCAACCTGCCGTACATCACGGCCGATGCCTCGGGTCCGAAGCACCTGAACATCAAGCTCACGCGCGCCAAGCTCGAGTCGCTGGTCGAGGATCTCGTCAAGCGCACGGTCGAGCCCTGCAAGGTCGCGCTCAAGGATGCCGGGCTTGCGGCCTCCGAAGTCTCGGAAGTGATCCTGGTCGGCGGCCAGACGCGCATGCCACTCGTGCAGAAGTACGTGAAGGACTTCTTCGGCAAGGAGCCGCGCAAGGACGTGAACCCCGACGAGGCGGTCGCGGTCGGCGCCTCGATCCAGGCGGGCGTGCTCGCGGGCGAAGTGAAGGACGTGCTGCTGCTCGACGTGACACCGCTGTCGCTCGGCATCGAGACGCTCGGCGGCATCATGACGAAGCTGATCGAGAAGAACACCACGATCCCGACCAAGACCTCGCAGGTGTTCTCGACGGCTGACGACAACCAGACGGCCGTCACGATCCACGTGCTGCAGGGCGAGCGCGACCGGGCCGGCGACAACAAGTCGCTCGGCAAGTTCGACCTGTCCGACATTCCCCCGGCACCGCGCGGCATGCCCCAGGTCGAAGTCACCTTCGACATCGACGCGAACGGCATCCTGCACGTGTCGGCGAAGGACAAGGCCACGGGCAAGGAACAGAAGATCGTCATCAAGGCCTCGAGCGGCCTCTCCGAGGACGAGATCAAGCGCATGGTGCGCGACGCCGAGGCGCACGCCGAGGAAGACCGCAAGTTCCGCGAACTCGTCGAGACGCGCAACCGTGCCGAGCAGATGATCCACGCGGTCGAGAAGTCGCTGTCCGACCTTGGCGAGAAGGTGGATGCGGGCGAGCGCGCGAAGGTCGAGTCGGCGCTTTCGGATCTGCGAGCCGCGGTGAAGGGCGACGACAAGGCTGCGATCGACAAGAAGCTCGAGGCGCTCGGCCAGGCTTCGGCGACGATTGCGCAGCAGGCCTATGCGGCGTCCGAGGGCGCCGCGGCGGGCGCTGGCTCAGGCGATGGTGCCGCGAGCGAGGCACCCAAGGGTGCCGAGGGCGACGTCGTCGACGCAGAGTTCGAAGAGGTGAAGGACAAGGGCCGCAAAGCCTCGTAAGGGGCGCTCCGGCAGGGCTGGACAGGCCGCCGCGCGCCTGCGGGTGCGCGGCGGCTTTGGCGTACAACCGGGAAACGCATGTCGAAACGCGATTACTACCAGGTGCTCGGGGTGGCGAAGAATGCCGGCGAGGCCGACATCAAGAAGGCCTACCGCCGCCTCGCGATGAAATTCCATCCGGACAGGAACCCGGGCGACAAGGAAGCCGAGGAGAAATTCAAGGAGGCCAAGGAAGCCTACGAGGTTCTCACGGACACGCAGAAGCGCGCGACCTACGACCAGTTCGGCCACGCAGGCATCGATGCCGCGCGTCAGGGCGGGGCGCCGGGCGGCGCCCATCCGGGGGATGCGTTCGGTGACATCTTTGGTGACGTGTTCGGCGACATCTTCGGTGGCGGTCGTCGCGGGGCGGGGCGTTCGCAGGTCTTTCGCGGCGCCGACCTGCGGTACGAGCTCGAGCTGGACCTGCACGACGCCGTGTTCGGCAAGTCCGTCGAGATCGAGATTCCGAAGCTCGCAGAGTGCGAGATCTGCCACGGCAGCGGCGCCGCGAAAGGCTCGACGCCCGTGACCTGCGACACCTGCCATGGCAGCGGCCAGGTGCGCATCTCGCAGGGCTTCTTCCAGCTGCAGCAGACCTGCCCGAAGTGTCGCGGCAGCGGCAAGACCATCAAGAATCCCTGCGACACCTGCCTCGGGCAGGGTCGCGTGCGGCGCGTGAAGAAGCTCTCGGTCAAGGTGCCCGCAGGCGTCGATACGGGTGATCGCATCCGACTCGGGGGCGAGGGTGAGGCCGGCCGCAATGGCGGGCCCCCGGGCGATCTCTACGTCGAGGTCACCGTCAAGGACCATCCGATCTTCGAGCGCGACGGTGCACATCTGTCGTGCGAAGTGCCGATCGGCTTTGCGACGGCGGCCCTCGGCGGTGCGGTCGACGTACCGACACTCGATGGACACGTGTCGCTCAAGATTCCTGCCGAGACGCAGTCGGGACGTGTCTTTCGCCTGCGCGACAAGGGCGTCAAACCGGTACGCGGCGGCGCGCGGGGCGACCTCTTCTGCCGTGTGGTGGTGGAAACGCCGGTCAGTCTTACGGCCGAG
>WBZY01001426.1_pt1 | contig 10768 bp, 9 predicted proteins | sample 5204191 | NCBI WGS metagenome assembly WBZY01 (sample SAMN12344363, study PRJNA552823) | activated sludge metagenome | biome: Activated sludge suspended growth; feature: Anammox Sidestream; material: Wastewater; isolation source: activated sludge from anammox sidestream of wastewater treatment... | reverse complement strand
AAAAGGCAGGTAAGCTTCCGGTATACCAGCAACAAAAAGACCCATGACGTCCAGATGGAGCCGTATCGAGTTGTTTACTATGGTGGGTTCTGGTACCTGATCGGCAATGAGCCGGCCACGGACATCCTCAAACGCTATGCTCTCGATAAGATTAAGGATCTCCGGCTGCTGACCTCCGCCTTCAAGGCCATTCCCGGGAATCTGGATTCCGTCCTTAAAGAAAGCGCCAATATCTGGTTCTCCGGAGAGAAGAATCTGGAAGTCAAGGTGTTGTTCGACAACAAGGTCAGCCATTATTTCAAACGGCGGAAGATGTTTCCGACGCAGGAGATCCGGGAGGAAAGGCCGGATGGTTCGATTGTGGTCGCCTTTCGGGTGGGACACTACGAGGCTATCCGCAATATTCTGAAATCATGGATCCCCAATATGATTATTCTTGAACCGGAAGAACTGAAGCGGTCATTGATGGAGGATGTTCAGGGCTGGCTGAAAGAGCAGTCTGCCGGGGCATGAGCTTATTTAGAATGGGCTGGAGTTAAAAAGATGTTTTTTGTCCAGAAGTGGTAACATAGTGGCAATTTATGACAAGGCAAAGAAAAAGGGTTTTAGCCTTAATCGCTGAAACCCTTGCTATTTCTGGAGCCGATGGGCGGATTCGAACCGCCGACCTACTGATTACGAATCAGTTGCTCTACCAGCTGAGCTACATCGGCCTGCCTTGAAGAGATGTCGTATTTATATGAAGGGTTTTGCCTTGTCAACCTCAATCTGCGACCGAAAGACCGATCTGCCTTAATGATTGACTTTCGCCTTGTTTTCCTTTAGTTTCCAGGCGGATAGTAACCGACTATGGAAATCAGGATGATTCTATTTCTTTTAACCTTTTTATGTCTTTACGGCGGAATTAATTTTTATTTCTTTTTCCGGGCCAGAAGCGTTCTTCATTTCTCCGGCGCCCTGCAGGCCCTGCTGCTGGTCCTCCTCATTTTCCTGATCCTCGCGCCGGTCGTTGTCCGGACGCTGGAGTCGCTTCACTGTGAGCAGGCCGCTCGCTTTGTCGCCTGCACCGGCTATGTCTGGATGGCGTTTGTCTTTCTGTTTTTCTTTTTGAGCGTTTCCCTCGAGCTGGTCCGGTTCCTTCACAAGCTGATCGTTCCCGAAATCGGCACGATGGCGCTGAAGGCGGTGACGTTCGGCCTGTCCGTGCTTCTGTCCGCCGGACTGGTGGTTTACGGCTGCATCGACGCGCAGCGCGTCCGCGTCAGGACCCTGCAAATTCCTACAGAACAGATTCTCCCCGGAAAAGGAAAGATCCGCATCATCCAGATCTCCGACGTCCATGTGGGCATCATTATCCGCAACGACCGCCTTTCGCCCATGCTGGAGAAGGTCCGGGAGGCCAAACCCGACATGCTGGTTTCCACCGGCGACCTGCTCGACGGCGAACTGGACAACATCATGGCGGACGCGGAGCGCTTTGCCGCAATCGAAACGCCTGCCGGGAAATTTGCCGTTCTGGGCAATCATGAATATTACGCGGGCGTTTCGCGCTCCATTGAATTTACCGAAGCAGCCGGCTTTCAGATTCTGCGCGACGATGTGACGCAGGCGGCGGGACTTACGATTTTCGGTGAAGACGATATCACCGGCCGGAAGCCCGGCGCCACGCCGAAAAGCGCGGCGTTTCTGAAAGCGCTGGCCGAAAAGCAAAACGGCTTTGTTCTGCTTTTGAAGCACCAGCCGCATATTCGGGAAAAGGCCAATTTCAACTTGCAGCTTTCCGGCCACACGCACGGCGGCCAGCTTTTCCCCTTCGGCTTTATCGTAAAACTCTATTTCCCCAGAATTTACGGTTTGCATACTCTGGCGGAAAACAAGCTGCTGTACATCAGCCGCGGCACCGGCACCTGGGGGCCGCCCGTGCGCATTTTCGCCCCGCCGGAAATCACCGTCATCGATCTGATCGGCAAAAAACAATAAGGGGAAATGGAATGCCGGCGAAATAAAAACGCGGCCTGCCCGAAAGCACGACCGCGCTCATGTTGCTGATTTATATATTGTTTATTCCTTTACGGCATTGACTTTTCTGGCTAATCGGGAAATTTTACGTGAGGCGTTTTTCTTGTGAATCAGGCCTTTGGAAGCGGCTTTCGCCACCGCGGGAATCGCTGCTTTCAATGCTTTTTCCGAATTTTCCCTGTTTTTGCTCTCCACAGCCGCGATCACCGCTTTAACCTTGGTCTTGATCGCGGACTTGGCTGCGATATTGCGCGTGCGGCGGGCCTTGGCCTGACGATCGCGTTTTTCTGCTGATTTGTGTGTTGCCAAAAGGTTCTCCTCCTGAACTTCTTTTTTTGTAAGGTGCGGGTCTTTAACGCAATTATTTCAGGCTGTCAAGCGCAATTTTGGGAAGCGGATTGGAGGCAGGCCGCGAGACCGCCTCCATCCACAGCCGATCAATCTTCAAAGTACTCGTTTTTCATCTTCACGGTCAGGCCGTCCTGGTTGAGCAGGCGGTCGGACAAGCCTTGAATCTTGGGCAGTTCGTAGCCGAAGAAGTAGCGAAACGCGGCAAGCTTTCCCTGATAGAAATTCGTGTCGGCTTCGCCGGGCCCGCCGGCCAGCGCCCTTTGAGCTACGGTGGCTTGGCGCAGCCACTGCCAGGCAATCGCGATGATGCCGAAGAATTCCAGATAGACCGTGGCGTCGGCCAGAAACATCTCCGGGCCTTCCTTGGCGGCCACGCCGAACTGATGCATCGTTACTTTTTCCAGGAGCGCGACGGCTTCGGCCAGTTTGTCGGCAAACGGCTTCAATTCCGCGTCGTCCCGGGCCTCCTTGATGGCCTTGCGCACTTCCGCCAGATACAACTGGGCGGCCTTGCCTTTTTTCATCGTCATCTTTCGGCCGAGCAGGTCCATTCCCTGAATGCCGGTTGTGCCCTCATGAATCGGGTGGATGCGCACGTCGCGGTAAAGCTGTTCAAGGGGAAACTCCTCGCAGAAGCCGTAGCCGCCCAGAATCTGCAGACCCGCGGAGCAGGATAAAATGCCCATTTCCGACGGATAGGTTTTGGCGACCGGCGTCAGCAGCTCCAGAAGCAGGTTGTAGTTTTCACGCTCCTCGCCTTCGGTGACATGCTCCAGGTCCTCATAAATGCCGCACTGAAACAAGAGCGACAACGACCCTTCCACGACGGCTTTCTGGAACAGGAGCATGCGACGGATATCCGCGTGCTCGATGATCGGAATCTGCGGCGACAGCGGATCCTTGGAGGTCAGCCTCCGTCCCTGCGGTCTTTCCCTGGCGTATTCCAGGGAAGCATAGTAGGCGGCGGAGGAAATCACGGCCGCGGCCAGACCCACGTCGATGCGGGCGCCGTTCATCATCTGGAACATGTAGGCCAGCCCCTTGTTGGCTTCGCCGACCAGCCATCCGCGGCAGTCGTCGTTTTCGCCGAAGGCAAGCTGGGTGATGGGGGAGCCCCGGTAGCCGAGTTTGTGGTAAATGCCCGCGCAGTTGACGTCGTTGGGTTCGAGTGACCCATCGTCCCTGATGCGCTTCTTGGGAATGATGAAGAGCGAAATGCCCTTGATGCCGGGAGGCGCGTCCTTGAGACGAACCAGCGCCAGGTGAATCACATTGTCGCATCCGTCATGGTCTCCGGCGGAGATGAACAGCTTCTGGCCCTTGATTTTGTAGTAGCCCTGGTCGGTCGGCGTCGCCGTGGTGGTAAGATCGGTCAGCGATGAGCCGGCCTGCGGTTCGGTGAGCGCCATTGTGCCCTGCCATTCGCCCGCGGTCATTTTGGGCAGGTAGGTATCTTTCATTTCCTGCGTGCCGTAGGATGCAATCAGGCCGGCCGCGCCGTGCGTCAGACCGTGATAAACGGCGGCGGAATAGTTGGCCGCGCCGAAAATCGCCGTCGGCAGCATCACGCCGACGGTGAAGGGCATCTGCTGGCCGCCCAGCTCGTAGGGAAAGGTGGAGGCGATCCAGCCGCCGTCGCCCGCCGCGCGCATGATTTCGCGGACCTTGGGATGAACTTTGACTTCGCCGCCCACATATTCGGGCGCCTTGCGGTCCATTTCCTCGAACAGGGGTTTGAAGAGGTCTTTCCCCATCCGCATCGCCGTATCCAGAATCATATCGAATACTTCCCGGCTGTGGTCGGCAAAGCGGGGGTATTTCAAAAGGGACTCCACGTCATTGACTTCGTAAAGCAGGAATCGTAAGTTCCGGTCACTGATAAATTTTTCCGCCATAATCCATTCCTTCTATTTGACTCAAAGATAGGGAAGTCCAAAAAAATAGGGTCTCCCGATTTCGTGAAAAATCTCCGGAGCCTTTCAGCTCCGGAGATTCCGTTTACCCCGTAATATGTTTTTCTAAAGGAAAACCTTGTTTAGAACGTCAGATTCTCTACCACGCAGGCCACGCCCAAACCGCCGCCGCAGCAGGAGCTGAAGCAACCGTACTTACCGCCCTTCTTCATCAATTCGCGCATGGTGAAGATACAGATGCGCGCGCCGGAAGCGCCGTTGGGATGGCCGATGGAGATCGCGCCGCCGTTCGGGTTCCATTTGTTCCAATCCACTTTTTCACCGGTCTGTTTTTCCAGTTCCGCGGCCACCGCCAGATTCTGCACGGCAAAAGCTTCGTTGCACTCGATCACGTCCAACTGGCTCATCTTGATGCCTGCGCGTTTGAGCGCCATCGGAACCGCATAAGCGGGCGCAATCCCCATGATCTTGGGATCGACGCCGTAGTCGCCGCCGGACAGCCACTTGGCCCAGGGCTTGTATCCCAGTTGCAGGGCTTTCTCTTTGGTCATCATCAGCACGAATGCCGCTCCGTCGTTGCGGCCCGAGGCGTTGCCGGCAGTGACGGTGCCGTCTTTAATAAAAGCGGGCGGCAGTTTGGCCAGACCTTCCATCGTCGTATCGGGACGGGGAAATTCGTCCACGCTGAATTCCAGCGGCGGTTTTTTCTTTCCCTGGGGAACCATGACCGGCATGATGTCCTGGGCCAGGAAACCGGATTCCTGGGCCGCTTTCATTCTCATCTGGCTGCGGTAAGAAAATTCATCCTGTGCTTCACGGGAAATATTGTACATCTTCTGCAGAGCTTCAGCGGTGAGACCCATGTTCATGGTGGCCGGATCTCTGGTCGGGGAAAGGGCGGGAGCGATCGGAAGCGGGGGAATCATTTTAAAGGGTTCCTGCGACATGGAAAAACGGCACGGCGCCTGGCTGTAGGATTCATAACCGCCGGCGATCATGATGTCGGACTGACCGGCCAGAATTTTCCAGGCGGCGTGATTGATCGAATCAATCGCCGAACCGCACTGCATTTCAATATAAGAAGCCACGGTGCTCTCGGGCAAGCCGGAAGCCAGAGTAGGCCAGCGCGCGCCGTTGATGGCGGTGTTGGGTCCAATGGCCGAACCCATGAAAACGCCGTCCACCACGCCGCCTTTTTCAACAATTTTTGACCTTTCGACCAGCCCCTTGAGGGTCATGCCGGCCAGATCTTCACCCAGGATATTGCGCAGGGTTTTCCCTAAGGTGCCAAAGGCTGTTCTCATGCCATCCACAAATACTACTTCTCTGCTCATAAACCCTCCTTGTCCATTGTTCAATTTAAAAAAAACGATGCTTCGTCTTTTTGCACAACACCTGATATTCCCGCCGCCAAACGGCTCTTTGGAATTGATGAATGGGGCGTTATCACACCCAAATCCCCGCGTCAAGTGAATACAACACCCGTTGTAAATTATCCGGCTTATTTCTTCGCGGCGCCGGCTTTTTTCGCTATGAAGTACGCGTGCTCTTCGATGGAGATAAATCCGTTGCGGTCCTTGTCCATTTCCTTGAAAGCGGAGGCCATGGCGGCCATGTATTCTTCGGAGGTTACTTTGCCGTCTTGGTTTGCGTCCACATCAAAAATCTCCGCCACCCAGAACGCGACGCATTCATCGTCGCCGATTTTGCCGTTTTTGTCGGCGTCCAGCTTTTTCTTCGACTTGGTCTTTGTCTTGGCCTTGCTTTTGGCGGGTTCAAGCGCCTTGGGTCCGCACCAGTAAGCGATATATTCCTTGGCCAACAGCGCGCCGTCATCGTCCGTATCCATGTCGCCGAAAAACCGTTTCTCCGCCGCATTGAATTCCGCCGCCGTCAGCTTGCCGTCGCGGTCGGCATCCATGTCCTTGAACCGTCCCTGCCAGAAGGCCGCGTGCTCCGTAACGGTGACGACGCCATCGCCGTTCGCGTCCATCGCCGAATAAGCCGTCCGGATCATGGCGGGGCTCTTGACCTGAGCTGTTGCCGCGCCCGACATCAACAACAGAATTAATCCTGCTCCCAAAATAACGATTCCTTTTTTCATAACTTTCCTCCTTATGATTTTTCGCGATCGGCCCTCCCCGGATGCGGCCGCGCAGGCCTTCGCCGGGGCTTGCTCACGCGATGAATAATTCCTCGATCAGCGCATTCACCCGGTCCGCTTCCTCATGCTGGATCCAGTGCGAAACGCCGGGAAATTTAATGAGCCTGCCCTGCTTGCAATAGGCCATGCTCTGATCGGCCATCTCCGCAAGCATGGCGACATCGTCTTCTCCCCACATCAAAATCATGGGCATGACCACGTCAAAGCTTTGCAGCGGTTCGGGCTGCGTCTGAATCATGGCGCGGTACCAGTTGACCATCGCGGAAAAAGCGCCCGGCTGCGCGAACGCCTTGCGGTATTCTTCCAGTTCTTCAGGCGTAAAGGCGCCGGGACGGCTCGTGGTCGCAAGCAGGCGCACGGGCCAGGCATAATTATGGGCCGAGCCGAATTTTTCCACCGCGCCGGGCAGTTGAAAATAAAAGATGTACCAGCTCTTTTCCATCTGCCGCTGATTGGTAAAGAGATTTCTGGCCATGACCTTGGGATGGGGAACATTCAGAATGGCGAGCTTTCGGACGCGGTCGGGATATTTCAGCGCCACCCACCACGACACGGACGCCCCCCAGTCGTGGCCGACCAGCAGAATCTGTTTCCGTCCATAGGCGTCGACGAGTCCAATGATGTCCTTGGCCAGCTCATCAATATTATAGGCCGCAACGCCTGCAGGCTTGTCGCTTACATTATAGCCGCGCTGATCGGGCGCAACCACCAGATAGCCCCGGTCTGCAAAATACCCGATCTGTTTGCGCCAGGCATACCAGAATTCCGGGAAGCCATGGAGAAAAAGAACCATCGGGCCGTCGGCCGGCCCGGATTCCATAACGTGCAGTTTTATTCCGTTGGTTTCAATGTATCGCTCACGCAAATCCATTTCGGCCTCCTTTTATTGAGGGGATGAGACTGAAGACTATTGGATCATTTTGCGGGGCGCTTCGCACCCACTTTTTTTATCTTTTCCTTCAGCCTTCGGTCTTCCGTCTTCAGCCTTTTTTATACTTCCCAGGCGGCTTTCGCCCCCTCCGTCGTCGCTTCGATGATCCTTCGCGGAGCGGAGGCGTCGCCCACGACAAAATGACGGATGCTTTTTTTCGCCAGCATGTCCTTCAGCGCCGTGCGGGGCGTAACGCCGATGGCCACAATCACCTGGGAAACCGGCTCCAATCTCTTTTCCTCTCCCTTGACCTCGACGATCACCGCGTTTTCTTCTATCTTTTTCACCCGGGTTCCCAGCATCAGGGCAATCCCGGCCGCCCGAAGGCGCTTGTGCAGCATGTAGCCGTGCGCGGCCAGCGCCAGAACGGGGGACGCGGGCAGCATCTCCACGATGGTGATATTCCGGACGCCCTTTTCCAGCAGAAAATCGGCTGTTTCCATTCCCACCAGCCCGCCGCCGATGACCACCACCGGCTCTTTCGGCGCAACGGTCCCGTCCAGAATCTGCCAGGCGTCGCAAACCACGGACGCATCGATGCCTTCGGCCGGACAGGCGGCTTTGCCGGCGCCGATCGCCAGAATGACGGCATCGGGTTTGCCCGCTTCAATCATCGCCTCGGTCACTTCGGCGCCGGTTTTGATCTCCACGCCTTTCTTTTTGCATTTTGCCGTGAGGGTCTGAATGTAGCGGCCGTAAACCTCTTTGTGGGGCGCTTTGGCGGCATAGCGTACATTTCCGCCCGTCTGGCTTTCCTGCTCAAAGAGGGTTACCTGATGGCCGAGGCGCGCGGCCTCGTAAGCGGCGGTCAGTCCGGCCGGCCCGCCGCCGACCACCCAGACCTTGCGGGGAACAGCCGCCGGACCCGCCGGATACATCAGTTCCTGACCGGTTTGCGGATTGATGGCGCAGCGAATCGGCAGCGCCTCCAGCGAGAGGCGCTCAATGCACCCCTGATTGCAGGCCAGACACTCCAGCGTGTCCTCGGGATGACCGGCCAGCGCGTTTTTGAGAAAATCCGGATCGGCCAGATGCTGGCGCGCCACGGCAATCATATCCGCATCGCCTCGGGCGATGACTTCATCCATAAAGTAAGGATCCGTGTAGCGCCCGACGGAAATCACCGGAACGCCCGCGGCCTCTTTCACCCTGCGCGCCAGGTGGGACTTGAAGCCGGGGGGGTATTCAACCGGCGCGCTTGGATTCGGGGTATCGATGTTCACGGCCGGGCTGCCGTGCGTGCCGAAGGAAACATTGATGATGTCCGCGCCGGCGTTCACCAGGTCGGGGAGGATGGTCTCCATGTCGGAGATCGTGTAGCCGTTTTTGATGCACTCTTCGCCGGAAATCCGGATGGAAACGGGGAAATCCGTGCCGACCTGACGGCGAACTTCCCTGAGGCATTCGATCATAAAGCGGGCCCGTCCGCGAAAATCGCCGCCGTACCGATCCTTGCGCTGATTGCTGAGGGCCGAAAGAAACTGCATGAGGAGATAGCCGTGCGCTCCGTGAAGCTCGACGGCGTCAAATCCCGCCTTGCGCGCCCGCACGGCCGCGCTGCCGAAAGCGGCAATCGTTTCCTCGACTTCGGCAAGCGTCATCTCGCGCGGCGTTCCGAGAAAACCAAAGACATAACTGGGGATGGCCGAAGGCCCGACAGCCTTGTTTTTCTTCTGCAGGAGGTAATTTTCGCGGCCTGTATGGTGAAGCTGCATGGCGATTTTGCTTCCCTGGGCATGCACCACATCGGCAAGCTTGCTCAGGCCGGAAATGAACTTGTCGTCCCAGACGCCGATGCATCGCGGGGAGGCGGAACCCAGCGGGTGCACCTCCGTGATCTCCGTGATGATGAGCCCTGCGCCGCCCTCGGCCCTGCGCCGGATATAGGCCAGGTTTGCCTCGCTGACGGTATTGTCGGGATTGCCGAGAGCCGTTCCCATGGGGGACATCACCAGACGGTTCGGAATTTCCAGGGAACGGATTTTGATGGGCGACAACAAATGCTCAAGGGTTTTCATAAACGATCTCCTTTGCAGAAGTAGGGATGCGCCGCCTTCACGCGTTTGGACGGCGGCGCATCGGAAAATACCGGCCGCCTGAAAAGCGGCTGTTGCCTTTTTTACAGATGCGGGCCCAAAAGCAGACCGCCGTCGATGATGATCTCCGCGCCGGTGGTATAGCTCGATGCGTCGGAGGCCAGATAAATCGCCGCTCCGGCGATCTCATCCGGTTCGCCGATCCGGCAGGTGGGCAGATGCTTGCACAACTCCTCTTTCTGCCGGGCCGCTTCTTCCGGCGGAAGGTGTTGCCAGTGCGAATTCATCATCTTGGTGCTGATCGGACCGGGCAGAATCGCGTTGACCATGATATTGTCGCGGGCCAGTTCCATGGCAAACGCGCGGGTGATCTGGCGGACGCCGGCCTTGGAAATGGAATACACGCTGACAAACGGCTCCGGATTGACGCCGTCAATGGAGGCTACGTTGATGATCTTGCCGCCGCCCTGCTTTTTCATGATTTTCGCACAAGCCTGGCTCATGAAATAAACGGCTTTAAGATTCAGGTTCATGATGGTATCCCAGAGACGTTCGTCGGAATCCAGCACCGACCCCATGGCGGGACTCGCGCCGGCATTGTTGACCAGAATATCAATCCGGCCGAACTTTTGCATAACCGTATCCACCACGCGCTGAATTTCCTCCATCTTGCCCAAATGGGCGGGCACCACCAGAACTTCACAGCCGATATTCGTCATTTCACACGCGGTGGCTTCCAAATCCTGCGCCTTGCGGCTGGTGATGGCCACTTTCGCGCCGGCTTTGGCAAAACCGTAAGCGATCCCCTGGCCGATGCCGCGGCTGCCGCCGGTAACAATCGCCACTTTACCTTCTAAAGAAAACCTGGAAAGATCAAACATAGCAAGCACTCCTTTACTGTTATTTAATGCAGCAGAAAATAAATTGAATGGGAATGTACACCCCCCCCTTATCAAGAGAATATGGAGTATCCGTTGCGGGGAACGGTCTTGTAACCTCGCGCCGCCTCGCGTGACCTTTAGGCTATCAGGCGGTCAGGTCAGGCAAGCCGTTCCCCCGCAGGATGATCCGAAGCGTAAACAGACTATTTCTTGGCCGGTTTGGGCGCCAGAGCTTCACGGTCACCGCCGCTCATGCCGGCGATGAATTTCACCAGCTTCTTGCGGGATTCGATGTCGTATTGCGTCGTGATGGCAATCTGCTCCATGATCGGAGAACCGCCGCCGTGGTAGTTGCCGACGTTCATAATGCCGCCCGTGGCCGAACACAGATGATCGCCAAGGTAGCGCCAGAACTGCGCCTGGTCCTCGGCGGACATCTTCGGATTGCGCTTGGTGTATTTGAGGAGCGCCGG
>WBZY01001664.1_pt1 | contig 10793 bp, 6 predicted proteins | sample 5204191 | NCBI WGS metagenome assembly WBZY01 (sample SAMN12344363, study PRJNA552823) | activated sludge metagenome | biome: Activated sludge suspended growth; feature: Anammox Sidestream; material: Wastewater; isolation source: activated sludge from anammox sidestream of wastewater treatment... | reverse complement strand
CGACGTCGAGGCCTGCCGGGCGGCGCTCGCCGACGGCACGATCGACGCGATCGCCACCGACCACGCCCCCCACGCCGTCCACGAGAAGGACGTCGAGTTCACGGCCGCACCGCCCGGCGTGATCGGGCTCGAGACCGCCGTGCCGGTGACCCTCGAGCTCGTGCGCGCCGGCGAGCTGACCCCGCTCGCGTGGGTGCGGCGGCTCTCGACCGGGCCCGCGCGCATCATCGGGCGCCCGGGCGGCTCGCTCGCCGTGGGCGCGGCCGCCGACCTCGTCGTGATCGACCCCGAGCGGCGCTGGACCTACGACCCCGCGAAGGGCTTCTCGAAGAGCCGCAACTCCCCCTGGGTCGGCCGCGAGCTGATCGGCCGCGCCATGGTGACCGTCGTCGGGGGCACGCTCGTCTACGACGCGCACCGCGGGGTGCTGGTGCCGTGACGCAGAGCCTCCGGGTCCGCCGCCCCGCCGCGCTGGCGCTCGCCGACGGCACCGTCTACCGCGGGCACGCCTTCGGCGCGCAGGCGGTCGCGAGCGGCGAGGTCTGCTTCAACACGAGCATGACCGGCTACCAGGAGATCGTGACCGACCCCTCCTACGCCGGGCAGATCGTGACCATGACCTGCACCCAGATCGGGAACGTCGGCGCGAACCCGCAGGACGAGGAGGCGGCGCGGCCCTTCCTGTCCGGCTTCGTCGTGAAGGAGCTCTGCGAGACGCCGAGCAACTGGCGCGCCGAGGAGCCGCTCGACGCGTTCCTCCGGCGCTGGGGCGTGCCGGGGCTTGCCGGCATCGACACCCGGGCCCTGGTGCGGCGGATCCGCGACGGCGGGGTCCAGAGCGGCGTGCTCTCGACCGATCCCGCACGCCAGGACGCCGGAGACCTGGTGGGCGCCGCCCGCGAGGCGCCGGCCCTCGACGGCCGTGACCTCGTGGCCGCCGTCACCACGCGCGCGCCCTATCGCTGGAGCGAGGGGATCTGGCCCGGCATCGCGGGCCAGATCCCGCGCGGCGCGCGGCCCGAGCCGGCGCTGCGCCTCGTCGCCTACGACCTCGGCGTGAAGCGCAACATCCTGCGCCTGCTCGTCGAGCACGGCTTCGACGTGACGGTCGTGCCCGCGGCCACGAGCGCGGCCGAGGCGCTGCGCCACGAGCCCGACGCGGTGTTCCTCTCGAACGGGCCGGGCGACCCGGCAGCGGTGGCGGGCGTGCGCGAGCCGGTGCGCGAGCTGGCCGGGCGGCTCCCGGTCTTCGGCATCTGCCTCGGGCACCAGATCCTGGGCCTCGCGCTCGGCGGCACGACGCGCAAGCTCAAGTTCGGGCACCGCGGAGGCAACCAGCCCGGCCAGGACCTCGCCACCGGGAAGGTCGCGATCTGCGCCGAGAACCACGGCTACGCGGTCGACGCGGAGTCTTTGCGGGCTGCGGGGGAGCCGGTCGAGGTCACGCACCTGAACCTGAACGACGGCACCGTGGAAGGCCTCGCGCACGCGACCCGGCCGCTCTTCTCGGTCCAGTACCACCCCGAGGCGTCGCCCGGCCCGCACGACGCCGGCTACTTCTTCGGCCGCTTCCGCGACATGGTGCTGCGCCACAAGCGCGGCGAGACGGTGACGGGCCTCGACGTCGCCAGGGGACGCTGAGTGCCGAAGCGGAGCGACATCCACACGATCCTCGTGATCGGCTCCGGGCCGATCGTGATCGGCCAGGCCTGCGAGTTCGACTACTCGGGGACCCAGGCCTGCAAGGCGCTGCGCGAAGAGGGCTACCGGGTCGTCCTCGTGAACTCGAACCCGGCCACGATCATGACCGACCCGGAGACCGCCGAGCGCACCTACGTCGAGCCGATGACGGTCGAGAGCGTCGAGAAGATCATCGCGCGCGAGAAGCCCGATGCCCTGCTGCCGACGATCGGAGGCCAGACGGCCCTCAACCTCGCGATCGACCTCGCCGAGGCGGGCGTCCTGGAGCGCCACGGCGTCGAGCTGATCGGGGCGAAGCTCGACGCGATCCTGAAGGCCGAGGACCGCGAGCGCTTCCGCGCGGCGATGGAGAAGATCGGCCTGCGCGTGCCACGCTCGGGCTACGTGCACTCGGTCGAGGAGGCGCGCGCGCTCCTGGCCCACGTGGGCCTGCCGGCGATCGTCCGGCCCTCCTTCACGCTGGGCGGCGCGGGCGCCGGCATCGCCTGGGACGACGCCGGCTTCGACGCCGTGGTGAGCTGGGGCCTCCAGCAGTCGCCGCGCCACCAGGTCCTGCTCGAGCAGAGCGTCCTCGGCTGGAAGGAGTACGAGCTCGAGGTGATGCGCGACGGCGCCGACAACGTCGTGATCGTCTGCTCGATCGAGAACTTCGACCCGATGGGCGTCCACACGGGCGACTCGATCACGGTGGCGCCGGCCCAGACCCTCACCGACAAGGAGTACCAGGCGATGCGCTCGGCGTCGCTCGCGATCATGCGCGAGATCGGCGTGGACACGGGCGGCTCGAACGTGCAGTTCGCGGTCGACCCGGCGGACGGCGCCCTGGTGGTGGTCGAGATGAACCCGCGCGTCTCGCGCTCCTCGGCCCTGGCCTCGAAGGCCACGGGCTTCCCGATCGCCAAGATCGCCGCCAAGCTGGCGGTCGGCTTCCGGCTCGACGAGATCCGCAACGACATCACGCGCGAGACGCCCGCCAGCTTCGAGCCGACGATCGACTACGTCGTCACCAAGATCCCCCGCTTCACGTTCGAGAAGTTCCCGCAGGCGGACTCGACGCTCACCACCCAGATGAAGTCGGTGGGCGAGGTGATGGCGATCGGACGCACCTTCAAGGAGAGCTTCCAGAAGGCCGTGCGCTCGCTCGAGATCGGGCACGACGGGCTCGAGAGCCCCGAGGGCCCCGGCGGCGAGCCGCTCCCGCTCGAGGCGCTCTTCGCCCGGATCGACGTGCCGAAGCCCGGGCGCCCCTGGGCGCTGGCCGAGGCGCTGCGGCGCGGCGTCTCCGTCGAGGAGCTCCACCGCCGCTCGTGGATCGACCCCTGGTTCCTGCGCAACTTCGAGGAGATCGTGGCCGCCGAGCGCGAGCTCGCCGGAGCCGGTGCCGCCGAGCGGCGCGCCTGGCTGCGCCCCGCCAAGCAGATGGGCTTCTCGGACCGCCGCCTGGCATTCCTCTGGAACACCAGCGAGGCCGAGGTGCGCGCGCTCCGCCACGAGCAGGGCGTGCGCCCCGTCTACAAGCGCGTCGACACCTGCGGCGCGGAGTTCGAGGCCTACACGCCCTACCTCTACTCGACCTACGAGGACGAGTGCGAGGCGAGGCCCACCGGCCGCCGGAAGATCGTCATCCTGGGCGGCGGTCCGAACCGGATCGGGCAGGGCATCGAGTTCGACTACTGCTGCGTGCACGCGGTGATGGCCCTGCGCGAGGCCGGCTTCGAGACGATCATGGTGAACTGCAACCCCGAGACCGTCTCGACCGACTACGACACGAGCGACCGGCTCTACTTCGAGCCCCTGACGCTCGAGGACGTGCTCGAGATCGTCGATCGCGAGAAGCCCGAGGGGGTGATCGTGCAGCTCGGCGGGCAGACGCCGCTGCGGCTCGCCGTACCGCTCGAGCGCGCGGGCGTCCCGATCCTCGGCACGCCGCCCGATGCGATCGACCGGGCCGAGGACCGCGAGCGCTTCGAAGCGGTGCTCGAGAAGCTGGGCCTGGCGCGGCCGCCGTCCGGCATGGCGAGGAGCGCCGGGGAGGCCGAGCGGGTGGCCGAGCGGATCGGCTACCCGGTGCTCGTGCGGCCCTCCTACGTGCTCGGCGGGCGGGCCATGATGATCGTCCACGACGTGGACGCCCTGCGCGACTACATGCGCTTCGCCGTGAAGGCCTCGCCCGAGCACCCGGTGCTGGTGGACCGCTTCCTGGCCGACGCCACCGAGGTGGACGTGGACGCGATCTGCGACGGCGAGCGGGTCGTGATCGGCGGGATCATGGAGCACATCGAGGAGGCGGGGGTCCACTCGGGCGACAGCGCCTGCTCGCTCCCGCCCTGGTCGCTGCCGCGGCTCGTGACCGACGAGATCTCGCGGGCCACGCGTGCGCTGGCGCTCGAGCTCGGCGTGCGCGGGCTCATGAACGTCCAGTTCGCGGTGAAGGACGGGATCGTCTACGTGCTCGAGGTGAACCCCCGCGCTTCGCGCACCGTTCCCTTCGTCTCGAAGGCGATCGGCGTGCCGCTCGCCAAGCTGGCGGCGCTGGTGATGGCGGGCCGGAGCCTCGATGAGCTCGGCTTCACCCAGGAGGTCGTGCCGCGCCACTTCTCGGTGAAGGAGGCCGTCTTTCCCTTCGTGAAGTTCCCGGGTGTCGACACGCTCCTCGGCCCGGAGATGAAGAGCACCGGCGAGGTGATGGGCATCGACTCGGACTTCGGCCGCGCCTACGCGAAGGCGCAGATCGAGGCCGGCAACTCGCTGCCGGTCGCGGGCCGCGTCCTGGTCTCGGTGCGCCGCGAGGACCGGGGCGCCGTCGCGACCGCGGTCAAGGAGCTCGCGCGCAACGGCTTCGCCGTGCTGGCGACGCCCGGGACGGCCGGCTTCCTGCGCGAGCTCGGCGTCGCAGCCGAGGCGGTCGCGAAGGTGGGGCAGGGCGCCGACGACTGCGTCGCGCGCCTCGAGCGGGGCGAGGTCGATCTCGTGATCAACACCGTGGAGCTCGAGCCGCAGGCAGCGCGCGACTCGCTCGCGATGCGCCGCTCGGCGCTCCAGCGCGGCATTCCCTACTTCACGACGGCGGCGGGCGCCCGCGCCGCGGTGAGCGCGATCCGCGCCCTCCAGCTCGAGTCGATCGGCGTGCGCTCGCTCCAGGAGATCCACGGCCGGAGCTGAGGGAGGTCGCCGTGGCCGCGAGCCCCTTCGCCGCCGCCCTCGAGGCCTGCCTGGCCCCGCTGCGCTTCGCGGCCGCCGACGAGGGTGCCCGGGCGGAGCGCGTGCGCGACCTCGAGGGCTCCGTGCGCGAGGCCGCGGCAGCGGCCAGCGCGCTCGCGGTCCCGCGCGACGCGCGCGCCGTCCTCGCGCGGGTGCAGGCGCTCTTCGCGGAGCCCGTGGCCGGGGAGGCGCGGCGGCGGGCAGCCGGCGAGGCGCTGCGCGCGCTCGAGGCGCTCGCGGATCCCGCCTGGGCGGAGCAGGCGCTCGCGCGGCCGGCGAGCGCGCTGCCCGGGATCGGCGCGAAGCGCGCGGAGCTGCTCGCGCGCCGCGGCCTCGCGACGATCACCGACCTGCTCCTCCACCTGCCGAGCCGCTACGACGACCGCCGGCGCCTCGTGCCGGTGGGCCAGCTCGAGGTGGGCCGCCGCGCCACCTTTCTGGCGCGGGTCCTGGTCTCGGACTTCACACCCCAGCGCGGTCGCGGCGGGCGCTTCCGCCGCGTGCTCCACGCCGTCGTCGGCGACGAGACGGGCACCGTGGACCTCAAGTGGTTCCAGGGCGGCGAGGCGCTCCAGCCGCTCCTCGCGAAGGGCACGCGCCTCCTCGTCACGGGCGACGTGCGCCGCTACCGCTTCACGAAGGAGCTGCTCCACCCCGAGCTCGAGCGGATCGACGAAGGGCCGGGCGGCGACGGGGCGCTCGGCGAGGCGCTGCGCCAGATCGTGCCCGACTACCCGGCGCCCGAGGGGCTCCCGCCGCGCGCGCTGCGCCGCACCGTGCAGGCTGCCCTCGCGGAGTACGGCGATCTCGTGGTGGGCCATCTGCCGGAGGCACTCACCGCACGGCGCGGGCTGCCGGGCGCGGCCGGGGCCCTGCGCGCGCTCCACGCTCCGGATCCCGATGCGGACCCGGAGGCGCTCGCCGCCGGCCGCACGCCCGCCCACGAGCGGCTGATCCTCGAGGAGCTCTACCTGCTCGAGCTCGGCCTCGCGCTGCGCCGCGAGCGCCGGATCGAGGAGCCGGGGCTCGCGATCCCGCCCGCCGGCCCGCGCGCCGAGGCCGCGCTCGACGCGCTCCCCTTCCGCCTGACCGGCGCGCAGCGCCGCGCCGTCGCCGAGATCCGCGCCGACCTCGCACGCCCGCACCCGATGAACCGCCTGCTGCAGGGCGACGTCGGGAGCGGCAAGACCGCCGTCGCCTTCCTGGCGGCGCTCGCGGTCGCGGAGGCGGGACACCAGGCGGCGTTGATGGCCCCGACCGAGCTGCTCGCCGAGCAGCACGAGCGCTCGCTGCGCCGGCTCGCCGCCGCGGGCGGCGACGCCACGGCGCTGCGCGTGGCCCTCCTCACCGCGTCGGTGCCCGCCCGCGAGGCGCGCGAGCGCCGCCGCGCGCTGGCGGCCGGGGAGATCGACCTCGTGGTCGGGACCCACGCCCTGGTCCAGGAGGGCGTGCGCTTCGCGAGCCTCGGGCTCGCCGTGATCGACGAGCAGCACCGCTTCGGCGTCCTCCAGCGCGCCGCGCTCGCCGGCGGGCGCAGCGACGGCCTCTCGCCCCACGTGCTGGTCATGACCGCGACCCCGATCCCGCGCACGCTCGCGCTGACCCTCTACGGCGAGCTCGACGCCACCCAGATCGACGAGCTCCCGCCCGGCCGCACGCCGGTCGCGACCGAGCGGGTCCGGGAGGGGCAGGGCGCCCGCGTGGTGACGGCGATCCGCGAGGCGCTCGCGCGGGGCGAGCAGGTCTACGTCGTCTACCCGCTCGTCGAGGAGTCCGGGAAGGTCGACCTGCGCGCCGTCTCGGAGTCCGCGGCCCGCATCGCGCGTGCCTTCCCGGAGGCAACGGTCGATCTCGTGCACGGCCGCCTCGACGCCGCGGCCCGCGCCGACGCGATGGCGCGCTTCGAGCGGGGCGAGACCCGGATCCTCGTCGCGACGACGGTGATCGAGGTCGGCGTAGACGTGCCGAACGCGACCCTCATGGTGATCGAGCACGCCGAGCGCTTCGGCCTGGCGCAGCTCCACCAGCTCCGCGGGCGCGTCGGGCGCGGCACGCGCCCCGGCCGCTGCATGCTGGTGGCGCGCGCCGCCACCGCCGACAGCGAGGCCCGCATCGCCGCGCTGCTGCGCACGACCGACGGCTTCGCGATCGCCGACGCGGACCTGCGCATCCGCGGCCCGGGCGAGTTCCTGGGCACCCGCCAGAGCGGCCGCCTGCCCGACTTCCGGCTGGCCGACCTGGTGCGCGACGCCCGCCTCGTCCCCGTGGCCCGGCGCGCGGCGCAGGACGCCGTGGCGCGCGACCCGGGCCTGCGCCGCGACGCGGCGCTGCGGCGCGCCGTGCGCGCGCGCTGGGGCGACCGGCTGGCGCTCGCCGACGTCGGCTGAGTCCGCGCCCCGGGTGGGGAGGCGCGCGGTGCCGTCACCCCGCGATCAGCATCCCGCCTTCCACCGGCACCACCTGGCCGGTCACCATGTCGGCGTCGGCGACGAGCGCGAGGATCACCTGCGCGACGTCCTCGGGCGTGCAGACGCGCGCGAGCGGCGAGCGCGCCTCCATCGCCTTCTTGACGGGCTCGTAGGCGGCGCCGAGCCCCCCCTCGAGCCAGCGGCCGGTGATGAAGCCGGGCGCCACCGCGTTGACGCGGATCCGGGGTGCGAGCGTGCGCGCCAGGATCAGGGTCAGGACGTTGAGCCCCGCCTTCGAGGCGCAGTAGGGGATCGAGCTGCCGATGCCGGCGAGCCCGGCGACGCTCGACACGTTCACGATCGCGCCGCCGCCGGCCGCCTCCATCGGTGCGCGCGCGGCGCGGGCGAGCTGGAAGGGGCCGATCAGGTTCACGCCGAGGATCCGGGTCCAGTCGTCGCCCGAGACGCCGTCGAGGTTCGCGAGCGGGACGAAGACCGTGGCGCCGGCGTTGTTCACGAGCACGTCGAGCCGGCCGAGCGCGCGCACGGCCGTGTCGACGAGGCGCCGGCAGGCGGCGTCGTCGGCGACGTCGGCCTGGACGGCGAGCGCGCGGACGCCGAGCGCCGAAGCCTCCGCCGCGGTCTCCTCCGCCTCCGCCTGCGAGCGGCTGTAGTTCACGACGACCCCGCAGCCGCGGCGCGCGAGCGCCAGCGCCGTGGCCCGCCCGACACCCGTGCCGCCTCCGCTCACGATCGCCGCCTTGCCCTGCAGGTCCATGCCGCCTCCTCCGCGCGCTCCGGCGCGCGGCGAGTCTATCGCGCGCGCCCCGCCTATCCTCGCGCCCGTGAGCGCCCGCACGCGTGACGGCGGCCCCGGCGGCCGCGACGCTTCCCCGCCCGGCGCCGGCGCGACGCGCACGCCGCGCCAGCGCCTGCGCGCGCTCCTGCGCCGCGAGGCCTTCGCCTTCGGCGTGCTGCGCGAGGTGCTCGGGCTCTCGCTGCGCCAGCTCGAGGAGGAGCTGCGCCACGTCGCGAGGAGCGCGCGCGGGCAGGGTGAGCGGCTCGTGGCGGAGCCCGCCCGCTGCCTCGCCTGCGGCTTCCGCTTCCGCGACCGCGAGACCCGCCACCTCCACGCGCCCGGCCGCTGCCCGCGCTGCCGCAGCGAGCGGATCGCCGATCCCAGCTACCGCCTCGAACGCCGGGACGAGGCGGGCTAGCGTTCCCCGCCCGGCGGAGGTGGCATGGCGCGGATCCTGGTGGTGGGCGGCGGCGTCGCGGGTCTGGCGTCGGCGCTGGCGCTCTCGCAGGACGGGCATACGGTTCGGATCGTCGAGCGCGACCCGACGCCGCTCCCGGCGAGCCCCGTCGAGGCCTTCGAGCGCTGGGAGCGGCGCGGCGCCCCCCAGGTGTGGCACTCGCACGCCTTCCTGGCCCGCCTGCGCAACCTGCTCCTCGCCCGCGCGCCCGAGGTCCTCGAGGCGCTCCACGCCCACGGCGCCTACGACCTGCGCTTCGCCGACTACCTGCCGCCCACCGTCGAGGACCGCAGGCCCGAGCCGGGCGACGAGGAGCTGACGCTCTTCGCGTGTCGCCGGATCACCTTCGAGTGGGTGCTGCGGCGCGCGGTCCTGGCACGGCCCGGGGTCGAGTGGCGCTGCGGGGCCGAGGTCGTGGGCCTCGTGGCCGGGCGCGACGCGGCGAGCGGGCTCCCGCGCGTCGCCGGCGCCCGCGTGCGCGGCGAGGCGGGCGACGAGAGCTGGGACGCGGACGTGGTCGTCGACGCCGGCGGGCGCCGCTCGCGGATCGTCCCGTGGCTCGCGGCGATCGGCGCGGGCCCCGTCGAGGAGGAGTCCGAGGAGTGCGGGATCTTCTACTCCTCGCGCTTCTACCGGCTGCGCCCGGGCGCCTCGCCGCCGCCCAACCAGGGCGTGGTGGGCGCCGACCTGGGCTACATGAAGTTCGCGATCTTCCCGGGCGACGGCGGGATCTTCTCGATCACGCTTGCCGCCTCGCTCGAGGACGACCCGATGCGCGCGCTCGTGCACACGGGCCCCTTCGAGGCCGCGGCCCGCGCGCTGCCCGCCACCCGCGAGTGGATCGACCCCGCGCGCGCCGAGCCCGTCACCGAGGTGCGCACGATGGCAAAGCTCCTGAACCGGCGCCGGCGCTTCCTGCGCGACGGGCGGCCGCTGGCGCTCGGCCTGCACGTGGTCGGCGACGCCGCGATCTGCAGCAATCCCCTCTACGGCCGCGGCTGCGCCCTGGCCTTCGTGCACGCCTACGCGCTCGCCGACGCGCTGCGCGCGCACGGCGCCGACCCGCAGGCCGCCGCGCTCGCCTTCGACGCCGCGACCGGGCGCGAGCTCCTGCCCTGGTACCGGGCCGCCCGCGACCAGGATCGCGAGGCGCGCGAGATCGCGGCCGCCGAGGCGCGCGGCGAGGGCGGCGCCACCCCGGCCGCCGCCGCGCCCGGCCAGCCCGTCGATCCGAAGGCCTTCGTGCGCTCGGTCCTGCGCGACGGCCTGATCCCGGCGCTGCGCACGGACGCGACGGTCGTGCGCGCCTTCATGCGCGTCTTCAACCTGCTGGCCGCGCCCGACGCGCTGATGAGCGACCCGGTCCTCGTGGGCCGGGTCCTCACCGCCTGGCGCGAGCGCGACCGCCGGCCCGCGCTCCCGGCCGCGGGGCCCGAGCGCGAGGCGATGCTCGCGGTCCTCTCCGAGGCCGCGTGAGGGCGCCCGGGAGGCTGGCGGTTTCGGGGGCCGCTCATTAGGTTGTGCCGCCAGCCGGGGAGTCCCCGCAGGGAAGCAGGCGCCCAGCCCCGGCCCAGGCCCAGGACCCGTGCTCCGGTCCGGTCCGCAGGTGGGGCGCGCTGATCCGGACAGAGTCATGCGCGCCGCCCGCCGTCTCCCGCGGGCCGCGTCGGGAGACCGACCGAGATGACCATCGCTCTCGCCTTCCTGGCCGCCGTCGTGGCGCTGGGCTTCGCCGTCTACCTCTACGCGAGCGTGCGCTCGGCGCCGGCCACCGACGCGCGGGCGCTCGAGATCTCGGGCGCGATCGCGGAGGGCGCGAGCGCCTTCCTGAGCCGGCAGTACCGCACGGTGGGCCTCGTGGGCCTGCCGATCGCGCTCCTGCTGCTGGTCTTCTTCGGCGCCTGGATGGCGGCCGGCTTCGTCTTCGGCGCGCTCGCGAGCGCCGCGGCGGGCATCTTCGGCATGCGCGTCTCGGTGCAGTCGAACGTGCGCGTTGCCGAGGCCGCCCGGAGCGGCTTCCGCGCCGCCTTCGACCTCGCCTTCAAGGGCGGCGCGGTGACCGGCCTGATGGTGGTCGGCGCGGGTCTCCTCGTGCTGGCGCTCTTCGCGCAGATGATGCTGGGCTCGGGCTTCGCCGCGCTCGGCCACGAGAAGATCCAGGCCCTCATCGGCCTCGGCTTCGGCGGCTCGCTGATCTCGGTCTTCGCGCGCCTCGGCGGCGGCATCT
>WBZY01001663.1_pt1 | contig 10793 bp, 9 predicted proteins | sample 5204191 | NCBI WGS metagenome assembly WBZY01 (sample SAMN12344363, study PRJNA552823) | activated sludge metagenome | biome: Activated sludge suspended growth; feature: Anammox Sidestream; material: Wastewater; isolation source: activated sludge from anammox sidestream of wastewater treatment... | reverse complement strand
CCGTAGTAGCGTGAACGCCAGCCGCGCGTGGAATTTTCGTCGCCGCGCACGAGGGAGAATTGCGCGTCGCCCGCGAGCAATCCCATCCGCACAATAATATCGGTTTCACTTTTTAGCCGAATCTCGTTCGCTTCGGGCATGACGGAATACGGAAGATCATTCAACAGCCACTGCAACGAAAAGCGATGCGGACGGTCGCCGCGGAGCCGATCCACGATCAGCCAGCGATCGGCCTCCAGCGAAATCACCGAGCGGATATGCTGTACGCCGAAGCGCGCGTAGCCGTCGTGCTCGCCCTGCCATTCGCGTTCCGTCTGTTTCAACACGCGTCCCCGCGACCACTCGCCCCAGGTGAAGCGGCTGAAACGCAGCATCTGGTCGGCGCTGTCCACCGTCACCGTGTTGTGGACGGAGGTGCGCGCCAGCCCGTTCTGCCAGAGACCGCCGCCGTTGTAGAGAAAGGTCCCCGCGTCGACGGCGACGTTTTGGCCGCGCATCCACAGGTCCACGTGAATCTGGTCGGCGTGCGAGGGACGCTCGCGATAGTCCGCGCAACGGATGAAGGCCGCGCTCGACTCGCCGCGCAGGATGTAGACTCCGCCGTCGGGGAAATTCGCGTCCGCCCGACGCGGCGCCGCGTCCCGCCCCGACTTCAAGGCGGACTCGCCCGCCAGCCAAAACAGCGACTCGTCCCAGGCGCCCGCGTCGAAGAGCCGCTTCCCGTGGAGGAGATACCATCCCATTTGCAGCGTGGGACGATAGTCGGTGAAGTCGCACGAATCCAACGGACAGACCAGCGCGCCGTCGTTCGAGCCGAAGACAGGCATCTCGCCGCTGACAGGCTCGATGAGTTGGGCGAGGAAATCCAGCGAACGCGAGATGGATTGATAGAGCGCGTCGGAGAAGCGGTCGCCGTTCAGTTCGCCCAATCGCATCGCGAGGAAATAGACATGCAAAATGAAACGGTGATAGTTGAGCGAATACATCGAGTACGCGCCGTCGGGGAAGATGTGCGTCGCGGCTTCGCGTTCCAGAACCGCGCGTCCGAGGGCGCGGTAGGTCTCGGCGCGCTTCAATTCGGGGAAGAGAGTCCCCGCCAGCCAGATGCCGAAGGATTCGCTCATGGCGTGATTCCCGCGCGTGGACGCGGCGAAGTCCAGGTTGCGGTGGACGCGGTCCGCTTGCGCGGCGATGAGTTGGGTCAGACGCGCGGTCCGCGCCGCGGTGGTGGATTCCGCGTCTCGAAACGCGAACAGGCCGAAGGTCCAGGCGAGGAGGCGGAGGGAGGTCTCCTGTCCGCATTTCCAGTTGGGTCCGCGCTGCGGAGGATTCATCCGCGCCCAATCTTCGACGAGAGTCCAAAAGGCTTCGGGATAGCGTTCGTCCTTTTTGAAGGCGTAGGCGCGCATCAGCGCGTAGACCTGGTTGAAGCGGCTGGCTTCCCAGATGAATTTGATGTCGTACGCGCCGTAATCGGGAATCTGCGACCAGTGTCGGCGCGCGTCCACGCGGATGCCCGTGCGCGGGTCGAGGAGCCAATCGGGAGGGAAGCCGATCGGGTATGGCGTGCGTTCGAAGTAGCGCAGTTCGCCCACGAGGATTTTTTCGGCTTCGTCCGCCGCGAGTTGGGGATTCCAGGATGGGGCGTCGGGGAGCGGCGGAATCCCATCGAAGAAAAATTTCGGCGCGTGTTGGTTCCGCCACGCGAGGTAACTTTCGGGATCGGAGGGGACCTCTGGTTTGAGCCAGAATTTCAACGGACGCTCGTCCCACTCGTAGACGGGGAATTGCAGGCGCAAAATTCCCAGCCGCATCCGCAGGGCGTAGGTAAAACGGAAAAGCAGCCAGCGGAGGCCGAAGCGTTTGTAGAGGGAGGAGAGGGCGCGGAGTTTGTTGAGCATGATATCTTCAAAGAAGGAATCCCGAAGCTCTACTTTGGGGCGCGCCTCGCGGCGAATAGAGACAAGCCAACCCAGATCAGCGGCAGACCGAAGAGGATGAACGGGCCGACGACGTGGAGGCCGCGTCCCCAGGCGAGGGACAGCCCCGCGCCGAGCAGAGTCAGCGCGATGAAAAGCAGGCTGACGCGCTCGGGACTGATTCCGCTGATGACCAGGCGCTGATAGAGATGCGTGCGATGCGCGGCGAAGACGTTTTCGCGTTTCGCGGCGCGGCGCAGGAAGGTGACGCCCGCGTCCATGATGAAGGTCCACAGGATGGCGGTGCCGAACATCAACGCGTCGCCACCGCGATGGGCGGACATCAGCGGCAGGACGGCGAAGGTGAATCCGAGGAAGGTGCTGGCGACGTCGCCCATGAAGATGCGGGCGGGCGGCCAGTTGTGGACGAGGAAGCCGAGGCTCGCCGCGGCGACGGTCAACGCGAGCCAGAAGACCAGCGGGTTTTCGCGCCCGCCAAATTCCGAGCCGCCGAAGGAGGAGGAGAGCGCCGCCCAGCCGAGTCCCGCGGCGAGCGCCACGCCGCCCGCGAGGCCGTCAATCCCGTCCATGAAGTTGTAGGCGTTGACGAGTCCCAAAATCCACGCGAAGGTGATCGGGATGCCGAACCAGCCGAGCCGCCACACGCCGAAGACGGGGATGGTGACCGAGTCGAACCATCCCATGCCGAGCATCACGACGGCGATTGCCAGAAATTGAATCGGGAAACGCACCTTCGGCGAGAGCGAGCGGACATCGTCCTGCCAGCCGAGGGCGGCGAGGATCGTCCCTGCGACGGTAAACGCGAGAACCTGCCGCGTGAAACCGTTGACGATTCCGTAGACGAGGGCGGCCGCGATCACGAGGACGACGATCGCCAGTCCGCCGCCGCGCGGGGTGGGGACGGAATGGGAACTGCGTTCGTTGGGATGGTCGAGGATGGCGCGGCGGAGGGCGACGCGTCGAATCCACGCCACGCCGAGGTAGGCGAGGACGGTCAGAGCGGGGAAAACGATCGGGAGGAGAGTCACGTCGAGGTCCAGATGGAGCCGCAGGGAATTTCGTCCGCAGGCGCGCGCCTTTTATACCATCATTCCTCCAAAAAGAGACCTCCGAGCGTTCGCCCGGAGGTCTCGGTTTACAGTCCCGCGGCTTGTTTCAGCGCCTCGGCTTTGTTCGTCTCTTCCCAGGGGAATTGGACGTCGTCGCGGCCGAAGTGGCCGAAGGCCGCCGTCTTGCGGTAGATGGGACGGCGCAGGTTCAGATCGCGGATGATCGCGCCCGGGCGGAGGTCGAAATGCTCGACGATGAGCGAGGCGATCTTCCCGTCGGCGATTCTGCCGGTGCCGAACGTCTCCACATTGACCGAGAGCGGGTGCGCCACGCCGATGGCGTACGCCACCTGGATCTCGCAGCGGTCCGCGAGGCCCGCGGCGACCACGTTCTTCGCGGCCCAGCGCGCGGCGTACGCGGCGGAGCGGTCCACCTTCGTGGGGTCTTTGCCGCTGAACGCGCCGCCGCCGTGACGTCCCATGCCGCCGTAGGTGTCCACGATAATCTTGCGCCCGGTCACGCCGGCGTCTCCCATCGGGCCGCCGATGACGAAGCGCCCGGTCGGGTTGACGTAAATTTTGATGTTCTTGTCCACCATATCTTCGGGAAGCGTGGACATGATGATCTGCTCGGTGACGATCTCGGCGATCTCGGCGTGCGAAACGTCGGGCGCATGCTGCGTGGAGACGAGGACGGTGTCCACGCGTTTGGGCTTGCCCATGGAGTATTCGATGGTGACCTGGCTTTTGGCGTCCGGGCGCAGCCAGGGGATGACTCCGTTTTTGCGGAGCTCGCTCTGGCGGCGGGTGAGTTTATGCGCCAGGTAGATGGGCATGGGCATCAGGGTGGGCGTCTCGTTGCAGGCGTAGCCGAACATCATGCCCTGGTCGCCCGCGCCGATGGATTCGATCTCTTCGTCGGTCACAACGTGATCGCGCGATTCGAGGGCGTGGTCCACGCCCATAGCGATGTCGTTCGACTGTTTGGCGATGGCGGTCAGCACGCCGCAGGAATTCCCGTCGAAGCCCTTTTCGGAGGAGTCGTAGCCGATCTCGAGGATGGTCTTGCGCGCCAGTTCGTCGAAGTTGACCTGGGCCTTGGTGGAAATCTCGCCCAGCAGCATGACGTAACCGGTCTTGGTGGCGGTCTCGCAGGCGACGCGCGAGCGGGGGTCCTGCTCGAGGCAGGCGTCCAGCACGGCGTCGGAGATCTGGTCGCAGATCTTGTCGGGATGTCCTTCCGAAACGGACTCGGAGGTGAACATCAGGCTGGGGGAGGACATGAAAGTATCGCTCATTGAAGGTGGGTCTCCTTGAAAGAAAATTGCCCCTCCGGACACGCGAAAGGGCAATTTACAAGGGCGCGGCTGCCCTCTCATCTACCAGAACATCCGTCTGTCGGAATTGGCACCGTGTTGGTAGTCTAGTAGTCTTTTGGTCACATTGTCGCATAGTTTCTGATCTTGCCAACTATCAGACTAACCGACTATCAGACTAAAACCGGTTGTCGAGGCATCGCAGGGCCGGTCCCTCCGCCTCTCTGGATAAGAGTTGCCGATTGGGGCTATTTGAATTGTGGCGAATTTATACCACAGGCCGGGAGACGCGTCAATTAAAAAAATCGCCGCCAGGCGAACCCGGCGGCGTTCAAAAAAACGGATCGAGATTTACTTGTTGGCGGCGCAGCGGAATCCCACCGTGGGAGCGGACTCGCCATACCAGAGATCGGAGCCAACCTGGACGTTGGGGTTGGGTCCCATCATCGAGGCGCGGGACGAGACGCGCAGCATCTTCCAGGAATCGCCCCAGTGACCGCCGCGCACTACGCGCATAAACTCATTGGTCTTGCCCACAGGACCGGACGGATTCATGGTGACGCCCTGGTTGTAATACTTCATGTCGTAGAGGTCGCTCACCCATTCAGCCACATTGCCGGCCATATCGAGAACGCCGAAGACGCTCGCGCCCGCGGGGAAACTGCCAACGCGCGCGGTATCGCCCACGGCGTAATTGAAGTTGGCGGTGGAGCCGCTCGGGCGGTCATTGCCCCACGGGTAGAGATTCATGGACGGGAAGGCGCCGCGCGCGGCATATTCCCATTCCGCTTCGGTGGGAAGACGGCGGCCGGCCCACTTGCAGTAGGCCTCGGCGTCGCCCCAGCCCACATAGACCACCGGGTAATCCTTAAAATCAGGACTGCCGTAGTACGGATCGCGCGTCTTAGATTTCAGGACTGTCCGGCTGCCGTAGTGAGGCAGTTCGCAGACGCCCGCTTCCACGCATAGTTGGTACATGCCGTTAGTAACTTCCAGTTTGTCCATCCAGAAGCCGGTCATGGTGATTTTGGTGGAAGGCGTTTCATTGGTAGGCGCGTCGCTGTCAATGCCGCCGCGCATGAACGTGCCGTCCGGAATGAAGATCTGGGTCATGCCGTCCGCTGTGGAAGTCTTCTCGGAACCGGCATCCTGACTCCCCTGCGAGCTGGTCGTGGGATTCACGACGACGGTGGGAGTGGGGACCGCCGTCGGCAGAGAGATGGCGGTCGGCTGGGCTTGTCCGCCCCCGCCCAACTGACAGGCCGAAGCGACAAACGCAAGGACCAAAAGAATTACGGGAAGTTTTTTCATGGTCGTTCTCCTTTTTGAGTGTGGGTGAAGTATAAAGTGCGATGTTTTTTTTCCATATCACCCAAAGGTCATATTTTGGTATTATTCTGTTACTTTTTACGACCATTTTCCAGAATCATGCGTATAATGAGACCCATGACGGACACATCTCCCGGCACAAATCACTCTCCGCTGCGCGTCTATATCGTCTGCGACCAAGCCACCACCGCCCCGATTTGGGGCTACATGATCCGCGAAAAGGGACTGGTAGCCATCCTCGAGACTGCGGTGGAGCGCGCCATGCAGCGCTCGCTGGAAGACATCCCCGACCTGATCGTGATCGACGTCAACGCAGGCCACCAGCAGCGGATGGAACTCTGCCGCCGCTACCGCGCCCTGACCGCCAGCCCCATCCTGCTCTTTCTGCCGGTCAGCAACGAAAACGAGATCCTCGAAGCCTACCAGGCCGGCGTGGACGAGTGTGTGGTGAAACCCGTCAGCCCGGCGATCTTTCTGGCGAAGATCCTGGCCTGGGCGAAACGCAGCTGGGCGCAGCCGATGAGTCCGATTCGCACCGGCCCGTTGAAGCTGGATCCGGCCCATCGGTCCGCGGTGGCGGCGAAGGGCGGCGAGGTGCGGCTCACCAATCTCGAGTTCCGCCTCCTCCACCTGCTGATGAGTCGTCCGGGTCACGTCTTCAAAGCGGAGGAGATCATCCAGACGGTGTGGGGCATGGAAAAAGCCGACCTGGCCCTGCTGAAGAACGTGGTCTATCGCCTGCGGAAAAAATTGGAAGAGGAGACGGGCGAGGCGGCGCTCATCCAAACCCGGCCGGGCGGATACAGTTTCCTCGCGTAGGCTGCGGAGCGAATGATATTCCGCTCTTTTTTGGACACGGGCGAGGCGGGTATAATCGCCGCATGGCCGATAATCCCAACCTCCCCGACGAGTTCCTGGCCGCCGAATTCGAATATATCGCCAACAGCGCTTTTCAGGCCAACGAGGATCGGAGCAAGGCCGCCTCGTTCTTCATCGTTTCGGTCGGCTCGCTGGCAGCGGCGATCTTCGGCGCGCAAAAACTGGAAGCAATAGACGACGCCGCGTTGTATTTCCTGCTGGCGGGATTGTTCGCGCTGCTGACTGCCCTCGGCGCGTTGACCGTGGCGCAACTGGCGCGCCTGCGGCTGGCGTGGTACGAGGCCGCGTTGGCAATGAACCAGATGAAAGAATTTTACGTAAAACGCGTCAAGGGGCTGGAAGGCGCGTTCCGCTGGCGCGCAGAGACGCTTCCCCCAAAGTATAAAGTTGACAGCATTTCGCATTACACCGCGCTGGAAGTAGCCGCCCTGAGCGCGTTGACGTTCGGCGCGTGCGTGTTTTTCCTGCAAAAGGGCGCCGCTTACCTGCACGGCCTGTGGGCATCCGCCCTCGGCGCGGGAGCGCTGGCATTCTTCGCGCTGATGTTTTGGTACAAACGCCTGTTGACCGAAAGAAGGAAACGATGAGCCAATATCATAACGGCACGGAAGAGTTCCGCGTGAACGGCGAGGAACTCGTGGCGAAGATCAAGCAGTTGATCCACGAAGGCAATATCCGCCGCATCATCATCAAGGACAGGGACGGCCGCACGCTGATCGAGGTCCCGTTGACGCTGGGCGTGGTGGGTGTGATCCTCGTCCCCGTGTGGGCGGCCATCGGCGCGATCGCCGCGCTGGTGGCCGAGGCGACCGTCGTCGTGGAGAAGGTGGACTAATGCCGCGCAACTATGACCTGGCCTCGCGGCCGCCGACGGCCGGTCAACGCCGCCCCGAACACACGCGTGACGAGGAGTGGGTCCGCGCCTTCCTGCGCGTCGCCGACGTCGGGCATCTGGCTTCGGCGTGGGACGACCAGCCCTTCGTCATCCCGACATCCTTCTGGTTCGACGAGGCGAATCATCGCATCGTTTTTCATTCCAACCTGGCGGGACGCATGCGCGCCAACCTGGAACGCAACCCGAAAGCCTGCCTCGAAGCGAGCGAGATGGGACGCCTGCTCCCCTCGAACCTGGCGCTCGAATTTTCGCTGCAATACCGAAGCGTGATGGTCTTCGGGACGGTGCGCGTCCTGGAATCGGACGAGGAGCAGCGCGCCGCGCTGTACGGCCTGCTGAAAAAATACTTCCCCGAAATGGAGCCGGGACGCGAGTACCGTCCCATCACGGCGAAGGAGTTGAAGCGGACTTCCGTCTATGAACTGAAGATCGAATCGTGGAGCGGAAAAGAAAATTGGGAGGAGCGCGCCGATCAATCGGACGAATGGCCCGCGCTGGACGGGAAGTGGTTTTTGTAGCCGTCTGGTTTTATTCGTGAAGCGCTGAAAACGCAAAAACAGCCCCTCGGAGGGCAGGCAGAAAAGACGGCTGTGGCCGTCTTTTTGTTTGAATCCTGCGGGGTATAATCGCCGCCATGTTGGACCGTATCCTGACCGACCTCGAACGGACGCTCCTCGGCCTGCTGTGCGTCTTCTGTCTCGTCTCCTCCGCGCCTCACGCCGAATACTTCTACGACCGCGCCCGCGCCTTCACGCGTCCCTACGAATTCAACTACGACGCCTGGACCGCCGACGCCGCCTGGACCAAACTCCAGCAAAGCGCGCTCGGCCTGCCCAACTACGTCTCCCGCGCCGACGGCATCTCGGTCGTCATGGATTCCCTGCGCCTCACCGAATCCATCCTGCGCGCCGAAGACCGGCTCCAGGTCATCTTCTCCGACCCCAACGTCAAAGACAAAGAATCCGCCTCCGCCCACCTGCGCGCCGAACGCAAACGGCTCGACGCGCGCCAGCGCCAGATCGCCCCGCTGGCCGAATCCGTCCTGCAAGGGCAGGTGTCGCAGATCCTCTCCGAGCAGGGACTGACCCTCGGCGGGCAGCCCACCCCGCCCGTCCTCTACCACGTCTCGCCCCTGCCGATGAACCTCGTCATGTCGAAGCGCAGCAAGATCGAGCAGGTCGCGTCCATCTCGCTCCAACCCGACATCGCCCTCGAAGACCAGGTCAAAATCGAAGACGGCGTCGCGCAAGCCCTCGACTTCTCCACGCTGGTCGTGCCGGTTGGCGGCATCGGAACCTACCCCACCATGGTCATGCGCACCGATTCCTTCAACTGGCAGGTCGGCGTCGTCATCCACGAGTGGACGCACAACTTCCTCAGCCTGCACCCGCTGGGGGCGAACTACGGAACCACGCCCGAACTGCGGACGATGAACGAGACTACCGCCTCCATCGTCGAGAACGAACTCGGACCCGTCCTCCTGGCGCGCTACTACCCGACCCTCGCCGCCTCCCGCGCGGACCTCAACCTGGTCGCGTGGCCCCGGGCCTTTCTCCCGCCGAAAGCGGGACTCCCCGAAACCCCGCCGCCCTTCGACTTCCGCGCCGAGATGCACACCACCCGCGTCCGCGCGGACGAATTGCTCGCCGAGGGGAAAATCGAAGAGGCCGAAGCCTACATGGAAGCGCGCCGCCAGGTCTTCTGGCAGAACGGCTACGCCATCCGAAAACTGAACCAGGCCTACTTCGCCTTCTACGGCGCGTACGCCGACATCCCCGGCGGACCGGCGGGCGAGGACCCGGTCGGTCCCGCCGTGCGCGAACTGCGCGCCCAAAGCGCGACGCTGGCGGACTTCCTCTACAAGATCGCGCAGATGGACTCCTTCGACGAACTGCTCAAAGCCATCGGAAAGGCGCCGTGAGCGCGCTCGAATTTTTATGAATAAAAAAACCTGTACCGCCCTGCTTTTCGCTTTCGCGTTCCTCCTGGCCGCCTGCGCGCCCGGCGTCGAATTGACCCCGACCCTTCGCGTGGACGTCCCGACTCCCGCGCCCACCCAGCCGGTCTGCAACGCCGTCCCGTCCAAACCGACGCCCGTCCCCGGTTCAGACTCGCTCTTCCCCGCCGTCGGCGCGGGCGAGTGGACGAAAGGCCCCGCGGACGCGGCCGTGACCGTCATCCTCTACGACGACTTCCAATGCGTCGAATGCAACGACCGCGTCTTGAGCGCGTTGTCGGAAGCGCATCCCAAAGACGTGCGCCTCGTCTATCGCCACTATCCCCAGCCCGACCGCTACGACAAATCCTATCTCGCCGCGCAGGCCGCCGAGGCCGCCGGCCGTCAGGAGCGGTTCTGGGACATGCACGACGTCCTGTTCGCAAAACAATCCGAGTGGATCGGCCTCAGCCCCGACGCGTTCAAACCCTGGGCGGCGCGCGAAGCCGAGGAGATCGGCCTCGACCGCGCCAGGTTCGAGGCGGACTTCGACGACCCCGCGATCCTCGCGAAGATCAAAAAAGCCGAAGCGGACGCGCAAGCCGCGGGCATCCCCGTCCTGCCGCTCGTCCTCATCAACGGGGAAATCTATTACGGTCCCACCGATTACAACGCCTTCGACCAGATGACGCGCCTGCTCGCGCTCGGCAAACGTCAGTTTTCGTCCTGTCCCGAAATGAGCATTGACCCGCACAGGCAATACCTCGCGAGACTCCAAACCGAAAAAGGCGAGATCGTGATCGAGCTATACGCGGACAAAGCCCCGCTGACCGTGAACTCGTTCATCTTCCTCGCCCGGCAGGGATGGTACGACGGCGTGACGTTCCACCGCGTCATCCCCGGCTTTGTGGCGCAGGCGGGCGATCCCAGCGGGACGGGCGCAGGCGGCCCCGGCTATCTCTTCCGCAACGAGATCTCCCCGTCGCTGAAATTTGACCAGCCCGGCATGGTGGGCATGGCAAACTCCGGCCCTGGCACGAACGGAAGCCAGTTCTTCATCACGTTCTCCGCCCAGCCCAGCCTGGACGGCGCTTACACCATCTTCGGCCGCGTCATCAGCGGGATGGACGCGCTGCAAAAACTCACCCCCCGCGACCCCGGCAGCGACGCGGTCCTGGCGGACGGCGATCTCATCCTGCGCGTCGTCATCGAGGAGCATTAATGGAACAGAAAAACGAATTCGACATCGGCGCGTTTTTGCTGGCAATCGCCAGCGGGATCGTTGTGGTCGCCCTGATTGGAGCAAGCGCCATCCTGCTGGCAAGCGGACTTTCAGGCGGACTCGGCGCGCGCGGCGCCGGCTTCTTCCGCGTCTCCCTCTACCTGGCCGCGTTCCTCCTCGCCTCCGTCCTCGTCGGCCGCGTCGGGCTGCTGGCCCTGCGCCGCCTG
>WBZY01001662.1_pt1 | contig 10794 bp, 7 predicted proteins | sample 5204191 | NCBI WGS metagenome assembly WBZY01 (sample SAMN12344363, study PRJNA552823) | activated sludge metagenome | biome: Activated sludge suspended growth; feature: Anammox Sidestream; material: Wastewater; isolation source: activated sludge from anammox sidestream of wastewater treatment... | reverse complement strand
GTAGTACGCGGCATCATAGTTAGGTCGCGGTCAATCATTGCGAATATCGGTGCCGGCCTGCAAACCCTTGTCGGTGGAAATATAAAGGCATGGACAAAACTTTGCGAAGAGACGCGTGCGGATGCTTTTGACGTAATGATCCAGCATGCGTCAGAACTGGGCGCGAACGCCATCGTTGGTGCACGGTACGATGCGACCGAGGTAGCTTCGGGAGCAACGGAAGTGCTGGCTTACGGCACTGCAGTGATCGTCGAACCCTTAAGCGATACCAACATATACAACCAATAGACGAATGGCTTCGGTCGTACCGACGGGACCGAACGCTGACGGAAAATAGTCGATGGAGACCTTGTGGAGCGAGATATCGGCCGGATTAGGGAGCACTGATGAATTGGCTCGTGTGATGATCCGCCTGCTTGCGGCCCTTATCCTTGGTGCGGCCGTCGGTTTGCAGCGTCAACGTGTAGGCAAGGCTGCCGGACTACGGACACACATACTCGTCACAATGGGAGCGGCACTTTTCGTGATCGCCAGTATCTCGGCCGGAATGGAAAATGACGCTCGGTCCCGGGTCATCCAGGGTATTATCACAGGGATCGGATTCATCGGCACCGGCACGATCATCAAACTCTCGGACAAACTTGAGATCCACGGACTTACCACGGCCGCTGGGCTGTTCATGACCGCTGCGGTCGGGGTCGCGGTTGGTCTTGGGCGGATCGGCCTTGGCGTCATTGCGGCGGCCCTTACATTGGTCGTACTCTCGGTACTTACCTACGTAGATTCCAGTATCCGGCGAAGTCGAACGTCCAACACGGAACCGTTATAGGCCTAATTAATTCGCGGTTCGAACAGTGGTCCCGCAAATCTTCTCGCGACCAAACGTCCCCGATCTGTACGAGCACCGGCCCCGGCGGCGGTCCGAACAGGAGGAGATAAATGAACGTCAACATTGCAGAAGCAGGTCCGATGCGGCGATTTGACGACGGCATCATCGCCGATTATGCCGTGATGATCAGGATGTGGAGTGCGTTCGACCGCTCGATCGCTGAATTCGATCGTGAATGCGGCTTGCCGAAGTTCCCGCATTCTGAACGAGATGAGATGCGGGATACCACCTGCTTGAAACGAAGCTGATGATAGGGGGTGGATCGGTTTCAGACGCCCCAATTGAAGAAATGGAAGGCCCGATCGATGCGAACTTGCCCCCATCCGACGAGAACGACCGCCCGTTGGATAAACCTGCACGTGAAGGTGATCGCGAAAGCTCACCCGTTAGCGGGTCCGGAGCCTTTGATGACCGAACCCTTGCGCTCCGGGAAGCATTGCCTCTCGCAAGCAACTGGGTCGAAAATGCAGCTCGGATCCTCGGGCTGGTGCGCCGCGTACTGGAAGACGCAGTTGCACCCGCTCATTTGGGCAAGATCGGCTTCGATGCGATGCGGCGCCATTTTCACACGGACCGGAGCGTGACTGCTGTAAGCGAACTGCAGGCCGCAAGTCTGATCGAGCAAAACTTCCTGGCGATCAAACGATACCTGGCAATGCATGATTCGATCTTCACGTGCGTTGATGACGAAGTTGCCGCAGCGAATACACGCGGCTATTTTGGCTCCGAATTCATTGTTCCGGCCTACGACTACTCGCATAAGTCGATCTCTTTCACTGGTGACTTTGAAAAGCTGGGCGAAAAATGCCGGGCGGCGGTCATCGTCCATCAACTGGCGCATTTCATCGACGCCCGTATCAGAGATCACGGCAGCCAGGGCCCCGCATATGAACGACTGGATTTCGAAACCGCACTGGTCAACGTCCACGCCTATCCGAATTTTGCAATAAACGTTTCGCCGCCTTTTCTTGATGAACGATTTGGAATGATGTGGCCCGAGGTTTAAGAGTTCCAACGAACCAATACGCGATCAAACGATGGCACCTATCAGGTCATATGCGTGCGCTTCCGTGATGCGAACGTCGTAGATCGCGCCGATCTCAGGCTCCAGGTCTTCCGGAATGTCATTTATCAGGATGTACCCGTCGATCTCCTGCGCCTGGCCCTCGAGACGGCCTTGAAATAGAAGGTCCGATTCCTGCGAAAGGCCTTCAAAAAGCACTTTGTAGGTCTTCCCGATCTTGGCCTTGTTCAGCTGCTTACTGATCTTAGCTTGCTCTTTCATTAGCCGACCCCGACGCTGCTTCGCGGTCTTGGCATCGACCTTGTCAGGCAGGTCGTAGGCGGGCGTGCCTTCTTCGTCCGAATAGGTGAACACGCCGACGTTATCGAACCGGCAGTTGCGGACGAATGTCATCAACTCTTCAAAGTCCTCTTCGGTCTCGCCCGGAAATCCGGTGATAAAAGTTGTTCGGATCGTAATGCCCGGCACGCGTTCACGTACTCGGCCGATCAGCTTTTCCAACGACGCGCGAGTGCCGCCGCGCTTCATCAACTTCAGCACATTACGCGAGGCGTGCTGCAGCGGCATATCGAGATACTTCACCGCCTTTGGCGTCTCCGCGATAGCCGCAAGGAAGGCATCAGAAATATGCGTTGGATAGGCATACATCACGCGAACCCAATCAAGCTCTTCGATCTCGCCGAGAGCTCTGATCAATGCGGCCAGGGCGTCGATCTCGCCGAGGTCCTCGCCGTAGCGCGATGAATCCTGGGCGATCAGGACGATCTCCTTTACGCCTTCTTTCGCGAGGTTCAATGCCTCTTCGACGATCGATCCGAATCGGCGCGAACGGAATGCTCCCCGCATCGAAGGGATCGAGCAGAATGCGCACGGGCGGTCACAGCCTTCGGCTATCTTGATGAAGGCAGTGTGTGAAGCAGTCGCGCGATGTCGGGGCGTATCGAGATCGTAAAGGTAGGTAGCTGTCTTGTTGCCTAATGGCAAAAGCGGAAGCTCGCGGAACTTTTTCGTCTCATCTGCAGCCTCGAGGATCCGAGTCACTTCATTCGTTCCAATGAACGCATCGACCTCCGGCAGTTCTTTCATCAGGTCGTCTCGGTAGCGTTCGACCAAACAACCGGCAACGACAACGCGTTTGGCTTTCCCTTCAGCTTTCAGGCTCGTCGCTTCAAGTATCGCATCGATCGATTCCTGCTTCGCCGATTCGATAAAGCCGCAGGTGTTCACGACGACCGTTTCCGCTTCGTCTGAGTTATTCGTGATCTCCCAGCCAGCTTGCTTGAGCGTGCCCATCATCACTTCAGAATCGACAAGATTCTTCGGACAACCCAAACTTACAAATCCAACTTTCTTCATCAAAATTCTATTTCGAGATCGACAATAATTCAGAGGTCGATTCGCCGATACTTTCGGTCTCGGTCACCGATCTTACCATTCCCGTGCCTTTCGCGAACCAAGCGGTCGTTTTCAACTGAACGTTCATCGGCACGGAAATACTTTTCACCTTGACCGTGATGGCCAATTCGGTGTTCATCTGCGTTTTGATCGTATCGAAGGTTCCGGCAGGAACGGTTATCGACTCAGCCCCAACGATCTCGCCATCCTGTTTAACCGTACCGTCACCACGGCCCATTTCGCCGCCGCTGGGACCGCTAAGCGTTTCGATAACCCGATATTCCGCATGCCATTTCTTGCCGGTCGCCCACTGATCTTCCGGCGGCAGTGACACGCCGCTGCTTTCGACAGTTTCGATCTTTGCAGAAGCTCCCGTCTTGGTCATATTGAGCGAGTTATTATATTGGGTCGCCAACAAACCGTCAGCCGTGCATCTCCAGTTGATGTGCGCTTTGACCTCGCCAAAATCGGTATCGACGGTAAATCCATCGTCGGTAAGGTTCGAGAAGCTTTCCGTGTATTCCCGTCCGCTCTCAGCTCCCCTCGCAGTACTTACGCGATATTTTTTCGATACCGCCTGACCGACAGGGTAATATGCGTTGCTACAGAGACCCGTATTTACTTCGGATGTACCTGAGGACCTCTTATCCGTTACGGTCGAATTCGATGTCGCATTGCTGTTTGATCCAATGTACTTACTAACATTACAGCCGAGGCCAGCCAAAAACAGGACGGCAAACCCGGCGACCGACAAACATCTCCTTGTGAAACGGGTGAACCCACATTTAAGATCGATCATTAGCCATGCCTCCTATCAAGGTCTCTATCTCATTTTGTTCATCTTCCGACAGGTCCTTGCCGCCGAAACGGACCCGATTGTACTTCTCCGTTACCGTCACGGCCTCCGGCATCCCTACCGCGAACGCAAATTCGAGCGGCGTTTGATGCGGCTCGCGGACAAATCCTCTTTCCTCCAACAGCCTGATCATCTTTTCGTAGAAAGCAATGATCGATCGCCGCCTGCCTCTAAAGATGCGGCCGCGTATCAGATTCCAAACCTTTGATTTTACTACTCGCCGCCGTAGCCACACAAACATCATCAACAAGACGCCGGTCGCCACCGCATAGCCCAGGACGCGGCCGATCGCACTCGCACTGCCCTCGATCCCTTTATCGCCGCGTGCTTCACGCCACCAAGCGGCCACCCGATCATTTACACCCGAAAGCCACGTCGAGGTCCGCATTTGATAATCAGCCATACCGCGCCGAACGGACGTGAACAGCGAACGCTGTTCCTGATTGTCAAACGCGACAAAATACTGGATCCAGAAGGTTTCCAGTGCTTCAAGATACTTGTTAAAACTCGCGGTCAGCCCCACGGGCGTGGCTTCTCCTGGTTGGCCGGAGAAAGGCGTCGGGTCGAATGGTACCCATGCCTTCTCGCCGGGAAAGTAAACTTCCACCCACGAATGTGCATTCTTTTGTCGAATTACCCAGACGTCGGCGGTGTCGTTGTATTCACCGCCCGAAAACCCGTTGACTACGCGCGTCGCAATACCCTGCGTCCGAAGCATGACCGCCATTGCCGTCGCAAAATATTCGCAGTGTCCTTCACGGACGTTGAACAGGAAATCGGCAAGCGGATGATCGCCCGAGGCCTTCTGCTCGAGCGTATATCCAAAATTGCTTTGAAGGTATGATTCGATAGTCTTTGCCCGGTCATAACGGTTCCGACTGCCACCAGTCACCTGAGATGACAACTGGCGGACCCGTGGGTCGAGATCATCCGGAAGTTGGAGATAGTTAACGAACACGTCATCGTAGGGTGCCCGGTCAGCGCGGAGATCGGAAATGGAGGGCAGTGACCGATCCGAATATACCTTGTAGCTGATCCTTTCCCTCACACGGCCGAACGAGACGGCATCGTGTCGGTCCTTGAACAACACGTTGAAATTGCCCTGCACGCCGATCATTCGAGCAAGCCCGAACAGGACAGGATTATCGATCGGCTCAAGATAGACCGTCTGGATCGTGAGCCTTTGGCGCCCCGATGCATCGTCGAGTTTGATAAGGCCGAGGTCTCCGGGCACATGTGCTTCTTTAGCGTTGGCCTGGCTCCGCGACCAAGAGCGATCGTCAAACGTATCAAGTGCAATGCCGCGCCATTTCAGATCAGCCGTGTTCGCCGGGTTGCCCTCCAGCCTGACCCGCATGACGATCTCTTCGTTCTGCTGAATGCTCCCGATACCGCCCAATCGAACCGTGTCGGAAAATCCTGACGAAGTGGAGATACCGCCCTGGCTTCCTCCGATCCCCGCACCTCCGACGCGAGGAAGCAGGAAAAAAAGCGGGACGGCCAAAAGCACAATGAAAGCGATCAGTCCCGCTGCGGTCATCGGCAGTCGTCGGGCCTTTACCCGCACGGGTTCGTCTTGCCCGCCGTGGATCCCGTCAGGCCTTAATTTCTTACGCGTGGCAAGGTCGGTCTTGCGGATCTCGAAAACGATGATCGTCCAAACCATCACGAAGACGTAGAGTACGAACGAAGCCAGGTATGTCGCGCTGATACTCAACCCCGCCGCAAGCAGCACCTCAAAGAATGCCATCAGGTAGAGGAATATCCAGTCGCGGTCGGTCTTTCGTTGAAGTATCTTGATCGCGGAAAGTGAAAGGATAAGTCTGCTGAGAACGCCGGCGACCATCATGCCGCTGTCGGCAAAATGAAAGAATCCTACCCGCCACAGCCCGTAGAAAAACGGCAGGGCCGCAACGATAAGTACCGTTCCCATCCGCTCGGATATCTGCCACCGGGAACCTTCGAGAAACCATGCCGCGATCAATACGAGAATGAACACAGCCGACCCGAACAGCCCGAACGTTCCCGACACCCACAGCGATATGAACCCGCAGAGGACCGCAAGGTAGGAGAGAGTTGTGAATACCTTTTCGAATTTCACGCTTGATCCGGGCCGATCCCGGCAACCAGATAGGATTATTGTACCGTGTATTTCGTTGTCATCGGAGTGTTTTGCAGGCAAAGCCGCGAGAACTGCCTCCTACCTGCCGATCGACGATGATCTAACACCGCCGACGTAGGTTTTCAGGATCTCGAGCAGTGTGTCAACTGTATTAAGATGGGTTCTGAACGAGAGGCATGCGAACCGAAAGGTGAATTTGCCGTTGAGCATCGTCGAAGACAAGAAGATCCGGCCATCGTCAATAACGTGCTCCAACAACCGGCGGTTGAATGCGTCGCGATCGCCCGAGGGCGGCACGTAGCGAAAGGTCACAACCGAAAGCTCCGGCTCAAGATCGCTTTCGAACCCGATCTTCTGAACTTCACCGTGGAAATATTTCGCAAGCATCAGCTTCTCTTCAAGGCATGCCCTGAACGGAGCAACACCGTGAAGCTTCAATGGCAGCCAGAGACGCAGGCCGCGAAAATGCTTCGTCAGTTCGGGCGACAGTTCCGCGGGTGAAAGTTCGTCAGGCGCCGAAAACGCGTCCTGCATGTAGTGGGCATTAAAGCTGAACGAACGCTGAAGGTCCCTGACATTCTTCACGAGTACAACGCCAAGTCCGTAAGGAATGAAGAGCCCTTTGTGCGGATCGATGATCAGCGAATCGGCTAGTTCGAGCCCTCGCAGCTTGCTCTTCCCTTCTTCAGTGAGGGCGAAGAAGCCGCCGTAAGCCGCGTCGATGTGGTACCACAGCCCGTTCTCGCTTGCTATCGCTCCGATCCTGGCCAGCGGATCGATGGCCCCGACATCTGTCGTCCCTGCCGACGCAACCACCAGAAACGGGGTCAACCCCGCAGTTTTGTCCGCCGCGATCTTGTCAGCCAGATCCTCCGGGACCATTCTGAACCTCTCGTCGAGGTCAATATACCGAATAATGCATTCGCCAAGGCCCGCGACCCGAATCGCCTTATCGATCGAATGATGCGTCTGTTTTGAGAGGTAGATCACCGACCGTGGAACGGCGGCTGATCCGATATGTTTTGCATCGCGAGCGACAACGATCGCGATCATATTGGCAAGGCTGCCGCTGGTTGTGAGGTTTCCCGATGCCTCTGCCGGATAGCCGACAAGATCGCACATCCAGCGGATCAGCATATTCTCCATCCGCACGGCGCCAGGGCTTGCATAAAAAACACCGGCATATCGATTGGAGACGTCGGCAAGATAATCGCCGAGAGCCGAGTAGTAGATGCCGCCGCCGGGAATATATCCAAGATGCCCGCCGGACGCCGGATTCAGGCCAGGCGTATCGACATTCCGGCGTACCATCTCAACCAGTTCTTCGATGCCAACGCCATCTTCCGTGATCGGCGACTCGATCAGGCCCTCGCCCTTACCGGCACCGTTATCATATGCCTTGACCGATTCGATCCGTTCAAGGAATTCCTCGGCGTAGGCAAGCACCGCCTCGCGGGCCGCGTGCCGTTCGCCCGCCGAAGGTTCCAGGCGGCGGGCCGTCTTCTCAAGTTCCAGCAATTGCTCTCTCATTGAGGAAGTATTATAGACCAACACGCGAAAACAGCCCGGTCATTTGCGACAGGGCTGTTTGTTTCCGAGATCTCCGGATCTGACGGATCTACCGGCTGGCCGACAACTTGCCCGTACCGTCCGCTGCCGAGGCGAGTACCCATTTCGCAAGCCGGTCGTCCGGCAGCAAGCCCTGACCGGCCATCGTGTAATCGAGGCCGTCGAGCCGCTTTTTCACACCTTCCTCAATGCCGCCAAAAGAAAGCAGCAGCGGCACGATCAGAACGCGGCTGCCCTCGGCCGACGCCTTTTCGACGACGCGGCGGAGCTCGGCGGTGGCGTTAGATCGGATCGGGTCCGGTGCGTCATCGCGGACGGTCAGATATTCGACGCGCTTGAACTGATGTTTGGCGTCGATCCGGCTTGCCAGCGTAGCCATATCCGCCAGCCATCTATTGTTCTCTTCCTCCGAAACGGGACCGTGCGCAACGAGGATGACGACCTCATTAGAAGGCGTCCGGCTTATCGAAGATGCACGCGACGACAGGATCTCGGCGACCAACGGGTGGCTGTTCAGCGCCGGGGCGATCCGGATCGGAACCGACGAGTTGATCGGCGTCGTCGGATCGAACGAGCTATCGGCCGGTTGATGCGAACCGTGTCCGCCGTGTCCGTGATCCATCTTCGCGAACACCGCCAGCGCCGCCGGGGCAACCTTCCGCAGCCCGAGCAGATACTCGGTCGAAGTAATGACCGAGCTGTGCGACGAGACAAATAGCGGCACCGCGACGATCTCGGCCACACCGCGTGCGATCAACCGGTCGGCCGCCGTTTGAATATTCCGCTTGGTCGCCATCCCGAACGCGATTTCGACCGGCGTTGACTTATTCACCTCGGCCGCGATCTTCTTTACCTCTTCGTTCCAGCCCGCGCTACCGCCATGGGCGAGAAGAAGAATGCCTCTCACCTTCGCTCCGCTCGCCGCACTCGCCGCCGGCTGCGGATGGTGGCCGGTATGCCCCGTCTGGGCCTGAATAGAAATGCCCGCAATCAGCGCGAAGATCGATCCAATGGTTGCTATTCGAATTCTCATTTTATGGTAGTAGTCCTTCTGAAACTGAAATTCGTTTTCAATAACTAGACTACTGCATCGCGTAACTGCGTGTCAATTGTGTGGCATCGTGATGGCTACGGGCCGAGTTTAGGGAAAGCCTCGCCTCCGGCTCGTCTTCCCTAAACTCGAAGGCGTAAAATCACTAGCTTTCCACTTGGGGTAAATCTCGGGGGCTGGACACAAGGTATGAGTTTTTTGCCCTCAACGTTTAAAGAACGAAAAATTTATGAAGCTCACATTTTTTTGGAGGAAGCCTCTTGTGAAGAAGCAGGCTCACGAAGATGGCCTATCGCGGGCCACAAGGCGAATGCCTTGATCATAAACGATAAACTTGATTTCAGGGCCACCCTCCAGACGCGACGTTACGCGGCAATAGAATGCGTCGATGCTCCAGGAACCGCCGCGAAGGGTGTGATTTCGCGGATTCCCGAATGTAACGTTCGGGGAACCGTCGATAGGTGTTTTGGTGTAGTCTTTCAGGTAAATATCTTCACACCATTCCCAGGCGTTACCTTGCATGTCGTAAAGCCCGAAAGAGTTTGGCATCTTGCCGCCGACGGGCTGTGCACGATAACCCGAATTGTTGAGGTACCACATAATCTCGTTCAACTCACCTTGGAATGGTTCGGTCGAACCCGCCCGTGCCGCATACTCCCATTCTGCCTCCGACGGAAAGCTGTACAAAAAACCGTCGTTCAACCGATTCAGGGCCGTGACAATTTCTTTGGCCATGTACCAGGTGAGTTTCTCCGCAGGACAATTAGGACAGCCAGTGTTCACTTGTGGATAACCCTTAACGAGGGCGAGATATTGAGCTTCCGTGACCTCGTACTTACTCATCCAAAATCCTTTCGAAATCGTTACGCGGTGCGCCGGTCTTTCGTTCTCGGGACCGTCATCAGTTCCCATAATGAACTCGCCCGGAGGGATATAGACAAATTCGATCCCGATCGCGTTCTTCTTCACCATCGGAGTCGGCGGTGTCTGACTAACCGTAACACTGGCGGCCTGGCGCAGGGCTGAATTCAATGGGTTCGAGTTGTTGTAACTAAAATAGAGAAGCGGAAGTATTATAACCCCGACGGTTACGACCGAAGTAGCGAGCCGAAACCGGATACCGGACAGGATCCTGCCGCGCCCCTCACTTGTTCGCACTCTGGACCCCGACGTTTCATCAGATCCAACGGAGGTCGTTATCACCCGAGGAGACCAAGTCTCCAAAACGCTGGAATCTTGAGCGGCGTGTTCAATCGCAGAAATGATTTCGGCTGCATGACCATATCGCGCCTCGGGATCCTTTTGAAGACACTTTGCCGCGATCATTTGTATCGCTCCCTCGGGCACGATCGGCAACGGATCATCTCTCAGTATTGCTGCCCGTACATCGGAGGATGTCTCACCAACAAACGGCCGTTTGCCCGTGAGCATCTCATAAAGAACGACGCCAAAACTCCAGATATCGGTCCGGTGGTCGGTCTCGTTCCCGCGCACCTGCTCGGGAGACATATAGGCACTAGTGCCCATAAGAAGCCCGGGCAGAGTTTCCAGCCTTGTGTCCGCCGGCCGAGCATCGTTCTCTGGCAGCGGTTTCGCTAGGCCGAAATCGAGCACCTTAACCATTCCTGCCATTGTTACGGCAATGTTCTCGGGCTTTATATCGCGATGCGCAACGCCAATGTCGTGAGCAGCCTTTAGAGCCGAAGCGATTGCATGAGCAAGTGTGAGAATTTGCCCAATCGTAAGGTTTCCTTCAGAGATCAATTCCCGAAGCGTCCAGCCGTCGACAAATTCGATCGCGATGAAGTGGCGTCCGTCCTTCTGGCCGAATTCGTAGACCTGGGCAACCGACGGGTGATTGATCTTCGAAGCGAGTCGGGCCTCCTGC
>WBZY01001661.1_pt1 | contig 10795 bp, 4 predicted proteins | sample 5204191 | NCBI WGS metagenome assembly WBZY01 (sample SAMN12344363, study PRJNA552823) | activated sludge metagenome | biome: Activated sludge suspended growth; feature: Anammox Sidestream; material: Wastewater; isolation source: activated sludge from anammox sidestream of wastewater treatment... | reverse complement strand
GGCGCAAAGTAGTGGATCTTTAAGCCGACACGGAAGTGGTTTAGAAAACACGATCCCCAGGAATAAAGACAGCCTTACTGCCGAAGATGTTTTGAAAAATCTTTGCAGTAAGGCTTTTTTTATTTCAGGAAAATTTTTTGGATCGAAGGTATTTTACAAAAATCGAAAGGGGAACACAATGAGAGCGCTCGCCATCATGCCGTTCAGTAAGGATTTTAACGAGGTATTCGAATCTATGAAACGCGCATGCGAGAAATGCATGGTTCTCGCGCCAGACAGCGGTGGCGAGGAGGACGGTCAGTCTGCGTCGAGTGTCGTTTGTGAACGCATGGACCAACGAATGGGTCCCTCGTTTGATATCGTTAAGGAGTTATTGAAGGCTATCAAGACCTGCACGTTTTGTATCTGTGACCTAACTGGGGGTAATCAAAACGTCCTCTGGGAGGTTGGTTTTGCCATGGCTCTGGAGAAGCCCGTAATTCTCCTCACACAGGACATTGCCAAACTTGGCTTCGACTTACGCGGAAGGAAGTTCATCCAGTATGACCGTAACAACCTTACGGACTCACTTGAAGAACGCCTTGTTTCCGAGATCACCGAAATTATCGCAAATCCGGCGAATGGTCCAGCATTTTCGCTACACTCGAAAGCATTGGCTATGTCTTCTGGATCGCCGACCTACTTTCTCGACAACGACTACAGGATTCACTACATGAATGAAGCGGCAGCCGACCTATTTGCCACCACAAGGTATGGAGTAAGCAAATCCTGGATCGGGAGGAATCTACGCGAGTTTATCAACGACATTTATGAAAATGTTGAAAACCTTGCAGCCGCTGAAAAGAACCTTCAGGTTCAGACTGAAGATATCCATCGTTTGAGAGCCGAGGGCAATGAAAAAATGATTCCTACGTGTAATATCGAGCCGATCATTTTCAATAGTCCGGATTATGGCAAACTCGCGCTGCAAAAAACAGGTGTCGCGGTTCGCGATCCCTCTACAAACGATGTTACAGGCTGGGTCGTTTCCTTCAACGTTGTGAAAGCACATGAACCGGAAAAGTATGAACGCTTCCACGACTACCATCGGACTCAGATTCAGGCGCTGCTGCTACGCAAGGAACAAACGTGCTCATCTGGCGCAAGCAGGATCATTCAGCATTCAGATTTCTGTATGGAGTGGTCGAAGAGCAGACAAGTCGAGGCGTGGGTCAGAGACGGCTGTGAATCGCCAAAGCTGACAGTAGCCGATTCATATGGACACAAGCAACGGTGCTTCGATTTTTGCGCTTCGGTAATGATCTGTGACCCACGACGATACGGGCTACAGTCCGTCAGACACCTCGACGAGTGGTACTTCGATTTTACGAATGCAGAATATGTACTGATGTGGACGCCAGAGGACGACCTCGTAGGCGTTTGCCGCATCCACATGAACCACCTTCTCAATTATGAAGGACTCGATCAGTGGGTAACGAACGCCGTCGAAAATGGGCAGCGGTTTGCGGATATTGGAGCGTATCTCCACCCTTTGATAGAAGGGCGGTCACGAACAATTTGCGTCGCTAGGCTTCTTGGCAAGGCCGCCCGGATAGCTGTGCGGCATGATCAAGTTCATCTGTATGCACAGGTGCCGTCGTACCTAGATAAGGTGTTCGAAACATTCCTTTTTCGAAAAGCCGGCAAGAAGTTCAAGTGTTGGGGCTGGTGTCAACCGAGTTGGGTCCCGATCGCGTCGAAATGTATTGTCTACTCAGATGATGGCGAGAGCACGGATTTGCATCAGCCTGAAAACGTTGACAAGGAGTTCATCAGTGCCGCGAGGAGAGAATACCGAAAAGAACTGGAAGAGGAACAGAAGGTTATTTAGGGGAGAGTGATAAGATCACATCTTAAAAAATAAGTCTTGTTGCTTGGGGTTTGATCTTGATAGTAAGGAATTTTAAGCTTCTGTGCGGCCATTAATAATGTACCTACACGCTGTAGCGATTATCCGCAGAAATAGAGAGAATCCATCGAACAAATATTTTAGAAAACAATATTTGAATGCCTAAAAAATCTTATCATCTGTTAAGGTAGTATGAATAGGTAATTGATAATCGTTGAGACTACAGTGACTTCAGAGAAAGGAAAAGCAACAATGCGAAAATATAATCTTGGTTTTGTACTGTTCTCAATACTGCTTCTTGCCGGATGCTCGGCTAATAAGATGCAAACAAATAACATTTACGAAAACAGTAAAATACAAACGTATTTGCCATACAGTGACCTGGCTCGCATATCACATCTCTCATTAAAAAACGATGGTTATCTTATTGGTATCGAAAAAAGGGAAAGAGAATCATTAGGAGGAATTCCAGAGAAGCACTATCCAGACCGATTTTCACCGATTACTAAATCAGATACAGATAGTGAGAACAAGCAAAGTCAGAAAACGATAAAGAAAAAGAAGAAAATTTTTGAGAAATATACAAAGAGCGACACGGCAATGCTAATAACTCATGTTGCACGTTATTTTGGAGAATCGGATAACAGTGCTTTTAACGAACACAGAAAGCCATACTTTCTGTATAATGCCTATGATGTTTATAAAGATGATAACTTAAACTACGAGGATGGATACGAGGCGCTTGAATGCTTAGAAAAAAGGCTGGTAAGTGATTTAAAGGAAAAAGTGCATACATGGCGTAGGGAACCGGAAAAGCAGGAAAAACCGTATTCTCACATCATTATTTTATCTATGGGGTGGAATAACAATCAACAGGAATCAATATATCGCTACAATACAATACTTGATAATGTTAAAAATGTTGCTCATAATGAGAAAGGCGATTACTTTAAACCTCTGGTAATTGGTTTTACATGGCCTAGCGTTTGGTCTGGAATAGAAAATAATTGGTTGAAAAAAAACACAGTATTTCTTTTTAGTTATTTTACCAAACAAGGCGATGCGGATGAAATTGGGTGTACCATTGCAAATTGGGTCATTCATAAGGTAGTATTGTCAGCGAAAGAAGAATTTCAAGCTTATTGTAAGAAAGAATATAAAGAGGATTTTAGTCCCAGGATTGTTGCCATCGGTCACAGCATGGGAGCGCGTCTCCTTTCACAGGCAATTATTAGTAAGGAATATATAAAACCTGAGTTGCGCAAGAGTTTTTCAACGTCACATGCAGATCTTTTTATCGGATTACAGGGGGCATTCAGCGCAAAAAGGTTTGTTGCAAACGAAGGAGGGGAAGGCTCTCCTTATGCAGGATTTAAAGATTATGAGACCAAATTTACATTGACATCGTCACAGTATGATACAGCAAATCAAACCGCACGCTTTATTACCGGTTCACGGCATGTTGGAGGTAAATATGGTTTGGCGTATGCAAGAAAGAAAAAAAATAAAGATGTCTTTCGGGTAATCAAATGGACAAACAATTACAAAGCAGATTTGGATAAATTATCGCCAGAAGAAGTTAAAGAAGATGAGAAAAAAGTAATACTGATTGACGCTGGCGTAATAGTTGATGGATGCAATTCTAACAATGGTGAAAATAAACCAAATGATGCTCATAATGATATTTTAGACGAAGACATGGGTCAATTAATTTGGTTGCTTATAAAACGTTTTGCCCCCTTTTCTGTCAGTACATAAATTGTTTGTTTTGCTCTTAATGGTTAATTATCACAAAGGAGGTAAAGCATGGCAGAAGAGGAAAAACCAGAACCAAAACAAGCAGTCGTCTTGATTCACGGCATCGGCGAACAAGTACCAATGGACACACTGCGCGGATTTGTTGAGGCAGTATGGGTTACCGATTCGTCGCTTCGCTGGCCCAATAAACCAGCCCAAGCTTGGAGCAAACCAGACGCAATTTCAGGCAACTTTGAACTCAGACGACTGACTACCGCTGACAATCGTGACAAGAAGAGGACGGATTTCTTTGAATTCTATTGGGCGCATTTAATGGAAGGTACGACTCTTTCTCATGTCGGCGCATGGGCCAAGGTTTTGGTCTTGCGCTGGCCTTGGCGTGTACCCAGGCAACTGCGTGGCATTTGGTACTTGCTCATCGCGCTCTTTTTGCTAGCAGTAATAGCCGGTTTGAACCATATGTTTAAGTTCGTGCCGATTGCGCCATGGGTCATAAAGGTAGGTAGCTTTGCATGGTTTATTTTTAACTCATTACTCATTGGATTTCTTATCAAATATGCCGGGGATGCAGCACGTTATTTACATGTCGCCCCGCCAAATATAGAAATTCGACGCCGGATTCGTGAGGCTGGAATCCAACTCCTGGAAAAATTGCATTCCTCACCGAGGTATGATCGTATTATTGTCGTAGGACACAGTTTAGGAAGTGTGATTGGATATGACATCCTGACGCATCTTTGGGTACGTTATCATAATGCTCATGTAATGGCTGCATCTAGAAATCCAACCACGTACACAGAGCTTGGTAAGTTAGAAAATATGGTTCGGGAGTCCTTAACCGGAAGTCTAGACATAGAAACGTATCAAACGATCCAATCTGCTTATCTGACTGAGCTACAGAGTCAGGGAAATAAATGGAAGGTAACTGATTTTGTCACTTTGGGTAGCCCGCTTGCACATGCATCTGTGTTATTGGCACGGGACGAACGGAATTTTGTACGTAAAAAAGAAGAGCGCGAGTTTCCGGCTTGTCCACCTGTTCTAGAAGACATGGCTGTGAAAAAGTTAAAGCTGAAAACCTTTTCATTCGAGAAGGAGGGTGTTTGGGTGCCACACCATGCGGCGGTATTCGCACCTACCCGCTGGACTAACCTCTATTTCCCTTGCCATTGGACATTCTGGGGTGATTTGATCGGTGGACCGGTCGCGCTAATGTTCGGGCAAGGTGTCAAGGATATTGCAGTTAAAACCAATCTCCGCTTGGGGCTATTCAGCCACACGCTGTATTGGTCTTTTCCTAAAAATTGGAAAGAGGAAACCGGGACTCCATTATGGATTCAGCAACTGCGAAATGCAGTGAGAATTCTTCAAAACAACGAGGGGGGCAGAGTGTCACATCTTAAAAAATAAGTCTGGTCGCTTGGGGTTTGATCTTGATAGTAAGGAATTATAAGTTTCTGCGCGGCAATTGATAATGTGCCTATACGCTGTAACGATCATCCACAGAAATAGAGAGAATCCATCAAACAAATGTTTTAGAAAGAAAACTTTGGATGCCTAAAAAATCTTACCATCTGTTAAGACAATAAGTGGGTAATTGGTTAATCGTCAAGTCTATTCTTTAATGAGAGGGAGAAGGTTATGTCGATAAAGGTCTTTTTCAGTGATGTTCATTTGTCAGATACTACCACAGGCGATCATAATATTACCGTTGGTACGCTCGAAGGATTCTGGAGTGATATTCAAGGTGACGTAGACAACGCAGGCGGCACGAAAAAATTGGAAATTATCATCCTCGGTGATTTTATCGATGTAATCCGCTCGACGCAGTGGACAGGAGATATGCAGCCGTGGTCAGAAGCTTCAAAGAAAAAAAAGGATCGGGTGGACGAGGTTTTAAGTAAAGTGATCATGAAAAATAAATTGGTCTTTGATACCTTAAAGGGATACGTAGAAGAAAAAAAGGTGAAAATTACCTATGTCGTGGGGAATCACGACCGCCTGATTAATAGCGAAGGGTACGAGGATATAAGAGAGAAAATACGAGATGTTTCAGGAATTTCTTACACAAAAAGCAAGGGCGAACCATTTCCCTGGGAATATCGGGTAGACGGGTTACCTGTCTATGCGGTTCATGGCAATAATTATGACGTATACAATAAAACGGAAAATGATGTACTACCGGTAGGCGATGCGATTGTAACGCTTTTAATCAATCAATACCCTGAAGAGGTTAACAAGGTCATCGATGATCCGGATGTATTTGACGCCCTTCAGGAGATCGATAACCTCAGGCCGTCTACCATGACACCGTACTGGATTGACCAGGTGAAGAAGTCCCTGAAGCCTAAAAATCAGAAGATATTAATGGATACCTGGAACAAACTATCAGATAAATTCTTTCATGATGCGTTTGTTAAAGAGTGGTTGCAAAAGCACGACTATTGGAGTCTGCTCCCTGATGATGCTGATAAACTTGAAATAGCGTTCAAGCACTTTACGGATACCACCCTGGAACGGGTTTACGAAAAATTTTTGGAAATCAAGCGAGATTTTATCAAAGACACGGACAAGAATGCATTGGAAGCATTAAAATTGTGCGAACAACATCAGTGCGACTACGTCCTGTTTGGCCACACCCATGAAAGTTATGTCCAACTCCTGAGTGTGGAAGACGGCAAGGAGAAATATTATATAAATACCGGCACCTGGAGAAGAAGGATTGTCCCCGGTGGATATAAGAAAAAGCAGATCGTATTTGGACAACAGGAATCGATTGATTATGTCATCTTCAAGATTGACGACCAGTCGAATGAAGTACAAGGGTTTCAGTTATGGAATGGCACGAGCAACAGAGGGGAGTTATTTTACAAAAAGGAGGAGTAAATGGGGAAAAAGGCATTGTTGGTGGGAGTCAACAAGTATAAATACGTAAGACCTCTCAATGGCTGTGTCAACGATGTGCGCAACATGGTCGACATTCTGACGAGTTTTTACGGGTTTCGGACGGATGAAATTCGGACCATTGTTGATGAGGGTGTTACCCGGAATAATCTGATGAACCGGTTTGATTGGCTTTTAGACGAAGCCCGGGAAGGAGATATCCTGGTATTCCATTTTTCCGGGCATGGTTCACAGATACAGGATCGCGATGGCGATGAACTGGAAGATTCGCTGGATGAAATTCTCTGTTTGCACGATATGGATTTCAGAAATCCGGATTCCTACCTGCTTGATGACGACTTTAACGATATCATCGATCGCATACCTAAGGGGGCTTTTTTAACGGTGTGTATCGATTCATGTCATTCTGGAACTGCGACCAGGGACCTTGCATATCTTACTTCGCAGTTGCAAATTTCTCCCGGCGAAATAAAGATCCAGCCGCGTTTTATTGAGCCACCGGCGGATGTTGCATTGAGAAGCTACCGGAGAATGGCGGCTGTCCGGCGAATGGGCGCAAGAATTAAGGAAGACAAGAAAAATACGGCGTCCGAAACGAGCGCCAAAGCAAAGCATATCCTCCTGTCGGGGTGTATGGACGACCAGACCTCTGCCGATGCCTTTATTAGTAACGACTACCATGGCGCCTTTACCTATAATCTTTGCAAAACAATCCGGGATACAAGAGGAACGATAACCTATCAGGAACTTGTGAAAAGGGTGCAAAATAGTCTTGCATACAATTCCTTCAGTCAAATTCCGCAATTATTCGGGAATGAAGATCTAAAAAATACAAGGCTTTTGTCTGCAGCCATGAAGACCGAACTTACCTGTGAACATGGGCACCTCCTGATATGCAGTGAAGGGCATCCGCCGAAGGGTTACGCGAGTCCGGTTTCTTCGGACTCCCCCGTATCAGATTTCAAATCCCAGGGGAATAATGGGGCATTAAGACGTATATCTATTTCCTCTAAAAATTTAAAATGTGCAATTTCGAGAGATGTAATTCTTCTTCCCTCATCTGAATTTATTGGAACGGTAAGGGATTTGACCGACATAGCAAACCGGAAGGCAAAGGATGGCAGTCGTAATGCAATTGGCGATGCTTATCATCCGGAATGTCTTGATTTTCTGGAAAACGGTGAATACTTCAAGGTTGAAAAGGTGCTTGAATTTTGTCCGAATGAACAGCGTGTTATTGGTATAGAAGAACTGTTGAAACCAATTCAACTTACCATTAGAGGTGAACTCAAAAAAACCGGAGAGACAGAACAAGAGACGGTTCTTCTCTCACACGAAGACGGTGTATGGGCGTGGCACTTTAAGGACGATGATAGAACAAGTAAGGGGCTGATGGGTGACGAAACACGCCCAATGAGCTTTTTTACCATTCCTTTTAAGGTGCAGGACAGGACTACACGGGGGATATGGAGCAAGCTTGTTTGTGTTATCAAATTTACGAAAGACTGGTTCCAGGAGGGCAGTTCTGAAGCTATAAAAAAGATGTTGCAGGCATTTGAAGAAAAGGTAATCAAGGAAGGCTTTAAACTGATCGAGCACAGCAATGGCTTTGTTGAAGGACTGTCAAAAACCGATCCGGTAACCCATTGGGATGGTGTCAGGGATTTGGTAAAAGGCAACAAGAAGGCGCTTCTCTTCATTCATGGCACAGGAAGTTCTCTTGAGGGCGGATATGAAGATGTACCACCGGCAATTCTGGAGACGTTAAAGGATACCTATCCCGTCATTCTGGGATATGACCATTTTACCCTGTCAAAAACTCCTCTTGAGAATGCCCGTGAGATGCTGATGAGATTGAAGGAATCCGGTATTTCGGATATGGGTTTGAAGTTTGATGTAATAACGCATAGCCGTGGTGGGCTGGTATTGCGGTCTCTAGTCGAGCTTACTGACGAAGGATATCGATACGTGGATAGGGTAACTATGGTTGCGTGTCCTGCGGGTGGAACCAGTCTGGCAGATACCAGCAAATGGGATTCATTGTCAAAAATGGTCAATCTGTTAACGAATATCTTTTTTTTCGCCGGCGGGGCGCCCATGAAAATTTTCTTTAGCCTCGTTGGCGGGTTGGTTAAGTTCCTTTCTCAGAAAATCAAAGATCAGTCAATTCCAGGGATTTGGGCTATGGATCCCCATTCAGATTTTATCAACACCTTAAACAAGAAAGGTACTGATGTTAAGGGGGTGGTAACGTATGACACGATTGGGTCTGAGTTTGAACCATCAGGAATTTCCGCGGGTGGGGTCAGGGATGACATTATTGACGGCATTGCCGATGCCTTTTTCGGCGCGCCAAATGATTTAGTGGTTGATACAGAAAAAATGATTGTTGACTGGCCAAAAGGCATTCAAGGTAAAAAGACATTAAGCCATGCATTTCAGCCAGCAGACCATGTCTACCACCTTAATTACTTTAAACAGGCGGAGACGTACAGAAAAATTTCAGAATTTTTTGAAGTGAAACGCAATGCACTGGATAACTAAGTAAAGAATCAGCCTGCTCTGCGGGCGGATTCTTTGCTCTCGAAGAACAGGAGCGAAAAAATGAAAAAGAAGAATCGTGATTTAAGCGAACAGTTTGATAGAGAAGTGTTTCCCACCGAATTAATTGAGATTGCCGCGCGGCGGAAAGAAGTATTCTCTCCTGCGGATTTCAGATCGGAAAGAGGAGATCTGATAAATGAACTTCCAAAAATGGATGAGGTAATACGAATACGAAAAACCCTTCATAATTTGGAAACAAAACTTCAGAGAGAGGAGGAAGGTAAGGGAAGTCTTGTTAAAAAGGTCTATAGGAATTTCCAGAAATGCAGAAAAAATCTTTCTGAAAAAGAAAAGAAAAACCCTTTATTGTTCATAAGGCAGGTGTGCAAGAATTTTTGGGAAAGAGAAACAAATGCTGAATATGAACACTGCAAAAATATTTATGAGGATAAAAAGAAAGAATTAATGAAAGAAGCTAAACCAACAACAAGCTACGGTCTTGTTGGTTTAGCTCTATCGGGCGGTGGCATCCGCTCTGCCACGTTTAATCTTGGTGTCCTGCAGGTGCTTGCAGAGCATGGGGCTCTTAAACACGTTGATTACCTCTCGACCGTTTCTGGTGGTGGGTATATTGGCTCATGCCTGAGTTCTGTGCTCAATAATCCAGAAACCGGACCGGGGGAGAAGGAATTTCCCTTTCGCCACGAGAAAGGAAAGCCAGAACCTCTGGCATTTAAACATCTGAGAAATTATGGCAATTATATCGCGCCGAATGGCATCATCGACTGGCTAAAGATACCGGCTCTTTTCGTGCGTGGCGCACTGATTAATCTGCTCTTGCTCTTACCGTATGTTATGGCGGCGGTAATAGTGACGGTATTATTGTATGGTAATACATTGAATGAGGTGGAACAACAATCACACTATGTAATTACAGAAAACGCCCGGGAAAAATTAAAGTCAGAGGGACTTCCTCCTGAGGTTATGGCACAGTTGGAAGGCAGGGTGTTTAAACAAAAGCAAGAGATAAGGGATGTTTTGACGGGAATTGATGGCGACGTTAACTGGTGGTCATTCGTAGGAAAACAGATCAATAAAAGAAATTTCTCGTTGGACTGGAAAACATTTTACAACCAGTATCGTTTAACCGTAGTGTCTGGAATTGGTTATCTGTGCTATGTATTTCTCTTCCTCTTCATTCAGATATTTTTTTTCCAGAAGATCAAAAGTCGTACCGGCTATGATAAAACATTCAGCATTGGACTCTTGTTGGTTTTTATATGCGCGCTTCTGGAACTCACAGTAACGGTGCTTTCCTATTATCTCGCATTAGGCATGGAATGGATAAGGACGGTAATAGCCGCGGTGATTTCCTTTATTCCGGTAATATTTGCCGGAAAGGTGGCTGAAAATATTTCAAAGGTGCGGGGGAAAATAACACTCTGGTTCCTGGGTATGCTGGGACCATTTATTCTTTTCCTCCTTTACTTAATGCTATGTAAGTGCCTGCTGAACGGGTATATTTCTTTAGCCATGTTGTTTGCCACTGCCGCGGGAGTGTTTGGTATTACGAGGATAATTACGGATATAAACAGGACGTCTTTTCACAACTATTACCGGGACCAATTAAGCCCGGCGTATTTGTTTCAGACAGCGGGAAAAGAGAGCAATATCCGACCGAATGATGAACAAAAACTTTCC
>WBZY01001660.1_pt1 | contig 10804 bp, 8 predicted proteins | sample 5204191 | NCBI WGS metagenome assembly WBZY01 (sample SAMN12344363, study PRJNA552823) | activated sludge metagenome | biome: Activated sludge suspended growth; feature: Anammox Sidestream; material: Wastewater; isolation source: activated sludge from anammox sidestream of wastewater treatment... | reverse complement strand
ATGGCAATGCGTAGTCGGGGGGCGATCATCGGGGCCGTGGCGATGCTGCTGCTCGCGGCGTGCACGACCACCAGCACGGGCCCGAAGAAGTCGACCACGAGCGCCGCCGAGTACAACGTGCAGCTCGGTTACGCCTACCTGCAGCAGGGCAATCTCGCGCTCGCGAAGGACAAGCTCGAACGCGCGGTGAAGCAGGATCCGGCGAACCCGGCCGTGCGCAGCGCGCTCGGGCTGCTGTACGAGCGGCTCGGGCAGCCAAAGGCCGCCGACCGCGAATATGCGACGGCGCTGCGCCTCGCACCGAAGGACCCGGAGATCGAGAACAACTACGCGATCTACCTGTGCCGCAACGGGCGGGTCGACGAGGGCGTCACGCGCTTCGAATCGGCAGCGCGCAATCCGCTGTACCGCACACCGGAGGCGGCCTACACGAACGCGGGCGTGTGCCAGCGCGGCGCGGGCCAGCTCGAGCCGGCCGAGAAGAACTTCGTCCGCGCGCTCACGGTGAAGCCCAATTACGCGGAGGCCGTATACCAGCTCGGCGACCTGCGGCTCGCGCAGGGCAAGACCGCCGAGGCGCGCGCCGACGTCGACCGGTATCTCGATGCGTTCCGTGCCACGCCCGATCTGCTGATGCTGCGCGTACGCATCGCCCGAGCGGCCGGCGATCGGGTGGCGGAAGAGAAGTTTTCGCGCCGCCTGCGCATGGACTTCCCTGATTCCGAGCAGGCGCGCGCGCTCGGCGGCGCGGCGCGCAACCCCGGATGACGACCGCCCCAGGCGCGAGCGCGGAGCAGGGCATCGGCGCGCAACTGCGCGCCGCGCGCGAGCGCGCGGGCCTCACATCGTTGCAGGCGGCCGCCAAGCTGCATCTCGAACCCCGCATGATCGAGGCGCTGGAAAGCGACGACTTCGCGGCGCTCGGGGCCCCGGTGTACGTGCGTGGCCACTTGCGCCGCTATGCCGAATTGCTCGATGCGCCGGTCGAGACGCTTCTCGCCCGGTATGCGGCCGCCATCGCCGAGGCTGCACCACCCGATCTCGCGCAACTCACCCCGGCAAAGCCGATGGCGGGGCCACGCCAGCTCGCTGGGCCGGTGGTCGCCGTGATCGTCGCGGGCACGGTGATCGCCGGGATCTGGCTGGCGCTCAAGGGTTTGCCGACCGCCACGCTGCCTGGCAACGTGACGCCTGAGGCGACGCGACCTGCCGTGGCGCCGCCTGCCGCCTCGCCGCCCACCACTGAAGACACGAACGCCGGCGCGCCGGCGGCCGCGCTCCTCGAGGCCCCCGCTGCGGCGGCGGTGGATGCGGCGGTCGCGCCACCGGCGGGCGAGGTCCGGTTGCGGCTCGCGGTGCGGAGCGATTCGTGGGTCGAGGTGTACGACGCGCGCGATGCGCGACTCTATTTCGGCCTGGCTCATGCGCCGACCACGGTGTCGCGCAGCGGTGTCGCCCCGCTGCGCGTGCTCCTCGGCTACGCCGAGGGTGTCGCCGTCGAGGTCGACGGGCACGCACTGACGCTGCCCGCCACTGCAAGACGCGGGCGCAGTGCCCGTTTCATCGTCGCCGCCGACGGCACGCTGTCGCCCGTACCATGACGAGCGGCGTGCAACCCATTCGCGGCATGAACGACGTGCTGCCCGCCGACATCGGGCTCTGGCAGCACCTCGAGGCGACGCTGCGCGAACTCGTCGCGATGTATGGCTACGACGAAATCCGCGTACCTGTCGTCGAGCACACGGAACTGTTCAAGCGCTCGATCGGCGAGTACACGGACATCGTCGAGAAGGAGATGTACACCTTCAGCGATCAGGGCGGCGACAGCCTGACGCTGCGGCCCGAGGCGACGGCAGGCATCGCGCGCGCCGCGATCTCGAACGGCCTGCTGCGCGGGCAGAAGCACAAGCTGTGGTGCATCGGGCCGATGTTCCGCCATGAGCGGCCGCAGAAGGGGCGCTACCGGCAGTTCCACCAGTTCGACGTCGAGGCGCTCGGCTACGAGGGGCCGGACGTCGACGCCGAGATGATCGTGATGATCGGCCGGCTGTGGCGCATGCTCGGCGTGACGCGCGTGCGCCTGCAGGTGAACTCCCTCGGCACGCCGGCTTCGCGCGCGGCCTATCGCGAGGAGCTCGTGCGCTATTTTCGCGGCCACGAGGCCGCCCTCGACGCCGACAGCCGCCGGCGGCTCGGCGGCAACCCGCTGCGCATCCTCGACAGCAAGAACCCGGACATGCAGGCGATCGTCGCCGGTGCGCCGCTGATCCTCGATCATCTCGACCCGGAATCCCGGGCGCACTTCGCGGCGCTGAAGTCGGCCTTGCGGGCCACCGGCATCGACTACACGGTGAACCCGCGGCTCGTGCGCGGCCTCGATTACTATTCGCGCACCGTGTTCGAGTGGACGACCGATGCCCTCGGTGCACAGGATGCGGTCTGCTCGGGCGGGCGCTATGACGGTCTCATCGCGCAGCTCGGCGGCGAGTCGACCCCTGCGATCGGCTTCGCGATGGGTATCGAGCGCGTGGTGGAACTCCTGCGCGGGGCGGGGGTCGTTCCTGTGGCGCGCGCGCCCGATGTCTACATCGTCGCGCCGGGCGAGCGCGCAGCAGCGGCGGGACTCGCGCTCGCCGAGCGGCTGCGGGAGGCGTTGCCGCAGCGGCGCATCGCATTCGGGCTCGGGGGCGGCAATTTCAAGGCGCAGTTCCGGCGCGCGGATCGCAGCGGCGCGCGGCTCGCGCTGGTGCTCGGCGACAGCGAGATGGACCGCGGCGTGGTGGCGATCAAGCACCTGCGGCGGGATGCAGAACAGATCGAATGCCCGGTGGCCGAGGCGCATGCCCGGCTCGCGGCAGTCCTGGAGGAGTAGGCAGTGGACGAGTTCATGTCGGAAAGCGAGCAATGGGAGCTCGTCAAGCGCTGGTTGCGCGAGAACGCGCTGTGGATCGTCGGCGGCGTCGTGCTCGGCGTCGCCGGGCTCGCCGGCTGGCGGATGTGGCTCGAGCGCGTGGACCGGCTCGCCATGGAGGCGAGCGGCCGCTATGAGCAGGCGCTCGACGCATTCTCGCGCGGCGACCGCACCCGCGGGTACACGATCGTCGACGAACTGCGGCGCGACCACGACGGCTCGCCCTACGCCGACCAGGGTGATCTGCTCGCGGCGCGCATCCATGTCGACGCGGGCGAGTACGACAAGGCGGGAGAGCGGCTGAACCGGGTCATGACAAAGTCGCACGATGCGGAACTCGCGACTGTCGCGTGCGGCCGCCTCGCGCGCGTGCGGCTCGAGGAGGGCAAGCCGGACGAGGCGCTCGCGCTGCTGAAGGGCCACGAGGGCGGCGCATTTGCGCCGCAGTTCGATGAAATTCGCGGTGACGCACTCGTCGCGAAGGGCGATCGCGAGGGTGCGCTGACCGCGTATCGCGCGGCGCGTGCCGGCGCGACCGACGGCATCGCCGATCCGGGCCTGCTCGAACTGAAGATGGTCGCGCTCGAGCCGGCCACTGCCACGCAGCCTGCGCCCGCAACGCAGCCTGCACCTGCGAAGGCGGACTGAGCCATGCGTCGCCTCGCCTGTGCCGCGCTGCTCCTCGCCCTTGTGGCGTGCTCGAAGGACAAGGAGGTCAATCCGCCGGCCGAACTCGTCGACTTCCGGCAGACGCTCGATGTCGAGCGCGCGTGGGATGCAGGTGTCGGCGGAGGGGACGCGCCGCTGCGGCTCGGTCTCGGCGTGTCCGTCGTCGGTGACACCGTTTACGCGGCCGGCCACGGCGGAGAAGTGGTGGCGCTCGCGCTCGCGAACGGCCGCGCACTCTGGCAGGCAAAGACGAAGGCCCCGCTCGCCGGTGGCACCGGCGCCGATGCGTCTCTCGTGGCCGTCGGATCGAGCAAGGGCGAAGTCATTGCGCTGTCCGCTGCCGACGGGCAGGTGCTGTGGCGCGTGTGGGTGCACGGCGAGGTGCTCTCCGCGCCGCTCGTGGCGCCCGCGGCGGTCGTCGTGCGTACCGTCGACGGGCGGCTCGTCGCTCTCGCCCGCGACAACGGCAAGGAACTGTGGAGCGTCGAGCAGCAGGTCCCGCGCCTCACGCTGCGCGGCGTCGCGGTCCCGGCATTCGCCGGCGATGTCGTCGTCTGCGGCTTCGACAACGGCAAGGTGGTCGGCGCCAGCCTGCACGACGGATCGGTGCTGTGGGAAACGCCGGTCGCGCCGGCACACGGCCGCACCGAGCTCGAACGGCTGAACGACATCGACTCGCGCGTGTGGATCGACGGTGACAATGTCTTCGCGATCGGCTTCCAGGGGCGCCTCGCGATGCTCGCGCTCGACAACGGGCAGATCTGGTGGGCGCACGACCTGTCGAGCTACCGCGGTCTGGCGCTGGACGGCGAGCACCTGTATGTCGCGACCGCGGAAGGCGACGTCGTCGCACTCGTGAGTCGCACCGGCGCCGAGTCCTGGCGCCAGAAGGCGCTCGCCTGGCGCGGTCTGTCCGCGCCGGTCGTCATCGGCAACCACGTCGTCGTCGCCGATTACCAGGGCTACGTTCATTTCCTCGACAAGTCGAACGGCGAGATCGTCGCGCGGGTGAAGTCGGGCGGCACCCGCGTCTCGAACCCGCCGGTCGTGGCGGGAGATACCGTGATCGTGATCAACGACGACGGGCGCATCAGCGCCTTTCGGCCGAAGGCCTGAGGCGCCCGGCCACGGCCGGCTCATGCTGCCCGTCGTTGCGCTGGTCGGCCGGCCGAATGTCGGCAAGTCGACGCTGTTCAACGCGCTGACGCGTACGCGCGACGCCATCGTCGCCGACGAGCCGGGCGTCACGCGCGATCGCCAGTACGGCTACGGCAAGGTCGGGCCCGTGCCGTATGTGGTGATCGACACCGGCGGCATCGTCGAGCAGCCGGCGGGCATCGAGGCGCCGATGCGCACGCAGACCGATCGCGCGGTCGACGAAGCCGACCATCTCGTGTTCATCGTCGATGCGCGATCGGGTGTCACGCCGCAGGACGAATTCATCGCGCGGCGCCTGCGCCGCGCGGGCAAGCGCGTGGTGCTCGCGGCGAACAAGGCCGAAGGTCTCGACACGGACATCGCCACCGCCGACTTTCATGCGCTCGGCTTCGGCGAACCCGTGCCGGTGTCGGCGGCCCACGGACAGGGCGCGCGCGAATTGATGGACGTCGTGCTGGCCGATGCCGTGGCCGCGGGCGGCGCGCCAGGTTCAGGCGACGCAGCGGCCGGCGAGGGCGTGCGGGGTGCGATCCGCATCGCCGTGATCGGTCGTCCGAATGTCGGCAAGTCGACGCTCGTGAACCGCCTCCTCGGCGAGGAGCGCGTGATCGCGAGCGACCTGCCGGGCACGACGCGCGACAGCATCTTCGTGCCGTTCCGGCGCGACGAACGCGACTTCCTGCTGATCGATACCGCGGGCGTGCGGCGGCGCGCGAAGATCGAGGATGCGGTCGAGCGCGCGAGCGTCGCCAAGACGCTGCAGGCGATTGCCGAAGCGCATGTCGTCGTCGTCGTGCTCGACGCGCACGATACGGTCGGCGAGCAGGACGCGAGCGTGCTCGGGCTCGCGCTCGAGGAAGGGCGCGCGCTGCTGATCGCGGTCAACAAGTGGGACCACATCCCGATGGAGCAGCGCGAGGAGATCCGGGGCAGAATCGCACTGAAACTCGATTTCGCGCCGTTCGTGCCCGTGCACTACATTTCGGCGCGCCACGGAACCGGTGTGGGCGAACTCGTGCAGGCCGCGATCCGCGCTTACGAGGGCGCGATGCGCGAGATGCGCACGCCCGAGCTCACGCGCACGCTCGAGCGCGCGATGGCGCAGCACCAGCCGCCGCTCGTGCGGGGACGGCGCATCAAGCTGCGCTACGCACACCAGGGCGGGCGCAATCCGCCGCGCATCGTGATCCACGGCAACCAGACGAAGCACGTGCCGGACGCCTACCGGCGCTATCTCGCGAACGTGTTTCGCGAGACGTTCGACCTCCATGCCTCGCCGGTCGCGATCGAATTCCGTACCGACGCGAATCCGTACGACCGCTCAGCGTCTCGCCCCGTCCGGCGAGGCGGGAAGAAATAGCGCCGGATCGACCGACACCCGGTTCAGCATCACGCCCCAGTGCAGGTGTGGTCCCGTCACGCGGCCCGTCGCGCCGACCTTGCCGATCGGTTCGCCGGCCTTGACGACCTGGCCCACTGCGACATCGATCGCGGACAGGTGGCAATACATCGTGACGAGGCCCTGGCCGTGGTCGAGCAGGATCGTGTTGCCGTTGAAGAAGTAGTCGCCCGTGTCGATCACGCGGCCGTCGGCGGGCGCAATGACCGGCGTGCCCGTGGCGGCGGCGATATCCATGCCGGTGTGCGGCTGGCGCGCCTGGCCGTTGAAGAAGCGCCGCAGGCCATACGAGCTCGAGCGCTGTCCCGGTACGGGAGCCGCGAGCAAGAGCGTGGCGGGCGCCTCCGGCGAGAATGTCGCGATCGCGGCGCGCATTTTCTCGCGCTCCCTCGTGACCCGCTCGAGGTCGGCCGCCGAGAGATCCACCTGGCCCGGCTTCACCTGCAGGCGCTGGGTCGCATATTTCTTCCCGTGGATGTCGATCGGGATATCGCGTCGCGCACCCTCGCGCGTCGTCACGCGCACCTGCACGGCGCCGACCGCCTGCGAGAGCGGCACGCCGACGACGGCCGTCCAGTGCCCGTCCGCGCGCACGACCATCGTGCGCGCGCCGTCGAACGTGACGACCGGAGCGGGGACGGCGGGCTCGATCGCGCCGACCTCGACGAGCAGCACGCCGCCCGGCACGGCGCTCTCACGCGGCAGCGCCGGCGCCGATGGGTCAGCCTGGGCCGCTGGTGCAAGCGCGACGAGCGCAGCGCTGAAGAGTTCGGGCAGCATCAGTCCTCCACGACGCGCGAGCGGAAATGTCCGGACGCGACGCGCGTCACGAGTGTATCGCCGCGCGCAACGCTTGCGGCGTCCGTGACGAGCGCGCCGGTCGTGGCCTGCGTCACGACCGCGAAGCCGCGACGCAGGGTCGCGAGCGGGCTCACTGCATCGAGCGTGCGGCTCGCGAGGTCGAGCCGGTGCGCGCCGCGCGCGAGTTCCGTGCGCATCGCGCGCTCGAGGCGGTCTGCGAGGGCGGCGCTCACGGCGGCGGCGCCCTGCACATGCGCCACCGGCGAGCTGGCCGCGAGGCGCCGCCCGAGTTCCGAGGCACGATGTCGCCCGGCCAGCAGCGACGATCGCGCCGCGCGGACGAGCCGCTGATCGAGTTCGTCGAGACGCTGCGCGGCCTGCGCCACGCGCACCGCGGGCGAGGCGAGGTGCATGCGGTGCCCGAGCCGGTCGAGCGCGGCGTTCGCATCGCGCAGCATGCGCGCGGCGCCCGCCTGCAGGCGTGATTCGAACCGTGCCAGCGCCTGCAGCCACGTGCGGGCGTCGGGCACGGCGAGCTGCGCGGCCGCTGACGGCGTCGGGGCGCGCAGGTCGGCGACGAAATCCGCGATCGTGAAATCGACCTCGTGCCCGATGCCCGTCACGACCGGCATCGGCATGGCGCGGATCGCACGCGCGACGCGCTCATCGTTGAACGCCCACAGGTCCTCGAGCGAGCCGCCGCCGCGCGCGACGATCAGCACGTCGCACTCCGCGCGCTGCGCGGCGAGCTCGAGCGCGGCGAGGAGGCCGGGCACCGCGGCCGCACCCTGCACCGGAGTCGGGTAGATCAGCACCGGAACCGCCGCGAAGCGGCGCGCGAGGACATGCAGGATGTCTCGCACCGCCGCCCCGGTGGGCGAGGTGACGATGCCGATGCGGCGCGGCACGGGCGGCAGCGAGCGCTTGCGCGCCTCGTCGAAGAGGCCCTCCGCCTTCAGCTGGTCGCGCAGGCGCGCGAACTCGCGCTGCAACGCGCCGAGGCCTGCCTCTTCCAGATGCTCGACGATCAGCTGGAAGTCGCCGCGCGGCTCATAGAGGCTCACCCGGCCGCGCGCGACAACCGCCATGCCGTCCTTCGGCACGAACCTCACGGCGCTGTTTTTCTGCCGGAACATCGCGCAGCGGATCTGCGCGTCGCGGTCCTTCAGCGAGAAATACCAGTGACCGGAGCCCGGCCGGGCGAAATTCGAGATCTCGCCCTCGACCCACACGCCCGGCAGGCCCTGCTCGAGCAGCAGGCGCACTTCGCGGTTCAGGCGGCTGACGGTGTAGACAGTGCGTTCGGCGGCCATCGTCGAGTCGAATTGTAACGGCAGCCGGGCCGCCGCAGGGGCGGCAGCCCGGTTGCCGTACGCTTTACGGGTTCGGGGGCGATGCGTACAATGCGGCGTCCAATTCCATTGGACATTCCCCCGCGATGCGTATTCTCGAAGAAGCCCTGACCTTCGACGATGTCCTGTTAGTTCCCGCCTACTCGGAAGTGCTGCCGCGCGAAGTCGATCTCTCGACCCAGCTGACGCGCGCCATTCGCCTGAATCTGCCGTTGATGTCGGCCGCCATGGACACAGTGACCGAAGCGCGCCTCGCGATCACGATGGCGCAGGAAGGCGGCATCGGCATCATCCACAAGAGCATGACGGTCGAGGCGCAGGCGCGCGAAGTGGCCCGCGTCAAGAAGTACGAGAGCGGCGTGATCCGCGATCCGATCACGGTCCCGCCCGAGATGACCATCAGCCAGGTGATCGAACTGACGCGCGCGCGCGGCATCTCCGGCGTCCCGGTGGTCAAGGGCAAGAAGGTCGTCGGCATCGTCACGCACCGCGACCTGCGCTTCGAGGAGAAGCTCGATGCGCCGGTCTCCAGCGTGATGACCCCGCAGGAGCGGCTGATCACCGTGCGCGAGAACGCGCCGAAGGAAGACGTGCTGCTGCTCCTGCACCGGCATCGCATCGAGAAGGTGCTCGTCGTCAACGCCGACTTCGAGCTGCGCGGCATGATCACCGTGAAGGATTTCCAGAAGGCACGCGAGTTCCCGCGCGCCTGCAAGGACGACGGCGGGCGGCTGCGTGTCGGTGCGGCGGTCGGCACGTCGCCCGACACCATGGATCGCGTCGCCGCGCTCGGCGAGGCGCATGTCGATGTGGTCGTCGTCGATACCTCGCACGGCCACTCGCGCGGCGTGCTCGAGATGGTGAAGCGGATCAAGGCGAAGTGGCCCGACCTGCAGGTCATCGCGGGCAACATCGTCACGCCCGAGGCCGCGGCCGATCTCGTCAAGGCGGGCGCCGACGCGGTCAAGGTCGGTATCGGTCCCGGCTCCATCTGCACCACCCGCGTCGTCGCCGGCGTCGGCGTGCCGCAGATCTCGGCCGTCGCGAATGTCGCCGCATCGCTCGCGAAGCAGGGCGTGCCGCTGATCGCCGACGGCGGCATCCGCTACAGCGGCGATGTCGCGAAGGCCATTGTCGCGGGCGCGCATGCCGTGATGATCGGCGGCCTCTTCGCCGGCACCGAGGAATCGCCCGGCGAGGTCGAGCTTTACCAGGGTGGTTCGTACAAGTCGTACCGCGGCATGGGCTCGCTCGGCGCCATGGCCGAGCGCCACGGCTCGAGCGACCGCTATTTCCAGGACACGACCACCGAACTCGAGAAGCTCGTGCCGGAGGGCATCGAGGGGCGCGTGCCTTACAAGGGCAGCCTCGTCGCGATCCTGCACCAGCTCGCGGGCGGACTGCGTGCCGCGATGGGCTACACCGGCAGCGGCAACATCCAGGAAATGCGCACCCGCCCGACATTCGTGCGCATGACGAGTGCCGGCGTGCGCGAAAGCCACGTGCACGACGTCACGATCACGAAGGAAGCGCCCAATTACCGCGTCAGATAAGCGCCCGGCACCGGACAAGGATCTGCATGAGGATCGCATTCTGATCCTCGACTTCGGCGCGCAGTACACGCAGCTCATTGCCCGACGGGTCCGCGAACTGGGCGTCTACAGCGAAATCCATCCGTGGGACATCACGGACGACGAAGTGCGCCGCTTTCGGCCAAGAGGGATCATTCTTTCAGGCGGCCCCGAATCCACCACCGAAGCGCAGGCACCAGCGGCGCCGCGCGCCGTCTTCGAACTCGGCGTCCCGGTGCTCGGCATCTGCTACGGCATGCAGACGATGGCGAAGCAGCTCGGCGGACGTGTCGCGACGAGCGAGCACCGCGAGTTCGGCTACGCCGAAGTGACGGCCAACGCGCCCTGTGGCCTGCTCGACGGCATCGCCGATCGCTCGGATGAGGAACGACGCGCCGTGCTCGACGTGTGGATGAGCCACGGCGATCGCGTCGAGGCGGTCCCGCAGGGATTTCGCGCCGTGGGCACGAGCGCGAACGCACCGATCGCCGCGATGGCCGACGAATCGCGCCGCTATTACGGTGTGCAGTTCCATCCCGAGGTTACGCACACGCGCCAGGGCATGCGTCTGCTCGAACGCTTCGTGCGCGAAATCTGCGGCGCGCAAGCGCTCTGGACCGTCGGCACCATCATCGACGATGCGATCGCGCGCGTGCGGGCGCAAGTGGGGAAGGGCCGCGTGCTGCTGGGACTTTCGGGCGGCGTCGATTCCTCGGTGGTTGCGGCGCTCCTGCATCGGGCGATCGGCGAACAGCTCGTCTGCGTGTTCGTCGATCACGGCCTGCTGCGGCTCGACGAGGGTGACCAGGTGATGCATACCTTCGCGCAGAACCTCGGCGTGCGCGTGATCCGTGTGAATGCCGCGCCGCGCTACTTCGCCGCGCTCGAGGGTGTCACCGACCCCGAGCAGAAGCGCAAGATCATCGGGCGCCTGTTCGTCGAG
>WBZY01001659.1_pt1 | contig 10805 bp, 11 predicted proteins | sample 5204191 | NCBI WGS metagenome assembly WBZY01 (sample SAMN12344363, study PRJNA552823) | activated sludge metagenome | biome: Activated sludge suspended growth; feature: Anammox Sidestream; material: Wastewater; isolation source: activated sludge from anammox sidestream of wastewater treatment... | reverse complement strand
AGATCCAATAAGGGCGTGATCACCCCCGTACAGAATTTTCTCCAGGGGGCGGGCGGCGCCGGTGTTGAGGAGGAATGGCCACCTCCATCTCCTCCGCCTCCGCGGCCACAGCGCCCCGTCGATGCGGTGATCGCCTCTGCGGACCTGGCCCGACCGCGGGTGGCGCCGGCGCCGTATCGCCATCCACCGCCGGCGCACTGCCCGGCCTGTGCCGGTGCGCTGGTGGGCTATGGTTGCTGGCGCTGTGCTGATGGCTTCTGCGGTGACTGCGGCGCGCGCACGGGTTCACCGCTGTATCCCCGCTGCCGGCCGTGTGAGATCGCGATTGAGGTGAGGCGGTGGGCAAGGAAGTCCATCGCCGGCGCCGATGCGGCAGGAGGGTAACGGGATGGATGTTCTGGAATCATCAGCCATCACGGCGGCGAAGCGTAGCTACCTCGATGCACGGGACACCGGCGACACGGCGGCGATGGCGGCGGCACTGGCGATGCTGCAAACGGCTCGCCTGGTGGAGACGGACGCCACCCTGCGCGGTACCCCTGCGGCCGGCCGCCACGTTCATCTCACGCCCCGTGACGGCCTGCTGTGCGAGCCAGAAGGGTAAAACCTGCTGCCTGATGCCGTCCTATGGACGGCCTGACGTGCGTGAGGGGGGGGCATCCTGACGGTTCCCCCCCCCCGGCCACGGCCAGCCTGTTCGTGAGGGGTGTGCATTCCGCGTGTGCGGTGCGGCATCCCCATTGCGGCGTCGGCCCCACGGCGCGGGCGGAAACGGGACAGATTGGACGCCCGAAAGACCCGCGACAGATTCGGAAGTTTCAGGAAGTTACAGCGGCCGGCGCGATTTAGGGATCATTTCCGATCATGCCGGCCTGCAGGGGATAGGGGGGAGGCGGATTGCTGCTGGCCTGGCATGGGACCGGCGGCAGGCGCTCCGCTCGTACGCCGTCGAAATTGAGAGGGTGGGGGTGCAATCCTCAGCGCCGTACTGGTGGGACCGGTGCGGGGGGGGCAGCGTACGCACCCCGGCAAAACTGCGGGGTGAAAAAGTGCATGGAGAGGGGTCTGTAATCTCGGGCGCCAGAGCGGGGGACCGGCGGCGGGCGGCGCGTGCGAACACCCGCGAAAGTCTCAGGGGTATCGCCTCGCACGAGTTTGCTGGCCGGAAGTTTGTAAACGTTCGTCGTACGGCTGGCGTCTGGTTATTGATTTCGCCCAATCGGTGAAGTGTGGAGATGGGTGGATACGGGTCCGGCCGGCGCGGCGGCGCGGTCAGGCCGCTGGTTGAGGACTGCCTGGCGCTGGATATCACCACGCTCCACCGCTCCGGGCTGCTGCAGCCTGATGCCGTGCTGGATGTGGTCTGGCGGGACGGCGACACTGTGACTGGTCGGATTGACCTGCTTGTGGGGACCGGCGACTGGCTGATCGCGTCGTACACCGTCACCGCCGGCGACGGGACGAACGAGCCGATCACCACGGTCGTGCCGCTCACCTGGACGGCCTGCACCTACGGCGGCCGGCGTCTGTGGTTCGTCTGTCCGGGGATGCGGGCCGGCGCGCCCTGTCGACGGCGGGTGCGCAAGCTCTACCTGCAGCGACACCGGCAGGGATGCTACTTCCGCTGCCGTACCTGCCACGGGCTGGCCTACCTGAGTCAGCGCCTCCCCGGCTATCGGCGGGCGCTGCGGCGGGCGCTGGCGCTGGCTGAGCTGGTCGGAGGGGCTGATCCGCTTGCCCCGCTGCCGCCGAAGCCGCGGGGGATGCATTGGCGGACCTACCGGGACATCCGCGCGGCCTGGAACACTGCCTGCGCGACCTTCGTGCCGGAGGCCGAGCGCCGGTTGATGCGGGACGTGCGGGCGATTGAGCGGCGCATCCAGCGGCGCCGGCGCGGCCGTGGGCGGTGACGGAGGGGGCCAGCCCCAGGGTGCCCCTACCGGGTAGCCCGCGCCCGCGCAAGCGACTCGGCCCGTATCTCCTCACCACAGCGTTCGCCCGAAGGGGACCCTTACCTCCCCCTCCTCTCCGAACTGCCTGAGGCACTATGCTGCCGACAGCACGATCGGCCGTGTGGAAGGAAGGCACGGATGCGCAGGGGGCCTGCAGTTGTTGGTGTTCTTCGGCGTCATCTTCGCCATGCTGTTCATCTACAACTTGATCGTCGCCCTCAGTTGAACCCTGGAAGGGCGAGCCTTCTATAGGACGCGATAGCGCGCCGGCCGGGCCTGGGATTATCTCCGAGGACCCGGCCGGCGATTGCCTCGCTCTACTGCCTGCGCAGGATCACGACGCCCACGACGAGATGCATGAGCTCGATCGCAATCAGAATGCAGTCGCCCAGCGGGATCGGTTCAAATTGCATAGCATCGACACCTCCTTCCCGCGTCGCTGAGCGCAAGCGGAAAGAAGATCACCATCTTGCCGATCAACCTGGTGGGGCCTACGCTGGGCGTGCTAGGTCCAGCCGTGCCGCCAGGTGACCGACCGGGTGAACTTCTCGCCCGCCGCTCCCGGCGGCGCGCTGTTTTTCGGCACTGGTGGCGGGGGCCTGTTTCCAGTGCCAGGTAAAGCCTACAGCGATTCTGAAAGGCCCGGCGAAACTTTTCCGGGCAGATCCCGAAGCTGGCCTGCGCAAGTAACATCGCCGTGCCGGCATCAGGCTTAGCTGTCCAGGCCGCCCCCCAGCCGCTTCAGGACAATCTCAAAGACCGCGGAAAGCGCAGCCTTCAAGAGTATCTGAGCGAAGCCGATCACGGCCTTGGGGATGAACACCGGTGTTGGGCGGGGTAGATGCTTTTTGTCCACGATTCTCTCCTAGGGACGGCCTGGTCGCCGGTTCCATCGGAATCGTGTCAAGTGCGGGACCACCGCTCATCTCCCCTGCGCTATCGCGATCTGTGCTCAGGCAGCGCCGGTACTGCGGCGCGCAGCTCGGCAACGGCCAAGTGATCGACGTACTTTTGCGTGGTGACGATCGAGGCGTGCCCCAGTAGCTTCGAGACGGCGACGACGTTGCCGCCGTGGCGCAACGCCCGCAGCGCGAACGAGTGCCGCAAGCTGTGCGGGCTGATCGCCTTCGCCTCGACGCCGGCGGCCGCGGTGGCGCGCTGGACAAGGTAGCCCACCGCCCGGGTTGAGAGGCGACGATCATCACGATATTGAACACGTTGTTGATGATCACGTTCACGACGACGCTGTTCACCCCGGCGGTGGGCGGCGCGGTCGTGGGCACGGAACAGCGGCCCCTCATCCCCCAGCCGCCGGCCGCTGGCGGCAAGATACGTGCGGACCAGGCGGGCGACGTCAGGCTGCACCGGCACCGCCCGGTCCTTCCGTCCCTTGCCCTGACGCACGAGCAGGACCGTGCCGCCGTCGCCATCCTCCTGCACGTCACGCACGTCGAGGCCGCAGACTTCCGCGGCGCGCAGGCCGGCGCCGAGCAGCACGGCCAGCAGTGCCCGATCGCGGGGGGTGTCGGCGGCGCCCAGCACCCGGGCGATCTCGGCGTCGCTCAACACGTGGTAGGGGCGGAGCACCGTCGCGCGCGGCGTCCGCAGCGCCACCTGCACCACGTCGCCGGGGAGGCCGTGAGCGCCCATCGTCCGCGACCAGGTGAGGAAAGAACGCAGGGCGGCGAGGGCCTGGGCCTGGGAGGCCGGCGCTACTGACAGGCTGGTGACATGCGCCCGGTAGGCGGCGAGGGCGCCGCCGGTCAACTCCGCGAGCGTGGGCACCCCGCACCACTCAAGGGCCGCGGTGACGTGCCGGCGGTAGGCACGGCGGGTGTGATCGCTGTCAACGGCGGTCGCGAGGTAGGCGTCCAGCACGACCGGCCAGGAGGTACCGGCCGCGGCGGCGAGCTGGGGGACGGCGGCCGGCGTGGTGGTGACGATCGCGGTGTCCGGCATGGCGGGCATGCTCTCCTCCGTGCTGATAACGGTCCTTATCAGAAGCATCCTACCGGGGGGTAGGAAGGTTGTCACTGGCTAACCAACAGGTGGTCAACCGTCTAGCCGCGCGTCTACCCGTCGCGGCCGTACACTGTGGCCCGTATGGCACAGGAACGGGTGACAGTCGAGGTTGCAGCGACGCGGCTAGGCTGCTCGGTGCGCACGGTACGCCGGCGTATTCATGCCGGCGATCTCGTTGCCGAACGGGAGCAACTGGCGCAGGGCTTCCGCTGGTGGGTGCTGCTGGAGGCGCCGGCGCCCGAACTGGCTAGCCATGACCAGGACACGGTGCCCCCCCGGGCGGACGCCGCCGCGGCGCTGCTGGAACAGGTGATCAGCGAGCGGGATTGGCTGCGGGGCCAGGTGGAGGAGCTGACACGGCAGGCCGGCAACTACCAGGTGTTGTTGCTCCAGTCGCAGGAGAAGATTCGACTGCTGGAATCTGGACAGCTAGCTGGCCAAAACAGGGACAACGGTACCCCGGTGACTAGCCAGCCGGGTAGACAGTCCGATCGGCCGTCGCCAGCCACGCGCCGGGGCACCTGGACAGCGCGGATCATCCGCATGGTTCGCGGCCGGTAGGGGAGGAGGGAACGGCAATCATGATCGAACCGAAGTGTCTAGAACGCGTCGAACAACCGAAAAGCGCCGTTCTAGCGCTTTTTATGCAGGACTTCTTCTAGGCGCCTCTTGCACCCGTTCGTCTACATCCGTTAGGACTTCATGGAGGGGTGGGAACGGGAGATCTGCTGATGACGATGCTGGCCATTGTGCAGCCGGGAGTTGATTGTGAGGTCACCAACTTGACCGACCGACGCTTAGGGCCCTGGGCACTCAATCAGGTGCACAATATTGACTGCCTAGCAGGACTGAAAGAAATGCCGGCCGACTGCCTAGACGTTGTCGTGACATCGCCGCCATACTGGGGCCAGCGTGGCCACGACGGCATTGGTCTTGAGGTTGACCCTCGCGACTATATCAAGAACCTCCTGGCTGTCCTTGCCGAGGCCATGCGCTGCCTGAAGCCGTCCGGTACGCTCTGGCTCAACGTCGCTGACTCGTACAACACTCCCATCAACTGGCGGCTCGAAGACTACCAGTACAGTAGCCTCGGCCCCAACGGTACCGGCTTGCCGGCGACAAATTCCGCTTATACGAAGAACCGGGGCCGCCGACGGGCGTTCATCGACAAGCGTGCTGGTTGGCTTAGCTACGGCAATCTACTGGCCATGCCCTACCGCGTCGTCATTGCCCTGACTGACATGGGCTACCTCTTCCGTGGTGAGGTCATCTGGGAAAAGTCCAAGCCGATGCCTGAGGGGTTGTGTCGCCGGCCACACCGGCGCCATGAAGGGATTTACATCTTCGCCAAGAGTGAGCGCCATTCGTTTCGGACCAAGCCGCCTGTTGGGTCTATCTGGAAGCTCGTGCAGAGTCCCAACATGACACCCCACACCTCAACCTTCCCGATTGACTTGCCCAAGCAGTGCATTGAGGCGGCCGGGGTTCGCGGTCGCGGTGTCATCTTCGACCCGTTCATGGGTAGCGGCACCACAGGCAAGGCTGCCCGGCTACTCGGTCACGATTACCTGGGGTTTGAGCTCGACCCTGAGACGTGTGCGGTCGCGAATGCGTCCATCACCGAAGACGCGCAGGCATCTCTGCTCTAAAGGCGAGCGCGAATCGCTTCCTCCAAGGCATCAGGCTGACCGCCCAGCGTCACGGTGTAGATTTGCTTGCCCGACTTGGTCGGCCCTGGGCTTGACACGGTCCGGGTGTTGTAGGAGACGCAAAGGTCAAAGCTACCATGACTCTCGATGTACATGCGCTTGTCACTCGGCTGCTGTGGAGTCCCCAGTTCACCGCGGTTCTGATACGCCCGCGCATCTGACACGTTCCAAGACGGTGGGAAGGACTTGACGTCCAGCGTCACCAGAGCAGACAGATATCCACGTCGCATCATCGCAGTAGAGGCCGGCACGTCATCGGAAACCCGTTCGGCCAAGCTCGCCTTGGCGTGGATACCGCCGATGAGCGTGGCTGCTGTCCGAATGGATAGGTCAAGCTTTGAGCCGCCCACTTCCTCGTGAATGCCCATCTCCTGTAGCGCTGCCTTGCTCTCTGCGTTCGTAAAGAGAGCAGTCAGCCACACCCCATCTTTGGCGAGCCGGCGATTGTAGTAGTTCTGAATAAACAACTCGAAGGCGTCACCGCTGGATCTCACCCAACTTTGTTTCGGGTCGTTGACCTGGCGTGCTTGGCCGATGGTGCGGGTGAATTCGCGGTAAATGATGTGGTGCCACAGGTCGCTTGGGTTGGCGTTCGGACACATCTCGACAGCATAGGAGAAGGCACCCTCGATGGCATCGCGGTTCTTGACTCGACCTGGGGGTTCCTGCAGCAGCTCTTGCAGGCGGACATGAATGGCGGTCAGATGGTCAGGTTCGAGCCCTGGAATGGCGACGACAACGCCGTCAATCGATAGGTCCACTCAGATCCTCACGCGCCGGCGGGTGGCGTGCTGGCTCTGCCTCAGCAACCAAGATGCTCAGCGGCACTCCCAGGCCATCTGCGACCCGTCTAGCTGCGTCCAGCCCGAGCCGCACCTTGCCGCGCTCAATCGCACTGACGTAGGTGCGGTGGATGCCTGCCCGGTCGGCAAGCTCTTCCTGTGAGAGGCCGATGCGTTGTCGGTGCTTGCGGACGACCTGACCGAAGGCTCTGCTGAGGGATGGCACCTCGGTACTGTGCGGTGTTGCAGTCGGTACATCTACAGACGAGCGTCTACATGAGCCGTAGCAAGTTTGAAGCGGAAGCTTTGGGGCCATGGTGGCGAAGCGGGGAGCAGCAGCAACATCCACTGACGGCCGCTGATCGCCGCGCCGCGCATAGCTCATCCAGCGAGGTAGCCCGATCTCGTGGAGACGCAACGGCAAGTTCGCCTGGAAGGGCGCATTGGCCTTGCTCACCTGGAACCGTGCGAGGGACAATGAGCCTGGGAATCCAGACTTGCTAACCAGCATCATCCGGTTAGCATTTCCCGCGACTCGTTCAAGACAGGAAAAAGCCCGCCGGTTGGCGCCGACGGGCAACGGGAAATGAATCTGGCCGCTGGCGTTGGCGCGCCAGCAACACTCAGGCCGTAACAACCTGAGTATCGGTCGGACCGGGACAAGAGGCAACCTCCTGAGCGCGGGCAGCTTCGAAAAATCTGACTGACGCTCCACTAACCGGCGTTCCTCCTCCCTCCCCGTTGCCCTGATCAGCCTCCGGCGGGCACCAGCCCGAGGAGGCTTCATCGTGTCCACCACCGCCCCGCCCCCGGCACCCACCCTCGGCACTATCCTGCGCGCCCGGCGCCGTGCGCTGGGCCTGCGTCAGCAGGATGTCGCCCACGCGGCCGGTTGCAGCAAAGCGACCCTCCAACATCTGGAGAGTCTCGGCTACGTGTTCGCACCACGGCCGGCGCTGCTGCATGGGCTGGCGCGGGCACTAGCGTTGCCGCCGGAGGAGCTAGCGCGCGCCGTGTACGGGGGAGCATGAACCGCACGAAATGACACACACCGCCGGGCGGCGAGTCTGACAAACCTCGCCCGGCGGTGTGCAGCAAAGGGTAACAACCTTGCTTCCTGAGCATACCCCAGTCACACCACCAGTAACACCCCCTAACCTGGCAGGAATACTGTGACCGGCCGCCCCGGGGCTGTGCCCCGGATGGAGCGGCACAGCAAGCACCGGCCCTGTCCGGTATGCGGCGGGCACACTGGCCTGCGCTCCGGACAGGGGATTCGCTGCTTCGGCTACACCGCCGGCGCCTGGACCTACTGCACCCGTGAGGAGTACGCCGGCGATGCCCCATATGTCGCAGAAGCGCAGGCCTACCGGCACCAGATCGCCAGTGGATGCCGCTGCGGCGCCAGTCACGGGGATGGCCCGGTGCCTGAGCCGCAGCACCGGCCACGACGGGATGCCGGCAACGCCGACCGGCTTGCCCCGGATGTGCTCGATCTCATCTTCCGCCGCCACTTGGAGCTCAACCCGCTGCGCGCGGAGCACCGCGCCGTCTACGCCAGCCGCGGCCGTGCCGATCTCGCTGCCGCCATCACCCACGGCTACAGCAGCGGCCCGCTCGGCTATACCGCAGCGCGGGCCGTGGTGGACCAGCTCGCCGCGGAGTTCGGCGCGGAGGTGCTGGCACGGGCTCCCGGCTTCTATCGCCACCGCAGCAGCGGCCGGTTGGTCACGCACACCGCCACCGTGACGGATGACTTCGCCCTGATCCCCACGCGGGACGCGGCCGGACGCATCACCGGCCTGGTGCGCCACACCATGACCGGCGCCGAGGCAAAGTACCGGGTGTTCAAAGGCGGCGGCGCACCATTCACCATCGCCGGCCCCGACTGGCAGCCGGGCGAGCGGCGTGACCTGTACGTGATCGAGGGCCACCACAAGGCGCACGTCGCAGATCAACTCGGACTGAGGCGCGTGGTCGGCCTGCAAGGTGCAGCGCTATCCGCGGCAGCACTAACGGCGATCATTGCCCTGCGTCCGGATCGAGTGATCGAGACCCTCGACGCGGATAAGTTCATCAACCCGAACATCGCAGCGGCCCGCCTGGCGATGCAGCGGAAGCTACAGGATGCCGGCCTCAACGTACTCACTGCGGTGTGGGAGATGCCGGCAGGCAAAGGCGTTGACGACCTGCTTGCCGCAGGCGGACGGTTCCGACTGCGCACCGTCGCCCGGCGTCCAGCCGTGGGACCGCGCCAGCCGGTGCCGATCGCTGATCCGACGCCGGCGGCCGTGGGGATGTCGCTGGCCGAAGCGCAGCGCATCACCGAGCACGCGATTGATGACTTCGTGGCTCACCCCCGCCGGAATGCGGGCAAGGTGCAGGTAATCGTCGCTCCGCCCGGTGCAGGCAAGACGCATGCTGTCCGCGCGGCACTGGCGAAACATCGGGCCGCCGGCCGGGTGCTCGTCGCCACACATCAGCAGGCACAGGAGTTCGCGGCGTCCGACCCGACACGGGTGACGGCGGTGGTAGGGCGCAACGAGGAAAATTGTGAGCACTTCCCCGCGGTGGAAACGGCCCGCCGGCGTGGCTGGGATGTCGCGGAGATGTTGTGCAAATCCTGCCCGGTACGGCGCGGCTGCGTCTATTATCAGCAGTTCGCAACCGCCGGCACGCTGGTCGGCCCAGTGGAGATGATCGGCTCCGGCGCCTTCCTCCGGCATGGCCAGGTAGTCGTTGCCGATGATGCCCAGATCGAACGCGCCCTGATTGATGAGCGCAGCATCACATCGGCAACCGCCTGGCAGCTCAGTGAGGCGGTGGACCCCGGTCCACTGCGTGACGTGCTGAAGGTGGTTGCACGGGCCATTGACGCTCACCCCAACGGAATGGCTCCGCTGTTTGGTGTAGCACCGTGGGATGCCCTGGCCCGGGCCGCCGGCGATGCCGAACAGCTCGTGCGCCTGATTCGCGGGCTACCGCTTGTCGAAGATTTGCGGCCGGCGCCGGACCCTGATTCCGGTCGTGGCTATCTGACCGCGGAGGAAATCGAGGCGGCTCCGCCGGCGGTACTCAGTACGCTGGTCCGGATGCTGCGCGGTGAGCTGGCCCGGTTCGCGGCGGGCGATGAGTTCAACTCCGGGTTGAGCATCTACGCCGGTGATCCAGGGCGTCCGGGCAAGCTCTGCCTCCGTTCGCTCCGTCCGCCCGTTCTGGACCCTGACACCAACGCGCCGGTGCTGCACGGGCGGGCGCTGTTGGTGCTCGATGCTACACCGCTGGAACCGTTGACCCAGTCACTCAGTGAAGGCATGGAACGGCTACCGGATGTGCGGCCGATGGTGACGATGCCGCCCAACGTCACCATCACCCAGATCGCTGACCGCTTCGCCGGCAAGACGGCGGCAGAGAGCGAGCGCGGCCAGGCGGCCCTGCTGGCATCCTGGCAGGCAGCGCGCGCAGACTACCCCGCGGACCGCGAGGCGGTGTTATGCGCCAAGTTCCTCAAGCCGCAGATCGTCGCCGGCGGCGTCTCCGAGGAGCGGGTGTTGACCTTTCACAGCAACCGCGGCCTCAACACCATCCAGGATGCCGACGTGCTGCACGTACTGGGCCGGCCGCAGGCGCCCGATCACCAAGCCCTCGCCCTGGCGCACGTACTCTATGCGGACGAGGAGCCGATTAGCCCGCATCTCGCCATGCAGCTGGAACCGTACGCCGGCTACCAGGCGCCAGACGGCAGCGGACGGGCGATTGAGGTGCTGGACTTCGTTGACGAGCGCGTCAGCGCTATCTTCCGTCAGCACCGCGAGGCGGAGTTGTGGCAGGGACTCCACCGCGCCCGGCCGTACCGCGTGGCCGATGCTCAAATGAACATCTTCGAGCCTGATGAGGTGCGCATCGCCCGCGGCACAGCAACCCGCCGCACGGTGCGACTGGTGCTGCATACGGCCCAGCCGGTACCCGGCCTGCGCGTTGACGAGCTGGTGTACACACCAGAGGCAACCCCGAACGAGGCCCGCGCGGCGGAAGCTGAGGCGCGCGTGCAAGCGGCGATCACGGTGGTGGCAGCGAGCGGTGTGCCGCTCACGGTCCGCGCCGTTGCCCGGGCAGCGCGGGCACATCCGGCGACGGTGAGCCGTGTGCTGACGGCCACGCCGCCCGCCCCAGGAATTCTGTACGGGGGTGATCACGCCCTTATTGGATCTCTCTCCAATAAGGGCGTGATCACCCCCGTACAGAATTTTCTCCAGGGGGCGGGCGGCGCCGGTGTTGAGGAGGAATGGCCACCTCCATCTCCTCCGCCTCCGCGGCCACAGCGCCCCGTCGATGCGGTG
>WBZY01000192.1_pt2 | contig 10808 bp, 5 predicted proteins | sample 5204191 | NCBI WGS metagenome assembly WBZY01 (sample SAMN12344363, study PRJNA552823) | activated sludge metagenome | biome: Activated sludge suspended growth; feature: Anammox Sidestream; material: Wastewater; isolation source: activated sludge from anammox sidestream of wastewater treatment... | reverse complement strand
CCGCCCGTCCCTTATCGCTACATCGGCCGCTATCCACGGGTTGCCGGCCCCGTCGAGAACGCGCCCGTTGCGGATAACAATGTCGTACAACGGTGCTTCAGCTTGGGCCAGGGCCGGGACGACTGAGCTTCCGATCAGCAATAAACAGATCAGCGCGCCCGTTAATGTTCGTTTCATTTTGTCTATCATCTATTTACCTGAAACATTTCCTGACGCCGCAGGAGCAGAGGAATATTTTTTCATCAGGTCCATCGCGCGGTCGGCCAGTTTGAACAGGTGCGGGTGCGACCGATTGCCGTTCGTCAGGATCGCAAACCCAAACTTTCGATCGCGATTGCCAAGGAGGAACGCTGTGTAGCCGGCAAGGCTGCCGCTGTGCGCAAAATAGCGGTCGCCGTCGCGCACCTGTACCCACCAGGTCAGGCCGAACCCCGCGGTCTCATTACCCCAGATACCTTCGATGCCTCCCTTGAACTGGTCGTACTGGCGGGTCATCATTTGTTCAAGAATAGCTTCACTAATGATGCGTTTCCCTTTGAAAACCCCGCCGTTCAGGTTCGCTATAAGCCAGTTGGACTGATCCAGCACCGTGCCGTAAGTGATCCCGGCCGGGTAAACGGCGGCCCTGATACGCACGGTCGGTGTCTGACGCCCGGTCTTGGCGTCAAAGACGTATGGCACCGAGAGCCGCTCGCCCATTTCGGGTGTCGGGTTGAACGCCGTACTGTTCATTTCGAGGGGATTGAAAACATGCTCACGAATGTATTGTCTATATGGAACCCCCGATAGCTTTTCGACCAGGTAACCGACTAGAGTGAACGCGGCATTCGAGTATTCGACCTTAGTCACCGGCGGATGTGCGACTTTCAGCTTTGTCCGAACATAGTCGTCTAGCTTGGTCGGCGCATCGTTGCTCCAAACCGGTACCGCGTCGAAGTCGCCCGAAATGCCCGACGTATGCGTTAGCAAATGCCGAAAAGTTACCGGATTTTTCGGGTCGTCGCCCGGGATCTGAAAATCCAAATATTTGCTGACCGGATCATCGAGCTTGAATTTGCCCTGCTCCATCTGCTGAAGCAAAGCGACCGTTGACATTGCCTTGAAGGTCGAGCCGATCAGGTAAACCGTCTCGGGCGTTGCGGGCGTTCGTGCCCACAGATTCGATTCCCCGTACGATCCGGTCCAGATCACCTTGTCGCCGGAGATCAGAGCTATCGCGGCCGAGGGAATATTTCCCTCGATCATCGCACGCCTGATCTCGGGTTCGAGGTCCGTTACGACGTTTTTGACATCGACCGCCTGCCCCAAAGCAGTTAGTGCAAAGAAGACAAGGGCCGCCGCCGCATTCAGCAAGGTGAGTGCCTGTGAAAAGATCCTAGTTCCGGGTCGTGAAGTCCTGTTTTCCATTTCCTAGTTAGCCAACACAGGCAATACCAGATGTGACGCCTGCCGTCCGGACCGAAAGACGCGTTGGGTCGCCTTTTGAAAATCGGACTGTTCCGCCTTGAAAATATTCGGGACGAATTTCTGCGGATTGCGGTCGATCAGCGGAAACCACGTGCTTTGGATCTGCACCATTATCCGATGTCCCTTTTTGAATGTGTGATCGTTGGCCGGATAGGCGATCTGAAACTTCTCTGCGGTGTTGGCCCGTATCGGCGTCGCTCGTTCCCAGCCTTTATAATATCGGCCGCGAAATACATCGCCCGCGATCATCAGTTGGTAGCCGCTCATTGCCGGTTCTGGCTCGTAATTGTCCGGGTACACGTCTATCAGTTTCACGATCCAGTCACTGTCGGTGCCCGACGTCGATGCAAAGAGGTTCGCGACGATCTTTCCCGCGACCGTGATGTCATCGGTCAGCGGTCCGGTGCTGTAGGTCAGTACGTCCGGTCGGTGATGGGCGAAGCGTTGGTCCTGGACCTGCCACACACGCCACTCGGGGCCCATGCCGACCTCCATCGGACGCGGCCGATAAGGGACCGGATTCGCCGGATCGGAAACGTATTCGTCAAAGGCCGGTCCGGTCGAGTTCGGCGCTTCGAACGAAAGCCTTCCATCAGCCTGCAGATACAGGTTCTTCACCGCCGCCTGTTTCGGGGCCCACGAATCATGACGGACCCATTCATTGTCGCCAGTCCTGAATGTGAGTGCCTCTGGCAGGTTCGGGTCCGGCTTGTCTTTTAAGTAATGTGCAAGGAACGGCGCCCGAACATTCTTTCTGAAATATTCGCCGGTCGCCTTTCCGAAATTGATCGGGCCCAGTTTATCGCCCGCTCCGCGTGCAAAGCCGCCATGGTTCCACGGCCCAACGACGAGAAAATTCTTATTGCCGGTGTCGTGCTGTTCGAGAAGTTCGTAGATCTTTATCGGCCCGTAGAAATCTTCCTGGTCCCACCATCCGGCCACGTTCAGCGTCGGCACCGTGACGCGGTTGAGCCACGGAGCGAACGCCTGCCGCTTCCAAAACGCATCGTAATCGGGATGTTCCTCGAAATCGTTCCACGTCGGATATTTATCGTGCAGCAGTTTCGCATCCACATTCGGAAGAGGGCCGAGATCGAGATACCACTCGTACTCATCACGCTTGTTGATGATCTTGGCCGGGCTGGTCACCTCCTTCGACGTTTCCATCATATAGGTGTACGCGAATCCGTAGCTTAAACGGAATGCACCGTTGTGATGAAAATCGTCGCCAAGCCACATATCCGCCGGCGAGGCTTGCGGAACGATCGCCTTGAGAGCCGGATGCGGGTCGAGCATTCCCATCACGGTCAGCCACCCGCCATAACTCGTCCCGGCCATGCCCACGCGGCCATTGTTGTTTTCTGTATTCTTGAGCAGCCACTCGATCGTGTCGTAGGTATCGGTACTCTCGTCGATCGCATTCTTGTCCTTCGGGTCTCGCGGCTGTCGGAGCATCACGAACTGACCCTCCGACTTGAATCGGCCGCGAATATCCTGGTTCACGATGATGTAGCCTTCCTTGCTGAGTTCAGGCAGGGCCGATGCCAGCTGAGCGCCGCCCATATCGCCCGTACCATACGGCGTACGGAGCAAAAGGATCGGAAGCTTTTCCGGATGTCCAACCGGGACATAGATAAAAGTGTGCAGCCGAACGCCGTCACGCATCGGGACCATCGCTTCGGTCCTGGTGAACGCCGGCGCCGGCTGCTGTGCGGCAATGGACGAGACGGCCGCGAGAAAAGTGACAAAGACAATTACCCGCCAAACCGCAAAGAGAGTTCTGCTCATTTTCATCTGAATCTACTTTCCAGCCGTTCCCTTGCCGATCCAACAATGCTATCGCTCAATTGCCGGGTTTCGGCGAGACCCTGTCGATCGAGGCAGGGCGCGGGAGGCGTTTGAAAGGATTCTTTTCCACCAGCTTCATTGCTTCCGCGACCGCTCGCTCAAGCTGCGGATCTCTGCCGTTCAACACCTCGGCAGGCGTATATTCGACTTCGAAGTCGGGAGCTACGCCGACGTTCTCGACATCGTATTTGCCTTCAAGGTTGTAGAAGGCCAGGATCGGCGCCGTTATCCCTCCGCCATCGATGGTCGGCGGGACGCCTAGCGTTCCGACGAGCCCACCCCAGGTGCGCGTGCCAACGAGCGGCCCAAGTTTTCTGAGCTTAAAGTAGTATGGAAGAGCGTCGCCGCCCGAACCGGCGGATTCGTTTATCAACATCACTTTCGGCCCGTAGATGCCTGCGATAGGCGACGTGATCGGCTCGCCGTCGCGAAGAGTGAAAAAGCCCATTGGCTTCCGGTCCAGTTCGTTAACCACGAAATCCGCGACCATTCCGCCCTGGTTATAACGAATATCCACGATCGTCCCTTCCTTGTCCTGCTGGGAATAGAAATAGCGAATGAACGACGAATATCCGGCACCGGCCGTGTTCGGCAGCCAGACGTAGGCGAGCCGTCCACCCGACAATTTGTCAACAAGTCGTCGGTTGCCCTCGACCCAGGCACGTGTCCTGAGGCCCGTTTCGCTCGGGACCGGAACGACGGTGACATCTCTCGATCCATCTCCCAATGGTGTTCTGCTCACGCGCAGCACCGTCTGACGATTCGCCGTATTTTCAAAAACACTGTAAAAGTTCACAGAAGTATCGAGCGGTTTGCCGTTAACCTCCAGGATGTATTCGCCCTCTGTCACATCGATGCCGGGAGCACTCAGCGGGGCACGCAATTCAGGGTTCCAGTTCTCTCCCGTGTATATATGCTTTATCCGGTACTTGCCGCTATCGATGTCGATGTCCGCACCCAAGAGTCCTACCGATACCGGATCATCTGAGGGTACGTCACCCGGGCCGGACAGATACGAATGACCGACGGTTAACTCGCCGCCGGTTTGGGCTATTAGATAGCCGAGGTCGTCGCGGTGGCCGATGTACTGAACGAGCGGAAGATATTTTTTGTATATCGTGTCCCAATCAGCACCCTGCATCTTGGGGTCGTAGAAGTATTCCCGCTGGATCCGCCATGTTTCGCGGAATATATTTGCCCACTCGGCCCGCGGATCGATCTTCATCTCAAGCTGGCCGACATTAAGCGGGCCGTCACCAACCTTGGCCGGGGCCTCGGTCCCGACAACGCCCCATTTTCCTCCGCGCGCCCCGTAAAGCAGTTTCTTTTTGTCAGCCGAGATCGAATATTGACTGATACCCTCCATGAACGGAGTTGCCGATCCCGATTTGATCTGATAGCGGTACAGTTTCAGCGTCCCGGTCCCGGCAACTGACTCGGTAAAGAATACGGTTTCGGCCGAACCGGCGCTCAGATTATCGTAATCGGCGGCCGCTACCTTGGCCGTAAGCATCCTTTTTTCGATCCCGTCTATATCAATTCGGACCGCCCCGAACCCAGGCTTCGGCTTTGGAGTTTCCTCACCTGGGACAGATTTCCGCGGCTCATCGCCGGCTTCTGGTAAGAATGGCGACGGATCTTCGGCACTCAACACGACGACGTAGAGTGACCGCCGCGTCGGGTGATCAAGCGAACTCATCTCGAGCCAACCTGTCCGCGGCCCGAAATCCGTGCTCGCCAGAAAATAAAGGTACTTGCCGCCGCTGTCGAAGGTTGGCGAGATCGCATCGGCCAATCCGTCGGTTATCCTGTAGGCCTTTTTATCCGCAACGGAATAAACAAAGATCGCGCTCAACCGGCTCTTCAGGTTCTTGGCGTAGGTTACCCACTTCGAATCGGAGGACCACGTGGCCTCGAAACCGCGGCCCGGAGCCCCGTAAATATCTGTATCCAGTTTGGTTGGAACGCCGTTCTTGACATCGATCATCCACAGATTCCCGTGGTTGTCGTCCATCAGCATCAATGCACCGCTCGGAGACCATCGAGGATTGGCAAAATACGCCGTCGACGGCAGCGGTACCGCTCTCGGTGCCGACAGCCCGGAGGCGTCAGCGATCATCAATTGATATTCGCCGGTGGTATCGGAAAACCATGCAAGCTGATCGCCGTCAGGCGACCATACCGGGTCGCGATCATGAACCCCGGAACTGTTCGTCAAATTTCTATAATCACCCTTCGCTGACGGCACCGTAAAAATATCTCCACGAGCTTCGAACGCGGCGCGGACGCCGCTTGGCGACAGCCGCGCGCCTCTGATCATTGAGCTCACCTTCTTGAACTGGGGTCGGGCCCACGGAAGATCGCCCGTGACCGCGATATCGAGTTGCTTTGACCTTCCCGTTCTTGTATCGAAAAGATGAATATAGCCGGCTTGTTCATAAACCACGGCATCAGGCCCTGAGGACGCCGACATAATGTCGAAATCGCGATGATCCGTCAGTTGCTTTACCTGCTTTGTGTTCAGGTCGTAGCTGAACAGATTGGACGTGAAATTACGATCCGATACAAAGTAGATCGTATTGCCCAGCCACATCGGAGAGCTGTCGTTGCTGTTGGCCCACGGAAGCTTGACGACCGAACTGTCGACGAGATTTACGATCGAGATCGGATGGGTGCGGCCACCGCGGTAGTGCCTCCAGAAACTGGCATCGATCCACGGCGGGAACATCGTGGTCGCAAACTCTTCGTAAGCAAGCCAACCGCCATCGGGCGAAAAAGATCCGGTAAACGCTCGCGGCAGCTTCACAATCTCCGGCATTCCGCCGTCCACGCTGATCGTCCAGAGCGAGAAGTGTGCGTCCAGCGGGGCACCTGTCCTAAGGGACGAGAACAGCACCCGTCGCCCGTCGGCCGTCCATCCGCGAACGTTGTCCTGGGACGGATTATAGGTAAGCCGCTTCGCATCGCCGCCCGCCGCCGGGATGACATAAACATCGGTATTTCCCGCCACCGTCGCCGTGAAAGCGATTCTGGAACCGTCGGGCGAAAAGAACGGATCGGTCTCGACGCCCGGCGTCGCCGTTAGCCTGCGGGCCTGCCCGCCGTCGCGCGAGGCAACCCAGAGGTCGCCCGCGTACGCAAATGCAACCCGATCGCGGCTGACGGTCGGCCGCCGAAGCATCCGCGTACCCTGGGCTGCCGCAACGGTCGAACAGACAATACCCGCTAGCAAAGTGAGGACGAGACGATTTGCTGTCATTTTAAGGAATTTCTCCCTTCGGCTGCTCACGTTCGGCGAGCAGCCTTCAACTAACGACCACGATGGTCAGAACGATATCCGAATACCGATCTGACCTTCACGCCCAGGCAGCACCTGTGTCGCCGTGCCGAATGGTTGTCCGGTAATGCCTTCCTGATTCTGTACGGCAGCCGGGTTCTTCCGGTTAAGGAGATTGAAGAACTCGAAGAAGGCATCGATCTTTACGCGTTCGCCTATGTTGAAACGTTTCGCAAAACGCATATCCAAATTTACAAACGCGGGTGCAGTGAAAGCGTTTCGGCCAGCCTTGAAATCGATTAGGTTCGTATTCGCATCGCCATCCGGGTCAATGAATTGAATGCTCTTGCTGAAATGGAATCCACTCTGGGCCCGGAAGATACCGCTTATCTGGAACTGCCATGGAAGTTCGACGAGGCCGTTCACCTGAAACATGTGGTTTAGAGCAAGGTCAGAGGGCCCCTTGTCGAGATCGGGCCCGTTCGAAAAGGTCCCCGCGGCCGCAATGAAGTTGCCGTTCGTCGACGTGAACGAGCCACTGGCGTTGGTGGCGCCGGTCCCATCCTCAGTAACTACCGGCACGATCCCGATAAAGTTATCCGATGGGCGCGACTGAATGCCAAGAGAGTTATCCGTTGCGTTCGCGTAAGTATAGTTCGCTCCGATCTGGAATCGATGGCTGAGACGCTTTTCAAGACTGAGCACAAGCCCATCGTATCTGCCCTCAAAGAACGGGCCGAACGTAACGACGGCCCCGGTCTCATGGGGCGGCAGGAAGGTGCGATTGTGTCCCGGCAGCCTGGATACGTACGCAAGATTGCTCAGCCGCGGGCCAAGCAGGTTGCGTATCTCACGGTGAAAATAGTCCGCTCCGATCACCAGGTCAGGGGCGATTTCACGTTGAACGCCGACGCTAAAACCGAGCGTGTGCGGTGTTTTAAATGTAGCGTCAACGGTCGTTGGGTTTACGTCGGCTGGAACTATTTGATTTGTCAGGAATCCAAAATCGCCCCAAGTGAAATAGCCGTCAGGCTGACCAACGGCCGCACTCGCAAGCGAGGCGTATTGGGCAGGCGTGTAGCCGGTAAGCGACTGGACGTTATCGACCGTAACGACGGTGTTCGCCGGTATCGGTGAGTGGCCGGATGCCACGAGATTATTCAAACGATCGACACCAACAAGCGGAAGCGACGGTGCAAGCGGACAGGTCAACCCGCCGCTCGTGATCTGCTGATCGGTCAGATTTCCGATGAATCCATTAGATAGACAAGGCCCATTGCCAAGAAGGAGCAGGCCAATGCTCGAAACAAATGATGGCGAGCCGTATAGTAGCCGGGGAAAAAGAAGCGATTGATAGCCGCGCCGATCAGTCCCGCCGAAAGCCGGCACTTGCCGCACCAGTCCGAGACGAAATTGGTCATAGAACACGCCAAAATTGGCACGGACAATCGTTTTCGGCGTTACCGACCACGCTACGCCGACGCGAGGCGAGAAATTTTTTCTCGCTTCGAACTCAGAGTCGTTGTCCCACCGAATTCCGAGATTTAGCGTCAAGTTCTTCAAAAGCTTCCAATCGTCCTGAACGAACAAGGCATTGTAGTAGTTGTTCAGGTGGATCTCGTCATCCTTTGGAGTATTGCCGCCAACCACGGCGATCAGCGGAATGCCGCCCGCGATCGGGCCATATTGTGCAAAATCAGCGGTCGTCCCGAATAGCTGGACCTGGACTATGCGCGGATCCAAACCGTCAACTTTCGTGCGCATAAAATTCCATCCGAATTTGACATCGTGGTCGCCGAAAAGTTTGTTCAAGTTCGCAGTCAGCGAAGTGTATTTCTGATCCAAATTGGAACCTGTCAATGCATTGCCAAACGAGACTGCGGGCAGGTCACCGAGAAGGAAACAGCAGCTATTAGAACTGAAAGGGTCGTAGAAGGTTGAACCGCCTGCTTCAGGGTGCGCCGGGCGCGTAGATGATGGTTCGTCGCGGTATCCGCCGCGAACGCTGAGAATGTATGGATCGCCCTTGTCGCCAAGCAACGCGGTGTCGCCAAAGGCCAGGAACAGTTTTCGAAAACCCTGATTGTTACGAGCCGAGGGGAGGCTCCCAGCGGCCGAAAGCGGCAAAAACTCTTTGACGAATCCATTTGTATAGTTCACTTCCTGAGTAAGCTGATGAGCTCCGAGTTGCTCGCTCAGCTTGAGGAATGCCCTCGTCTCACGGGTTCGGGAAGGGTTGTTGAAAGGCTCTTCCTGGTCACGAAGAAGCTGATTCACAAGTGGATTGCCTGTATCGGGAAAGACAAAATTCAGGACGCGGTCTTCGCTGATCCGCTCTGCCGAGCCGAAAAAGAACATCTTGTTGCGAAAGATCGGCCCGCCAAGTGCAACGCTGTAGTCGTATCGCGTGAGGTCAGGTGCATCCGTGACCGAACTATCCAGCGAATTCGATGAATCGAAGGCATCGTTGCGATGAAAGAACGAGCCGACGCCGTGAAAACCGTTGCCGCCGCTCTTCGTGATCACATTTACAATGGCTCCCGACGCCTGGCCGAACTCGGCTTTGTACCCGGTGGTGAGGACCTGAAATTCGGCGATCGTCTCCTGATTGAACTGAGCGGCCGGGCCACCGTTGACCGAATCCTTGTTCGGCTGCCCATCGATGAGAAAATTGTTATTCCCGCTTCGTTCGCCAAGTACAGGGTTAGCCTTGTCGCTACCCGCATCAGCCTGTCGATTTATGGCAACGCCGGGGACAAGCTGCATCAGATCAAGATATTCGCGGCCGTTCACGGGAAAGCTTTGAATCTGCTGCGGCGTGATCGTGGTGCCGGTCGAAGAAGCAGATGGCTCCAGAAGCGGTAATTCGCTCGTCACCGTAACCTCGCCTCCTACGCCGCCGCCAACCTTTAGCTGAACGTCGAATTTAGCGACTCGGTTGAGCGTGAGTTCGACACTATATGTTGCCGCGGCGAATCCGGTTTGAGACACGGCAAGCGTGTAGGTTCCCGCCGGAAGGGCCGCAACGCGGTAAACGCCATCGCTTCCGGTCGTTGCACTTCGTTCCGTATTCGATCCGGTAACCTTGACAGTGGCTCCTGCTACTACGGCACCGTTCTGATCGGTCACCGTCCCTTCTATCGTCGAAGTAGTCGTTTGTCCAATCGCCGCCGCGGTTCCGATCATGCAGATCAAGACACACACGCTAATAAAGTAAGTTGCTGTTCGCATTGTCTCCCTCCGGAAATTCTTTCCTGCTGAAATCATCCTTTCTCACCCCTTTGTCCTGCGAAGTCGTTCGTCCGCACCCGGCTCGTGAAACCACCTTGACTGGGCCCCGGAATCGCGATCGAAATGCTCAAGCGATTCAAGGGAACGTTTTGGCCGCGTATGGGCGCAGGCGACAAGGATCGCATTGATCACCGCGACCGGGGCCACATATGAGTCAAGGAACGAAGACCGCCCCGTGTGGGCCTTTACATGGTCGTCGCAATAGCGGGCGATCGGCGTTGAGTCGCCATCCGTGATGCCGAAGGTTGGCACGTGCTGTTGCCGCACCTGCAGCACCGCCTCGACCGTTTCACGCAGGCATTTACCAAAGCTGATCGCTATCAAAAGGTCCTTTTTCGTCAGGATACGGATCTTGTTTTGGACTGAACCACTGCTGCCGATCGGCGCCTCGGCGTCGCAGCCCAACCGGACGAGCGCATAAGCGAGCGACATTGCCAGTGAGGACGCGAAATCCAAACCGACCACCACGATGCGTCGCGCTCCCTGGATCCGTTTCGCAAGGGCCTCGATCTTCTCAGCATCAAAACTGGACCTCGTCGCGTTCAGGTTCGCAAGGTCATTCTCAAGGCTCTGGTGAACACGGTCGATCACGCTCCGCTGCTTTTGTGTTGCGGCCTTCATCGAGGCGTACGGCGTGATCTGAGTGACGAAGTGATTTCGCAGGTCGCGCGTAAAATCGGCAAATTTTTCGTAACCCATCGCCTGGACGGTGCGAACGATCGTCGCTGAATCGACCCCGTAGCGACGGCCCAGATCACGTGACGAGAGAAAGAATGTCTCATCAGCCTCATCAAGTATCTGCAAGAGCAGCTTCCGACGGCTCGCGTTCAGGTTTGTCTGAGACCGCAAAAACCTGGCTTCGAGCGGTGTCTTTCCGTCCGTTTCCCTAACGGCCGCGGTGTCCTCGAAAGGCTCGACAGCCTCG
>WBZY01001657.1_pt1 | contig 10813 bp, 9 predicted proteins | sample 5204191 | NCBI WGS metagenome assembly WBZY01 (sample SAMN12344363, study PRJNA552823) | activated sludge metagenome | biome: Activated sludge suspended growth; feature: Anammox Sidestream; material: Wastewater; isolation source: activated sludge from anammox sidestream of wastewater treatment... | reverse complement strand
CGCCGGCAGTTCTCTCACGAGCGCAAGAGGTGAGCGCCGCCCACCGGCTGCCAGTGCGTGCGCGCGGTGCTCGGCCGTGTGGCTCTCCGGCAGACGCAGCGCGACCAGCGCAATCGCGAACAGGGACAGCGCCATGGACACGAGTGCGGGGCGCACGAAACTCGCGGTGGCAAGATTCTCGCCCGCCAGCAGACCGCCGATCGCAGGCCCCATCATGAACCCGATGCCGATCGCCGCCCCGATCGTGCCGAGCGCCTTCGCCCGATCCTGCGGCGTGCTGATGTCGGAGGCGTAAGCCATCGCCGCGGAAATATTGCCTGCCATCAATCCGCCGAGCACACGCGACGCAAGTACCCAGGCAATGTCAGGTGCAAAGCCCAGTATGGCGTACGATACGCAGGCGCCTGCCAGCGAGAACATCAGGATCGGGCGACGGCCGTAGCGATCGCTGAGCCGCCCCCAGACTGGCGCCGCGATCAGCTGGCACAACGCGTGCGTGCCCAGAATGGCGGTGATCAGCGCGGGCGAGGCATCGAAGCGCGAGCCGATGTACGGGATCAGCGGTACGATGACGCCGAAGCCGAGCACGTCGATGACGCACACGATGAACAGCGTCAGCAGGGGTTTCAAGCGCAAACTCTCCGTTGTGTTTCAGTGCGCGGGCACAAGCATCGCGGGATCCGGCATTCCCTCGCCGCCTGCCGGCGAGCCGGGACGATCCGTCACTCCACGCAGCACGAGCTCGGCAATTTTCGCATTGGTGCCGGGGTTGCCCGCGTTTTCTTCTTCGCCCGTCCGCAGGATGACGAGCCGCAGGGACGGCACGACCCACATCTCGCCTCCATGTGCGCCCGGCAGCCGATACAGGTCTTTGGCTGGCGCCAGCTGCGATGGTGCATCCCGCGCGGCGTGGCGCACGAGCACGCGCTGCGCCCAGCCAGGCCGCACGATCTCTTCGCCCATGTAGACACCGTCGTTCGCGAGCACCTCGCCGATGCGTATCCAGTCGCCCTGCACGACGCGCAGCCCGGGCGCCAGCTCCGCATTGAAGGCGCCGAGCGGTCGCCACAGGCGCCTCGACAGGTAGGTCTCGTAGGGCACCCCCGCCGCGCGCGCAATCGCCGTGCTGTCGGGCATGACAGCATCCGGGAGCGGCTTGCGGTCCTCTGCCAACGCGCCCGCGAGCAGGTCGTCGATCACACCTTGCCACGCACCCGCGTCGATGGAGGTCACGAAGGAGGTCCGGTGCCAGTAACGCTCGAAAATCACGTGTCCGTTGCGCACCACGAGCAACGCATCGGCGCCACCATCCTGCGCGGCGCTCGCGGCCGCTTCAAGCGCTGCCGGATCGACATGCGCCTCGAGCGGGGACAGCGGGGGCATCGGCGGGGTGTTGCCACCCTCGACCAGGGTCCTTGTGCTACCTGGCTCTCCCGGCGTGCAGCCGGCCTGCATCACCCCGAGAGCGCAAGCCACCATGAGGCTGAAGAGATTGCGCTGGTTCATTGACGTCTCACTCCGCCGTATAGCACGGTGCCGCGATGCAACTCGAGCTCATGCGTCGCGAATCGCGGCCATTCCTCGCGATGATGGGTGGCGATGACGATCGTGACGCCCGACGCGGCGTGTCGCTCGAGCCGACGCATGAGATCCGCGCGCGTGGGCGGATCGAGCCCGGCGAACGGTTCATCCAGCAACAGCAGGTCCGGGCGCCCCATGGCCGCGCGCGCGAACAGCACGCGTCGCGTCTGGCCGTAGGACAGTTCCGCGAGCGGCCGTGCCGCTAGCCGCAGCACGCCGAACGCGCGCATCGCAGCTTCCGCGGCCGCACGCTCCGCGCGAGTCGCGGGTTCGTTCAGGCCGATGCTCGCGTGCGCGCCGGACTGCACGACTTCGGCTGCCGTGAGGTGCAGGGGGTGGTCGGTCTGCAGATGCGGCGCCACGAGCCCGACACGCAACCTGAACGCCTCGAGCGCGACACCCGGCTCGATCCCGTCACGCTCGACCGTGCCGCCGCTCGCCACGCCATGATCGCCGTAGAGCGTGCGCAGCAGAGTCGTCTTGCCGGAACCATTGTCACCATGCACGACCCAGCACTCGTGCGCGCGCAGTTCGCAATCGATCCCGCGCAACACCCGCACGCCATCGAGGTAGACGTCGGCGTGTGTCAGGCGCACGAGGACGCGGCCGGGCCGGGCCTTGCGTCGTGCAGACCCTGGCGGCGGGCGTCGCGCCCGAGCGCTCTTGAACCACTGTGCGAGCGGCGCGCGCGCGATCGGGCCGCTCCATGTGATGCGACCCCGCTCGAGCATGAGTGCATGGGTCGCCGCCCGCGGCACGTCAGCAGACCGATGCGCCGACAGGACCCACGGTCGGCGCGATCGCGCAGTGCTCTCGAGCCAGCGGCGTACGCGCATCCGGTAGGTCGAATCGAGACCCGTAAAGAGCTCATCGAGCAGCAGCAGGCGCGGCCGCGCCGCGAGCGCGCGTGCGATCAGCACGAGGCGGCGCTCGCCCCAGGACAGCGTCAGAAAGCGTCGACCGGCAAGGCGTTCGATGTCGAGCCTGGCAAGTGCGTGACGCACTGCGCGACGCGCAGCGAGATCGAGGCGATCGAGCAGGAGGTCGCTTCGGAAGTGGCCGGTGGCGACCACGTGCTCGACGGTCGCGTTCCAGCCGTAGCGATGATAGCGATCCTGCCGCTCGGGACCGAGATAGGCGATCTCCGCGAGTGCGTCCTGCGGAGTGTTCTGCCACTGGCGACCGAGCCGGTAGCGCCGCTGTCCGCGGCCGGCCGGTTTCGGCCAGACCGCGCCCGCGAGCAGCTTGAGCAATTGCGTCTTGCCGGCACCGTTGGCGCCGAAGAGCAGCCAGCGCTGCCCCGGCTCGACCTTCCAGGTGATGCCGCGCAGGACCGCGCGCCCTCCACGATCCAGATCGACCTGCGAGAGCCCGACGGAAAGATGGCGTGACGCGCGGGGCTCAGCAGGCACGCCAGGCGGCTCCATCACGCGCTGCGCGGCCCTCGCGCTCGAGCTTGATGAGGTGCGCCTCCAGACTCAGGCGCGCGAGGAAGTGCCGGTCCGCCGGTACATCTGCATAGACCGGTACGAGCAGCTCATCGAGTGTCATGCCGTGCGCGCCGAGCGCCGCCACCACTTTCGCTTCACGCGCGAGACGATGCGCGATGATTCTGTCGATCTCGCGCAGCGGCTCACCGATCACGTGCCCGTGTCCGGGCGCGATGGCGCGCAGCGGGTAGCGCTTCAGCCGCTCGAGCGCTTCCAGATAGGCCGCAAGATCGCCGTCCGGCACGGGGATCACGGGTGTCACCCCCTCGAGAATGTGATCGCCGGAAAAGAGGAGCCCCGCGCCCTCGAGCAGCCAGCACACATGGTTCGAGGCGTGGCCGGGCGTATCGATCGCGCGCAAGCGCAGACTCCCTGCCGCGAAGATTCCGTCGCGTGCCGGAATCACATCGGGCACGAAGTGCTCATCCTGCCGGCCATCGCGGGGCGCGGGCCTGCCCACGAGGCGCGCACCACATCTCGCCTTGAGAGTGGCGGCCGCCGGTGAATGATCAGGATGGGTATGCGTGACGAATATGGTCTCGAGCCGTGGCGCAGCAGCGAGGATGGCCTCCACGTGCGAAGGATTGTCGGGCCCCGGATCGAGCACTGCCACGGGCGGAACGCCGAGCAGCCAGGTATTGGTGCCGGGGCCCGTCATCATCGAAGCGTTGGGAGCGAGCAGTCGCTGCACGCCGGGTGCGATGAACATCCGCTCAAGGATAGTGCCTTGTACGCCCCAATGTCAGCGGTGCCGCACGTGCTATGACGGCAGGACGGCACCGATCGCGGGCGACGCGCCATCCGCGGCGTAAATGCGCACGGCGTTGCGCCCGGCACGCTTGGCCGCATACAGCGCCTCGTCGGCCCGCTGCAGCATCGTGCTCGGGGTATCCCCCGGCACGGATCCGGTGACACCGATACTCGTGGTGATGCCGCGGCCCACCGGACACAAATGCGCGAGATCGATCGCCGCGATGCGTTCACGGAGGCGCTCCGCTGTTGCGCAGCCCTCCGCGAGGGCGGTCTCCGGCAGCACGACGACAAACTCTTCGCCGCCGAGGCGCCCGAAATAGGCCGGCTCGCGCAATTCGTCGCGCACTGCCTGCGCCATGACCTTCAGCACTTCATCGCCGACCGGATGGCCGAACCGGTCATTGATGCCCTTGAAATGGTCGATGTCCGTGATGAGGATCGTGCAGGGCCCGGCACCCTCGTCGGCAAGCGTGGCAGCCAGCCGGTTGAGCACCGCGCGCCGATTCGGCGCCGATGTGAGCTCGTCGGTGTGCGCGAGCCTGCGCATGCGCAACGTGGAGCGCCGCTGGTGGATCGCAAGTGTCGCCAGCAGCAGCACAAGCAGAATGGCCAGCGCGATCACGACGGCCTGCAGTCTGCGCACCGCGCGGCTTTGCGCGAGCGCGCGCTCGTTCGCCTGGATATCGCGCAGCAGCAGCGCGTTCTCGGCCTCCTTGGAGGCGGTGTCGAACTCCACGCGCAACGTCGCGAAACGCTGGTCGATCTGGTTGCGCAGCAGCCGCTCGCTGACCTGCTTGGCGAGCGCGAGCTGCGTGTAGCCGCTCCTCCAGTCGCCGCGCGCGGCTTCGACGGATGCGAGCTCCGCATGGCTCGCCGCGAGTTCGCCGCGCGCTTCGCCATTCCTGAAGACGTCGATGGCTGCCCGCAACGCGGCGGCGCTCGCATCGAGGCGGCCCACGCCGTGCAGCGCAATGCCGCGCGCGAGATCGATCTGCGCGCGCAGGCGCGCGTCGGGTGTTTCCCGCTGCAGCGCTGCCGCCTGCTCGAGCGTCGCGAGCGCGCTGCGCGAGTCACCGAGACCGTTCGCGACGGCCGCGAGCCCGCGCAGCGCATAGGCCTCGCCGCGCGCGTAGTGAATCTCGCGATTGATCGCCAGCGACTCCGTGAACGAGCGACGCGCTTCAGCCCATTCCTGCAGGTATTCGTGCGCACGGCCGAGGTTGTGGAGCGTGACCGCCTGCTCGCGCAGCATCCCTGCCTCGCGCTGCTGGGCGAGCGCCGCGGTGTAGATGTCGCGCGCCTGCGCATAGTCGCCCATGCGGTTGTAGAGGATCGCGACACCATTCATCGCGGTCAGGGCGTGATGGCGCATGTCGAGCGTCTCGTAGAGACCCTGCGCACGGCGCAGATCCGCAAGACCGCGCGCATATTCGCCCTGCAGGCCGAGCACATAGCCGCGCGAGAAGAGGGCGCCTGCAATCATCTCGTCGTCGCGCGCCTCGGATGCCACGCGCGCGGCCTGTTCGTAGTACGCGAGTGCCTGCGCATTGTCGCCGAGCGTTTCGCGCATTTCGCCCTGGCAGACGAGCATGCCGGCCCGCAGACCCGGACGGTGGCTGCGTGGCAGCAGTGCCCCGATCGCCGCAACTTCGGCATCGAGTGCCTGTTGATCGCGCTCTGACTGGTAATCGCACAGCAGCAGGCGCGCGCGGATCTCGAGATCGACATCGGGCTGCGTGCGCAACAGCGCGAGAGCCGCTTCGGCATCGCGTTTGCTGGCCTGCGGATCGGAACGCATCGCAACCGCGCCCTTTTCAATCAGCGCCGCTGCGGGATGCACGGGCCGTGCGCTCGCAGCGATCGGGAGTCCTGCTGCGATGAACGCGACCATCCCGGCAAACAGGCCCCATTTTGTTGTTCTGGTCGTTTTCAAGTTCGCCAATGTAGCGCAAATGGCCCGCTGCGGTACCATCGGCCCATGCAGATCGGCCTCATAGGACTCGGCCGCATGGGCGGCAACATGGCACGTCGCCTCGCGCGACATGAAGTCCAGGTCGCAGGCTTCAGCCTCGATCGTGCGGATGCGGCCGCGTTTGCGGCCGAGCCACGCATCGAAGTGCACGATCAGCTGGATGACCTCATCGCCTCGCTGCCCACGCCACGCATCATCTGGCTGATGGTGCCCGCGGGAGCCGCGACTGAAGCGAACGTTACGGCACTCGCCGGCAAGCTCGCGAAGGGCGACCTCGTGATCGACGGCGGCAACGCCTTCTACCGCGATTCGCAGCGCCGCGCGGCGCAACTCGGCGGGCACGGCATCGGCTTTCTCGATGCGGGTGTCTCGGGCGGTGTGTGGGGGCTCGAGGAAGGTTACGGCCTGATGGTCGGCGGCGCGCGTGCGGACTTCGAGCGTGCCCTGCCCCTCTTTCGCGCGCTGGCGCCTGCCCCCGACAGGGGCTGGGTGTACTGCGGCCCCGCGGGCGCCGGCCATTACGCGAAAATGGTCCACAATGGCATCGAGTACGGGCTCATGCAGGCTTACGCAGAGGGCTTTGCGCTCCTCGCCGCGCGCAAGGACCTCGAGCTGCCGATCGGCCCGATCGCCGAAGCCTGGCGCCATGGCACCGTGATCCGCTCGTGGCTGCTCGATCTCGTCGCGGGCGTGCTGCGGGACCCCGCGATGCTCGATCGGGTGGGTGCGCGCATCGCCGACTCGGGCGAAGGACGCTGGACGGCCCGCGAGGCGATCGATCTGGGTATCCCCGCGCCCGTGATCAGTGCGGCGCTGATGGCGCGCTTCGCCTCGCAGGGTGCCGATGACTTCGGGGCGCGGCTCCTCGCGCTCGTGCGCAACGCATTCGGCGGGCACCCCCTGCCACCGGCAGAAAATGCGGCCCGCGAGACCCTCAAGGCGCCGCAGCCGGGTCCGTGAACACGGTTGCGCGTGCGCGCGCAACACGGCTTGCGGCAATCGCGCAATCGGCCGCATGGAGTTGTGCGACGGCCGCTTTGCGCCCGGCGCCCAGCACGAGCCACACGATGCAGCGGGCGCGATCGAGGACGGGCAATGTCAACGTGAGACGGCGCGTACCGCTCTTCGGCCCGCTCACCCCGACATCGCAAGCCTGCTCTTCGAGCAGCGGGTCCCCGCTGAATAGCGATGCCGTGTGGCCATCGTCACCGAGTCCGAGGTGTATGACATCGAGCACGGGAGGCTCGCCGCATACTTCACGCAGAGTCGCGGCGTAGCGATTCGCGGCGAGCCCGGGGTCCCCGATTTCGACGGGCATTGGATGGCGCTGCGTCGCAGGGATGCGCGCCGCGAGCGGCGTCGCGAGAAGGTGCTTCCAGTTGCGCGCCTCGTCATCGACGGAAACGATGCGCTCATCGACCTGGAAGAGATGCACGCGGGCCCACTCCACATCGAGCGCCGCCAGCCGTCCGAACATGGCCCACGGCGTGCGCCCGCCGCTCACCGCGAGCGTCGCACGACCGTGCTGGCGGACTGCAAGCCCAAGCTGCGCCGCAATGAACTCTGCCGCGGCCTGCTCGGTCGTTGCGACGTCTTCGCCGGTGACCCATCGCATCGGGTCAGCAGCCCGTACCGGGGTCGACCCAGCCGCCGATGTCCGTTGCCAGGGCATCGGCGGCCGCAGGGCCCCAGCTGCCACGTGCATACGGTAGCGGAGCCGCCGCCACGGCGGAGGCGCCCGCCGTGATGCCATCGACGATGCGCCAGGCCGCCTCGATCGAGTCCTGTCGTGCGAACAGCGCGGGATCGCCACGCAGCGCGTCGCCGATCAGACGTTCATAGGCACTCATCGCGCCGGTTTCCGCATCGCACATCAGCAGTTCGGTATCGCGACCGCGCATTTCCTCGCCCGGCTCCTTCGTGCGTACGCCGAGGCCGATCGACACCCGATCGGGCCCGAGCCGGAAGCGCACGTAGTTGGGGTCAGCAGGCGCCCGGTCGAAGAGCTCGGGTACCGGGGCACGCAGCCGTACCGTCACCTGGGTCGCGGTGACCGCCATCCCCTTGCCCGCGCGCACGAGAAACGGCACGCCCTCCCAGCGGGGCGTGCGCACCGTGAAACGCACCGCCGCGTAAGTTTCGACGTGCGATTCCGCGCCGACGTCCGCTTCGCTGCGATAACCCTCGTACTGGCCGCGCACGATTGCCGGCGCAGCGAGCGGCGCGATGGCCTTGAGAACCTTCACCTTCTCGTCGCGCAGTGCGTCGCTCGCATAACGCACGGGCCGCTCCATTGCGAGGAGGCTCACGATCTGCAGAAGATGGTTCTGCAACACGTCGCGCACGGTTCCCAGCTCCTCGTACAGACGCCCACGCGTGCCGACGCCGAATGCTTCCGCCATCGTGAGCTGCACGCTCGCGACGTGATCCCGATGCCACAGCGGCTCGAGAAAGCTGTTCGCGAAGCGGAAATACAGCAGATTCTGCACCGGCTCCTTGCCGAGAAAATGATCGATGCGAAAGATGTGGGACTCGTCGAAGACCTGCGCCAGATGGCGGTTGAGTGCCTGCGCCGAGGCGAGATCGCGGCCGAGCGGCTTCTCGACGACGACTCGCGCGTCACCCCCTGCGCAACCCGACGCTCCGAGGTGCCCCACCACCTCGCCAAAGAGACTCGGCGGGATCGCAAGATAGAAGAGCGGCGCACACACCGATCCAAGCGCCGCCTTCAGCCGGCGAAACGTCCCCGCGTCACGGTAATCACCCGCGATGTACTGCAGACGCCGGCCGAACAAGCCCGCCGCAGCCTCGTCGTGGCCTCCCCCGTGGGCCCGCAAACTCTCGCAAACGCGGTTCGTGAGGCGATCGCCGCTCCAGGAATCGCGGGCGACCCCGATCAGCGGTCCCTGCACCCGATCGCGCCCGACGAGTCGCGCGATCGCGGGAATGATCTGCTTGAACGAAAGGTCTCCGGTGATGCCGAAGACGACGAGGGCGTCTGAATCAGCGGATCTCATCTGCGGCATGGCGCATCTCAGCTACAGCTTCAGCAATGCAGGCGCGTTGAAGGCCCAGCTCTTTTCCTCCACCCGACGACGGATGCGCCAACCCTGCCCGGTGCGCACGTACTCGTCCACGTACCACAGCCCCAGAAAAAATACGGGCCTGCCCTGTTCGCCCAACTCCATCTGCATCGGGTTGAAGCACATGATGCGACCCGTGGCCACGTCACCATCGAGCCTGATCTGGTGATTGGCAATCATGTGCTGGGTGTTGGGAAAGGCCGGCATGGCCTGTTTCAGAAAGGTCTTGATCTCGCCCCTATTGCCGGCGACGCCACCCATGGCGGTGTAATCGATCCATGCATCATCGGCAAAAATCTCATCCAGCCTGTCGAACTGCTTTGCATCGATGATGTGGCAGTACTCGACCAGCATGTCCTCGATCTCGAATCGGTCAGCCATGCGTTGCAGCGTCCACTTCATCGGCGTAATCCTCTTGTCATTCGCGTGGACCCAGGCAAATTGGCGCGCCCGGAGAGATTCGAACTCCCGACCCTCAGGTTCGAAGCCTGATGCTCTATCCAGCTGAGCTACGGGCGCAACTTGAACAGCGAACCTCTCATTCTACACCCTCGGCAGCGGGACGCCCCGTGACCCGGACCGCTACGCGGGTGGCAGGAAGCGGAAGCGGCACACATGGCCGCCCTTGGCCATGCATTCGTGCAGCTCGACCTTGCTGCCCGTGTAGCCCGTGAGCAGCGCGAGATCGAACTGGCAGATCGCGGAATTTCTCATCGCGAGCTCGTGAAACACGCAATTGTCTGCTTCGATCGTCGGGGCACCGCCGACATCCCTGACCTTGCGTGCGTCGTAACCGAGCTGATCCATCAGCGTGGACAGCTCCTCGACCTTTTCCCGTCGGCTCGCGCCCGCTGGCGTGCTCCGCGGCAACTGCGCGACGACAGACGCCGCAATGCGTCCGAAGCGGGTGCGAAGCCCTGCGGCACCGTGTTCGCGCGCCATTGCTTCGACGAGGAGGCGCGCAAACCATGAGTATCGACGGGGAAAGGTTTCACGCCCCTCCCCGGTAAGCACATAGAGCCGCCCCGGACGACCACCCGTCGCGCGCTCGGCGCCGGGCGCAACCAGCCCGTCGCGCATCAGCGACGCAAGATGCTGGCGCACCGCGGTTCGCGTGACCCCGAGCGCCTGCGCGAGTTCATCGATCGTCGCACCGCTCTTGCGACGCAGCAGCAGCCGCAACAAGCCCTTGCGTCGTTCGCCGTACAGCTCGAGCATACTTTTGGCATATTAGCATTTTATTAATGACTTTTCGAGCGTATAACGGGAGCCCTCATCCAGTACGAGGAGACCCTTCCATGAGACACCTGTTGCCTACACTCGCCGCTGCGGCGTGCGTCGCTGCCCTGCCGGGGCCGGCGCTGTCGGCGGTCACACACCATGCAGCCGCCAGTGCCACCACCGCCCCGACGACGGTATCCGTGAAGCTCGCCGACACCCGGGACGCGCTGCGCGGCCTCTGGTTCGGGCACATCTTCTGGGTGCGCAATGTCGTCGTCGCGCGCCTGCACGGCGATGCGGCGGCCGCGAAGGCAGCCGAAGCCGAAGTGGTCGCGAACGCGAAGGCCATCGCCGGCGCTGTCGAACCCTTCTACGGCAAGGCAGCCTCCGACAAGCTCTTCGGATTGCTCGCCGGCCACTGGGGCGCAATCAGCGACTACCTGGATGCCACGCGCGCGAACTCGCAGGAGGGGCAGAACGAGGCGTTCACGAAGCTCAATGCCAACGCCAACGACATCGCGGCCTTGCTTGCGGGAGCCAATCCGCACTGGCCGGTCGCGACACTGCGCGGCCTGCTCACGGCGCACGGCGCACACCACGTCCAGCAGATCCAGCAGCTGCATGCAGGCCAATTTGACGCCGAGGCCCGCACCTGGGCCGCCATGGCGGAGCACATGAACGTCATTGCCGATGCGCTCGCAAACGGCCTCGCG